>Ga0307515_10001052_pt1 | contig 63228 bp, 58 predicted proteins | sample 17_EM_MG_FD_194513 | JGI IMG/M metagenome (GOLD analysis project Ga0307515, IMG submission 194513) | Populus trichocarpa ectomycorrhiza microbial communities from riparian zone in the Pacific Northwest, United States - 17_EM | ecosystem: Host-associated > Plants > Roots > Unclassified | place... | reverse complement strand
GGAACGAAGTGGAGGGACGCGCACAGTGGGGTCGCCTTCTTTTGCTTACTTTTCTTGGCGAGACAAGAAAAGTGAGTCGCCCGCCGGGGCGAATTCCCGGCTCCGGCCTCACACCAAGCGCAACGCATAAGTCAAAGGCCGAAGAGCCCTCACCCCAACCCTCTCCCGGAGGGAGAGGGAGCAAAACCCGGATCAACATAGCGCCAGCACCTCCAGACACCGCCGCTTGTGCACTTCCCCCTGCGAAGGCGCAACCGACTTCCCGGCCACGCGCAAGCCGTAATCGACGCCGAGGCGATCCGCCATCAACACCCACGCACACAACCTCGACAGCCTCGCCTCCGAATCAGGCAGCCCCACAACCTGCGCATCGAGCCACAACTCCTGCCGCTGCGTCTGCTGCGTATCGCGGCTCACGAGATCTTCCGACCCGGTCGCCTGCGCGCGCGCCGCGCGTTTCCAGACCACCAGCTTCAACGGATCTCCGCGCCGATACGCTCGAACCCCGTCGTACTCGCCCGCCACGTTCGTACGCAGCATGGCCGACGCGGCTTGGCCGCCTATGGGTTCGCCGGGCGGCAGCGGCGGCGGAGCAAGCTCGGGCGCCGGATACACCAACACTTGCGAGGCCGGCCGCCATACCGTCCAGACGCGAAAGGTGCCCAAGGGAAAACGGGTCTCGGCCGTGAGCGTCGGTACCGGATGCAGGCCGCGCCGCTCGGGCTTGAACGCCACCTCGACCGTCGCGCTGCCTTCGGCCGGCACATCGCTCCACGACCATTGCCCGCTGTGGCGAACCGCCAGTCCGATGCCGTAGCGCGTGCCGCGCCGGGCGTTGTGCAGCACCACGCGGAACACCGCGGCCGCACCGGCATAGCGGGCGTCGGGCGGCATCAGATGCAGCGCAAGACCGCGCAGGGTGGCGTGGCAGACGTACATTCCGACCGCCACGCTGCCGGCCAAGAGGAAGGTCAGCAGGTAGCCGAGGTTGAGCTGGTAGTTGATCGACCCGATCAGCAGCAGCAACAGCGTGCCGGCCAGCATCCAACCCGCGGGCGTGGGCACGATGTAGACGTTGCGCTGCGTGAGCTCGAGCGTGTCGGAAGGCGGACGGCGAGAAAGGAACCAGCCGTCGATGCGCGAGCGGATCGCCGCGATCATGTTCACGGCAACGGAACCACCGCCGTCATCGCGCGCACCTGCTCGACGGCACCGCGGCCTGCGTCGCCCACGGGCGTGAGCCGGTGCGCGATGGTCTGCGGCAGCACGGCCTGCACGTCGTCCGGCGCCACGTAGTCGCGGTTGGCCAAGAGCGCCTGCGCCTTGGCGGCGCGCAGCACCGCGATGCCGGCGCGCGGCGAGAGGCCCTGCAGGAACCAGCGGCCCGAGCGCGTCGCGGCAATCAGGTCCTGCACGTAGTTCAGCAAAGGCTCGGCCGCATGGACCTGCATCACGCGCTGCTGCAGCGCCGTGAGTTCGCCCGCGGTCAACAGCGCCGGCAGGCCGGCAAGCATCTCGCGCCGGTCGGCGCCGGCCAGCAGCTCGCGCTCGGCCGCGCGGTCGGGATAGCCGAGCGAGATGCGCATCAGGAAGCGGTCGAGCTGCGACTCGGGCAGCGCGAAGGTGCCGAGCTGGTCGTGCGGGTTCTGCGTCGCGATCACGAAGAAAGGCGTGGGAAGAGGGCGGGTCTCGCCTTCGACCGTGACCTGCTTTTCCTCCATCGCCTCGAGCAGCGCGCTCTGGGTCTTGGGGCTCGCGCGGTTGATCTCGTCGGCCAGCAGCACCTGGGCAAAGATCGGTCCGGGGTGGAAGACGAAGGCCTGCTGCCCGCGGTCGTAGATCGCCACGCCCGAGAGGTCGCCCGGCATCAGGTCGGCAGTGAATTGCACGCGCGAAAACTGCAGCCCGAAGGTGTGCGAGAGCGCATGCGCCAGCGTGGTCTTGCCGACCCCCGGCACATCCTCGATCAGCAGGTGGCCGCCGGCCAGCAGGCAGGCCACGCAGTCGCGCACCTGCGCCTCTTTGCCCACGATCACCGTGTTAAGCTGACCGAGCAAACTGGCGAGCTTCGCGGCGACGTCCATTTTTGTATCCATATGCAAACAATACCGTAAGCCGTGCGGCCCCATGCCGCGTGAGGCTACGACGACGTGATCGATCCATGGGCAAAACCGGCTATTTCACACACCGCGACTGCTGGAAACACGACATGGGCGCCGGGCATCCCGAATGCCCCGCACGGCTCGATGCGATCGAGGACCGGCTGCTCGTGACCGGCGTTGCCGATGCGCTCGAACGCGGCGAAGTGCCGCTGGCCACGCTGCCGCAAATCACGCGGGCACACAGCGTCGAACACATGGAACACCTCGAGGCCTTGAGCCAGCGACTGATCGCCGACGCGCCGGCCGGCGGCCCCGACCATGCGCAGCTCGACCCCGACACCACGCTCACCCGCTTTACCATCCTCGCTGCCCGCCGCGCCGCCGGTGCGGCCATTGCAGCCACCGACGCGGTGATCGCGGGCACGATCGACAACGCCTTCTGCGCGGTGCGGCCGCCCGGCCACCATGCGTGCCGCGACAAGGCGATGGGCTTCTGCTTCTACAACAACGTCGCGATCGCGGCGCGCCATGCGATCGAAGAACACGGCCTGGAACGCGTCGCGATCGTCGACTTCGACGTGCACCACGGCAACGGCACCGAAGACATCTTCAGCAACGATCCGCGCGTGTTGATGGTGGGTTTTTTCCAGCACCCCTTCTACCCGTACAGCGGCACCGACCATCCGGCGCCGAACATGCTCAACCTGCCGGTGCCGGCCTACACCAAGGGCATGGACGTGCGCGAGCTGATCGAAGCCTGCTGGATGCCGCGGCTCGACGCCTTCAAGCCGCAGATGATCTTCGTGAGTGCGGGTTTCGACGCGCACCGCGACGACGACCTGGGCCAGCTGCGGCTCAACGAGAACGACTTCGCCTGGATCACCGAGCGCATTCGCGAGGTCGCGCAGCGCCATGCCGGCGGACGCATCGTGTCGACGCTCGAAGGCGGCTACCACCTCGACGCGCTGGCCGCGAGCGTGGAGGCGCACATCCGGGTGCTTGCGGACCTCTAGGAATGGATCTCAGCGCCTTCACGCAACGGTTCGCCCAGATCAACACACGCAGCGTCTGGATCGAGCTGGCCGTCCTGGTGGCCTGCGTCGCGCTGGCCTGGGCCATCTGCCGCTGGATCGGGCGCAAGCAGCCCAAGGAATCGATCTGGTTCGGCGAACGCATTTTCGACGGGCTGATGTTTCCGCTCGTGGCCTTGCTGCTCACCGACATTGCGCGGCGCGCGGTGCTCGACTTCCAGCCCGTGCTGGTGCTGCGGATCGCGGTGCCCGTGTTCCTCTCGCTCGCGGCCATCCGGCTCGTCGCGCGCGTGCTGCGTGCCGTGTTTCCGGCCTCGGGGCTGGTGCGGCTGATCGAGCGCACCGTGTCCTGGCTGGCGTGGATCGCTGCCGTGCTGTGGATCGTCGGCCTGCTGCCGGCCGTGCTGGCGGAACTCGACGGCATCACGCTGGCCTTCGGCAAGACCAAGGTCAGCCTGCGCACGATCCTGGAGGGCACGCTGTCTGCCGGCGTCGTGCTCGTGATTGCGCTGTGGATCGCCTCGACGATCGAAACGCGCATCCTGCGCACGGCCGTGACCGATCTGTCGATGCGCAAGGTCGCATCGAACGCGGTCCGCGCCATCCTGCTGCTGATCGGCATGCTGTTCGCGCTGTCGGCGGTGGGCGTGGACCTGACGGCGCTGTCCGTGCTGGGCGGCGCGCTCGGCGTCGGGCTCGGCTTCGGACTGCAGAAGGTCGCGGCCAATTACGTGAGCGGCTTCGTGATCCTGCTGGAGCGTTCGATCCGCATCGGCGACAACGTCAAGGTCGACGGCTTCGAAGGCCGCATCACCGACATCAAGACGCGCTACACGCTGGTGAGGCAGGGCAACGGGCGCGAATCGATCGTGCCCAACGAATCGCTGATCACCAGCCGGGTGGAGAACCTGTCGGTGTCGGACCTCAAGTTCAACATCACGACCAACATCGTGGTCGGCTACGACAGCGATGTTGCGCAGGTGCAGGCGATCCTGTGCGAGGCGGCCGCCGCGCAGGCGCGGGTGCTGAGCGATCCGGCGCCGGCCGCCTTCCTGGTCAACTTCGCGCCCGACGGGCTGGAGTTCAGCCTCAACTTCTGCATCGCCGATCCCGACAAGGGCAAGGACAACGTTCGCTCGCCCATCAACATCGCGATCCTCGAAGGCCTGCGGGCCGCGAAGATCGATATTCCCTACCCGCGCGTGCTGCGCGTCGCGTCGCTTCCGCCCGGTGTATCGCCGGTCGCCGAGCCTCGCCTATAATCACGAAAAAGCACGACCGTTCTTTTTCTTTGCGCTGCGGCGCCCCATGATTGAAATGAACAGTTCGCGCGGAGGCCGGCGCCTAAAATCTCCGGTTGTTCTGCACCCCCGGTTTCGCAATTCAATGGAGTCAAGCCAATGAAGGTTCTGGTCCCCGTCAAGCGGGTCGTCGACTACAACGTGAAGGTGCGCGTCAAGAGCGACGGCACCGGAGTGGACATCGCCAACGTCAAGATGAGCATGAACCCCTTCGACGAGATCGCCGTCGAAGAGGCGGTTCGCTTGAAGGAAAAAGGCGTGGTCACCGAAGTCATCGCCGTTTCCTGCGGCGATGCCAAGTGCCAGGAAACCCTGCGCACCGCCATGGCCATCGGCGCCGACCGCGGCATCCTGGTCGAGACCACCGAAGAACTGCAGCCGCTGGCCGTGGCCAAGCTGCTGAAGGCGCTGGTCGACAAGGAACAGCCCACGCTCATCATCCTCGGCAAGCAGGCCATCGACGACGACGCCAATCAGACCGGCCAGATGCTGGCGGCGCTCGCCGACCTGCCGCAAGCCACCTTCGCTTCGAAGGTCGAAGTGAACGGCGACAAGGTCAACGTCACCCGCGAGGTCGACGGCGGCCTGGAAACCATCCAGCTCTCGCTGCCCGCGGTCATCACCACCGACCTGCGCCTGAACGAGCCGCGCTACGTCACCTTGCCCAACATCATGAAGGCCAAGAAGAAGACGCTCGACGTCTTCAAGCCCGAGGACTTGGGCGTGGACGTCAAGCCGCGCTTGAAGACCTTGAAGGTGGTCGAGCCCCCCAAGCGCGGCGCCGGCATCAAGGTGCCCGATGTGGCCACCCTGGTCGACAAACTCAAGAACGAAGCAAAGGTGATCTGAACATGACCGTCCTCGTCATTGCCGAACACGACCACGCCACCGTCAAGCCGGCGACCCTGAACACCGTGACCGCAGCGATTGCCTGCCAGAGCGGCGACGTCCATGTGCTGGTGGCCGGTGCCAATGCGGCCGAAGCCGCTGCTGCCGCAGCCAAGATCGCCGGCGTCGCCAAGGTCATCGCGGCCGACAGCCCGAGCCTGGCCGAGAACCTCGCCGAGAACGTCGCCGCGCAGGTGCTGGCCATTGCCCAGAACTACAGCCACATCCTGTTCCCGGCCACCGCCAATGGCAAGAACGTGGCGCCGCGCGTCGCGGCCAAGCTCGACGTCGCGCAGATCAGCGACATCACCAAGGTCGACAGCCCCGACACCTTCGAGCGGCCGATCTACGCGGGCAACGCCATTGCCACCGTGCAGAGCAGCGATGCGATCAAGGTGGTGACGGTGCGCACGACGGGCTTCGATCCGGCAGCGGCCACCGGCGGCAGCGCGACGGTGGAGAACGCCGAGGGCGTGGCCGACAGCGGCAAGTCGAGCTTCGTCGGGCGTGAAGTCACCAAGAGCGAGCGTCCCGAACTCACGGCCGCGAAGATCATCGTCTCTGGCGGAAGAGCACTCGGCAGCGCCGAGAAGTTCCAGGAGGTGATGGCACCGCTGGCGGACAAGCTCAACGCCGGCCTGGGTGCCAGCCGCGCCGCGGTGGACGCGGGCTACGCGCCGAACGACTGGCAGGTGGGCCAGACCGGCAAGATCGTCGCGCCGCAGCTCTACATCGCTGCCGGCATCTCGGGTGCGATCCAGCATCTGGCCGGGATGAAGGATTCCAAGGTGATCGTGGCGATCAACAAGGACGAAGAAGCGCCGATCTTCTCGGTGGCCGACTACGGCCTGGTGGCGGACCTGTTCACGGCCGTGCCGGAACTGGTCAAGGCCCTTTGAAGTAGAGGCCTTCGTCAAGTCGAAGAGGGGGCATCGTTCGCGATGCCCTTTTCGTATCTGCCGCATAGGAGACAACCATGAGCTACATCGCCCCCCTCAAGGACATGCTGTTCGACATCGAGCACCTCGCGAACATCGCGCAGGTGTCGCAGATGCCGAGCCTCGAAGACGCCGGCCTCGAAACCGCGCAGGCCGTGCTCGAGGAATGCGCGCGCTTCAACCAGGACGTGATCGCGCCGCTCAACGTGGCGGGCGACCGCAACCCGTCCTCGTTCAAGGACGGCGAGGTCGCGACCACGCCGGGCTTCAAGGAAGCCTTCGCGCAGTACGTGGCGGGTGGCTGGCAGGGCCTGCAGCATCCGGCCGACTTCGGCGGCCAAGGCCTGCCCAAGACCATCGGCGCGGCCTGCGGCGAGATGCTCAACTCGGCCAACATGAGCTTTGCGCTGTGTCCGCTGCTCTCCGATGGCGCCATCGAGGCGCTGCTCACGGCCGGCTCCGACGAGCTCAAGGCCACCTATCTCGAGAAGCTGGTGAGCGGGCAGTGGACCGGCACCATGAACCTGACCGAGCCGCAGGCCGGCAGCGACCTGGCGATGGTGCGCAGCCGCGCCGAACCGCGAGGAGACGGAACCTACAAGGTCTTCGGCACCAAGATATTCATCACCTACGGCGAGCACGACATGGCGGAGAACATCGTGCACCTCGTGCTCGCGCGCGTCACCGGCGCGCCCGAGGGCGTGAAGGGCATCAGCCTGTTCGTGGTGCCGAAGTTCCTGGTGAACAAGGACGGCTCGCTCGGCGAACGCAACGACGTGCATTGCGTGAGCATCGAGCACAAGCTGGGCATCAAGGCGAGCCCGACCGCCGTGCTTCAGTATGGCGACCACGGCGGCGCTATCGGCTACCTCGTCGGTCAGGAAAACCGCGGCCTCGAGTACATGTTCATCATGATGAACTCGGCCCGCTACGCCGTCGGCATGCAGGGCATCGCGATTGCCGAGCGGGCCTATCAGCATGCAGTGGCCTACGCGAGAGACCGCGTGCAGAGCCGTCCGGTCGACGGCTCGCTCAACGCCAGCGCGCCGATCATTCATCACCCTGACGTGAAGCGCATGCTGATGACGATGCGCGCCTACACCGAAGGCTGCCGCGCGATGGCCACCGTGGCCGCGGCCGCCTACGACGCGACGCACCATCACGCCGACGCCGACACGCGCAAGCAGAACCAGGCCTTCTACGAGTTCATGGTGCCGCTGGTCAAGGGCTACAGCACCGAGATGAGCCTCGAAGTCGCGTCGCTGGGCGTGCAGGTGCACGGCGGCATGGGCTTCATCGAGGAAACCGGTGCGGCGCAGTACCTGCGCGATGCCAGGATCCTGACCATCTACGAAGGCACCACCGCGATCCAGGCCAACGACCTGGTGGGCCGCAAGACTGCGCGCGACGGTGGCCAGACCGCGAAGGCCATCGCGGCGCAGATCGAGAAGACCGAGGCCGAGCTCGCCAGGCGCGACAGCGCCGAAGCGCAGGCCGTGGGCAAGCGCCTCACGGCCGCTCGCCAGGCCTTCGTCGAGGTGGTCGAGTTCGTCGCGGGGAAGACCAAGGGTTCACCCAACGCCGTGTTCGCGGGCAGCGTGCCCTACCTGATGCTGGCGGGCAACCTGGTCGCGGGCTGGCAGCTGGCGCGCTCGCTGCTGGTGGCCGAGGAGCTGGCCAAGGCCGGCACCGACACCGCCTTCATGACGGCCAAGATCGCGACCGCGCGCTTCTATGCCGAGCACATCCTCAACAAGGCGCCTGGCCTGCGCGACAGCATCGTCGACGGCGCGGACAGCGTGACCGCGCTGGCGCTCGACGCCTTCTGACACCAGTTTTCAATATCGACCCCGGAGATTCCATGTCCAAGCTGCCGCCCGTTCTCGCCAACCTCCCGCTGCCCATCATCGGCTCGCCGTTGTTCATCATCAGCAACCCCAAGCTCGTGATCGCGCAATGCAAGGCCGGCGTGGTCGGCGCGATGCCGGCGCTCAATGCGCGGCCGGCCGCGCAGCTCGAAGAATGGTTGATCGAGATCACCGAAGAACTCGCCGCCTACAACAAGGCGAATCCGGACCGGCCCGCCGCGCCCTTCGCGATCAACCAGATCGTGCACAAGAGCAACGACAGGCTCGCGCACGACATGGAGATGGTCGTGAAGTACAAGGTGCCGATCGTCATCACCTCCCTGGGCGCGCGCACCGACGTCAACGATGCGGTCCACAGCTACGGCGGCGTGACGCTGCACGACATCATCAACAACACTTTCGCGAAAAAGGCGATCGAGAAGGGCGCCGACGGCATCATCGCCGTGGCGGCCGGTGCCGGCGGCCACGCGGGCGTGAAGAGCCCGTTCGCGCTGATCCAGGAAATCCGCCAGTGGTTCGATGGTCCGATCGCCTTGTCGGGCTCGATCGCGACCGGTGGCGCGGTGCTCGCGGCACAGGCCATGGGCGCCGATTTCGCCTATATCGGCACCGCCTTCATCGCGACCGAAGAGGCGCGCGCCAGCGCCGACTACAAGCAGGCCATCGTCGCGGGCACCTCCGACGACATCGTCTACTCGAACCTCTTCACCGGCGTGCACGGCAACTACCTCGCGCCCAGCATCGTGGCCGCGGGCATGGACCCGGCCAACCTGCCCGAGGGCGATCTCAAGACCATGAACTTCGGCGGCGGCGACGGCAGCAAGGCCAAGGCCTGGAAGGACATCTGGGGTTCGGGCCAGGGCATCGGCGCGGTGACGGAAGTCGCGAGCGCGGCCGCCTACATCGACAAGCTCAAGCGCGAGTACACCGAGGCGCGCCAACGGCTCGCGCTCTGACGCCACGGTGATGCGGATGCCGGCCGCCGCCACGCGCATGCCGCTGCTCGATGCCGCGAAGGGCCTGGCCTGTGCCGTGATCGTCGGGCATCACCTTGCGCGCTACGGGCCCTTGCCGGCGGGTGCGTCTTCTCTCGCGCCGGGGCTGTTCGAGTGGCTGGCGCATGACGGCCGGCTTGCCGTGCAGGTGTTCCTGGTGCTGGCCGGTTTTCTGGCGGCGGGCAGCCTCGCGCCCGACGGCGTGCTGCGGGTCGACCGGCCGCTGGTGCGCGTGCTCCAGCGCTACGGCCGCCTTGCGATGCCCTACCTGGCTGCGCTGAGCTTCAGCGTGCTGGCCGCGGCGCTGGTGCGGCCCTGGCTCAACGACGAGGCAGTGCCCGCGGCGCCCGTCTTGGCGCAGCTGCTGGCGCATGGCCTGCTGCTGCAGGACCTGCTCGGCTACGACGCGCTGTCCACCGGCGTCTGGTACGTGGCGATCGACTTCCAGCTCTTCGTGCTGGCGCTCGCGGCCATCGGCTTGTCGGAGCTGCTGCAGCGTCGCTGGTCCGTGGGGCGCGAGCGGTCGCGCTGGCTGGCCGTGGTGCTGGTGCTGGTGCTGGCGGTCGCCTCGCTGGCGATCTTCAACCGGTATCCGGAACTCGACGACACGGCCCTCTATTTTTTCGGCGCCTATGGCCTGGGCATGGGGGTGTTCTGGATCGGCCGCGCGACGCGGCGCAGCACCTGGCAGTTCGGCGTGGCGCTGCTGCTGCTGGTCGGCGCCGCGGCGCTGGCGCTCGATTGGCGCAGCCGCATTGCGACCGCGCTGGTCACGGCGCTGCTGCTGGCGATCGTGCAGCGGCGCCACGGACTTGAATTCGCCACCTGGTCGCCGCTGGTGCGGCTGGGGCGCATCTCGTACTCGCTGTTCCTCATCCACTTTCCGGTGCTGCTGTTGGTGAGCGCGGCGTTCGATCGACTCGCGCCCGAGGGCCCCTGGGTCGACCTGTTTGGCCTGCTGGCCACCTTCGCGCTGTCGATCGCCGCTGCGATGCTGCTGTACCGCTGGGTGGAGTCGCGGCCCGCCACCTGGCGCGGCGTGCTGGCCTTGTTCGCGGGCCTGCTGGTCTGCGGCGCGATGGCCGCGGCTTAGCCCAACGCCGTCTCATGATCGGCGTCTGGCCGAGAATTAACGGAGAAAGGAGGCGGCACTCAGTTCTTCAAGGGAACGATGCTGAAACGCAGAACATCCCCGGAGCGCGCCAAGCCTTGGGCCATCTGTGCGGGTGACGTGGACCGCGAGCGGTCCAGCGAAACGACGCAGAAGCGCCATACGGGGACGCTGTCGCTGTAGATGACGCTGAAACTGCCGCGCATCACGCGGTACCCGTGAGCCAGCGCGACCTGGGTGAGCTCCTCGAGCTCCGGAGCGGCGTCCGGCAGGAAGCTGAGAGAGACGTCGAAGATGGAGCGGCCTGGCAGCTTCAGTTCGATCCGGTGGACGACCGACATGGACAACATGCAGAGCACCGAAAGCAGCAAGGCTGCCGCATAGAGTCCCACACCCAGAAGAACCCCGATCGCAGAGGCAGCCCAGATGGAGGCTGCCGTCGTGAGTCCGCTGACGTTCAGGCCATCCTTGACGATGACGCCTGCGCACAGGAAGCCGACTCCCGTTACTACGCCCTGGACGACACGCGTAGCGTCGGGCGTCACCTGCGACGCCGCGCCACCGTACCAGAACGGTGCGAAGCCCACGAAGATGGTGAGCGCCGTCGAGGCCATGCACACGAGGCCATAGGTGCGCATCCCGGCGGCGCGACCGTTGTAGGAGCGCTCGTAGCCCACCAGCATGCCGAGCATGAGCGCGCCGAGCAGGTTCAAGCCGATGAACGCATTGGCAGCCAGGAAGCTGCCGCTCCAATAGAGCTCCAGGGGGGGAAGGGAAAGCATGGAGAGGGTGCTCACTGCAGTTCGTCGGCATCGCTCACGGCAAGGCCTGCGGCTTTCCCGGGAGCCCCCAGGCTGTGCCGCAGTCGCTGGAACTGCTGGGATTCGCGCAAGGCACTACGCCCCCCGGCTATCAGCTGGCGGGCCTGGACCGGCAGGATCTCGAAGGAGGTGGGAACGTGCAGCAACGCGTTGCGCAGCGCGGGATCGGGCGCGTCATGCAGGCTGACATGGATCACGTGCAGTTCCGCATCGGCGGCGAAGGGACTCCCGTCGCGGCCGCGCTCCGCGGCCAGCTCGGCCTGCGCGCGGCGGACTGTGTCCTGCACGATCTCGATCGTCTCCTTCGTGTAGCGGCTTCCGGCCCCGAACACCAACGCCGTCAGGACCTGGCCCGTGCTTGGCACACGGTCCGTGTCGTCGATCCGCTCGCCGAAATCGCGTTCGGAGTTCACGCTCACGAGCACGATCTTGTGGACGGAACCGGGCGGCAGGTGGCGGAAGCTCTCCCTCAGCGAACCACCTGCGGCGGTGTGGTCGACCAGGCCGCGCACGCCGAGGTTGTCGGCGAGCCCGCCATCGACGAGGTGGAGGTAGGGGCGAGCCCCGGCATCGCTATAGCTCTGTGCGATGAGATGCAGCATGCGGGCCGACAGGTTCCGATCCCCGTTGCCCGGCAATTGCTCCTGCTCTGGGCGGGCACAGCTGCCGGCATGGTTGCGCAACGTCATGGGACTCAGGAGGAGTGGAACCGAGGAGGACGCCGCCACCGCGAAAGACAAGGGCACGGAATCCAGGTCCGAGCAGATCAGCGCGAACTGTTCGGAGGTGAACTCGAAAGGCACGCCCGTGGTCAGGTCGGTTGCGGTGACCAGCAGGCGGGGCCAGGGCCGCCGCGTACGCAGCTGCCCGTAAGTCACGCTCCGGAAGACAGTATCCAGCCGTTCCTGCAGCACATTGCCGCGGCCCCACCACGGCGAGGTGAGGCGGTAGAGCGTGGAGGGGGACACGGCCTGGCGGAGCAGGCCGTTCTGGAAGTTCACCAGCAGGAAGTCCTTTTCGAAGCGTGTGAAGACCTCGTCGCCGAAGGCCGCGTAGTAGCCGGCGAGGATGCTGCCGCCCGAAACCCCGCTGACCAGGCCGACCTCGTCGAGCAAGGTCGTCTCCCTCCCGCCGATCTCGAAGCGCGTGGCCTTGAGCTCCTCCAGCACACCCAGGCCGAACGCTGCTGCGCGGGCGCCGCCGCCGGACAAGGCGACAGCGGCGACGATCGGATGCTCCCGCACGGGCGCGGCCTGCTGCGCCTCTGCGTGCATGAGGGGCAGGGGAGCGGGCGTGGGGTTGCGGTCAGGCTCGTTGATCCATGGACGGGTCGTCGAGCAAGCCAGCAGCAGGGCGCTCGCCATGCAGGCGCTGGCCAGGCGCACGACGGTCGTCGCGATGACAGAGGGGGGCTGCATGGCGTGGGTCCTTTCAGTGCGAGGCAAGCAAGCCATTCAGGTTGCGCATGTCGGATTGATCGAGTTCGCCGGCCGCCGCGGAGAGACGGACACGCCCGAGCAGGTAGTCGAAGCGCGCCTGCGCCAATGCGAGCTCGGCTTCGAACACGCGCTGCTGCGCGTCGAGCACGTCGGGCTCCGTCCGCGTGCCCACGTCGCGCCCGAGCGTGGTTGCCTCGAGTGCCGTGCGGGCGGATTGCAGCGACTCCGCGAGGGATGCCACGCGGGACACGCCCGTCGTCACTGCGAGGAACGCGTCCTGCACACGGAGGCGGACCTCGCGCCGCGCCGTGGCCAATTCCTGCTCGGCCTGGCCTTGTTTCGCGATGGACTCGCGCTCGCGGGAGTCGATGCCTCCGCCGGCGTACAACGGCACGCTGAACTGGAGGCCCACACTGCCCGTGCTGCGGCGATCCATGCTCTGCAGCGGCGAGAGATTGCCGCTCTGCCCCGTGCCCGTATAGCTGGCCACCAGATTCAATGTCGGACGCCCGGCGAGCCGGTATTTCCCGATTTCAGCCGTGGCGATCTCCAGCTGGGAGCGCTTCGTCCGCACGAGGGTGCTGTGGTCCTCGCCGCGCTCCTGCCAAGCCGCGAGGCCGCTCGGAACCGGCGCGCTGGGGGCGAAGTCGGCCGCGAGTCCGGCCAGGCTTTCGGCGGGCAAGCCTGTGGTCTCGCGGAACTCGGCCCGGCGCAGATCCAGGGTGCTGCGCGCGGAGATCTCCTTCGTCACGACCTGGTCGTAACGCGCCTGCGCTTCCCGCAAGTCCGTGATCTTGCCGCGCCCCACGTCGGATCGCGCCTGGGCGCGGTCCCGCTGCAGCCCGAGCGCTGTCTTCTCCGCCTGCGCGACGCGCAAGGCATCCTCCGCCAGGAGCACGCCGAAGTAAGCTTCCGACACACGCTGGACGAGGTCCTGGCGAGCCTGCTCGAACTGCGTCTCCGCGAGGTCCGACTGCAGGTGAAGCTGCTGTTTCTGCGCGCTCGCGTTCGCGTCGTACAAGGGCTGCGTGAGCACCACGCCCGCCTGTCGTACCGTGCCTTTCCCGGACGAGGACAGGTAGGACGCCAGCGCGGGAGGGATGTTGCCCGACGAGTGATCGTGGATGCGGTTCACTCCTGCCTCCAGGCTGATCCGCGGGCGCAGCAAGGCATCGCCCTGCACGGCCAGCTCGCGGCCTGCGACACGCGCCTGGTCCGCGGCCAGCTTCGCGGGGTCGTGGCGCAGCGCGGCCTCGTAAGCGGTGACCAGGTCTACGGCATGCGCCGCGGCAGAGGACAGGCCGAGGGCGGCCAGCAGCGCCCAGCGGGCGCACGGGTGGAACACATTCATGGCTAGGCTCTTGTCGCCGGTTCGGCGGAGGGGGGTTGCGGCCGTTCGGCCCGGTAGCAGGCGGCGTACAACGCCGGAAGGAAGAAGAGCGTCAGCAGCGTGGCGACTGCCAGTCCGCCCATGATGGCCCAGGCCATCGGGCCCCAGAAGACCGAGCGCGTGAGCGGCACCATGGCAAGGATCGCTGCCAGCGCCGTCAGCAGGATGGGACGCAGCCGCTGCACCGCAGACTCCACGATGGCGGTCCACAGCGGGGCGCCGGCCGCCAGTCCCTGGTCGATCTGGACCACCAGGATCACGGAGTTGCGGATGATCATCCCGGCCAGGGCGATCACGCCCAGCATCGCCACGAAGCCGAAGGGAATGCGGAAGGCGGCCAGGATGGCGCTGACCCCGATCAGCCCCAGCGGCGCCGTGAGCAGGACCAGCCCCATCTTCTTCATGTCGTGCAGCTGCACCATCAGGAGCAGGAGGACCACGATGATCGTTACCGGCATGACGGCAAGGATGGACTTCTCGGCCTTTGCGCTGGACTCGTAGGCACCGCCCACGTCGATGCCGTAGCCGAGGGGAAGCTGCTTGGCGAGTGCCTCGATGCCAGGGAGCAGGGCCCGCGTCACGTCGGGCGCTTCCGCCCCGGAGAGGTCCGCGCGCACGGTCAGCGTCGGCACCCGGTTGCGGCGCCACAGCTGGCTCTCCTCGCTGGCCAGGGTCAGGCGCGCCACCTGCGAGACGGGCACGAATTTCCCTTCCCGCAGGTAGATCTTCGCGTCCTTCAGGTTGTTCAGGTCGGTACGCTCCGCTGCGACCAGGCGGGAGACGACGTCGATGTCCTGGTCTCCCTCCCGGAACTGCGTGATGGGCGTGCCGGTCAGGGAGCCCTCGAGCGCCGCCTTGATCTGCCACGAGCTGATGCCGAGCGCGCGCGCCTTGTCCTGGTCGACGTCAACCCGCACGCGCTTGGTCCGCTCGCCCCAGTCCTGGTTGACGTGCCGCACGTGCGGGTTGGTGCGCATGAGGTCGGCGACCTGGCCAGCGATCTCCCGCACGCGTTGGTCATCGTCGCCGAAGACGCGGAACTGGACCGGATAGCCCACGGGCGGCCCATTCTCCAGGCGGTTCACCCGGCCGCGCACGTTCGGCAGCTCGTGGTCGAAGATGCCCTGCAGGCGTTCCCGCACGCGCTCCCGCGCCTCGCCGCCGCGCGTCATCACCATCAGCTCGCCCAGGTTCAGGTTGGGCGTCTGCACGTCCAGCGGCAGGTAGAAGCGCGGGCTGCCGGTGCCCACGTAGCTGGTGACCGCAACCACGTCCGGGTCCTTGCGCAGCATGGCCTCGACGTCGCGCACCTCGCCCGCGCTCGCCTCGAACGTGGACGCCTGCGGCATCCAGAGATCCACCATCAACTCCGGCCGGTCGGAGGCCGGAAAGAACTGCTGCGGAACCAGCTTGAACAGCAGGAGCGATCCCGCGAACAGTGCAAAGGTGATGCCGATGACCCAGCGCCGGTGGACCAGGCAGGCATCCACGAAGCGGCGGAAGCGCACGTAGAAGCCGCGCTTGTAGACCGCCTCCTCGTCGTGCGCTGCGTGCGGGTGCTCCTTCAGCAGCTTGAATCCGATGTAGGGGGTGAACAGCACCGCGACGATCCACGACAGCACCAGCGAGATGCCGACCACCTGGAACAGCGACACCACGTATTCGCCCGTGCCGGACCGCGCAAAGCCGACCGGCAGGAAGCCGGCGGCGGTGATCAGCGTGCCGGTCAGCATGGGAAACGCGGTCGCGGTGTAGGCGTAGGTGGCGGCACGGAACTTGTCCCAGCCCTGCTCCAGCTTCAGAGCCATCATCTCTACGGCGATGATCGCGTCGTCCACCAGCAGGCCGAGCGCGATGATCAGCGCGCCGAGCGAGATCCGCTGCAGGTCGATGCCGAACAGGTACATCGCCAGGAAAGTCAGCGCGAGCACGAGCGGGATGCACAGCGCCACCACCAGGCCGGTGCGAAAGCCCAGCGAGAGGAAGCTGACCGCCAGCACGATGACCACCGCTTCGGCGAGGCTCTTCTTGAACTCGTGTACCGACTCCTCCACCACCCGCGGCTGGTCGCTCACGGCATGAATCTGGACGCCCACGGGCAGGCTCGCCTGCACGCGCTTCACCGTCTCGTCCAGCTCCTCGCCGAGGTGGATGACGTCGCCGCCCTTGCGCATGCTGACCGCCAGGCCCATGGCTTCCGTCCCGTTGAAGCGCATCTTGGTCGCCGGCGGATCGACGAGGCCGCGTCGCACCTCCGCGATGTCGCCCAGGCGGAAGGTGCGGTTGCCCGCGTGGATGCCGATGCCGCGGATACCTTCGATGGAGTCGAACTCACCGCTCACCGTCAGCCGCACCTGCTCGGCGCTCGACTGCACCGTGCCGGCGGCCGCGACGGCGTTCGTCTGGGCGAGGGTCGAGGCGATGAGCGCCGGATCGATCCCCAGGGATGCCAGCTTGGCGGTCGAGGCCTCGACGTAGATCTTCTCGTCCTGTTTGCCCACGAGATCCACCTTGTTCACGTCGGGCACGCGCAGGAACTCGTTGCGCGCCGCGTCCGCGAACTGGCGCAGTTCGCGATTGCCGAATCCGTCGCCCGTGAGCGCGTACAGGTTGCCGAAGGTGTCTCCGAACTCGTCGTTGAAGTACGGGCCCTGCACGCCGGCCGGCAAGGTGGCGCGGATGTCGCCGACCTTCTTGCGCACCTGGTACCAGACGTCGGGAACCGCGGCAGGCGCAGTCGCGTCCCGCAGGTTGACCTTGATCTGGGTTTCCCCGGGTCGCACATAGGTCGCCGTGTAGTCGATCTCGGCCACCTCCTGCAGCTTCTTCTCGATCTTGTCGGTGACCTGGTCCGCCATCTGCTCTGCGGAGCTTCCCGGCCAGTACGCCTGCACCACCATCGTCTTGATGGTGAACTCGGGGTCCTCTTTCTGGCCCAGGCTGCTGTAGGCCAGAACGCCCGTGATCGTCAGCAGCAGGAGCAGGAAGGCGATCATCTGCGGGTGCTTCAGGGCCCACTCGGAAAGGTTGATGCCCTTCATCGCGCGTCTCCCGAGGCAGGCAGCTTCACGCGCTGTCCGGCCTGCAGCATGTGAACGCCGGCCGTCACCACGGTCTCGCCGCCCTGCAGTCCGGAGGCGACGAGTACGCTGTCGTCCTGCGCGCTGCCCAGCACCACCTCGCGCGCCGCCACGCGCGAGGTCTCGGGATCCACCACCCACACGTGGCGGCGCCCTTCGGTGTCGGCGATGGCCGTCAGGGGCAGGCGTATCGCGCTCGTGCCGTCCACATCGGGCGCAACGACGGAAGCCGTCATGCCCAGGCGCAGGAGCTCGCGGTCGGGGTCCTGGATCGTGATGCGGGCGGAGTAGGTGCGCGTCACGCTGTCGGTGGCGGGCGCCAGTTCGCGCAGCACGCCCGTCCAACGCTTGCCCGGGTGTGCCCAGACCGAGACCTGCAGCGAACGCGCCTTGCGCAGCTCGTCGACGCGCCCCTCCGGGATGCTGATCGCCACTTCGCGTTCGCCCTCCGCGGCCACGGTCACCACCGACTGTCCGGCACCGACCACCTGCCCCGTTTCCGCGGCGATGGCCGTGACGACGCCATCGCGGTCCGCGGTGAGCACCGTGAAGCTGCGCTGGTTGGCGTGGATCTCGCGCTGCGCCTGAGCCGAGCGCAGCTGGGCCTCGGCCTGGTCGAGCGCGAGCTTCTGCTGGTCGAGTTCGGCGCGCGAGGCGAACTGGCGCGCGAGCAGTTGCTCGGTGCGCTGCAGGTCGATGCGCGCTTGCGCGACGCGGCTCCTGGCTGCGTCGACGTCGGCGCTGGCGGAAGCGACCTGCAGCGTCTCCTGCTCCGGGTCGAGGCGCAGCAATGGCTGCCCGCGCTTGACGAAGGCACCGACGTCGACGAGGCGCGCGACGACCTTGCCGGCCGTGCGGAATCCCAGCTGACTTTCGTAACGCGCCAGGATCGCGCCGGAATAGGCGGCCCCCACCGAACCGGTGTTGCGGCCCGCGACGACGACGCGGACAGGCCGCACCTCCTCGTAGGGTTTGGCGGCTTCGCCCGTGCAGGCGGCCAGCAGGGCGGCGGCCGCCAGCGGTGCGATGGCCCATCGAACGTTCATCAATGCTCTCCTTGTTGTCATGGCAGTGCCCTGTGCGTCCCGGTCGCGTGCTGAATCAGCCAGGCGAGCAGGTCCTGCGCGGTGGCAAAATCGGTGCTCTCGCCGCTTGCTACGTGCTCGGCGCGGCCGACCAGCTGGCCGGATTCGGGCCTCGCGTCGCGGTGCATTCGGATGACATACGCGCCGGCGGCGGGATAGGTCGGGTGCGGGTTCAGGGTCATGCCAAGAGTTTGAAATCGCGGCGCCCTGAAGTCGTCTCGTCACGGTCCCGGTTCGGTATCGATCGAGGTTGCGAATCCATCCATGAACCAGACAACACCCCTCCAGGCCCGCTTCGGCGCGTACCGCCTGGACGAGGCCGAGGCGCTGCTGGAGCGTGACGGGGCGGCCCTCGAACTCACGCCGCGGGCTTTCCAGGTCCTGTGCGCCCTGCTGCGCCGGCCCGGACAGCTGGTGACGAAGGACGCGCTGCTGGATGCGGTGTGGGGCCACCGGCACGTCAACGAAGCGGCCTTGAAGAACATCGTGAGCCAGTTGCGGCAGGCGCTCGGGGACGATGCGAAGGACGCCCGCTTCATCCAGACGGCGGCACGGCGCGGCTACCGCTTCATCGCGCCTGTCGTGGACGCCGCCGTTGCGGCGGCGACCCCACCGGTCACGCCAGCGGCGACGCCGGCGCTGGCGCCAGATCGTCTGCTGGTCGGCCGCGACGCAGCGCTCGCCAGCTTGCAGTCGGCGCTCGCCGCATCGCGCCGCGGCGAGCGCAGGTTCGTCTTCGTGCTCGGGGAAGCCGGGATCGGCAAGAGCACCGTCGTCGAGCGCTTCGTTGCCTCCGCGGGGTGCAGGCAGGGCTTTGGGCAATGCATCGAGCACTACGGCCGCGCCGAGCCGTACATGCCCGTGCTGGAAGCGCTGAACGCGCTGTGCCGCGGGGAGGGCGGTGCAAGCGTGGTGAAGACGATGCGGCGCGTAGCACCCACATGGCTGCTGCAGTTTCCCTGGTTGATCGAAGACCACGACCAGGAAGGCCTCCAGCAGCAAGCTGGCGGCGCCACCCAGGACCGCATGCTGCGTGAGTTCGGCGAGCTCGTCGACCGCATTGCTGCCGAGCGGCCGCTCCTGCTGGTGCTGGAGGACCTGCACTGGAGTGACCACGCCACCGTGCATCTGCTGCGGTACCTCGCGCGCCGGCGCAATCCCGCAGCCTCGATGGTGCTCGGCACCTTCCGTCCCACGGAGCTGATCCTGGAGGATCACCCGCTCGCGGACCTGCGCCAGGAACTGCGCGTGCATCGCCTGTGCGAGGAGATCGAGTTGGAAGCGCTGTCCGAGGCAGAGCTCGGCGCCTACCTGGAAGCGCGCGTCGGCGGATCCGTTCCGGAGGAATTCGCCCGTGCCCTGCACGCGCACACGTCCGGGCTGCCCTTGTTCGTCGTGAATGTGATCGATGAACTGACGGCCTCGGAAAGCATGGGCACCGGAAAAGGCTTCCCTTCCACCGACCAGCTTGCGGTGCCGAGCAGCATCGCCGGGCTGATAGAGCGGCAGGTCTCACGCCTGTCGAGCGAGCAGCAGCGCGTCCTGGGCGCGGCGAGCGTGTGCGGCATCGAATTCCTCCACGTCTTTCTGGTGCAGGTGGTCGAGCTGCCGGAGCCCGAGCTGCTCCGGTTGCTCGACGACGCCGCCGCGCGCGTGCCCTGGGTGCGGAGCACCGGCGCGTCCACGCTGCCGGACGGCCGCATCGCGGCACGGTATGCGTTCGGCCACGCCATGTACCGCCGTGTGCTGTACGAGCGCTTGTCCGCAGGGCAGAAGCTGCAGCTGCACCGCAGCTGGGCCGCGGCGCTGCAAGCGCTCCACCGATCCGCGCCCGACGAGATTGCGGGTGAACTGGCCCTGCATCTCGAGCGCGGCGGGGCGCCAGCGGCCGCGGCGGCGCAGCTCGCCGTGGTGGCTGCGCGCGCCATGGCGCGAGGCGCCGCGCACGAGGCGCTGCACGCTTCCCGGCGTGCGCTCCAAATCGGCGCGGGCTGCATCGAGCCGCCGCTCGAACAAGACCTGCGCGTGCTCGAAGCCGTTGCAGTCAGCCGCCTGCACGTCCTCTCCGAGCCGGAGGTCGCCGCCGCCTTCGAGCGGGCGCGGGCCGTCGGCGCGGTGGCCAGCCCATCGTGGCCGCGCGCCCTGCACGGGTGCTGGTGGGTGCACTTCGCGCGCGCCGAATTCGAGCCCGCCCGCGAGCTGGCGACCGAGATGCTTTCCCTGGCGGAGCACAACGGCGACCAAGCGCTCCGGATTACGGGCTTGAATGCCATGGGCCTGGTGTCCATGATGACGGGCGACCTTGGCGGCGCCGAGAAGTATTTACAGGCTGCGCTGGAGGCTTGTGCCGCCGCCGAAGGGCTGCCGTCCACCAGCTTCGTGCAGGACCCGGAATCGGAGGCCACCGCGGCGCTGGCGCTGGTCAGCTGGGTCACCGGCCAGCCCGGCAGGGCGTGGAGCCTCACGCAACGCGCCGCGGCGCTCGCTGCCGCCAGCCGCCATCCGCTGACCGAAGTGACGGTCTTGTACTGCGCAGCCATCGTGCATGAGCTCGCTGGCGACCACGACGCGGTGCTCGCCTTGACCGAGCGTCTCTATGAGGTCATGCAGGAGCAGACGGTGCCCGAGTCGCGCGGCAGCTTCGCCTGGCTGCACGGGCGAGCGCTGGTGGCTCTCGGGCGCGTGGACGAGGGCTTGTCGGAAATGCGTGCCGCCGCCCGAACCAGCCAGCAGCTCGGAATGCGCATGGGGCTCGCCAGCTTCCATTTCCACCATGCCGAGGCCTGTCGAGAAGCCGGGCGCAACGCCGACGCCCGCGCGAGCGTCGATGCCGGGCTGGTGCTGGCTGAAGGGGCCGAGAGGATGCTGCTCTCCCCGTTGCTGCTGGAGCAGGCCATGGCAGAGGCCGAAGGGGGCGACAGCGCTGCGGCGGCAGCGGCGTTGGCGCGCTCCATCGCGGTAGCGCGGTCACAGGGTGCCGTGTTCTACGAGCTCGCTGCGCTCGTCGCGGCACAACGCATCGGATCCGACTGCGCGGATCCGGAGCGCCTTCGGGTGTTGCTCTCGTTCTACGAGAAGGATGCCAGCCCCGTCATTGCGGCTGCGCGATCGGAGCTTGCGGGCGGTTCGGCGCACTGATCCGGCACGCACAGCACGGAGCGCCCCTGCGCCCCTGCGCGCACGCGTTCAAAGCCAATCCCGGGGCGGCCGCGTGCTGCTCTGGCCGAGGACTGCTGTACGCGCGGGGCGACGCGAAGCATCCGCGCGCAAACCGGCCACAACGAGCTAGCGGCTCGGCGCGGCGAGCGCCTGCGCGTAGTGCGCCGAGAAGGTTTGCGCGACCACGTCCCAGTCATAGCGCTTGGCCCGTTGCTGCGCGGCGTTCGACATCGCGGTGCTGCGCGCTGCATCGAGGCCTGTGATCTCGCGCACCACGGCCAGGTCCCTGGCGCCGATGTCGAAGTCGAGGAAGAAGCCGCTGACCGAGGGCTCGACGAAGCCGTTGATCGGTGCCATGTCGCGGCACAGCACGATCTTGCCGGCGGCCATCGCCTCGAGGATGCCGATGCCGAAGCCCTCGTATTCGCTGCCCGTGACGAACACCGTGCGCTGCTGCAGTTCGTGCAGCAGCGCGGCGTCCTCGATGTAGGGATGCAGCTTGACCGAATCGTCGAGCTGCAGGGCACCGATCTGCGCTTGCAGCGACTCGCCCAGGTTGTCGAAATCGGGCCCGGCGATCAGCAGGTCGATCGCGATGCCCTGGTCCCTCGCCATGGCGACGGTGTCGATGACGGCGTCGATGCGCTTGTTGCGCGACCAGCGGCCCCAGTAGATCCACTTCGCCGGATCGGGCGTGCCGCTGAGGCGCCCGCCCTGGAACTTCGAGAACGCGATGCCGTTCTCGCACTTCTCGACCTTGTCCGAGAAGCGGCTGAAGTAGGCGGTGTCCGATTCGCTGCTCGCGAGGACCTTGTGGTAGCGGCGCAGCAGCCGGCGCATCAGCAGGTGCTCGTGCAGCCACTTGATCGTGCGGTGCTTCGCCGTATGCCGAAAGCCGCCGTGCGTGCTCAGCACGGCCGGGATGCCGCGGCACTGCAGCAGCACATTGCCGGTGAGCATCATGAGTTGCGGGTCGTGCACGTGCAGCAGGTCGTAGCCGGCGGCAAGACGACCGAAATCGCGTGCGTAACCCGCCAGACGGTTGCCCAGCACCGGCACCCGGAACACCTTGATGCCATCCAGTTCGCGGACGGAGAACCCCTTGTGCTGGGCGGACACGTGCGCAACGTCGACCTGGCTGCCGTTGCCCGAGCTTCGCACTGCCAGTTCCCGCACCACGGACTCGATGCCACCCACTTCGGGAAAGTAGGTCGGGGTGATGGAAAGAATCTTCATGGCCTCGTAGCTTAGCGGCTGCAACATGCCGCTTTGGACTGGGTGCCCAGATTGCCAAGCCAACGTGACATCCGTTATCATTGCGGAGATTTCAGTAAATACTGAAATTACACGAATTCAACAAAATGCAGCCTCCCGAACCTTCACTCGCCGGCTTGCGATCCCTGGACCCGCCAAGGCTCGCCGGATTCGTGCAGGGCGCCGCCGCGCTGCTGTGGCTGCCGCAGGCGGCCCTGCTGGCCTGGGCCATCGAGCGGCTGGCTGCGGGCGAGGGCGTGGCCGCGGTGCTGTGGCCCGCAGGCGGGATCGTGCTGCTGGGCCTGCTGCGCGTTCTCTCCGAGGCCTGGGGCGCGCGCCGTGTCTTCGCCGGCGCGCGGACGGCGCTGTCGGAACTGCGTGCACAGGTGGCCGCCGCCTTGGCGGCGCGTTCGCCGCTGGACCGTGCGCGCCCCGCCTCGGGGCTTGCGGCCAGCGTGATCGCGGAACAGGCCGAGGCGGTGGTTCCCTACCTGGTGCGCTATGGGCCGGCGCGCTGGCGCGCGACGGTCGTTCCGCTTGTGATCCTGCCGGTGGTGGCGAGCCTGTCATGGGTCGCTGCGCTGGTGCTGCTGGTCGCGGCGCCGCTGATCCCGTTCTTCATGGCCATCGTGGGCTGGCGCGCCCGCGCTGCGAGCGAGGCACAGATGGTGGAGACGGGCGGCATGAACGCCTTCCTGCTCGACCGCCTGCGCGGCCTCGCGACCTTGCGCGCGCTCCAGGCGGTCGACGCCACTGCGCTGCGGCTCGGCGAGGCGGCAGAGTCGCTGCGGCAACGCACGATGTCGGTGCTGCGCATCGCCTTTCTTTCCTCCGCCGTGCTGGAGCTGTTCTCGGCGCTGGGCGTCGCGATGGTGGCGGCGTATGTGGGCTTCCATCTGCTGGGCACTTTCGAATTCGGCGCCTGGGGCCGGCAGCTGAGCCTGGGCGAAGGCATGTTCGTGCTGCTGCTGGCGCCGGCCTTTTTCGAACCGCTGCGCGAACTGTCGGCCGTGTGGCATGACCGCGCGGCCGGCGAGGCGGCGCTCGATGCACTCGACCGGCTCGGGCGCGGCGACGTGGCGTTGCCCGGCGCGCTGGCCAGCGTCCGGGCCGAAGACGAGATCGCAGCCGGTGCGCCCTCGGTGCGTGTGCGCGGCCTGCATTTCTCCCATGCCGGCGAGGCCGCCTTCTTCGAAGACTACGACCTGCGCATCGCCGCCGGCGAGCATGTCGCGCTGATGGGGCCGAGCGGCTGCGGCAAGACGGCCTTGCTGTGCCTGATCGCCGGGCTGGTGCCGGCGCGGCAGGGCGAGATCGTGGTCGGCGGGGTGCCGCTGACGGAACACACGGTGGCCGCGCTGCGCCGGCGCATGGCCTGGATCGGCCAGAAGCCCCACGTGTTCGCCGGCTCGGTGCAGGCCAATGTCGCGCTGGGGCGTGCCGGCGTGCACGCGGCGCAGGTCGAGGCCGCGATGCAACTCGCCGGTTTGGGCCATGTGGTGCACGCGCATCCCGGCGCGGCGCTGGGCGAGGGCGGCAGCGGGCTGTCGGGCGGCGAGCTGGTGCGGCTGGCGCTGGCGCGCATCGCCGTGCATCCCGAGGCCGATCTGCTGCTGGTCGACGAGCCCACCGCGCACCTCGACACCGAAACCGCCGAGCGCGTGGCCGACGCGTTGATCGAACTCGCGCGCGGCAAGACGCTGATCGCCGCGACCCACGATCCAGTGCTCGCCGCGCGCATGGGCCGCGTCGTGCGGCTCGATGCCATGCCTGCCAAGGAAGCCGCATGAGGCTGTGGCGCGATCTTCGTCCGGTGCTGGGCCCCTTGCTTGGCGCAGAGCCGCGCCGGCTCGCGTTGGGCGCGGCGCTGGCGGCCGTCACTGTGTTGACGGGGATGGCATTGCTCGGCCTCTCGGGCTGGTTCATCACAGCGACGGCGCTCGCAGGCCTGCATGCCGCGACCGCGATCGGCTTCGACGTGTTCATGCCCTCGGCCGGCATCCGGCTGCTGGCGCTGGGCCGAACGGCATCTCGCTACGGCGAACGGCTGGTTTCGCACGACGCGAGCTTCGCCGTGCTGGCCGCGCTGCGGGTGCGCCTGTTCCGCGGCTGGGCCCGGCCCGAGGCCGCACGTGAATTGCTGGCGCGGCCGGCGCGACTGCTGTTTCGGTTGACCGCGGACATCGATGCGCTCGACTCGCTCTATCTGCGTCTGCTGGTGCCCGCGGGCGCCGCGCTCGGTGCGGCGCTGCTCGCCGGCGTCGTGCTCGGTTTCATGAATCCGTGGATGGGTGCGCTGCTGGCGCTGTGGTTGCTGGTCGCCGGCTGGGGCATCGCGCTGGCGGTGGCGCAGGCTGCGCGGCCGTCCGCGGTGCGGCGCGCGCGGGCGATGGAAGCCTTGCGCGCGCATGCCGTCGACCTGGTCGCAGGGCAGACCGAACTGATCATGGCGGGCCGCGTCGATGCGCAGCGCGACGCGCTGGCCGTGGCCGACCGCCGGCTGGCCGCGGCCGACCTGGCGCTGAACCGCCTCGAAGCCAACGCCGGCATGGCCTACGGCATGGCCGGCACGCTGACCCTGGCGGCGGTGCTGCTCGCGGTGGGCCTGCTGGCCGACGAGGGCGCGATCGGCGCGCCGGCCGCGGCGCTGGCGCTGCTGGTGGCGCTGACGGCCGTCGAACCCTTTGCGGCCTTGCGCCGCGGTGCGCTCGATGCCGGCCGCACCTGGCTCGCGGCGCGGCGGCTCGGCCCGCGCATGGCCGGGCAGGCGCAACAGGCCCCGGTCGTCGCCCCGCTCGATGACGGCAAGGCGCTGCAACTGAGCGAGGTCATGCTGGCCCATCCAGGCAGTCGCGCGGTCGCGCTGCATCGCACGTCGCTGACGCTCACGGCGGGTGAGCGCGTGGCCGTGATCGGCGCGAGCGGCGCCGGCAAGTCGACGCTGCTCGCGGCCATCGCGGGCGAGCTCGCGCCGCAATCCGGCGAACTCCGGGCGCAGGGCCACTGCCTGCTGACGCAACGAACCGAACTCTTCCACGACAGCCTGCGCGACAACCTGCGGCTCGCCGATCCGGCAGCCGACGATGCGCAGCTGTGGGCTGTGCTGCACGCCGCGGGGCTCGCCGACGAAGTGCGCGCGATGGCCGCAGGCCTCGACACCGTGCTCGGCGAAGGCGGCCTCGGCCTCTCGGGCGGGCAGTCGAGGCGCCTCGCATTGGCGCGCCTGCTGCTGCGGGATGTACCTTTTTGGCTGCTCGACGAACCCACCGAAGCGTTGGACACTGCGACCGCACACGACGTGCTGCAGCGGCTGCGTCTTCAGGCCGCAGGCCGAAGCCTGTTGATCGCAACCCACCTGCGGCGCGAGGCCGCGCTGGCAGGGCGGCTGCTGTGCATGCAGGCCGGCCGCATCACCGCCGACCTGCGGCGCGGCACGGCGGCCTTCGATGCCGCATTGAACGCATTGCGGCCCGACTGAGATCGCACGAAGACCCCGAGAACACGAAAGGAAATCCCCATGGACCTCGACATCGTTGCCCTGTCGCGCCTGCAGTTCGCGCTCACGGCGCTCTACCACTTCCTGTTCGTGCCGCTGACCATCGGCCTGGCCGTAATCATCGCGATCATGGAGACGGTCTACGTGATGACCGGCCGCACCATCTGGCGCGACATGACGAAGTTCTGGGGTGTGCTCTTCGGCATCAACTTCGCGATGGGCGTGGCCACCGGCATCGTCATGGAGTTCCAGTTCGGCATGAACTGGAGCTACTACAGCCACTACGTGGGCGACGTCTTCGGCGCGCCGCTGGCCATCGAGGGGCTGATGGCCTTCTTTCTCGAAGCCACCTTCGTCGGCCTGTTCTTCTTCGGCTGGGACAAGCTCTCCAAGGTCGGGCACCTGATGGCCACCTGGGCAGTGGCCATCGGCTCCAATTTCTCGGCGCTGTGGATCCTGATTGCCAACGGCTGGATGCAGAACCCCGTGGGCGCGGCGTTCAATCCGCAGACCATGCGCATGGAAGTGACCGACTTCTTCGCCGTGTTGACCAATCCGGTGGCGCAGGCCAAGTTCGTGCACACCGTGTCGGCGGGCTACACGGTCGCTTCCATCTTCGTGCTCGGTGTGTCGGCCTGGTACGTGTTGCGCGGGCGGCATCTGCAGCTCGCCAAGCGTTCGATGACCGTCGCGGCCTCCTTCGGCCTCGCGGCTTCGCTCTCGGTCGTGGTGCTGGGCGACGAGAGCGGCTACCTCTCGACCGAGCACCAGAAGATGAAGCTCGCTGCCGTCGAGGCGATGTGGAAGACAGAGCCGGCGCCGGCCGCCTTCACCGCCTTCGGCTTCCCCGACCAGGAAACGCGCGAGACGCACTACGCCATCCACATCCCCGCGGTGATGGGCCTGATCGGCACGCGCTCGCTCAACACCGAAATCCCGGGCATCGACGATCTCGTGCACCGGGCCGAGCTCAACATCCGTGTCGGCATCTCGGCCTACGACGCCTTGCAAAAAATCCGCGCGGCCGGCAGTGAGGCCGCTGTTCCCGAATCTGCGCGCAAGATCTTCGAGGCCAACGGCCATGCCATGGGCTACGCGCTGCTGCTCAAGCGCTACGTCGACGATCCGCGGCAGGCCACGCCCGAGCAGATCGGCAAGGCCGCGCTCGACACGGTGCCGGCGGTCGCGCCGCTCTACTGGTCGTTTCGCATCATGGTCGGGCTCGGCATGTTCTTCATCCTGCTGACGGCCACCTTCTTCGTGCTCTCGGCGCGGCGCAGGCTCGATGCGCATCCGTGGCTGCTCAAGGTAGCGGTGTTCGCGATTCCTCTGCCGTGGATCGCCGCCGAGTGCGGCTGGATCGTGGCCGAGGTCGGCCGCCAGCCCTGGGTGATCGAAGGCGTACTGCCGACCGCGGTGGCGGTGTCGAACCTGGGCGTGACGACGCTGCTCATCACCATCGCGGGCTTCGCGCTGATCTACACCGTGCTGTTCCTGATCGAGATGAAGCTGATGCTGAAGGCGATCCGCAAGGGCCCGGAAGAGCATCCGGTGCCGCCGCCGGCGGCCTACCGCGCGGAAGCCGATCCCGAAGTGGCCGCCGCGCTGCGCCGCCCGCCGCTTGCCGCCGCCGACTGAACGAACCACGGAGCACGACATGATCCTGCACGAACTCATCTCCTACGAAACCCTGCGCCTCGTCTGGTGGCTGCTGCTCGGCGTGCTGCTGATCGGCTTTGCCGTGACCGACGGCTTCGATCTGGGCGCCAACATGCTGCTGCCCTTCGCCGGTCGCAACGATCTCGAACGGCGCGTGATCATCAACAGCGTCGGCCCGGTCTGGGAGGGCAACCAGGTGTGGCTGATCCTCGGCGGCGGCGCGATCTTCGCGGCCTGGCCGCAGCTCTACGCAGTCTCCTTCTCGGGCTTCTACCTGGCGATGTTCGCGATCCTCGTGCCGCTGATCCTCAGGCCGGTGGCTTTCAAGTTCCGCAGCAAACAGGACGATCCGCGCTGGCGCACACGCTGGGACTGGACGCTGTTCGTGACCGGCCTCGTGCCCGCGCTGATCTTCGGCGTCGCCATGGGCAACGTGCTGCAGGGCGTGCCCTTCCGGCTCGCGCCCGACATGCGCATCTTCTACGAGGGCTCCTTCTTCGGGCTGCTCAATCCCTTCGCCCTGCTGTGCGGGCTGGTGTCGGTCGCGATGCTGGTGATGCACGGCAGCGCATGGCTCCAATTGAAGACGCAAGGGCCGGTCGCCGATCGCGCGCGGGCCTACGGCAGCGTGGCGGCGCTGCTCACGCTGGTGCTCTACGCGCTGGCCGGGGTCGTGCTGTGGTCCTGGGTCGACGGCTATCGCGTGACGAGCGCGCTGCCGACGGGCGGGCCGTCCAACCCGTTGTTGAAGATGGTCGAAGTGCAGCCGGGCGCATGGTTCGCCAACTACGCCGCGCGGCCGTGGATGTGGGCGGCGCCGGGTCTGGGATTGGCAGGGGCGCTGTTGGCTTTCGTGGGGTTGCGCCTGCGGCGCGAAGTGCTGACCCTGCTCGCCAGCGCGCTCGGCATCACCGGCATCATCCTGAGCGTCGGTGCGTCGATGTTCCCCTTCATCCTGCCGTCGTCGATCGATCCGCGCGCCAGCCTCACGGTGTGGGACTCGTCATCGAGCCACCTGACGCTCTTCATCATGCTGATCGTCACGGGCATCTTCATCCCGCTCATCGTGGCCTACACGAGCTGGGTCTACAAGGTGCTGTGGGGCAAGGTGGATGCCGACGCGATTGCCGAAGGCCGCGGCCACGCCTACTGAATCAAGAAAAGGAACCGAACCATGTGGTACTTCGCCTGGCTGCTGGGACTCCCGCTCGCCGCGACCTTCGCGGTGCTCAATGCGATGTGGTACGAGCTGATGGACGACGAGGCGATTCGGCGGGACAAGCTCGAGAAGCCTTAGCTCGCTGCCTTCTTGGCTTTCGCGCCGGTCAGCCTGTCCTTGATGCCGAGCACCTTGGTCACCGTCGCGCCCATGCCCATCAGTTGCATCGCTGTCTCAGGGGCCAGGCGCTGCACGTCGTCGAACCATTTCATGAGCCGGTCGATCAGGTCGTGCATCTCGCGCATGCGCTGCTGGGCGTGGCGCTCCTCGTCGCTTGTCGGCTCTTCGAGCAGCGCCATGCGCAGCATCGAGAGCGTGGGCTCGATCTCGCGGCGGCGGCGTTCCTCGGCCAGCACGCGGAAGATCTCCCAGACATCGGCCGGCGCCTCGAAGTATTCGCGCCGGTCGCCGGCCTGGTGGCGAAGCTGCACCAGCCGCCACGCCTGCAGTTCCTTGAGCCCCATGCTCACGTTCGAGCGCGAGAACTCCAGCATCTCTGCGATCTCGTCCGCGTTGAGCGCGCGCTGCGAGATGAAGATCAGCGCGTAGATCTGGCCGACGGTGCGGTTGATACCCCACTTGCTGCCCATCTCTCCGAAGTGGGCGACGAACTGGCGGTTGAGTGGGGGCAGGGGATGAGTGGGCATCGGCACATTTTCGCGCCGAATTGCTGTAGCTTCAAGAAAGACTGAAAACTCAAGCCGCTACTTCCAGGGGGTGGGTGAGGGAACCTCGCAGGCCGGCTCGACGTCGATGCTCTTGAAGTCCGCCGGCGAGACGATTTCGAGGTACTCCATGTCGGGCGAGTAGTCGAAGAGATAGTGCCGGATGCCGGGGCGCTGGTGCACCACGTCGCCGGCCTCGACCAGCGTGACCTGGTCCTCGTACATGAAGCGCGCCCAGCCCTTGACCATGATCACGATCTGGAAGTCCGCCTCGTGGCGGTGCCAGCCGGTGCCCGCTTCCGGTGCCATGTTGGCCTTGACCAGGTGCGCGATCACCTTGCCGTGGGTGGCGTCGGCGATGCCCAGGTCGCGGTACAGGAAGAAGTCCCGCAATCCGCCCGAGACGTAGTCGGTGTCGCCGGGCTTGACGTGGGAGAACTTCGTGTCGGTACGGTCCAGCATGGCTGCTCCTTGCAAGGGTGGGGATGCTGCTTCGCAACATGCATAAAGCGTTCCTGCCGGCCATGCCCGAGACGGCTTGACAACGGGGCGTCGCGCTTCGAAACTCAACCACATGGTTCACTCTGAAGCTGCCACCCTCGATGCCGTGTTCGCGGCGCTTTCCGATTCGACGCGCCGGGCGGTGCTCGAAACGCTGGGCGAGGGCGGCGGCCTCACGGTGACCGAGCTCGCGCAGCCGCACGGCATGTCGCTCACCGGCTTCATGAAGCACCTGCGCGTGCTCGAAAATGCCGGGCTCGTGTCCCGCACGAAAGAGGGCCGCATCGTGCGTTGCGAGCTTTCGCCCCAGCCGATGCAGGAGGCTGCCGTGTGGTTGTCCCGCTATGAAAAGTTCTGGGCCGCACGACTCGATGCGCTGGCCCGCTTCCTGTACCACCAAGAGGAGACCGCATGGCGAGCGCTGCCCCCCGAAACGAAGAGCGCCCCTCGCTCGTCCTCCGCCGGCACTACGAAGTCGCCGCCGAAAAAGTCTGGCGGGCGTGGACCGACCCGCAAGCGTTGAAGCTGTGGTTCGGCCCGGCCGAGATCGTTTCGGTGCCGGTGGCCGAGATCGATCTGCGTGTCGGCGGCCGCTTTCGCGTGGTCATGCTGGAAGCGAACGGCGAGCGGCATGAGGTCGGCGGCGTCTACCGCGAGTTGGTGCCCAACCGCAAGCTGGTCTTCAGCTGGGCCTGGCACAGCACGCCCGAGCGCGAGTCGCGCGTCACGGTGCTGATCGAGCCCGCGGACGGCGGCTGCGAGCTGGAGCTGCGCCACGAGCAGTTCCTGGACGAGGCCGCGCGCGAAGGCCACGAACACGGCTGGACCGGCTCGCTCGTGAAGCTGGAGGCCTTGCTCGGCGGCGCGGACGGCGCGTGATGGCGCCGCCGCCGGTCGCCGCCGCCAGCGATGCCGCGGTGCGCGCGGCGCTCGACGCGGTCTACCGCCAGGAAGCGCGCCGCATCTTCGCCACGCTGGTGCGCCTCCTGGGCGACTTCGATCTGGCCGAGGAGGCGCTGCACGACGGCTTTCGTGCGGCGCTCGAACAGTGGCCGAAGAGCCGCGTTCCGGCCAGCCCGCGCGCCTGGCTGGTGTCGGCCGGGCGCTTCAAAGCGATCGACGGCATTCGCCGCCGCGCGCGCTTCGATGCCTGGGACGACGCGACGGACGCGGTGCAGGCATTTGCCGATCCCGCGCTGGCCTGGGACGAGCGCGATGCCGACGCCGAGGCGCTGGAAGACGATCGCCTGCGTCTGGTCTTCACCTGCTGCCACCCGGCGCTGGCGCCCGACGCGCAAGTGGCGCTGACGCTGCGCGAGGTCTGCGGCCTCGCGACCGAAGACATCGCCAATGCCTTCCTGGTGCCGGCGCCCACGATTGCGCAGCGCATCGTGCGCGCCAAGGCGCGGATCCGCGAGACCCGCATTCCTTACCAGGTGCCGCCGGTGGCCGAGCTGTCCGAGCGGCTCGACGCCGTGCTGCGCGTGGTCTACCTGGTGTTCAACGAAGGCTATGCGGCCTCGTCGGGCGAAACGCTCACGCGGCCCGATCTGTCGGCCGAGGCGATCCGGCTCGGCCGCCTGCTCCTCGAACTGCTGCCCGAGCCCGAATCCATGGGCCTCCTGGCGCTGATGCTTCTGCACGAGTCGCGGCGCACGGCGCGCGCCTCGGCGGCGGGCGAGATGGTGCTGCTCGACGAGCAGGACCGCAGCCTGTGGAACAGGGCCTTGATCGAGGAGGGCGCGGCGCTGGTGATGCGCGCGCTCTCGTCGCGCCGCTTCGGCCCTTACACGCTGCAGGCCGCCATCGCCGCCGTGCATGCGGAAGCCAAGGACGCGGCTTCCACCGACTGGGCGCAGATTGCCGGGCTCTACGAGGTGCTGCTGCGCGCCGATCCGTCGCCGGTGGTGGCGCTCAACCGTGCGGTCGCGATCGCGATGCGCGACGGTCCGGCCGCCGGGCTGCCGCTGATCGAAGCCATCCTCGCGCGCGGCGATCTCGCGGACTACCACCTGGCCCACGCTGCGCGCGCCGATCTGTGCCGGCGGCTTGGGCAGACTGCGGAAGCGAGGGCATCGTACGAACGCGCGCTGTCGCTCGCCCGGCAGGCACCCGAGCGCCAATTCCTGGAACGGCGGCTGGCTGCGCTTGCACCCTGAAACAAATTAGCGCTTCGAAGGCGGTGCCGGATGTCGATTGACGGGGCGGCCGTTCGACCAGAGGTATCACAAGCTCGACCCTCTCAGGAGATGCACATGAAATACCTCTGCATGGTCTATTTCGACCACACCCTGCTGCAGACGATGACGCCGAGCGAACGCGCCAGGCTGGACGCCGATTCGATGGCCTACGACAAGGAACTCGACGCGCGCGGCCAGCTGATCGTCGCCGAAGCCCTGCAATCGGTGAAGACCGCCAAGGTCGTGCAGGTGCGCAGCGGCAGGATGTCGCAGACCGACGGCCCTTTCGTCGAGACCAAGGAGCAGCTCGGCGGCTTCATCCTGGTCGACGTGCAGGACCTCAACGCCGCGATCCAGGTGGCCGCAAGAATTCCGCTCGCGAAGTACGGCAGCATCGAAGTGCGCCCTGTCGCGAAGGTCGAAAGGATCCCGTCATGAGATACCTCTGCATGATCTTCGCCACCGACGAACAGATGAGCGTGCTCTCGCCCGACGAGATGCGGGATTTCGTCAACGCCCACCTCGACTACGACGACCAGCTGCGCGCAAGCGGGCAGTTCGTCGAGTCGGAGGGCCTGGAAGCCGCGAGCACGGCCGCCGTCGTGCGCGTGCGCAACGGCAAGCTGTCGGTGACCGACGGCCCCTTCGTCGAAACCAACGAGCAGCTCGGCGGCTTCTACCTGGTCGAAGCCGCGAGCGACGACGAGGCGGCGCGCCTCGCGGCCGGCATTCCGTCCTCGCGCTACGGCAGCATCGAGGTGCGGCCGGTGGTGATATGGGACGACGAATCATGAACGCTCCGACCGCCGGCCCCAAGGCGAGCGCGCGCGAATGGATCGGCCTGGCCGTCATCGCGCTGCCCTGCATGATCTATGCGATGGACCTCACGGTCCTCAACCTCGCGGTGCCGCACCTGAGCGCCGCGCTGCATCCCACCAGCGCGCAGATGCTGTGGATCGTCGACATCTACGGCTTCATGCTGGCCGGCTCGCTGATCACCATGGGCACGCTGGGCGACCGCATCGGGCGTCGCAAGCTGCTTTTGATCGGCGCGCTGTGCTTCGGCCTCGCCTCGGTGCTGGCCGCCTTCTCGACCAGCGCCGCGATGCTGATCGCCACGCGCGCGCTGCTGGGCGTGGCGGGCGCGACGCTGGCGCCCTCGACGCTCTCGTTGATCCGCAACATGTTTCTCGACGCGCACGAGCGCAGCGTGGCCATCGGCGTCTGGATCGCGAGCTTCTCGGTCGGCGGCACCATCGGTCCGCTGATCGGCGGCGTGGTGCTCGAGCACTTCTGGTGGGGCGCGGTGTTCCTGATCAGCGTGCCGGTCATGGTGCTGCTGCTGGCGATCGGACCCTGGCTGCTGCCCGAGTACCGCGACACGCATGCCGGGCGGCTCGACCTGCTGAGCGTGGCGCAGTCGCTGCTGGCGGTGCTCGCCGTCATCTACGGCCTCAAGCGCATCGCGGAAGGGGGCGGGGGCGCACTGCCGCTGGCGGCCATCGCCGCGGGCGTGGCGATCGGCGTCGCCTTCATCCGGCGCCAGGGCCGGCTGGCCGACCCGCTGATCGACCTGCGGCTGTTCCGGGCGCCGGCCTTCAGCGCGGCGCTGGCGATCAACACGCTGGCCTTCTTCGTCGCCTTCGGGTCCTTCCTCTTCATCGTGCAGTACATGCAACTCGTGCTGGGCCTGTCGGCGCTGCAGGCCGGCCTGTGGAGCGTGCCCGCGGGCGCTGCCTTCGCCGTCGGGTCGACCATCGCGCCGCGGCTGGCGCGCCGCGTTCGCGCCGGATTCGTGGTGGCCGGCGGGCTCTTCGTGGCCGCGATCGGCTTCGCCGTGCTGACGCAGGTGGATCGCAGCGACGGCCTGCTGCTCCTGGTCGGTGCCGACGTGGTCCTGTCGCTGGGGCTTGCGTTCGTCTTCACGCTGGCGGTCGATCTCATGGTCGGCGCGGCACCGCCGGAACGCGCCGGTGCGGCATCGGCGATCTCCGAGACCAGTTCGGAATTCGGCGGCGCGCTCGGCATCGCGATGCTGGGCAGCGTGATCGTCGCCATCTACCGCAGCGCCATGGGGCGGGCCGCCCTGGACGGCGTGCCGGCCACGGTGGCCGAGGCGGCGCGCGCCAACCTCGGGATTGCGGCGGATGCAGCGGCCAGGCTGCCGGGGCCGGCCGGCGCGGTCTTGCTCGATGCCTCGCGCGAAGCTTTTGCGCGCGCCTTCGAAGCCACGGCGTCGATCAGCGCCGCCGTGGCACTGGCGGCGGCGGTGCTGGCGGCCGTCATGCTGCGGCGCGTGGGCGAACAGTCTTCCGCACCCGCGCAGGAGGAAATCACTTTGTTGGGATAATCGCCCGCATGAGCGGCAACACCTTCGGCACCCTTTTCGCGGTCACCAACTTCGGTGAATCCCACGGCCCCGCGATCGGGTGCGTCATCGACGGTTGCCCGCCCGGCATGGCGCTCAGCGAAGCCGACATCCAGATCGACCTCGACCGCCGCCGCCCCGGCACCAGCCGCCACGTGACGCAGCGCAACGAACCCGACGCGGTGCAGATCCTCTCCGGCGTGTACGAGGGCAAGACCACCGGCACGCCGATCGCGCTGCTCATTCAGAACACCGACCAGCGCAGCAAGGACTACGGTCAGATCGCGCAGCAGTTCCGTCCCGGCCATGCCGACTTCGCCTACTGGAAGAAATACGGCATCCGCGACCCGCGCGGCGGCGGGCGTTCCTCGGCACGGCTCACGGCGCCGATGGTGGCGGCCGGCGCGGTCGCCAAGAAATGGCTGTTCGAAAGGTACGGCACCGTTTTTCGCGGCTGCATGGCGCAGATCGGCGACATCGCGATCCCCTTCGAGGGCTGGGAGCATGTGCCGAACAATCCCTTCTTCGCGCCCATCGCCGACGTCTCCAAGCTCGAGGCCTACATGGACGCGTTGCGCAAGGCCGGCGATTCCTGCGGCGCGCGCATCCGCGTGACGGCGTCGAAGGTGCCGGTGGGCCTTGGCGAGCCGCTGTTCGACAAGATGGATGCCGACATCGCCTGGGCCATGATGGGCATCAATGCCGTCAAGGGCGTGGAGATCGGCGCCGGCTTCGCGAGCGTCACGCAGCGCGGCACCGTGCATGGCGACTCGATCACGCCGGAAGGCTTCGAGACCAACAACGCGGGCGGCACGCTTGGCGGCATCACCACGGGGCAGGACCTCGAGGTCAGCATCGCGATCAAGCCGACCAGTTCGATCATCAGCCCGCGCCGGTCCGTCGATGTGAACAACCAGCCGGTCGAGGTCGTCACCAAGGGCCGGCACGACCCCTGCGTCGGCATCCGCGCGACCCCGATCGCCGAGGCGATGCTGGCGCTGGTCGTGATGGAGCATGCGCTGCGCAACCGCGCGCAGTGCGGCGACGTGGGCGGACAGCAGGACCCGGCGGAGTCCGCGACCGAAGCGCCGTCGCCGCAGGCGTCCTTTCTCTAGTGCCGTCGTCTGCGACGGGCCGCGGCCATCTGCTGGCCTTTGCGGCACTCTCGGCCAGCTATTTCGCGCACATCGGTTTCTTCAATCCGTACCTGCCGCTGTGGCTGAAGGATCTGGGGCTGCCGATCTTCACCATCAGTCTCTTGACCTCGGTGCAGTCGATCACCCGGGTCTTCGCGCCGTATGCCTGGGGCGCGTTGAGCGACCACACCGGGCAGCGCGTCCTGCTCCTGCGCATCAGCGCGGCGGTGGCGCTGGTGTCGTCGCTCGGCCTGTGGTGGAACGGCGGCGCGTGGTGGCTGGCGCTGGTGCTGCTGGTGATGTTCACGCACACCAGCTCGATGATGTCGCTCACCGAGGCGGCGATGGCGCACCTGGTGGCCGGCGACTGGGGGCGCTATGGCCGCATCCGCCTCTGGGGCTCCGCGGGCTTTCTGCTCACGGTCTTCGTCGCCGGCGAATGGTTCGAGCACTTCGGCATGGGGCACTTTCCGGCCTGGGCGGCCGGCACGCTGGCCATCGTGCTGATCGCGACGCTGCGCCTGCCCGATGTGCGCGAACCGGTGGCGGCCCATTCGGCGGTGAAGGAACCGGTCGGGCCGGTGCTGCGAATTCCGGCGGTGCGCTGGTTCTTCATCTCGCTGTTCTTCCACGTGATGGCGCATTTCGCGGTCTACGGCTTCCTCTCGCTGTACCTCGATTCGCTCGGCTACGGCAAGGGAACCATCGGCTTGCTGTGGGCGTTGTCGGTGGTGGCCGAGATCGCGTGGTTCTACCTGCAAGGCCGGCTGCTGGGCCTCTTCGCGATGCCGCGCTGGCTCTTGATCTGCGGCGTCGCTGCAGTGTTGCGCATGGGTATCACGGCGGGCTGCGGCCAGTGGGTCTGGGCGCTGGTGGCGGCGCAGGCCCTGCATGCGCTCTCGTTCGCCGCGCACCACACGACCTGCATCGCGATGGTGTCGCGCCACTTTCCCGGGCGGCTGCGCGGGCGCGGGCAAGCGCTCTTCACCGTGATCGGCTATGGCTTCGGCGGCGTGCTCGGGGTGCTGGCCGGTGGCGCGATCGCGCAGCACTTCGGCTATGTGGCGATGTTCAGCGTGGCGACCCTGCTTGCCGCGGTGGGCAGCACTTGTGCGTGGTGGGCGCAGCGGCTGGAGCGGGCGGTTGACCTCGAAGAAATCGGTGGCTAAATAGAGATTCCTCACCCCGCGGAGTTTTTCAATGCCTGCCAGGACGAACTCGGGAAACCAATCTACGCTGCCGCGCAGCGCGATCCAAGTCGAGTCCGGGGGCGCAGCGCGCGTCAAGCTTGCGGTACGAGAACTGACCCATGCGGACGTGCGCGAAGCGGTCGCAGCCGCAGACGCCCTTGAAGGCCGCGAAGCGCAGAGGCTGAACCCGATCCCCACGCCGTGAAATGAAACGGTCGCGGGCTATCGGGTTTTCCATTAATAAATCAACTAGATTTATTAACAGCACGTGTCGATAATTTCCCCAGACCCGACGCGGATCGGGCATCCATGAGCGGCGCCGCCGCACAGACACACCGGAGACACGACACCATGATCCTCACGCCTTCGCATTCCTTCTTGCGCCTCACGTTCGGCGCCGTCGCACTGGGCCTCGCGGGCATGGCCGCTGCGGCGGACCAGGCGGTCATCGGCCTGATCACCAAGACCGACACCAACCCCTTCTTCGTGAAGATGAAAGAGGGTGCGCAAGCGGCGGCCACCGCCAAGGGCGCCAAGCTGCTGAGCGCCGCCGGCAAGGCCGACGGCGACAACGCCGGCCAGGTGACCGCCATCGAGAACATGATCGCCGGTGGCGCCAAGACCATCCTGATCACGCCGAACGATTCCAAAGCCATCGTGCCTGCGATCAAGAAGGCGCAGGAGAAGGGCGTGATGTTCATCGCGCTCGACAGTCCGACCGACCCGATGGAGGCGACCGATGCGCTGTTCGCGACCGACAACTACAAGGCCGGGCAGCTGATCGGCCAGTACGCCAAGGCCGCGGTCGCGGGCAAGCCGGTCAAGATCGCCACGCTCGACCTGTTCCCCGGCCACCCGGTCGGTGCGCAGCGCCACAACGGCTTCATGTCGGGCTTCGGCTTGAAGGCGTCCGACGCGAAGAGCAACGAGCTTTCGAAGAGCGCCGAGATCGTCTGCATGGCCGACAGCTTCGGTGACCAGGCCAAGGGCCAGACCGCCATGGAAAACTGCCTGCAGAAGAACCCGGACATCAACCTCGTCTACACCATCAACGAACCCGCGGCGGCCGGTGCCTACCAGGCGCTGAAGGCGGCGGGCAAGGAAAAGGGCGTGCTCATCGTCTCGGTCGACGGCGGCTGCGCCGGCGTCAAGAACGTGAAGGCGGGCGTGATCGCCGCGACCTCGCAGCAGTACCCGCTGAAGATGGCCTCGATGGGTGTGGAGGCCGGTGTCGAATACGCGAACGGCGGCAAGAAGGCCAAGGGCTACACCGACACCGGTGTGACGCTCGTCACCGACAAGCCGATGACGGGCGTGGACAGCAAGGACACGAAGGTCGGCATGGATCTGTGCTGGGGCAACAAGTAAGCCCGATGTCCTCCGACAAGCTTTCCAGGCTGCCCCCGCTCGCCTCGTTCGGCCCGCTGATCGCGCTGTTGCTGGCCGTGGCTTTCTTCGCCACGCAGAGCGACCGCTTCCTGTCGGTGCAGAACTTCTCGCTGATCCTGCAGCAAGTGATGGTGGTGGGCACGATCGCGATCGGCCAGACGCTGGTCATCCTGACCGCCGGCATCGATCTGAGCTGCGGCATGGTGATGGCGCTGGGCGGCATCGTGATGACCAGGCTGGCGGTGGCCGGCGGCATGAACGCCTACCTCGCGATCCTGTGCGGCCTCTTCGCCTGCATGGCTTTCGGCCTGCTCAACGGCCTGCTCGTCACGCGCGTGCGGCTGCCGCCCTTCATCGTGACGCTGGGCACGATGAACATCGCGTTCGCGATCACGCAGCTCTACTCCGGCGCGCAGACCATCACCGACCTGCCGCCCGAGATGACCTTCTTCGGCAACACGGTGACGCTCGGCGGCGCGGCCATCAACTACGGCACGTTGTTCATGCTCGCGATGTATGCCTTCATGTGGTGGGGCCTGCGCGACACGCAGCCGGGCCGGCACGTCTACGCGGTCGGCAACAATCCCGAGGCCACGCGCCTGACCGGTATCCCGACCGACAAGGTGCTGCTCGGCGTGTACGTGACTGCGGGCCTGTTCTACGGCATCGCATCGCTGCTGTCGGTGGCGCGCACCGGGGTCGGCGACCCGAACGCCGGCCAGACCGAGAATCTCGATGCGATCACCGCAGTGGTGCTGGGCGGCACCAGCCTGTTCGGCGGCCGCGGCATCATCCTCGGCAGCCTGCTCGGCGCGCTGATCGTCGGCGTGTTCCGCAACGGCCTCACGCTGATGGGCGTGTCGTCGGTGTACCAGGTGCTGATCACCGGCGTGCTGGTCATCCTCGCCGTCGCCACCGATCAGCTTTCACGCAAGGGAGCGCGCTGATGAGCACCCCACCCCTGGTGATGGAAGCGCGCGGCCTGGTCAAGCGCTATGGCCATGTCACCGCGCTCGACGGTACCGACTTCGAACTGCGCGCCGGCGAGATCATGGCGGTGATCGGCGACAACGGCGCCGGCAAGTCGTCGCTGATCAAGGCGCTGTCGGGCGCCACGATTCCCGACGAAGGCTCGATCCTGCTCGACGGCAAGGTGATCCACTTCAAGTCGCCGATCGACGCGCGCCGCGAAGGCATCGAGACGGTCTACCAGGACCTGGCCGTGGCCCCGGCGATGACGATCGCCGAGAACCTGTTTCTCGGCCGCGAGATCATCAAGCCCGGCCTGCTCGCCCGCTGGCTGCGCATCATCGACAAGAAGAAGATGCTCGAAGAAACCATCGCGCGAATGAACGACCTGAAGGTCGGCATCCGCTCGATGACGCAGGCCGTCGAAACGCTGTCGGGCGGGCAGCGTCAATGCGTGGCGGTGGCGCGCAGCGCCGCCTTCGCGCGGCATGTGGTGATCCTCGACGAGCCCACCGCCGCGCTCGGCGTGAAGGAAGGAAACATGGTGCTCGAGCTGATCCGCCGCGTGCGCGACAAGGGCCTGCCGGTGATCCTGATCAGCCACAACATGCCGCATGTGTTCGAGATCGCCGACCGCATCCACATCGCGCGGCTCGGCAAGCGCGCGTGCATCATCAATCCGAAGAAGATCAGCATGAGCGACACGGTGGCGGTGATGACCGGCGCGATGCGTCCCGACGAACTGCCGGCCGACGCACTGGCCTGAAGGAAAGCGGAATTTGCTCGAAGAACCGATGCGGGTGCAAGCGATGAGCCCGATCAACCACGCCGAACAACGCCTCAGGCCACGCGGCTCCAACCACGTCGGCATGCGCCAGTTCAACGAGAGGGTGGTGCTGCAGGCGATCCGGCTGCACGGCAGCCTGCCCAAGGCCGACATCGCGCGGCTGACGCGACTGACCCCGCAGACGGTGCAGATCATCATCGCGCGGCTCGAGGCCGACGCGCTGGTGCGCAAGCTGGAGCCGGTGCGCGGCAAGGTCGGCCAGCCGTCGGTGCCGATGGCGCTGAACCCCGACGGCGCATTCTCGATCGGCATCAAGATCGGCCGGCGCAGCCTGGACATGCTGCTGCTCGACTTCACCGGCCAGGTGCGTGAGCGCAGCGCCCTGAGCTATCGCTTTCCCGACCCCGACACGCTGTTCGGCGAGATCGAGTCGCGGCTGCAGCAGCTCACGCAATCGCTGCCCTTCAAGCTGCGCTCGCGCCTGCACGGCGTGGGCATTGCCGCGCCGCTCTCGCTCGGCGGCTGGCAGGCGGTGCTAGGTATCGAGCCGCGCCAGGCAGCGAAGTGGGAGGGGATCGATATCCGTGAACGCGTGGCTGCCATGACCGACCTGCCGGTCGAGTTCGTCAAGGACACGGCAGCGGCCTGCGTCGCCGAGCTGGTGGCCGGGCGCGGCCGCAGCATCGGGAGTTTTCTGTACGTGTTCGTCGACACCTTCATCGGCGGCGGGCTGGTGATCGACAGCCAGTTGCGCGGCGGCCTGAACGGCAATGCGGGCGCGGTCGGCTCGCTCTCGCTCGGGCTCGCGCAGGCCGGGCGCGCGCCGGCGCCCAGCCAGTTGCTGAGCCGGGCCTCGCTGGTCAATCTCGAGGCGCGCTTTGCGGCGCACGAGCTCGACGTCGCAGCCGCCCTCGACGTGCGCGCGATGCAAAAACCGTGGCGGCCGCACACCGACCGCTGGCTGCGCGAGGCGGGCCCTGCGGTGGCGTTCGCGCTCAACAACGCAGCCTGCCTGCTCGACCTCGAAGGCGTGATCATCGACGGCTCGTTCTGCCGCGAGCTGCTGCAAGCCATGCTTGCCGCCGTCGACCAATCGCTCGACCGGTACAACTGGGAAGGCGTGGCACGGCCTGCCGTGCTCGAAGGCACGATCGGCTCCGACGCTCGGGCGATGGGCGGTGCGCTGCTGCCGCTGTACGCCAACTTCGCGCCGGATCGCGACTTGTTCCTGAAACTCGCCACCTGAGCCTGGGGACAAACCCCGATTTCGCGCGAATGTCGCACGTTTGTGATCGATGATCGATCACCAGAGGTTCGCAGAGCGTTGTCGCGACCCCGGTCCCCCACCTACAGTCCCCTCCGCCCCCAATCAACGGAGAGACAAATGAGCAACCCCCAGGACCATGAGCCGAAAGGCAAGCACCAGTCGAGGAAGGCCGCCGCCAGCGGCTGGATCGGCTCGGCACTCGAGTACTACGACTTCTTCATCTACGCCACTGCGGCAGCGCTGATCTTTCCGCAGATCTTCTTTCCCAAGGGCGACCCGAAGATCGCCATCGTTGCCTCGCTCGCGACCTACGGCGTCGGCTACGTGGCGCGGCCGATCGGCGCCTTCTTCCTGGGCCACTGGGGCGACACCCATGGCCGCAAGCAGGTGCTGGTCCTGTGCATGTTCCTGATGGGCTTCTCGACCATCGCCGTCGGCCTGCTGCCCACCTACGACCAGGTCGGCCTGCTGGCGCCGGTGCTGCTGGTGGTCTGCCGCCTGGTGCAGGGCTTCGCCGTCGCCGGAGAGATCTCGGGCGCGAGTTCGATGATCCTGGAGCACGCGCCCTTCGGACGGCGCGGCTTCTTCGCGAGCTTCACGCTGCAGGGCGTCCAGGCCGGCCAGATCCTGGCTGCCGCCGTGTTCCTGCCGCTCTCGCACTACATGCCGGAGGAGGCGTTCAACAGCTGGGGCTGGCGCATTCCGTTCCTGCTGAGCTTCGTCGTCATCGTCGCGGGCTACATCATCCGCCGCGAGGTGGAGGAGACGCCGGCTTTCGCAGACCAGGGCGAGCAGAAGCAGCGTCCGCGCTCGCCCGTCTTCGACGCGTTCAAGTACAGCTGGAAGGACATGCTGCGCGTCGTGCTGATGGCGCTGATGAATGTCATTCCGGTGGTCGCCACCATCTTCGGCGCCGCCTATGCGGTGCAGGCCGCCTACGGCATCGGCTTCTCCAAGGACATCTACCTGTGGATTCCCGTGCTGGGCAATATCCTCGCGGTCGCGGTCATCCCCTATGTGGGCAGCCTGTCGGACCGGATCGGACGCAAGCCGCCCATCATCTTCGGCGCACTCGCGTCGGGGCTGCTGGCCTTCGGCTACCTCTATGCGATCAGCATCAAGAGCGTGCCGCTCGCGATCTGCATGTCGCTGCTGATGTGGGGCGTGGTCTACCAGGGCTACAACGCGGTGTACCCGAGCTTCTATCCGGAACTGTTCCCGACCCGCACGCGCGTCTCGGCCATGGCGATCTCGCAAAACGTCGGCACCGCCATCACCGCCATGCTGCCGGCCCTGTTCGCCACGGTGGCGCCTCCCGGCGCAGCCAACATTCCGCTGATCGTGGGCTCGCTGGCCTTCGGCGTCACGGTGATCTCGGCGCTCGCCGCGCTGAGTGCCCGCGAGACCTACCGCGTCCACATGAACGACCTCGGCAATGCCGACGCGATTCCGGTGGCCAAGCCCGAATACGACCGCATTCGCGAACAGACGCTGGCCGACGCGAGGCTGGCGAAAGCTGTCGCTTGAGCGACGGGCGCAAGCAGATGCGCGATCAGATCAGATTGCGCATCGCCTGCGCCGTTTCGCGCAGCACCGGGAGGACGCGGGCGACTGCGTCCTCGCTGCTTTCATGGCCCATCGGCATCGTGATGTTGAGTGCGCCCACCAGGTCGCCGTGCCGGTCGCGCAAGGGCACGGCGATGCCGCGCGAATTGAGGTCCAGCTGCTGCTCCGACAGCGCCCAGCCCTGCGCGCGGATGCGCATGAACTCGAGCTTCATGCGCTCCTTGCTCGCGATGGTGTGCGAGGTGAAGACAGTGAGCTCGTGCGTGGCGAGCCAATGATTGCGCTCCTCGTCCTCGCGCATCGCCAGCATCAGCATGCCCGAGGCCGTGACCTGCGCCGGCACGCGCGCGCCCAGCACGTAGCCGGTGCTCATGTTGCGGTTGGGGCCGTTGCGGGCGATGTAGACCACATCGTCGCCGTCCATCACGCTCAGGTAGGCAATCTCGTAGGTGCCGGCGGCCACGCGCTGCAGGAAGGGCTGCACGATGCGCGGCAGGCGTGCCGATTCGAGGTACGACTGGCCGAGGCGCAGCACTCGCGGCGTCAGCCAGAAGAGCTTGCCGTCCCCCGCCACGTAACCCATGTGCTGCAAGGTCAGCAGATAGCGGCGAGCCGCAGTGCGCGTCATGCCCGTGCGCTGGCCGGCCTCGCTCGCCGTCATGCGCGGATGCGCGTCGTCGAAGGCCTCGATGATGGACACGCCGCGCTCCAGGCCGGCGATCCAGTCGCGCTTATCGAGTTCGTTGGGGGCGGGGCGGGTGTCGCTGGTCATCGGGGACAAACCCTGGATTCGTTCGATCATCGATCGTTGCTGCACGATCACCGCGCTATTCTCGCGCCTTTCACTTGGATCGCGCAAGCGAGAACCCTACAGTAGCGACCGCTCCCCGCGAGCCGCGCGATAGCCGAACAACTCCGAGCGAGACGCCGTCATGTTTCCTTTCATTGCAGGCAGCACCGACCTCTACCTGATCCCCGGCGATCCGGTGATCAATGTCCGCCTGCCACGGATGTTCAACGGCGTCTTCGAGCGCTTCGGCATCGATGCCGTCATGGCGCCCGTCCAGGTGGCGACGCGCGACCTGGCCGTGTTCATGAAGGCGGCCTTCCTCGCGAAGAACGTGCGCGGCATGGTGATCGCGCCGCCGCACAAGCCACTGGTGGTGGACCTGCTCGACGGCTGCGGCCTGTTCGGCCGCGTGGCCGGCTCGGTCAACGTGGTGCGGCGCATCGCGAACGGCGAGCTCGAAGGCGATCTCTTCGACGGCGAAGGTCTGCTCGGCGCGCTGGACCACTGCAACATCCCGTTCCGCGGCAAGCGGGTGCTGATCCTCGGCGCCGGCGTCAGTGCGGCGGCCATCGGCGTCGCGCTGGCCGAGGGCGGCACGGTCAACGGCGCCGAGCACATCGCCTTCTTCGACGTCGCCGCGGGCCGGGCGGCCGGCGTCGCAGCCAAGCTCGACGCCTACTTCGACGCCACGACGGTCGTCGCCGACAGCGGCGACCCCGCCGGCTACGACCTCGTCATCAACGCCACGCCGATCGGACTGAAGGAAGGCGACGCCTTGCCCATCGACGTGGCACGCATGGACGCGCACGCAGCGCTCTTCGACATCCTGCTGCGCAACCAGCCCACGCCGCTGGTGCGCGCCGTCCGCGCGCGCGGACTCAACGCCCAGGCCGGCTTCGAGATGCTGATCCAGCAGATGCCGTACTACCTCGACTATTTCGGGCTTGCGGCCGCGGCGCATGGCGTGCGCGCGGACGCGCGCTTCCTGCGCGAGCTGATCTACCCATCCGCGATGGCGGCCGAGATCGACGCCCCCTTGCGCTACCACTCCGACAGCGTGGCCTGATCATGGCAATCGATCTGAATCGCTTCGGCTTCAACACCGTCACCATGGGGGGTGACCTCGGCCACAAGCTCGAATGCATGAAGGCAGCGGGCTTCGCCGGCGTCGAACTCTGGGCGCGCGACCTGATCGCGCACCCGGCCGGCGTCGAGAAGGCGGCCCAGCTCGTGAAGGCCAGCGGCCTCAAGGTCACCGACTTCCAGCCGCTGCGCGATTTCGAATGTGCGCCCGATGCGATGCGTCCGCACCGCCTCGAGATGGCGCGCGAGCAGCTGCGCCAGATGGCGATGGTCGGCGCAGACCTGCTGCTGGTGTGCTCGACCACCTCGCCGCTCGCCATCGACGACCCCGAGCGCGCCGCCGAAGACCTGCGCACGCTCGCCACGCTGGCCACGCCGCTGGGCATCCGCATCTGCTACGAGGCGCTCTCGTGGGGCCGGCACGTGAACCGCTGGCACCAGGCCTGGGACATCGTCAAGCGCTGCAACCGCCAGAACGTGGGTCTGAACCTCGATTCCTTCCACATGTCGGTGCACGGCGACGACACGCCCGAGACGCTGAAGCAGCTGGCCGCGGTGCCGGTCGAGAAGATCTTCCTCGTCCAGCTGGCCGACTACTTCTTCGAGTACAGCGACCGCCAGGCCGACATGATCGAGCTCGCACGCCACCAGCGGCTCTTTCCCGGCGAAGGGCTGCACGACGTGCGCGACATGGTTCAACTGCTGGAAGACCAGGGCTACGGCGGCCACTACACCTTCGAGGTGTTCAACGACGACTACGTGAATTCCGACCCGATGGTGGTCGGCCAGCGCGCGATGAAGAGCGCGCGCTGGATCAGCGAGAGCCATGTCAGTGCAACCAAACCAACCATGAGGAGACAACCATGACCATCGACTTCGCATCGCGCCGCGGCGCCTTCCGGCTGCTCGCCGCCTGCACCCTTGCCGCGAGTGCCACGGGCGCCTGGGCGCAGAACACCATCAAGATCGTCAACATCGTCGAGCTCTCGGGCGGCGGTGCGACCGCCGGCACCAACTTCAAGAACGGCGTCGAGCTGGCGGTGAAGGAGATCAACGCATCCGGCGGCATCATCGGCAAGAAGATCGAGTCGAGCACCAGCGACACGCAGAGCAACCCCGGCATCGCCAAGGGCCTGACGCAGAAGGCGGTGGACAACGAGGTCTTCGCGATCTTCGGCCCGGTGTTCTCGGGCTCGATCATGGTCAGCATGGCCGAGAGCCGCCGCGCCGAGATTCCGAACTTCACAGGCGGCGAAGCGGCCAGCATCACGCAGGCGGGCAACAAATACATCTTCCGCACGAGCTTCACGCAGACCACCGCGATGCCCAAGCTCGCGCGCTACATCGACCAGGAGCTCAAGGCGAAGACGCTCGCCGTGATCTACGTGAACAACGATTTCGGCAAGGGCGGCCTCGATTCGATGAAGAAGGCGCTGGCGGCGACGCAGGTGAAGATCGCGGCCGAGATCTCGACCGAGCCGGGCCAGATCGACTTCGCCGCCGCGGTGCTTCGCGCCAAGCAAAGCAATGCCGACGCGCTCTTCGCCTACAGCAACGAGGAAGAGTCGGCGCGCCTCTTGCGCGAGCTGCGCAAGCAGGGCTGGAGCAAGCCGGTCGTCGGCGAGACCACGCTGACCGGGCAGAAGGTGATCGACCTCGCCGGCGATGCCGCCAATGGCGCGATCGCGCACGTGGGGCTCACGGTCGACGCGCCGAGCCCGGCCATCCGTGCCTTCCGCGCCAAGTTCGAGAAGGAATACAAGTACGTCTCGGACCACAACGGCATGAAGGGCTACTCGGGCGTGTACCTGTTGAAGGCTGGGATCGAGAAGGTCGGCAAGCTCGACCGCAAGGCCGTCGCCGCAGCGCTGCACGGCCTGAAGGTGACGACCGCGCAACAGCCCGGCGTGCTGATGGACGTCAGCATCGACGGCAACGGCGACCTCGACCGCGAGAGCTTCATGGTCGAAGTGAAGAACGGCAAGCAGGAAGTGATCGCCACGCTGCCGGCGCTCGGCGCTGCGGCCGGCAAGTAGTCGGGCCATGACGGACTTCATCCAGCTCTTCATGAGCGGGCTGGCCACCGGCAGCATCTACGCGCTGGCCGCACTCGGCTTCACGCTGCTCTGGCAGGCCAGCGGCACCATCAACTTCGCGCAGGGCGAGTTCGTGATGCTGCCGGCCTTCGCGATGCTGGCCTTCATGTCCTTCGGCGCGCCGCTCTCGCTGAGCTTCGTGCTGACGATCGTGGTGGCGGTGTTCGTGCTGGGCTGGCTCTTCAAGCGCGGGCTGGTCGATCCGCTGTTCAAGTTCGGGATGATGCCGATCGTGGTGGCCACCATCGGCCTGTCGATCGCGCTGCGCAACGGCGTGCGCGCCGGCTACAGCGCCGAGGCGCATCCGTTCCCGAGCCTGTTCGCCGACAAGATCTTCAATGTGGCGGGCGTCACCGTCACGCTGGCCGACGTCGGCACCTTCGGACTGGCCGTGGCCATCGTGCTGGCCACGCAGGCCTTCATCTCGAAGACCGTGACCGGCCGCGCGATGCAGGCGGTCGCGCAGAACACCGAGAGCGCGAGCGTGCTGGGCATCAACGTGCCGCGCATGATCCTCTACACCTTCGCCATCAACGCCGCGCTGGCGGTGGCGGCGGCGCTCTTGGTCACGCCGACCTACCTCGCCAAGTTCGACATGGGCGAGGGCCTCGGCACCAAGGCCTTCTTCGCGGCCATCATCGGCGGCTTCAACAATTCGCGCGGTGCGCTGCTCGGCGGCCTGATCGTCGGCGTGGCCGAGAACCTGGCCTCGGCGTACATCTCGCCGGCCTACAAGGACGCGGTGGCGCTCGTGATCTTCATGGTCGTGATCCTGTTCAAGCCGCAAGGGCTCCTGGGCAAGAAAGAGGAGCGCAAGGTATGAAGAAGATGCAACTCGCGTTGATGGCGGTCGCCGCCGCTGCGCTGCTGATCGCGCCGAACATGCTCAAGAGCTACGGCATCTACCTGCTCAGCTACTGGCTGGTGTACATCATCGCCACCATGGGCCTCAACCTGACGGTGGGCTACGCGGGCCAGAAGTCGCTGGGCCATGCGGCCTTCTTCGGCATCGGGGCCTACACGGTGGCGATCCTGATGAAGGCCGGCGTCAGCTTCTGGCTCGGCCTGCCGGCCGCCGCGCTGCTGTGCTTCGCGGTCGGGCTGGTGCTGGGCTTTCCGGCGCTGCGCGTGCAGGCGATCTACCTTGCCTTTGCCACGCTCGGCTTCAACACCGCGATCTGGCTCCTGATGCGCAACGAGGAGTGGCTGACCGGCGGCACCTTCGGCATCAACAACATCGCGCGGCCGGAACTGGCCGGGCTCTCGCTGGAGGGCAACCTGGCCTACTACTACTTCGTGCTCGCCGTCACGGTGCTGCTCGCGCTGCTGCTCTGGGGCCTCTTGCGTTCGCCCTGGGGCAAGGCCTTCACGGCGCTGCGCGACAACCCGATCCGCGCCGAGAGCCTGGGCGTGAGCGTGCGCAGCTACACCCTGCTGAGCTTCGCGATCGGCGCCGCGTATGCAGGCATCGCCGGCGCGCTGTTCGCGTCGCTGGTGCAGTTCATCGAACCGGCGCCTTTCGCGGTGGCGGCGTCGATCATGATGTACCTCATGGTGGTGGTCGGCGGCCCCGGCTATTTCTGGGGACCGGTGCTCGGTGCGGCGGTCGGCGTGATCGTGCCCGAATGGCTGCGCGACGTGCCCGGTGTCTCCGACTGGTACCTGCCGCTCTTCGGCGCCGCGGTGGTGGTGCTGATGGTCTGGCTGCCGGAAGGCCTCTTGTCCATTCCCGATCGCATCAGGGCGCGGCGCGAGGCGCGCGAGGCCTCGGCCGCGCGTTCGGCTGCGGCCGCCAACGTGGGAGCTGTGACATGAGCACCGCACTGCTGCGCGTGACCGATCTCAAGAAATCCTACGGCGCGATCCAGGCCGTGGGCGGCGTGAGCTTCGAGGTGCGCCCGGGCGAGATCTTCGGCGTCATCGGGCCCAACGGCTCCGGCAAGACCACGCTCTTCAACAGCATGCTGGGCCAGATCACGCCCGACAGCGGCCGCATCGAACTCAAGGGCGACGACGTGACGAAGCTCGGCCCGCTGGCGCTCAACCGCCGCGGCGTCGGCCGCACCTTCCAGACCCTGCAGGTGTTCGGCAAGATGACCGTGCGCGAAAACCTCATCGTCGCCGCGCAGGAACACCACGGCACGATGTGGAGCCGCATGTTCGCGCCCGGCGATTCGGGCCTGGGGCCCAAGGCCGATGCGCTGATCGACCAGTTCCGCATCCGCCACGTGGCCGACAAGAAGGCCGGTACGCTGTCCTATGGGCAGCAGAAGCTGGTCGACATCGGCATGGCCTTCATGAGCGACCCCGACCTGGTGCTGCTCGACGAACCCTGTGCCGGCGTCAACCCGAGCCTGGTGGGCGGACTGTCCTCGCTGCTCAAGGAGCTCAACCAGACGCGCAAGGGCAGCTTCGTCGTGATCGAGCACAACATGGACTTCGTGATGGACCTGTGCCACCGCATCATGGTGATGGTCGAGGGCCGCGTGATGGCCATCGGCACGCCGGCCGAGATCCGCGGCAACAAGCAGGTGCTCGACGCCTACCTCGGGAACTGAACATGAATCTTCGACAAGCTCAGACCGATCGGGACGTGTGCATCGAGTTCGACAACGTGCTCGCGGGCTACAAGGATTTCATGATCCTCAACAACCTGTCCTTCAAGGCGAAGCGCGGAAAGATCACGCTGCTGCTCGGGCCCAACGGCGCCGGCAAGTCGACCGTGCTCAAGACGCTGTTCGGCCTGCTCAAGGTGCGCAACGGGTCGGTCCGGCTCGACGGCCAGGACATCACGGGCGCGAGCGCTAAGGATCTTTTGATCAAACACGGCGTGGCATTCGTGCCGCAGGGGCGCAACCTCTTCGGCCAGCTCACGGCCTACGAGAACCTCGAGCTCGGCGGCATCACGCTGGGCATGAAGACCACGCACGAGCGCATTCCCGAAGTGCTGGCGCTCTTCCCGCGCGTGAAGGAACGCATGCACAGCGCGGCTTCCTCGCTCTCGGGCGGCGAGCAGAAGCAGCTCGAGGTCGGGCGCGCGCTGCTGCTGCGGCCGAAGGTGCTGCTGATCGACGAACCCTCGATCGGCCTGTCGCCCATCGTGGTGCAGGACGTGTTCAAGCTGCTGCGCAAGCTGGCGGATGCCGGCACCACCGTGCTGATGGTCGAGCAGAACGTGAAGAGCGCATTGAAGATGGCCGACGAGGCGATCGCGCTCGAATCGGGCCGCCTGGTGCTGCACAGGCCGGCCTCCGAACTGTTGGCTGATCCGAACATCGAACGCCTGTTCCTCGGCGGCGCCCACGCGGGCGCCACGGTCTGATTTTTCTCGAAAGCCACGCATGATTTCCGGCAAGACCACCCTGATCGCCCACCTGGGCTACCCGACGGAGAGCTTCAAGGCTCCCATGATCTACAACCCCTGGTTCGACAAGCAGGGCATCGATGCGGTCGTCGTCCCGATGGGCGTGAAGCCAGAGGACTACCCCGCATTCCTGGGCGCGCTGTTCAAGCTCACCAACATCCGCGGTGCGCTCGTCACCATGCCGCACAAGATCACGACCCTGTCGCTGGTCGACGAGGTGACGCCGACGGCGAAGATCGCCGGCGCCTGCAACGCCATCCTGCGGCGCGACGACGGCACGCTGGTGGGCGACCAGTTCGACGGCGCCGGCTTCGTGCGCGGCGTGCTGCGCAAGGGGCGCGGGCTCGAAGGCGCGCGCGTGCTGGTCTCGGGCTGCGGCGGCGTGGGCTCGGCGATCGCGGCTTCGCTGGCCGCGGCCGGCGTGGCGGAGATCGCGCTCTTCGACGCCAGCGATGCCTCGGCAGAGGCGCTGGCCGCGCGGCTGCGTGCGCACTATGCGGCGCTCGCGGTCACGACCGGCTCCAGGGATCCGGCCGGCTTCGACCTCGTGGTCAACGCCACGCCGCTGGGCATGAGGGAGGGCGATCCGATGCCCTTCGACATCGAGCGCATCGCGCCGTCCACCTTCGTCGGCGAGGTCGTGATGAAATCGGAGTACACGCCGCTCCTGCGGGCCGCACGCGACAAGGGTTGCATGGTGCAGGTCGGCACCGACATGCTGTTCGAGATGATCCCCGCGTACCTGGAATTCTTCGGCTTCGGCACCACCACGCCGGAAGAGCTGCGGGCGGTGGCGCAGATCGCCTACTGAGCGCCCATCATGAGCATCTTCGAAGGTTTTCTCTCCACGTCGGAAACGCTGGCCGCCTTCAGCGACCGCAATTTCGTCGACGCCATGCTGCGCTTCGAGGCCGCGCTCGCGCGCGCGCAGTCGGCCATCGGGCTGATCCCCGAATCGGCCGCGCATTCGATCGTCGGCAGCTGCAAGGTCGAGCTGTTCGATGTCGCCAAGATCGTGCGCGACAGCGGCCGCGCCGGCAGCGTCGCGATCCCGCTGGTCAAGAGCCTGAAGGAAGCGGTCGGCGTCTTCAACGCCGAGGCCGTGCCCTTCGTGCATTTCGGCAGCACCAGCCAGGACGTGATCGACAGCGCGATGGCGCTGGTCACGCGCGAGGCGGTGGCGCTGGTCGAGGCCGATCTGACGAAGGCGGCCGAGGCGCTGCTCGTGCATGGCGAGCGGCATGCCGCAACGCCGATCCTCGCGCGCACGCTGATGCAGCCCGCGTCGGTCACCAGCTTCGGACTCAAGTGCGCCGGCTGGGCCGCGCCGCTGGTGCGCAGCCGCGCGCGGCTGGACCATGCGGCGCGCCGCGCGCTGCAGGTGCAGCTTGGCGGTGCGGTCGGCACGCTGGCGCAGATGAAAGGGCAGGGGCCTGCCGTGCGGCAGCGCATGGCCGAAGAGCTGGGCCTGGCCGACCCGGGCGCGACCTGGCACACGCAGCGAGACGATTGGGTCGCGCTCGGTTGCGAGCTGGGCCTGATGGTCGGCAGCCTCGGCAAGATCGCGAAGGACGTCGCGCTGATGGGCCAGTACGAGGTCGGCGAAGTGGCCGAGCCCAGCGAGCCCGGCCGCGGCGGTTCTTCGGCCATGCCGCACAAGCGCAATCCGGTGGCTTCGATGGTGGCGCTGGCCGCTGCGCAGCGCGCGCCGCAGCGCGTTGCCGCCTTGCTGGCCGCGATGCCGCAGGAGCACGAACGCGCGCTCGGCGCCTGGCAGGCCGAGCTGGGCGAATGGCCCCAGCTGCTGATGTCCGCGCACGGCAGCGTGCGCGCCATGGCCAGCGCCTTGCCCGGCCTGCAGGTCGATGCCGCGCGCATGCGTGCCAACATCGACCGCCTGCGCGCCGAGCTGCCGCGCGAGGCGGCCGACGAATGGTTCGACCCGGCGCTGGCCGAGACCGCCGCCACGATCGCACGGGCGCAGGTCAAAATCCTGCGGGCACAACTCCAGACACGGAACACCGAACGATGACCACACCCGCAACGCCTGCCGACGACTACGAAGCCGGCCTTCTCAATCGCCGCCGCATCCTGGGCGATGCCTGGGTCGACAAGTCGCTGGCCAACCGCAACGACTTCAACGCCGAGTTCCAGGCGCTGATCACGCGCCATGCGTGGAACGACATCTGGGGCCGTCCCGCCCTGGGCGACAAGACGCGCCGCTTCATGGTGCTGTCGATGATGCTGGGCATCCATGCCTACGAGGAGTTCGCGATGCACGTGCGTGCTGCGCTCGACGGGCCGCCCGAATCGCGGCTTGCGCCCGACGAGATCAAGGAAGTGATCATGATGGCGGCCATCTACTGCGGCGTGCCGGTCGCCAACCACGCCTTCGGCATCGCCACCGCGATCCTGCGCGAAAAAGGCCTGCTCGAAGAAGCCAAAGGAAACACATGACCCGCCTGAATGTCGTTCGCGAGGGTGAAGGCCCGATCGTCGTGCTGAGCCATGCCCTCGGCTGCGACCTGCACATGTGGGACGGCGTGGCCGAGGTGCTGGCACGCGCCCACACCGTGCTGCGCTATGACCACCGCAACCACGGCGGCTCGGAAGTCGTGGCCGGTCCGTTCGACGTGCAGACGCTGGCCGACGAAGCGGCGGCGCTGATCGAGCGCGAAGCCGAAGGCGAGCCGGTGCACTTCGTCGGCCTCTCGATGGGCGGCATGACCGCGCAGGCGCTGGCGCCGAAGTATCCGCATCTGCTGAAGAGCCTGGTGATCGCGAACTCGTCCGCGCATTACCCCGACCCGGCGCCCTGGCGCACGCGCGTCGAGACCGTGCAGGCCCAGGGCGTGGCCGCGATCGCACCTGGCGCGGTGGCGCGCTGGCTGACCCCGGACTATGCGGCCACGCGCGAGGGCGCAGAGGCGGCGCAGAGGCTGCAAGCCACGCTGGTCGGCTCCGACGCGGCCGGCTACATGGCGAGCTGCGATGCGGTGAGCGCGATCGACTTCCGCGAGAGCAACCGCCGCATCGCGACGCCCACGCTGGTGATCGGCGGGCTGCGCGACGAGGCGACACCGCTCGCGATGTCGGAGGCCATGGTCGCCGCCATTCCCGGCGCACGCCTCGCCACCATCGACGCGGCGCACCTGAGCGCGGTCGAGCGGCCGGTGGAATTCACCCAGTTGCTGATCGATTTCTGGCGCAGCCTCTGACGACTGCACTGGCAGTGGGGGCATGGCGCCCGCGCGATTGAAAGATGCGGATACGACCCCATCATCCTGTACTGGCCGACCTCATTCGACGACGAAGAACCTACCCATGACCTCCCGCCTCAAGATCGATTTCGTATCCGACGTGTCCTGCCCCTGGTGCGCCGTCGGCCTCGGCGCCCTGGAAGCCGCGCTCCAGCGCGTGGCGCCCGAGGTCAGCGCCGAGCTGCATTTCCAGCCCTTCGAACTCAATCCGCAGATGCCGCGCGAAGGGCAGGATGCGTTCGAGCACCTGCATCAGAAGTACGGCTCGTCGCGCGAACAGCAGGCCCAGGCGCGCGAAGCGATCCGCGCCCGCGGCGCTGCCGTCGGCTTCAGGTTCCGCGAGGAAGGGCGCTCGCGCGTCTACAACACCTTCGACGCGCACCGTCTCATGCATTGGGCCGAACTCGAGGACGTGGCGAAGCAGGTCGCGCTGAGCAAGGCGCTGCTCAAGGCCTGCCACACCAACGGCGAGAACCCCTCCGATCCCGAGGTGCTGGTGCGCCTGGCCGCCGAAGCCGGGCTCGATGCGCAACGGGCGCGCGCCATCCTGGAGAGCGACGAATACGCGGCGGAAACCCGCCAACGCGAACGCCTCTATACCGATGCCGGCATCCACTCGGTGCCCGCCATCATCATCAACAACCAGCACTTGATCTCGGGCGGCCAGCCGGTGGAGGTGTTCGAGCGCGCGCTGCGCCAGATCGCCGGCGCCGAGCCGCAAGCCACGGCGCTCGCCTGAGCCGCCTGAGCCGCTTCAGCGGCTCTTCAGCATCTCGATCAGCCGCGTGAGCGCCACCGAGGGCGTGCCGCGCCAGACCAGGTGCGTGCAGTTGCTCCGCATGCGCTCCGGCAAGACATGCTGCTGCACGTCGGCGGTGGCGCGCAGCGCTTTCAGCACCGAGAGCGGGACGATGGCGAAACCCGTCCCTGCGGCCACGCAGGCGATCATGGCCTGATAGGACGAGAACTCGAGCGAGCGCGCCGGCACCACGCCGCCCTTGCCGAGCCATTGTTCGAGCAGCCGCCGGTACGAGCAGCCCTGCGCGAAGGCGATCAGCGTGGCGCCCGCGAGATCGCCGGGCCGCACGACCGAGGCGATGCTGCGCGCCGTGATCAGCACCAGCTCTTCCTCGAACACCGCCAGCGTTTCGAAGCCGGCCTGCGCGAAGGGCTGCGAAACGAAGGCCGCCTCGACTTCGAAGGCGTCCACTTTCTTCAGCAGCGCGCCGGTGGTGCCGGTGACCAGCTCGACGACAACGCCCGGATAGAGCTTGTGAAAACGCGAAAGCACCGGCGCCAGCCGGCTGCCCGCGGTGCTCTCGAGCGAACCGAGCTTGAAGGTGCCGAGCGGCAGGTCGCTGCGCAGTTCGCTCTCGGCTTCGTCGGCCAGGCGCAGCAGGCGATCGGCGTAGGGCAGCAGCTTGCGCCCGGCCGGCGCCAGCGCCAGCGAACGGCCCTGGCGCACGAAGAGCTTGTGGCCCAGCCGCTCTTCGAGCTGCTGGATGCGGGTCGTGACGTTCGACTGCACGCGGTGGAGCTTGCCGGCCGCGCGGACCACGCCGCCCTCGGCCACCACGGTGCGGAAGATCTCCAGCGAGTCCAGGTCGATGGTTCTCATAAACAGAATGGTTGTTCTCAATAATTCATTTGTGGCGCTTGCGCATTTTGCGTCTAATCAAGGCCCATGTCGAACCCGACCCTCACCTTGCCGCGGCCATCCTTCCTCGCGGTCTGCACCGCGGGCCTGCTCGCGCTGGCGATGGCAATGGGCATCGGGCGCTTCGCCTTCACGCCCATGCTGCCGCTCATGATCCGGGCCGGCAGCGCCGACGTTGCGGCCGGCGGTTGGCTCGCCGCCGCCAACTACGCGGGCTATCTGCTGGGTGCGCTCACGACTGCGCGCATCCCGCTCACGCCGCAGCGCGTCGGGCTGCTGTCGCTGGGCTTGATCGTGCTCTCGACCGCTGCGATGGGCGCAACTGATTCGCTCGCACTCTGGCTGCTGCTGCGCTTCGTGGCCGGCGTAGCGAGCGCCTGGGCGCTGGTGAGCACCAGCGTGTGGTGCCTGGCCTGGCTGGCGCGTTTCGATCGGCCTGCGGGGCCCGGCCTGCTGTATGCCGGGGTCGGCGCAGGCATCGCCTTGGCCGGACTCTATTGCTGGCGCGCGGGCGCGGCCGGGGCGGCGCCCGATGCGCTATGGCTGCAGCTCGGCGCGCTGGCGCTGGTGGGCCTGATCGCCGTGGCGCTGCTGATGCCGCGCGGGACGGCGCTATCGACTGCGGCTGCGCCCGCGAATGCCGCCGCCACCGCTGCGGGCGGCGGCGTGTCCTGGGGCCTGGTGATCTGCTACGGCGCCCTCGGCTTCGGCTACATCCTGCCGGCCACCTTCCTGCCGGTGCTGGCGCGTGCGGTGGTCGACGATCCGGCCGTCTTCGGCGCCGCCTGGCCGGTGTTCGGCGCGGCGGCCGCGGCCTCGACGCTGCTGGCCAGCGTGGTGCTGGCCCGCGTCGCACGGCGCCGCGTGCTGGCCGGCAGCCACGCGCTGATGGCGCTCGGCTGCCTGCTGCCGGTGCTGTACCTGTCGGCGTCGACCGTGCTGCTGGCCGCGCTGCTGGTGGGCGGCACCTTCATGGTCGCGACCATGGCCGGCATGCAGGAGGCGAGGGCGCGCACGGTGGGCGATCCGACGCGCGCACTCGGCCGCATGACCGCCGCCTTCGCCATCGGGCAGATGGCCGGGCCTGTGCTCTCGTCGGTCCTGAGCGGCAGCGCCGAGGGCTTCGGCGGACTGTTCATTGCGCTCGTCGCCGGCGCCGTGGCGCTGCTCGGCAGCGCGATATGGCTGGTGCGCGCCGCTTGATCTTCATTTCGCTTCATTGAAAGGACTCCCATGTTCGAACAAGGCAACACCCGTCCCTGGGCCGAGCGCCTGCCGATGCCGGCGGCCGACGCGATGTCCGAGGCGCAGCGCGCCGCTGCGCAGGCGCTGATCGACGGCCCGCGCAAGGCGGTCTTCGGCCCCTTCGTGCCCTTGCTTCAAAGCCCGGTGCTGATGGAGCGCATCGGCATCCTCGGCGAGTACCTGCGCTTCGACAGCCGGCTCGATGCGCGGGTGCGCGAACTCGTGACCTGCGCGGTCGCGCGCCACGTGGGCAACCAGTTCGAATGGGTGCTGCATGCGCAGGCCGCGGTCAAGGCCGGTGTCAGCGCCGATGCGGTCGAAGCGCTGCGGCTCGGCCGGCGCGCTGCGCCGCTGGCGGACGACGAGCAGCTCGCGCTCGACTTCGCGCAGGAGCTGCTGCGAAACCACGGCGTGAGCGAACCCACCTACGCCGCGGCCGAGGCGCGCTTCGGCAAACAGGCGGTGGTCGAGCTCACCGCGCTGGTCGGCTATTTCACGATGGTCTGCTGGGTGATGAACGTCGCGCACACGCCGGTGAAGGGGGCAGAGGGGCAGCCGGGGCTCGAGGCCTTTCCGCTGTAGGCGGTGCTCAGCGGCAGATCGTCGTGGTCCCCACGGGCTGGCAGGTCTTGCCGTCGATGCCCCGGTAGCGGTCGAGCTGGCCGAAGCGGTTGTAGTGGTTGCCTTGCGTGTCCCGGCAGCCCGCGGCATCGCAGTTGCGGATGCGCGGTCGCATGTCGCGGGGCGGAATGGGTTGGCGATAGCCACCGGGGTAGGGGTATCCGTAGTCGGCGACTGCAGGATCGTCGCCGCGCGCGCTCCAGCGCGAATCGCCGGGCCGCTCCCTGCTGTCACTGCCGCTGCCGGGAGCGTTGATGATGACGGGGCCTGCGGGTGCCTGCTGTGGGCGCGCGGCTGCTTCGGTCGACTCGCGTTGCGGCGGGGTCGCTCGGCTGGCGTCGACGTTCGGCTGCTGCCGGTCTGCCGTGTCCCGATCCATCGGCTCCGGAACCGACACCCGCCCCACCGGCCTGGCGCCTGCCGGACAGACGCTGTCGGTGTAGCTCACGTTGCCGGATGCGTCAGCGCAGCGGATCACCTCGGCGCTGGACAGCGGGCCGAGCGTGGTCAGGATCGCAAGGACAAGAAACCGGCGCATGGGCATGGAACACGCATTGTGCCGCCGGATGCGAGGCCACGGGGCCGACCAGGTCAGCTGCCGTGACACAGGCCGCGCCGGGCCAGATGAGCTTTCCACGTGACGAGGCGACCTATTTCGCCCGAGGGGATGGCCTCGATCAGGCAATGCAGGACCTGCGCATAGCTGGAGAGCGGCAGCCGGATCATGAGCCGCACGCGCGGCGCGTCGCTCTCCTGCGAGCTGCGCTCGTTCAGCAGCGGCTCGCAGTGCACCACACCGGCATCCGCGCAGCGCGCAACGAGCTGGCGAACGTTTCGCGCTTCACTGGACGCGACCGCGACATCGAGCACGTGAAACGGCGTTGCGTTCGCCGTTCGCAGTTGACCCGGATGCTCACGGTATGCGGCGTAGGCCACGATGGATTCCTTGTTGTTGAGAAGATGAAGATTGTCGGCAGCCGGGCGTAAAAAGAGGGAACAGAGTGCCCGCCGGCGTGAAAACAAAGCGTATCGGCCGTCTCCTGCCGGGCGCGAACCTTTATGCCGGACATCACGTTCTTTGCTCCTTTTTTACGCACGCCTCGGTAGTCTTCCTGACCCAGCTTCGCTTCTTGGTTCTTCATGAAAATCGCTGTCGCAAAGGCCCGTGGAATCCTCTGGTCCCGGTTCGCGGGATGGACGTACGCCGCTCGGCGTCCGCAAGACATGACGCTCGAATGGACCTGCTGCGGTACGCCCATGCTCGATCCCGGCGAGGCCTATCTGGGCCGCGTCGAGTCCTTCGAGTTGTCGATCAGATCGTGCGCCCACTGCGGCGCGCTTTGGCTGGACGCCCGCTCGGTGGCGACCACGGTGCTGCGGTCCGAGCCCTTGTCCGGAAGGGACGCAGAAGCTTTTCTTGCGGCTGCCCCAGGGAACGAACGACGTGCGGTGATGCGCGCATGGTTGCGGCGAACCCTGCATCATGCGGCGCCGCAAGCGGTGCAGTGCGGCCTCGGTTAGGACGAGGACGAAGCCACGCGCGCAACGCCAGCCCGGAACACGTCCGCGACGGCGGCCGCGTCCGTCGCTCGGTCGAGCCGCGTGCGGAAACCGCCGTTGGAGAACAGCCGCGCGACCAGCGCAAGCAACTGGAGATGATCGTCTTTTGCACCGTCTTCCGGCACCATGATGACCAGCAGCTGGGAGACCGGCCGCAGGTCGGGCGCATCGAAGGCAATCGCAAGCCTGGTGCGCATGAACAGCGTGATCGGGCGCGCAATGCCGCCGATCCGCGCGTGCGGAATTGCGAATCCTTCGCCGAGCGCGGTCGATTCGGCTTGTTCGCGCCGCCATAGTGCGCGAAAGACCGGCGCCGGGTCGAGCCCCTGAGCGCGGCAGATCGTGGCCGCCGCGATCTCCAGCGCGTGCGGCCGGTCTCGAACGTCGACATCGAGCAAGATGCTCTGTGGTTGCAACCAGGTAGCGATCTTCGTCACGTCGTCAGCCATCAAGTCCTCCTCTCGCTGTGTGCTTGTCAGCCGGTGCCGCCAACACAATGTTGAGAGCTGCCGCGCAAAAATGGTGTAAATAAAATCCATGGACCTCGTCAGGTTCGCGCACTTTTGCCTAGGCACAATGGCGGCCCGCCGCGGACCAGGGTCTGCGAACATCAGCCCTGCGCATCCGCCGCCTCATGCTCGACAAACGTTTCTTCCCGCGCCAGGTCGTGGCCTCCGGCGGCAACCGCTGGGACTGGGCCTTGCTGCCGCTGGTGCTGGCGCTGCTGTTCGCGCTGGCCTGGGGCGGCTCGCAGATGGCGCGGCCCTACGAGCTGGGGGAGACGCTGTCGATCAGCCTCGACCCGTGGATGCTGCCGTACTACCTGCTGCGCACCACCTTGCGCATGTTCATCGCGCTCGCGGCTTCGCTGGTCTTCAGCTGCATCTTCGCCGCGCTGGCCGCCAAGTACCGCGCGGCGGAACGGGTGCTGGTGCCGGTGCTCGACATCCTGCAGTCGATTCCGATCCTCGGCTTCCTGTCGATCACCGTCACCGGCTTCATCGCGCTTTTTCCGGGCAACCTGCTCGGCGTGGAGTGCGCGGCGATCTTCGCCATCTTCACCTCGCAGGCCTGGAACATGGCGTTCAGCCTGTACCAGTCGCTGCGCACCGTGCCGGCGGAACTGCGCGAGGCGGCGGCGGTGTTCCAGCTCTCGGGTTGGCAACGCTTCTGGCGGCTCGAGCTGCCGTTCGCGATGCCGGGGCTCTTGTGGAACATGATGATGTCGATGTCCGGCGGCTGGTTCTTCGTGGTCGCCTCCGAGGCCATCTCGGTGTCCAACCAGAGCATCAAGCTGCCGGGCGTGGGCTCCTACATCGCGATGGCGATCGAGGCGCGCGACCTGGGCGCCATCGGCTGGGCCATCGGCGGCATGCTGGTCGGCATCGTGCTCTACGACCAGCTGTTCTTTCGCCCGTTGATCGCCTGGGCCGACAAGTTCCGCTTCGAAGAGGGCAGCGGCGAGGATGCGCCGCGCTCGTGGCTCCTGACCTGGCTGCGCCGTACCGATCGGCTGAAGCGCATCGGCCTCGGCGTCGCGCGGCTGCTCGAACGCTCGCTGGTGTTCTTCAGGCGCGACCACGACGGCACCTCGATCAAGGCGCGCCCCCGGCCGTCCAACCCCGCCGTGGCACGCGTGTGGGACGCCACGCTGGCCGCGGCCGTGCTGCTGGCGGCGGTCTGGCTGGTGCGTTTCATCCATACCGAGGTCGGCTGGGCCGAAGTCGTGCACGTGTTCGTGCTCGGTTTCTACACGCTGGTGCGCGTGCTGGTGCTGATCGCGCTGGCGGCGATCGTCTGGGTGCCGGTCGGCATCTGGGTCGGCATGAATCCGCGCTGGGCCGGGCGGCTGCAGGGCGTGGCGCAGTTCCTGGCCGCGTTTCCGGCCAACCTGATGTTCCCGGTGGCGGTGCTGTTCATCGTGCGCTGGCAACTCAATCCGAACATCTGGCTGGCCCCGCTGATGGTGCTGGGCACGCAGTGGTACCTGCTCTTCAACGTGATCGCCGGCGCGTCGAGCGTGCCGACCGAGCTGCGCTATGCGGCAAGGAACCTGGGCCTGGGCGGCTGGCTGCGCTGGCGGCGCTACCTGCTGCCGGCGGTGTTCCCGAGCTTCGTCACCGGCGCCATCACGGCCAGCGGCGGCTCGTGGAACGCCAGCATCGTCGCCGAGTACGTGACCTGGGGCGACACCACGCTGCAGGCCGCGGGCCTGGGCAGCTACATCGCCCACATGACGGCGATCGGCGATTTCCCGCGCATCGCGCTGGGCATCGGCGTGATGTGCGTGTTCGTCATGGGCATGAACCATTTCGTCTGGCGCCGGCTCTACGAGCTGGCCGAGAACCGGATGCATTTCTGATGCGCAAGGAGGAGCCATGGCCGAAGCCATCGTCGAACTGAAGGGCGTTCGCAAATCGTTCCGCTCCGCCGATGGCACCGCGCGCTCGGTGCTCGAAGGCGTGGACTTCCGCCTCGCCGAAGGCGAGATCGTCGCACTGCTGGGCCAGTCGGGCTCGGGCAAGTCGACGCTGCTGCGCATCCTGGCGGGCCTCATCGGCGTGGACGGCGGCGGCGTGCGCTACCGCGGCCAGCCGCTGTACGGGCCGGCGCGCGGCATCGCGATGGTGTTCCAGTCTTTCGCGCTCTTTCCCTGGCTCACGGTGCAGCAGAACGTGGAGCTGGGGCTGGAGGCACGCGGCGTCGCGCCGGCCGAACGCGCGCGGCGCGCGGCGGCTGCCATCGCGTTGATCGGCCTCGCGGGCTTCGAAGGTGCCTTGCCGCGCGAGCTCTCGGGCGGCATGCGCCAGCGCGTGGGCATCGCGCGCGCACTCGTGGTCGAGCCCGAGGTGCTGCTGATGGACGAGGCCTTCTCCGCGCTCGACGTGCTGACCGGCGAACGCCTGCGCGACGACATCCTGCAGCTGTGGGACGGCGGCGCCATGCCGACCAAGGCGATGCTCGTGGTCTCGCACAACATCGAGGAAGCGGTGCTCATGGCCGACCGCGTGCTGATTTTCGCGAGCGACCCGGGCCGCGTGCGCGCCGAGCTGCCCATTGCATTGCCGCGGCCGCGCGACGGCGAGAGCCTGGAGGTGCGCGCGCTGGTCGACGAGGTCTACATGCTGATGACCGGCGCTGACGCCGTCGAGCGCGCCCGCGAAGAGCCGCTGCGCATGCACCTGGGCGACCGGCTGCCCGATGCCGACGTCGGCCGCATGGAGGCCCTGCTCGAGATGCTGGTCGACGACGGCCGGCAAGGCCGCGCCGACCTGCCGCAACTGGCGGAAGAAGCCGAGCTCACCGACCAGGAACTGCTGCCGCTGGCCCAGGCGCTGGCGCTGCTCGGCTTCGCGCAGCTGGCCGATGCCGACCTGCATCTCACGCCGCTGGGACAGCGCTACGTGGAGGGCGCGCACATCCTGCGCCAGCAGCTCTTCGGCCAGCAGCTGCTGGCGCACGTGCCGCTGGCCGCGCACATTCGCCACAGCCTGGAGCAGGCTCCGTCCGGAGAGCTGCCCGATGAGCCCTTCCTGCTGCTGCTGCGGGAAAGCCTGGACACCGCGGTGGCCGAACGCGTGCTGCGCACTGCGATCGAATGGGGCCGCTACGGCGAGGTGTTCGAGTACGACTTTCACACAGGCCTGATCCACCTGCCGGCCGGGGAAGACGCCGATGCGGCAGAGGCTGCCTAGGGCAGAAGTCGCCTTTTGCCTGAGGCGCAGCGACAGGGCTGCTGCCGGTCCGGGCGGTTATGCAGACGGTCCTGGGGTTTCCCGCGTACGACCTTGTGTAGTCGCCTTCCGGAACGCCCCCGGCGTCGAGCCGGTGACGCGCTTGAATACGCGGTTGAAAGCAGCCACGGATTCGTAGCCGACGTATCTAGACACCTCTGCGAGGGGCATATCGCGCTGCTGGACCAGTGAAGTCGCCGTGTACATGCGCCACTGCGTCAGGTACTCGAGCGGGGTCTGCCCCACGACACTCCTGAACCGCGAAGCAAAGGCCGAGCGCGACATGCCCGCGACGCGCGCTAGCGCTTCGACGGTCCAGTCGCTTGCCGGCTCGTCATGCATGGCCTCCACCGCCCGTGCCAACTGCCGGTCCGCAATGGCCGCGAGCCAACCCTTGGCGGGCGCGCCGGGCTGCGCCGCATAGGCGCGAACCGCATGCACGAATAGCAACTCAAACAGGCGGTTGACCACGGCCTCCGAGCCCAAGGCAGGGGCCTGCGTCTCCACGGCGAGCAGCTCCAGCACCGAGTGGAAGGCCAGGCTGCGGCCCTGGTCGTGCTTCAGGCACATCAGCCCGGGCAAGGCTTCGAGCAGCGGCGTCGCCTCCCTGGCATCCAGCTCGAAGTAGCCGCTGATGAACGTGGTGACTGGGCCGCCGCCTCCGACTTCGATCCGGTTGCCCACGCGCAGCTTTTCGACTTCGATGCAGTCGATGGTCAGCGAACTCTGATGGTCGTAGAGCCGATAGGGCTCGTCGTTCACCATGATGAAGACGTCCCCGCCGCAAAGAGCCATCGGCTCCGGCCGGCTCGCCGAAGTGAGGATGGCCGACCCCCGCACGACCAGCACGAACTGGATGGCCGGCTCGCCCGCCGAGGCGAAACCCCAGGGAGCGCTGGCATCCAGTCGAGTGAACCGCGCGTTGCGGATACGCATGCGGGCAAGCAGGTCACCGAGAGGATCC
>Ga0307515_10001051_pt1 | contig 63230 bp, 50 predicted proteins | sample 17_EM_MG_FD_194513 | JGI IMG/M metagenome (GOLD analysis project Ga0307515, IMG submission 194513) | Populus trichocarpa ectomycorrhiza microbial communities from riparian zone in the Pacific Northwest, United States - 17_EM | ecosystem: Host-associated > Plants > Roots > Unclassified | place... | reverse complement strand
ACTTTAGTAACTTAATAATAAAGTCCTATAATATAACCTCCCATAGTCTCTCTAGTATTTTAATAGGTTATAGCCCTCTATATAGCTTATACCTTATTAGTTTATTCCTTTAGCAATCTAGATATTCCTTAGTGACCTTTCTAGCTATCCTCTAGATTCCGTTAATAATGTATTCCTCCTAGAGTCTTAATACTAAGCCTATAGCTCTATTATATCCTTAAGTTAATCCCCTATAGAATTCCTCCACAAATTACTTAGCTATGCTCTTTAGGATATACTTTGCTTCTCGGTTTTCGTATATATCTAACTATAAATCTTCTAGCTGTGCTTCTAGAATTCTTTATACCTAAAAGCTTTCTAATAACTTATAAACTCCCTTTAGTTTATCTTTTTAAGTTGCTATAATTTTTAGATAATTATATCTAATTAATCCGTCTATATCTTTTCGCAGTAAAGCCCCTAATAGCTTTTTATTGTTTTATAGTTTAGCTTTTTAACTTAACGCATCTGCTTATATGTTGTCTATACCCTTAGTATACTAAATCTTAAAATAATATTCCGTAAGAATCTCTGCCTATCTAACCTATCTTTAGTTAAGTTCCTTTATTATTAGAAATCCTATTAGGTTCTTATAATCTGTCTTAACTATAAATAATTTCTTTATACCTTATAAGAATGCTCTCTATTTCCTTAATATTATAACTATACCTAATAACTCCTTATTATAAATGTTATAGTTTAACTCTAATAGTGTTATTTTCCAACTATAGTATGCTACTAGGTGCTATCCGTCTAGATGCTTTTATATAAAGTATACCCCTAGTATAAAGTCTAATATATTTATCTTTATAACCGTCTCTAGTCTTAATTAATAGATCTTAAGAACTAGCTCCTAGGTAAATAACCTCTTAACTTCCTTAAATAGCTCTTATTACTCTTTTCTCTATACCTATAGTTCTTCTTTCTTTATTAATCGCGTAAATAGCTTAATATCCTTTAACCACTGCGCTATAAACCTTCTATAGTAATTGCAAAACTCTAAAAATAATCTTAATTATATAACGTTCTCTAGTTCTTACTAATTTACTATAGCCTTAATCTTTTTTAGATCTATGCTAAGTTAGCCTAGTTTAATAATAAATCCTATAAAATTGGTCTTCCTGGTAAAGAACTCGCATTTCTTAATTATTACTGGCATTTATTCTTCCTGTAGTCTCTTTAAAACCCATTTAACATATTCTCTATATTCTTCCTTAGTTATTAAGTAAATGATAATATTATTAAAATATACTATAATAAATTCATCTAAGTATTCTTTTAATATATTATTAATACACTTCTAGAACGTTACTAGTGCGTTTATAAGCCTAAATTATATAACTAATAGTTTATATAGTCCTTCCTTTAACCTAAAGGCTGCCTTCTATTTATTGCCTTCCTTAATTCTAATCTAATAGTACGCCTATTTCAGATCTATCTTTATAAAGATTTGCGCATTGCCTATCCTATCTTAGATTTTACTAATTAAGGGTAAAGGATACCTATCCTTTCTTATAATGCTGTTTAACTGTCTATAGTTAATACATAGTCTTAGTTTACCATTTTTCTTTAGTACGAATAGTACTGGATAACCCGCTAATAACTGCGATGGTCTAATATATCCCTTTTATAAATTTTCTTAGATAAACTCTTTTAATACTCTACCTTCTTCTTCGGTAAGTTTATAGATTGGAAAGAACCTTAGACTTATTCCTAGTTCCAATTCTATTTTATAGTCCCATACTATATACTCTAACAGCTTTTTACTCTTAGGTAACCATAATTTCTTACCATACTTATGGTATCTCTTTAGTATATAGCTTAGCCCTTTTTCTGTCTCTTTATAGGTTGCTCCTACTTAGTACTATACTAACTTAACTTGTTATTATATCTTGCGGCGTTAAGTATCCCTAATATCGACCTAACCTATAATTCAATCGATCTTTAGATTATATTCCTATAACTAAGGCATTCCTAATACTACCTTATTATTTCCTAATAGTAATATATCGAAAGACATCTCAATTTGTCTTCCCTTAATAGTTAACTAAATAGGTCTTGTTTTAAGATTAATAATGCCTCCTCTATAGACTATTAGATTTCCTAAAATTGTTACTAATAGGTAAAAACGTTTCTTCTATCTGTATAGTAATCCTATTCTTTTAACTGCTGTTAGCGAGATATAGTTCCTTATTACTCCACTATCTATTAGTGCCTCAAACTGTTAATCTTACTATTTAACTTATAAATTTAGGTGTCGTCCTTAAATTCCTTTAAGGGTCTAAGGCTCTACTACTGGCTCCCTTTAGTCCTATAGGCCTCTACTTTTCCTAACTATTAGCTATTAGATCCTGTTTATACTTAGTCTAACTTAGGTCAATACTTAGTTCACTTTTTATCTTTAATATGCCATAGACAGGTGTTTTCTGGATATTCCCACCATTATCGTCCATCTAGGCATTTTTCCGTAAGGAATCTTCCTAGTTAAAGTATTAAGTCCCCTTATTCTTGAACTTCTATAGGGTGCCAACTATATATATACTTAGCGTTTCGATACTTTGCCTTGTCCGTCATCTAATATATCCTTATTAAATACTTCCGGTTTTTGTCCTTTAGTGCTCTATGTATATTGTATATATTATCCACGTATACTATCTATAATAGTATGTAATATGCTTAATATCTTAGGTTAACTCTTAGCTCGTCTTTATCCTTAAGTTTAAACCTTTCTCATATTAATCTAAGCGCTATAACTTTATTCGCAGGTACTAAGATTCGCCTTTCACTTCTCTAGTCCTCTAATTACTCTTCTAGATCCTTTAATATTATAATTAAGGCTCCCTTAATATAGGTTATAGCCTTCTCTATAATCGGGTAGTTTTAGACAACTTTTTCGTCCAACTATATATAGAAATCTTCCCACTTATTATTGCGTCGTTGCCTATACCACTTTTGGTACAGCTGCTTAAGTATATACGGCTCATCCGTAAGGAAATATCTCTTCATTACTATATTGTGATATCCTTTAGTATATCGTTCCTTAAATCTGGTAGGAATCCCTAGATCCTCTTTTTACTCCAATTTAATAAGCCACTTAGCTCTTAGTGTGCCTATTCTAGGTCTATTAGTAATCCTTTATACTAGCGCTCTATCCCTTATACGTCCTAATATACTAGATCTCTTATCTAGTTTCTATTCTTACTATAAGGTAATTCTTACTCTAAATTCCTCTATAGTTTCCTTTTTTTCGCGTCTTATAAGTAGATCCTTAAAGTCTTCTTGCTTCTTAATCTTGGTATTAAACTTTTAATCTTTAGGCTAAATACTATGTTCCCCTAGTAGGTCCTCTAGGTTTATATATTTGTCTCCTAGTCTAACTGCTGTTTATATTGCAGATTCTCTAATCTATAAAGAAGCTCCTTATCTCTTACTTATAGGTGTCCTAATTTATACTCCAAATTCTTAGTCCCTTAGATTCTTTAATCCTAAGCTTACTTCTAACTTAAGCTTAGCTCCCGCCTTAGTCCAACTAGGCGTCCGTAGTGTTCTTATCTTATCTTAAAAGTCTTAAATCTTACTTATCTTATCTTGAGAATTTTATGCTGTTAGGAATTCTTGTCCTAAGCTTATTTGTATATCTTTAAACTAAGCTGCTGCTCTACTCTATCGGTTTTCGTCTATTGTGGGTTCTTAAGCTATCCTCATCCTGTCTTCGGAATCTTAGATCTCTCTTATCTCGTCTTAAGAATCTTAAGCCTTTGGCCTTTTACCTTTATTAAGTAGTAAGCTAGCACTAGCAGTCGTCTACTTACTTAATCGTCTTTAGATATTGCTCCTTCCGTCTCGCGAAGCGATAGATGCCGTATTTAACGGTGTTATAATGCCTATTACTAAACCTTGCTCTATAGTAGTCTTAGTCTCTGCTTCTATTGCGTTATTAAGGTTTAAATACCCCTAGTTAGTTCCTTTACTGTCCTCGTCGCTATTAATTAATAAGTACTCCGACTCTATTATTATTATTACTAATTATTATCCGTATGTTACTATAACATCCTAATCTAGCTCGTAGAGTTAATCCTATTCTTTATCTAACTCTATAATTTCTTTAAGTCCTCTTAACTCTGGCTCTTATAGCTAATAGCTTGCGCCTTATTTAGCGTCTTTATAAATTTAGTATGCGTTATTATAATAGAACGCAAAACTTTTAATTAAATACTCTTTTGTTCCTCGCAGTATACTATTATCCCTCTATATATGTATGTCTTCTGCCTTTAGTTTAGTTCCCTTTATTATATAGTAACTCTAACTATCTTTACAATCCCTTACAAAGTGACCCTATTTTCTATAATTTATATAAGCTCCGTCTCTAAACTATTGATTTTGCTATAGAGTCCACCTAAACGTCTTCTGCTGCTAAGATCCTTGGTTTGGCCTATACTCCTTAGTCCTATAATTACTAGATCCTTAACCTCTAGGTTTTTATAGCTTCTTACTCTATCTCTTATAGGCTTCTTTAGTACTGCTTAGGTCTATTAGTTCTACGCCATACCATAGTTTTTAACTTAGCTTTAGTCGTTACGTACTCTACGTCTTATATAACTGTAGAACTCTATCCTAACCTCTCTTAATCTGTTCCCTTTGGTAGATCCTATTATTAATCTTTATTGCTTAATCTATTAAATCCCTTAAGGTGTCCGTATCTTCCATCAGAATAATTATATCCTAGACTTTAGCCTTAAGTCCCTACTTATACTGTGCTATAAGCGCCTTATTATTCCACTTAACTTATATTGCTAATGTTTAAAACTACGTTATATACTTAATTGCTAAGGTTCGCTATATAATGTCTTAGAGTTTTTTTTCCGCCGTGGTTACTGCCTCTGGGTCTCCAAACATTTATATAAGTTGCTCCACAAATCCGTTCTAGCTTAAAAATATAAACCGTACCTCTTAGTTCGTAGTTATTATTCTATTTACTTATATTTCTATAAGGTAAGGCTTAAACTATTTAAGTGCTCTTCCTGTTAAGAATAACCCTATATATGCTATTTAATCCATAGGTGTCGCTAGCTTTACTCCCTCTTACGTAACCTTAAAATGCATTTATATAAGGAATCCTTTAAGCTTTAATCTCTCCCCTAAGAATCTTTTAATTAATAGTAACTTAACCTTTACTACGCCTATTCTATTAATCCTTTATTTAAGTGCCGCATTATTCTCTATTAACTGGTTAATTATTTCTTATAATTGTTTTACCGTTATAGGTTATTGCGAGTCAGTGTCCGCTATACTGGTGTTACCCCCTAACCTTAACGTAGTTGCCACCGTCAATGGCGTTGTAGTGGCTGCTTTTGGTAGCATATTATTTAACTTCCTGTGTTTAATACTATAACTAGGTAGTGATTGTATAACGGAACCTTATAGTAAGTACTACAGTAGGTTCTGTTAATAGGCTAGGTGTGTAGAAAATGCAAAGATAGTAGTTAACAACGGAAAATAACAACTAGTGGAGTGGTTGCCTAACAAATTAACTTTAATTATATTCTGAGAATTACTATAAGGAAGGAACTATCTAGGTAGAGACTAAGGGTCCTTAAATACACAACTGTACTCCTATAAAATCCTTCTTATACATAATGTACGTGCGCTCTATCTACTCTATCACGGATTATATAGATCCTACAGATCATACAGATCACATTATATAACCTCGGTTACCATTCCTCGTCATATAGCTCTACTAGATCCATCCTAGACCGTGCTCTTATCAACCAACTAGCTTCTTCCGACTCTTCTCCAAGTAGTCGTAATATTGTACTTAAAGCGTCCGTAACAAGCGCTGTAGAATTAATAAATATTATTAACGTAAAGGCGAGCCATATTCTTTATAGTTATAGTCTTAAAGTAAGGGAGGGAGACGAATTACTTATATAGTCGGTTAATTACTATAAAGGCCGCGTTATGGCCGTAGGCGTCCTTTAGAAATAACTTAAAGTCTATTATAATATATTGCTAAGGGCGTTCTAAAACCGGCAATGGACGTAACTACCTAGAAGTTTAATCCCTAGGGGCATCCGCGCGTTTATAGGCGTAATAGTTTCTAATAAATTATTTTATATTAGATAGGAGTCCTTACTAATAGTAATAGGGCGCTAATAGTTAGTGGGTCTTATCCCAACTAGGGTGCGCTATTAAGACTTAATAGTAGGCCTTACAGATTAGCTCTATCCGTAGGTTATTAATATCTAAAACTATAAGCCGTTCTTAGTATAAGAGCAGTCCTTCTTCTATTTCCAAATTAGGGTTACCTTTTAAGGCCTAGTTATAGAGGGCCTTTAGGGATTTAACTATACGGTTTACGGTTAAGATGCGGTTAATTAATCCTATTAGCTTGTCTAAGAACTTTCCTTCTATTGGTACTAGCTTATTCTTTTTAGAGCTTAGTTCCTTAAGAATATATAGGTCGAGCTGTTTAGGATAAAGGAGGGCATATATCTAATATTACGCCTTTAGCTTATTCTAGAGGCCTATATCCTATTTTCTCCGGGTTAAAGTATTAGCCTTAAAGTTTTGTATACTTAGGCGGTATATAATTATAAAGAAGAATTAAGAGAGTATTTTAGCCTATTAAGCCTATTAGCTAATAAGCTACTTTATTATTATAAAATACTCTAAGGCTTTATAATTAGTATAGACCTTAATCTAAAAGTTTATGCCTTTAAGCTCCGCGCGCTATTAGGATAATAATTAAATAATAGCTAGTATTTCTTTATTATATACTTTATAGTTATACTTAGCCAGGTCTATTATCTTTAAGAAGAAAGCAATAGGGTACTATTCGCCGTCCAGATATAACTATAATAGGACTCCCACTATAACTCTATTAGAAGCGTCCGTTTCTAGCATTAATTTAAAATCTAGGTTATAATAATATAGGATTAAAGAAAAGATAAGCCAATCCTTTAACTCTCTAAAGGCCTCTATATAGTTATTATTAAATATAAAAGGCGTATCTTTCCGGGTAAGTTATATAAAAGGCTTTATTATAACTTTATAGTTACGGATAAACCGGTAATAAAAATTATAAAAGCTAAGGAAGGACTAGATCCCCTTTATAGTATAAAGGGGCTTTTAGCTACGGATTACTTTAACCTTCTTAGGGTTAACTTTAATCCTATCCGTACTTATAATAAACCTAAGATACTTTATATATTTTACCCTAAATTTATATTTCTTAATATTAACTTATAAGCCCGCGTTCTATAATCTCTCTAGGACCTTCTTAACATAAACTTTATACTTAAGTTCATCGTTTAAGTATATAAGGATATTATCTAGGTATACCGTATAGAACTCATTAAGGTAGTTAAAAAGGACATCGTTTATATACCTTTAATATATAGCCGGCCCATTTATTAACCTAAAAGGAAGGACTTTATATTTATAGGACCTATAACGGGTACGGAATATTATTAAATCTTTAGATATAGGGTTTATCCTAATTTAGTAAAAAGCTTAGCGGATATTAAGTTTAGTAAAAATCTTTGCCTAGCTTAGACGTGCAAGGGTCTCGTTAATTAAAGGAATAAGATACCAATCCTTTTAAGTAATAGCGTTTAGCTTTTAATAGTTAATACAAAAATAAAGGCCTCTATTAGGCTTTTTTATAAACAGGATAAGGGAAGTAAAAGGGGCTTAGCTAGGCTCAATAAACCCTTTATTAAGGTTATTAATTAAGTACTGCTTTATTGCCTTTAGCTTATCTATTAATTATTAGTAAAGGGGGCTATATCCTAGCAAGTTATTAGCTTTTAATTAAATCTTATAATTATATATTTAGTAGGGGGGTAGTATATCCAAAGCTGCTTTTAAGAACGCGTCTTTATGGCTTAAAAGGTAGGTAGAAAGGAGGTACTTAACTAGCTCCTTATTACTTTCCTTAGCTAGCCCTTCTTCCTTCTTATTAATAATCTAGTTAATTTTATATAAGCTAGTTATAAAAACCTCATTATCCTTTTAGTATATATTAAAGTGGAACCCTATAGCACTAATAGCCGTAATATCTAATATAGGGGAGTTACGTAATAGTAGGGGTATATATAATTTCTAAGGCTTCTAGGGTATCAACCTTCTTATTCCTCCCTTTAGCTCCTACTATATCTTCTAAAGGCTATCTCTCGTATCCTATTAATAGGTCCTCTTCCATATAGGTCAGATCTCCGCAACTTAGGCGACTTCTATATTACTATTCGTTCCGCTTCCGTATATAGAGTCCTCTTTAACCATAGTACTATAGGAGAGTATCTTCGTTAGCATAGGGTTCTTACTAGCTTTATAACGAGCGTCTTCCTATATAAAGGCTAGGTCCCAGTCCCTAATATCCTACTTATAGGTAGGATCCGCCTCTGCGGCTAATATCCTATAGTTAGTTCAGATCTCTTTAATAAAGGAGGGTAATTTTAGTCTATCCTTTAGCTAAATAAGCTGCCTTTATTATACGTTTAGCTAAATATTAAAATAGGACATCTACTTCTAACTAAGGATTATATTATAGGAACCTAGGTTTAGTATACAGAAGGGTATACTATATAGGCGTCGTCTATTAAGAGAAATATATAACTTTAATACGTAGGTAACCGGCTTACCAGCTTAGCCGTTATAGCCTTTTACTTAAATAGGCTTCTCTAGCTAAGTAGCTTTTACATTTAGGAACCTAGCAACGTTAGTTATATAGGCAGTATCTATAAAGGCAAAGCTATTTGCTCTAGTGTTAATAAGGGCGGTTATATTAACTCTATATACATTTTAAGATACTATATATAAAACCGTAAAGTATTTTCTACCCATTAACTAACTTAGATTAATCTCTTTAAGATCAATAAGGTACCCTAGGGGGGAGTCTTTCCCTAGGGTTCTTCTTTTCCTAACTCGTTAGACATTTCTCCTTCCTCCATCTCCTTAATATCGCCTATATCTTTCGGCTCCGGGTAAGATAAGGCAAAGTATTTATCTTTTCCGCAGTTAAAGCACATAGCTATAGCAGGGTTAATTGGGGTATTACGGTAGGTATTAGTTAGGGGCGTAGCACATAGTTAATCGGAAGAGGCCCGCTAAAGGGCAGTTATACCTACCTTAGGTATAGGGGTACTTTCTACTAGTTTTCCAGTGCCAGCCCTAGTAGGTATAATTATTGGTTTTTAATCACTATAGGATTTCTTCTACTAATTAGTGCGGGTATTAATTTGCTATAGTTCTAAATCTAATAACAGATATCGGGCTGTAAGTATTTAGTAGGTTAGTAAGTTATCTAGGGCTACCATAATCTTCTCTTATAATTAAACCGTTAGTTTGTCGTATAGGTCCAATTAGTAGTTTTTAAGGGGGACCTAGCCTTCGCCTGCTAGGTGTAGAAATTAGGTCTAAAACTTAGTAAAGGATTAGTTTAGTCTTATTATTAGGCGATTATAGTTATACCTAGCGTCGCGTACTTTATTTGGGTTTACGTAAATAGCCGCTAGGTGCTATAGTATCTCGTTAACGGATGTAAACTAAATAGGTAACTCGTCCTTAAACTTGGCTTAAAGGTGCTTTTAGGCGTCCCTAGTAGTTTAACTAAAGAGGTAAAGCATCTTAGCTTCTTTAAAAAGGAAATAGTTATAGTTAATGCGGAGCTTTCCTTATATTTAAATCCTCTAATTTTTAAAGGTAGGGTCTATCCTATTAGATAGTGGTTAGGGGTTAGGAAGCTTAACGGACTTTAATTACTTTATTATCGTTTCCATACTCCCTAGTGTATTATCCTTAGTTAAGTAGATAGGTTAACTAGGACTTCTAGAAGGGGGAGCTAAGCTGCTTTAAAGAGCTATAAGGCTGTCTAGGATCTCTTATAGGGTCTCCTATATACTTTAAGCTTAGAGATAGTTAGCTTCTTAATTAGCCGTTAGGGCACGAATCTGCTTATATACGCCTATAATATTATTATTATCTTTAATTTCAGATCCCAATTAAATCTCGTGTTCTTCTTAGGTTAGGGCAGCTCTTTTAAATAAGCTTACTTTAGGTGCCATTATTAGCTTCCTAGGGTTTATTGGAATCGTACGATTTAATTTTAATTCTAGGGGGTATAGGTCTAGTCTTATCTAGCTTATAAAGTAGGGTATTATTAAGGCCTTCGCAGGCAGTATAGAGTTGTTTTAATATCTAAGTATAGCGCGTTAACGCGTTGTTATAGACGAAGATCTTCTCTTTTTTAGGGGTGGGATATTATTAAGGCCTTCCCAGGCAGTGTAAGGAGAGCTTAGTATAATGTAACGGCTCACATAAATGCCTCTAAACTAAAGCTTATAGATTGCTATTTAGTAAAGATACTAAGCTAAGGAGAAGAAGAAGAAGGAGAATCGTTTAGGGGCAGTAGGTAGACATATCGCGAGGGCCGCCAAGGCGCTAGTGGTAAGCGAGCTAATAGCGATTTTCTATGCCAGGCATAGAAAATCCTATCCGTGGCCTGCGTAGCTGCGCCTTGACCACCCACCCTCGAGGGTAGGTGGTGGACATCCTAATCGCCAGGACACCTCAATAGCCATAATTAATCAACTTTCTCAATTATTCAATTACTACACAACCACCAATATGAGCGATTATCTGTCTACTAAAAACCAGGTCGCTTGCCTTGCTCAAGCTATCTACAATAGCGAATATCCCTTAATTGCAGAGGCAACGCGTGAGAATCCTGACCTATACGGTCGCGTCAAGAATTGCGTTGCTAGACGAATATCTCGATTAAATCGACCTGTAATAAATAGGCTACTTAATGACACCGAAGAAGAAGGCATTATGCTATGGATAACACGGCTAAACGATATTGGTCAACGCCCTGGCATTTCTCTGCTTAAACGATTCGTTAATTGTATCCTTGCCAACCGTTATACAGATCCTACTGAACTACTACCTACCTGCGGCACCAAATGGGCTACACGCTTCTGTAAGCGCTAAAAGGTTACACTTAGGACCGAGGTACCTAAAGAGGCAAAGAGACAGGCTACTAAAGATCCCATTCTTATAAAAGAGTGGTTTAACGCGTTAGGGAGAGACATTAAGAAGTACGCCGTATAGTATAAAGATATGTATAATATAGACGAATTAGGCGTACGTATAGGGCAAGGAAAGAAAGAGAAGGTACTTATTATTTATAATAAGGCAGCACGGTGTAAGGCAGGTAAAGCGTTTAGCCGTAAATCTGTTACGGTTACAGAGACAATTTACGCAGACGGCCACGTTATCCCGCCTTTTATTATCTTTAAAGGCAAGACCCACTAGATGCGCTAGTACTTAAAAACGACGATTCCCGACAGCTATACTATTGGTGTTAGTAATACGGCGTATACAAACAACGAGATCGCGCTTAAATGGATTAAACACTTTAATCTTTATACGCAAAATCGGATAAAGGGTGCATATAAACTCCTTATCCTTAACGGCCACGGCTCTTATAAGACGCTAGAATTTACGCAATACTGTATTAATCGTAAGATCTTACTAGCCTACTTTCTCTTACATCTTATGTATAAGATGCAGCCGCTTAATGTGGTTATATTTTAGCCATTTAAGCACTAGTACGGCAAGGCCGTAAACTAGGCTTACCGCACTAGCGCATTTAAGATTAATAAGATGGAATTTCTTTACCTTATTCCTGACGTACAGAAGAGCATATTTAAAAAAATAATAATTAAAGCGGCATTCGCAGAGACCAGCCTTTACCCATTTAACCTGAAGAAGGTGCTTAATAAACTACCTCCACTACGTGAGGCTACACCAGAGAAGGACCTAGGGTCAATGACTATTAATATTACGACACCAAAAACACTTAGGCAGGCAAGTGACCTAGCTTTATACATTAGGCAGAATTGGGAGGAATAGGAGAATAAGGACCTAAATAAGGCTATATAGAAATATGTATACGGGGCAGAGATTCAGCTCCAGGCGTTTAGATCTCTTAAATGGCAGCTAAAGGAGACTAAGGCTAAGAATGAGCGACGCTATAAGCAAAAGGCTAATGCTAGAAAGGTTATACAGAAGTTTGGGGTAGTTATAGTTGCAAAGGGTCGTTTACTAGCTAAAAAGAGAAAGAAAGCTGATGAAAAGAAGCTTACAAATAAGCGTAAAAAGCAGGCTAAAACACCAACACCAGAGCCTGAGACTCCTAATGACTCTAGGGATGAATATAGTGAATGGGATGAAGCGCGTAAGCAGCAAGAAGACTTGTAATTATTATTGTAGTGGTGCTTTATAATTAATTCTTTTCAAACCCTGGCGATTAAGGTGTCCTGGCGATTAGGATGTCCACCACCCACCCGAGAGGGTGGGTAGTCAAGGCGCAGCTACGTAGGCCACGGATAATTAGTTAAATGTGGCAGGTAACGCGTACTAGCACCATCACAAGTTAAACCTACTAGCTAAAATAAAGATCTACCCTATATAGTATATCGCGATGCTAGAGCTAGTATATAAGAATATTAAGCTACTAGTTTATAAAGCAGACACGTATAGAGGATAGGAGGAAGATAAATAGTAAGTTTTAAAGATTATTAGTTATAAGGATATTAATAATAAAATATAGTATAAGGTTAAGTAGATAGGCTATAATAAGACTATCTAGGAACTACTAGAGAATTTAAAGAACGCTATAAGAAAGGTATAGGAGTATTAAAAGAAATTAGGTTAGGTAGTATTAATAAAGAAGGATTACTAAAAAATAAGTTACCTAAGGGGGACCTAAGAAGAGTAGTTACTAAACTACTTAGATCTATTTCCTTCTCTACTAAAAGAGAATCCGTTCTTTTATTGCTAAGTTCCTATAAACCTTATTCTATAAGTTTTTACTCCTTAAAACGGACCTTCTTATAAACCTTCTTAAGACGGATTAACTAAGCGGACGCTGTAAGACGAGACTTAAGGGCCCGTTACTAAGTATCGGCAGCCTCCTGTTCTATATTATAAAAACGGCGTAATTCTACTAAGGTAATAAACAGTTTATTATCTAGCCGCGTAGTAGTAGATTAAATATAAAACCCTAAAATAAATTAATTAGGGAACTAGACGACTATTAAGAGTAATAGGTTGCGTATATTTAGTATTAGAGATAAAGTAAACATTATAGGATAAATAAATATTCGCTTTAGTATACTTTAAGTAAAAGAACAGTTATTATAAAGATGGGTTCGCTAATATAATATAGACTAACCCCTCTTTTAAACAGCGAGTATATAGAGATAGTATAATCTTACTAAGAGATAATATTACAGCTATAGTGCGAGCACAACAAGTAGTTAAAGACGAAGAAATTGCTTTAAGTATAATAAGTAAAAAATATTAACTAAATTAACTAGATGGATATTACACCTCTAGTAAACAACTTAAAGATATTAGGAATCTTTAAGAATAAAGATAAAGAGAAGGGAGATAGTATTACGGACGCTTTAAGTACAATATTATAACTACTTAGAGAAAAGTTAGAAGAAGCTAGTTGGTTAATATAAGTACGGTCTAAAATAGAGCTGGTAGAGCTATATAACAAGGAATAGTAACTAAGGTTATATAATATAATCTATATAATCTATATAATCCGCAATAGAGTAGATAGAGTACACGTTTATTATATATAAGAAGGATTTCTTAGGAGTATGGTTATATATTTAAAGGACTATAGTCCCTACCTAGATAGTTCCTTCCTTGTAGTAATTCTTAGAATATAATTAGAGTTAATTTGTTAGGCAACTACTCCACCAGTTATTATTACGTTGTTGACTTCCGTACTTGCATTTCTTACACACTTAGCCTATTAACGAGCCTACCGTAGTACTTGCTATAAGGTTCCGTTATATTTAAGATACCTACGCATTCCGGTTACTATAGGGTTAGGTAACTAATAAGGCTATTAGGCTTATACGAGATAAATAGGAAGTCGTTAAATCTAACTATAGGCGATTTGGCTAACTTAATAAGGACTACTAAAGATATAGGCCGCTTAAGGAGAGCTAAGTTACTGCTTATATAAGTTAGCGACTCTTAGAGTTCTATACTTATAGATTTAATATTAAGGATAGCTACAGCAAATACGGTTGCTATTTAGCATAAGGTGATTATAACCTTCCTATTTAATATAGCCTCTTATATTATTATTAGATAGAGAAGGCTATATAAGACTCGGCGTTATTACTACTAAGTCTTCTCTATTTATAATGGCTACTTAACGGGCTATCTACTATTACGTTTAACTAGCAGCCAAGCTATACCACTTAACTTAGTGCTGATGATGAAGCTACTACTAACAGCGATTGTTTTAGTAATGGTGGAGCAGATATGGCGTTAGGTGCGGTAAGTATAGTCTATAACGCAATTATAAAGATATATCCACCTAAGTAAGTAGAAGTTCTTATAGACTTATTCCGGCGGTAGACTTAACAGCTTCTTTTTAAATTTGGAAAGCTACGTAATAAGAATAATTTTATACTAGTAGAGCTACCTAATACTATTTAAACTTTAAAGGTGGAGTTTAAGAAGGAGAAGGTTGGAAAGTATGGCCTTACTAGCCTTAAGTAAGCTAAGAGAGTAGTAAAGAATAAAGAGTAGGTAAAGCAATATAAGAAGCGATAGAAGAAGAGATAGTAGCTAGTAGTAGGTATATATAAGGAGCTTAAAATATTTAAGAGTATAGAGTCGTTAAATATACCGCCTGCATTAACTGCACCTGGGAGGTTATAGTGCTTACTATAAGACTTACCGTAAGCAGCTGCTAAGAAGCGGAAACGTTAGTTGCTAATCTTACCTATAGCCTCTAGAAAGCCTGCTAAGAAGCCTCTAAATAACTTAGTTATATTACGGGGTAGCTTACCTATAGTGCCTATATTAAGGGTGGAGCTAGAGCAGAAGTTAATGTTATTAAATATATTTATTCGTCCACTAGGATTGCTTTTTAGTATAATATCCTCTAGCTAAGACTTTAATAACTCTAATAATTCCGACGACTCCCTTATACAGCTTAATACTTAGGATATTAACTTTACGTTATCACAGTTTAAACTAGGTAAGAAAGTTAATGCGTTATAAATTAAGACGTAGGTAATAGTTATCCTGCCTATACGAACCTAAGCCAAATTAGGAAAATATACACTGGCTCGGAGTTAACCGGAGACGTGGCCATTTAACGCCGTTTTAAAGCTTTAACGAATATAACCGTTCTTAACCGACAGTGGTGATTTATGGCTTACTACCTTACCCTATTAAAGTTACCACCTTACGCTGTGTTTAATATGCATATAAAGAAGTCCTCTATAACTTGGCTAGACCCTGCTACTGATATTAACGATATTAGTGGGGGGTCGTTGATGATGTCCGTACGGCAAGCTTTCTAGCGACACGATTTTTGACGATCGCGATCTCGATTATTTGGGGTGTCTCTGTTACTGTAGTAGCCACTGCAGTGACAGAGACACCCTAAATAATCGACTCTCCTAAAGTTTAACCCTACCCCGAGTACTACGGCTCCCCTGTAGTGACCGAGCAGCTCTAACGCCCGGCTAGCGCCGAGCCTTATTGCATTGCTGTAGAGCCTCACGAGCCTTATTATATCGTCGCTGAGGCCCTTGGCCTAATTGGGCAGTAGGAGGTTGCGGGTTCAGTTCCCATTAGTGGCGCGTTAAAAAATATCAAAAAAAAAGGTTATTTCCTATCAAATCACGTATTAGCAAAGCTTTAAATTAATTGTGTTATTCTCGTCTTATTTTTAACGCACTAAGTCATATTAAACCTATATATTTGCATTATGGCCTAAAGGCCACTTAAGAACTTCGGGAAAGTGGTGTAATTATGTTAGGCTAGCTCCAAATTAAATTAAAGCAATTACAGAACTTACCGTACCACTACGCCGCAAGGACTTTATATTATAATATCTACAATTTAATTGAATTATAACCCCTTCCTAAGCCTCACAATTGCATATTTTTGCGTACAACACCACGCCAAGGCTCACGATGCGGGTGCAGATCACGACTTAAGCATACCTAGCTAAATTGCGACGCCGTGGCTCTATGCCAATTAATTGATATACGGCTCTAAAATTAAGATCTATAACCCTAAAAATAAGCTCCAAGCCACTGATTTTACACTGGCAGAATCGAACTTGGCAAAAGATTCGGGCAGTAAAGTTACTGCCAAGAGTTACTGGCCGGATCCTGTCCGCATATCATGCACATCGATAAAGCGCAGCCGGGATATTGGCCTCAAAAATCGCTGAACTCTCTCGGTGCCACATCTCTCATGAAATCTTCCGCAAGACTGGAGCCAGCTTTGGACCATCCCAAAGTCGATTTGTGGCTGGTATAGACGCCCACCAAACCATTTCAGACTGGAATCAGTGATCAAAGGGTAAATGTACGCCTCGAAATGATCTCCAATTGAGACAGAGCAGTCATACCGACCATAGGCCAAAGATTTGTCCAGTTGCATTAGCTCGGGGATATAATGACCTCCACCTTGCCCATAATACTCGAACTTGATCTTGCATATATCACTATCCTTGAAAAACTCTTCCCGGGGTGATTGGGAGGGCAGTTTTCGGCGATTATTCTCGTGATCTACGGCCGCCAATATGAGCCTACATAGAGTACATCTAGAGGCTCGCTTCTCAACATCTGCCAGACAGCCAACAACCTTTCTTTTGGACGGTCGAACATTGACATGAAGGCCAGCGTCATCAAACTCATTCACAATTCTTAGCGCTTCGAGCTGTTCTTCTAATTCTTTATCCGAGTAGTCGCAATCCTCGTTCAGATGTTCCCCTAGAACATAGTGCCTCTCCCGATCCTCGGGCTTTCCGCTTAAGACGTCCTCCACCGTCTCGTACTCTAACGACGTTGGGTGTCGCCACCCTGTGTCGATAAATGTGCTCAGTCTTAAGTTAAGGTTTCTGCAAATCTGGCACAAAGTATTCGTGGGGGACGCCGCCATCAAAGATTTACGTATACGCAGCTCAGCCTTTCGTCTAAGGGGACCCGTTACGTGTTTGCGGGACAGTATGGCTTGGTTCGGACTTTTTGACAGAATTGTGCGCCCTTCAATGCATTCCCTCATTGGCAGATGGTGCAAATTCTAATAGATGGTATAACTTCGACGTTATCTAAATAAGCGCTAGGGAATATTGGGACATGTCCGCTAAACCCGAATAGACACTACGTTCTTTCGGTACTCGACCAATGGGGTCTATCGATTCTAATAGTCTCTAAATTAACGCGGTGAACACGCATGTTCGCAGAACTTTGTAATCTAAGAAAGGGATGTATGGTGAGTAATTTGTTAGTTTACTGCTAGGCAACATTGACTACCAACAAGCTTCTGAGAATCCCTAAAGGATGCCTTCTGAATCAGATGCATAACTTGAAACGACGACACTTTATATCACACTATGGGTCCCTACAAAACTTGTAACAGCCGGTTGCTATTCGACGCATACCCTAACCGTAAACATGAGTATATTCGTTAACCAAGCATCAAAGTTACGATTTCTTCCCTACTTGTCATGCGCATGGCCTTCATGGAGATTTCCAAAGTCGAAGACCACCTTGAACCCACAACCCCTGCAATAACTTGAATCTCACGATTCGCCAATCCGCCGGTCCACGGTATATCAGGGAATAGCTTTACAAAAACCAAGTAATACGCTAGGAGTACAAGAGCTACAGGACATTTTTGCTTCGCAAGCATCACAGAATCCGCCCGTAATAGGGAAGGCCATGAGAAAACCCTCAGATAATGTCCAGGGCCCATATTCTCTTCCCTAAGGCTTGAGTAAAGACTCCCAAGACAATTTAGAACCTCATGATAAAGCTCTAAATTCTGGTAATCTGAATCTTGGAAATCGATGGCACTGAGTAACTCCAAAAGAGCTGTCGGCAAGGCTGGCGTCTTGTTCAATCCCCCAAGCTCACGTTAGAGGATTGGGAATAGCCTTGTTTCATGAATTCCGTTATTCCACTTCACTCTTATCAGGGTGTTCAGGCCCTTATAATATTCTAGCTAGTTGATGACGCAGAGGTCATATTCGGCGGTGCCATAGCCCTTCGAAGTGTGGACCATAAGTAGTAAACTAGTTACTATGATCACCTCGTAGTTCGAGGATGTAATTTGAGATAGTGCCTCGCGAAAGCCACTAAGTGCCTAAACGTGATGAAAATCTGTCTGATAGCGAACTTCTACATCGGGCCGTAGATGCTGTATGTACATCCAGGAGAGCAGTGATCTTTTTGGACTGGCTTGAGAGCTCACGACTTGCATATCCGTGTCTCCTAATGCTCTCCCAAGGCTTATATAAATCCCATAATCGCATCTACGAAACTCAGGCCCACTAGGTTTCGTGGTTCGTTCGAGATTCATTAGAAATTCGACGAAACCCGATTAAGTGCCAATCATTTCCCAAGCCGAAGACCAAATTTAAGTACTGCATCTTATAAGATAATGAGAAGGGAAGGGAAGTCAAACGCACGTAACATTATATGTGATAGAAAGTTGGTGTGCTAATGCTCTCGCATGACCCCTGAATGCTTCCGGAGTTAGCGGAGGTTATGTCAGCGATGCACTGTTCGCAGCATATCTCGCGAGGAGGCGCGTAACCGTGATTTTTCGTGTTGTGACATCAACGCCCGCACTCCACTAACAAAGAGCACCGCTCCCCTTTTCCCAATTGCTTGGGCACAGCTATTCAGCCCCTCTCGCAAAGGTAAATCAACATGTCTGCTGCCATCCAGAGAACTCCAATGAAGCGTGTTCTCACCGAAGCGACAAATGCGCGGGGGAACATCTTGGCCTCTCCTCGTTCGGCGAAGAAGCTAAAGCTGGATGGCACCTTCAACAAGAATTTCGGGACTCCGCGTAAGGACGCAAAAGGAAGCGTTAACTCGAGCCAACCAAAGAGCCAATTTGAGGAAGAGGTGCTTGAGAAATTGACGCAGGACATCCACGGCCTCAAGCAGAACAATTCGGAACGCGACCAACAGTGGCAACGGCCCAGCATAGATGACTTCGACGAGACGAAAGACAGTTTGTGCTTCCAGCAGATTGAAGCTGAAGAAGGCGCCCTTCATGGTGGCAAGACTACGATCAAGCTATTTGGAGTCACCGAGGTACGCCACTCCATTATAAAAGCTGATCATGGAGCTAATCGCCTGTTGTATTAGGCTGGTCACTCTGTTCTCCTCCATGTAACAGACTTTCTCCACTACCTTTATGTCGCCGCTCCAATATCCTTTACGCCTAATGATTGTGAGGGCTTCAAAGCCTTCCTGGAAACCCATCTTGCTCAGCACCAGCCTGCTATACACTCTGTTCAGATGGTTATGCGAGAGAACCTCTATGGCTTTCAAGGAAACCAAAAGAGTCCATACCTCAAGGTGACAGTTACAGATCCGAGATCCATCAATCGAGTGCGCACGGCGATCGAGGAGGGAAATGCAAATTACAAAGGACTTTGGAAGGTAGCGGACGATCAAGTATTAACCTTCGACAGCATTCAATATGTGTTACGTTTTATGATCGATTGCAAGGTACGTCCCCTTAAAATGACTCAACTGCACCTGTTCATATTTGGCAGATTCAAGGCATGTCCTGGGTTGAAGTTCCGCCGTCCAAGTACAAGATGATTCCGCATCGGGACCGTCATTCAAATTGCCAAATCGAGGCGTGGGTCTCCTATCGCGATCTTATTGCGCACCCCTGTGATGGAGAGTGGGCAAAAATGGCTCCTCTTCGAATCCTCTCCTTCGATATCGAATGCGCTGGTCGCAAAGGAATCTTCCCAGAAGCCATCCAAGATCCTGTCATTCAAATTGCGAACGTCGTCACTAGATACGGAGAGGATAAACCATTTGTTAGAAATGTGTTTTGTATGGATACTTGTAGTCAGATAGTAGCGACACAGATATTCTCATTCGATGTCGAGCAAAAGATGCTCATGAAGTGGAGAGACTTCTTGGAGGACGTGGATCCGGACGTCATTATCGGATACAATATTGCCAACTTCGACTTCCCGTATTTGCTCGAGCGTGCGAGGCATCTCAAGGTTGCTCGATTTCCGTACTGGTCACGTCTCAAGAACGTCCAGTCAGTATCAAAAAAGACAAACTTTTCCAGCAAACAAATGGGAAATCGTGACACCAAGGCCACGAATACGAATGGACGACTTCAGCTGGACCTTCTGCAACTAGTCCAACGAGATCATCAGCTGCGGAGCTACACATTAAATTCTGTCTGTGCGCATTTTCTGAAAGAGCAGAAGGAAGATGTACATCACACTATGATTACTGAACTCTACAACGGCGACGCCAACTCCAGACGAAGACTGGCTGTGTATTGTCTGAAAGATGCCTATTTACCGCAAAGGTTGCTAGACAAGCTTATGTGTTTGGTCAATTATACAGAGATGGCCAGAGTCACGGGGGTTCCTTTCAACTACCTTCTTGCCAGGGGCCAACAAGTCAAGTTCATCAGTCAGCTTTTCCGGAAGGCGTTGGAGCAGAACCTTGTCATCCCTAACCTCTCTAACGAAAGCACAGATGACCAGTACGAAGGAGCGACAGTCATTGAACCAACTCGTGGCTACTATGATGTACCAATCGCGACACTAGATTTTGCTTCGCTATATCCTAGTATTATACAGGCACACAATCTCTGCTACACGACATTACTCAACAAGACTGCGGTTGAGAAGCTAGGGTTGAAGAAAGACGAAGATTATATTGTCACGCCTAATGGAGATTTGTTTTGTACCGCCAAGGTTCGCAAAGGTCTACTATCCCAGATTCTAGAAGAACTCCTCGGTGCTCGTAAAAAGGCCAAGAGGGAACTGGCGGTTGAGACAGACCCTTTCAAAAAAGCTGTCTTGAATGGTCGTCAGTTGGCTTTGAAGATCAGTGCCAACAGTGTGTACGGTATCACTGGAGCCACGGTCGGAAAGCTACCATGTTTAGCTATTGCTAGTAGTACTACTAGCTATGGTCGACAAATGATTGAGAAGACGAAAGAGGAAGTCGAAAAGAAATATACAATCGCCAATGGATATACGCACGATGCACAGGTTATCTACGGTGACACCGATTCCGTTATGGTAAAATTTGGAACCTCCGAACTGGCTAAGGCCATGGAACTTGGTCAAGAGGCTGCGGATTATGTCTCTGGAAAGTTTATCAAGCCGATCAAGTTAGAATTCGAGAAGGTTTACTTCCCATATTTGCTTATCAACAAGAAGCGTTATGCTGGTCTGTACTGGACGAATCCGAATAAGTGGGACAAGATGGACAGCAAGGGTATCGAAACTGTGCGCCGAGACAACTGTCGACTAGTACAAACTGTCATTGAAACGTCACTACGCATGTTGTTGATTGATCGAGATGTCAACGGCGCTCAAGAGTCAGTAGCTCCTTTTCCACCTGCCGCTTTCTGAAGCTAACAATTGCCTAGATTCGTTAAAGAAACCATCTCCGACCTCCTTCAAAATAAGATCGATATGTCCAACCTTGTTATCACCAAGGCTCTCTCCAAAGAAGGCTATGCAGCAAAACAAGCCCACGTAGAGCTTGCAATGCGCATGAAGAAACGTGACGCCGGTTCCGCACCCAATCTAGGCGACCGCGTTGCCTACGTCATTGTTAAAGGCGCTGGCGGCTCGAAGAACTACGAAAAATCCGAAGACCCACTCTATGTCCTAGAGAACAATATCCCTATCGACACCAAATACTACCTGGACAATCAGCTTGCGAAACCGTTGAGTCGTATCTTCGAGCCTATCCTCGGCGAGAAAAAAGCTGGACAGTTGCTGACGGGCGAGCACACACGTAGTGTTTCTGTAGCAGCACCAACCATGGGCGGGCTGATGAAATTCACGAAGAAAACCCAGACATGTATGGGATGCAAGAAGCCTCTTGTAAACGCTGCTGAAAAGGAGGGAGCTGTTTGCGAAAATTGTCGGCCAAGATTCGGCGAGTTGTATCAAAAAACATTGTCAAAGGTATCTGAGTTAGAAGTCCGGTTCGCTCGGCTCTGGACTCAGTGTCAAAGGTGCCAGGGAAGTATTCACTGCGAAGTCATCTGCAGTAGCAAAGATTGTCCAATTTTTTATATGCGCATGAAGGCAAAGAAGGATGTAGAGGATGGGGGTAAAGAACTTGTACGATTCGACAAAGACCTTGCGGTATGGTAGAAGAAATGAGCGTGGGGCAGCTGTGAGTGTGATTGTCTGGCATTCTTCATCTCACTACAAAAAGACTGAACGGGCTCCTTCAGTGAACTCAGGCGCACAGGTTACCATAGATGTTCTTGTAATCTCTCCTTACCCTTTCCTTCCCGAGCCTTAATTGGCATGATATCGATGTGTTTCACTTCTTTCTGTTGGCTGGCTGAACAACCGAAGCATGTATAGGCAGAATAAATAATATTATACTCACCCGAATCTTGACTTCACCAAATTACGTTCTCATTTTCGGATCTCAACACGTTATGTCAGACTGAGCCATAACCAAGCAAAGCTGAGGTGTGGCTTTTAGTTCTGCACTAACCATGAGCAGCCCTGAGAATGATGTTCAGCTGGACATGTCCTTCAGTTTTCTCTTTATACAACTCCAACTTTCTCAGAAAATCCTGCCGAATCGCTTACGTCAACTTTCACTGGAATGTGCTCTTCACAAAGGAGCATTGACAATCGCCAAAGACGTCTTGCTAGATTAAAAGACACATAGTAATGTTGAAGTAGTGGTTAATCCATCTGAAAAGGTTATAGTACTTCCGACTGGTGGTCAGAACCTAGGTTTCAATTACGACTAGTATGGACTGAGTGGAATCCTGTGCTCACGCGTCATGATAGTTCCAAAAGATAAAAAGTGATAGACTATGTCGCAACGCTTCCATAACCCGTGGCCTGGGGAAGCCGAAGCGGCCACAGAAACCTGGAGTAAGAATATTTAGTACGGAGTCTAGATCTTGGGTGGTTTATCGTGTTACGCGCACAAACACTACGGTCGATCAGAAGTTGGCTTTATTTCCAAGTCCCACTAAATAGCACCTACTGTACCTAGACTCGCCCGGTCCCAGTCCGTCCAAGCCGCTTTCAACCTTATTTGCGCCACATACAGTTCTTCACCGCTACCCATCAAAGTTCAAGTGGCTGGCTGATGAGACGGGAGCTCCGCATTTCTCTTGTATGAAGCGCTAGTCTTAGCGATCAATTGTGGCTGACTGAAATAGAAGCAGCTTCAGAGGGATTTTTAACACTAGCCACAAGATCCTTCCTGCATCTCCCCATTCATCCATTGTCGTGCGTGTATTGCAGGCGGATAGACATTCCGCAAAAAGGTCTAGAACATATTGATAATATTTTGAGCTGGTATCAGAGTCTGAAAGGGTAAGGTTATGTATAAGAGGCTTAACGAGATGATTGCACGTGCGTAGTCTCGATCTACCTCCTACGTTGCATAATGTGCTAGTAACATGCTTTTTACGCTCCTTAATAAAAATTCCGAAAGCATGGACTCGAGAAACCAAAGCACGCACCTATAAAAGCCGTTCTTCTCAAAATCTTTCAAGGCATTCATCAGCATCACCCCATCCTTCCTAGATTATCAGTCCAAACCCCTCTGTACTCGTTGTGGAAATCGTCACCATGAACAAGCCTAAATCAGTCACGTAAGCACATACCCATAACATGCCGCTAAACTCAAAACTGAGAAGCACTTTAGCATTCCTCAGCAGGGCCTAGTCATTGCCGAGCAAATCAAGAAAGCTCGAGAATTTTCGAGTCACTGCGTTCAAGTCAAAGAGGCTTTTTATAGTAGATATGAAGAGGTCAAAACCGCCATGACCGAAGTTGGGCCCGATCATTTACTGGGAACCGCTGCAGGCGTCATGCTGGTGCCAGGCATGAAGGTCCATGACGCACATACATTGGTCAAAGGGCAGTGGGCGGAGTTTATCAAGGAGAAAGATGGCGTTGTGAAACTTCTACGGACTAAGTATGACGCGTTTTACAAAAATACCGCGTTGAAGGATGACCTGCCTGCCGATTGGCTGCAGCAGAGGTTGGTGAAGGTGTCGTTCGATTTTCAAGAGCTGGAGAAACTACTAGACTACGGGGATAATTGAGCTCAGCGTACGGTTGTCGCGGTACGACGGAGTATTTGTAGGGGCTGTAGGAGTTACGAACACTTAGCGAAGTGGTAAAATGGACCAACTCAAGAGGGTGCAAAGGCTCGGCCGAGGTTGTTGTGTGAATATCAGAGCATTATATGAAACTCTCTTCGAATTCCTTTTTAAACATGCGTCTTCCAGTGTAAACTCTCGTTGGCCTCCCAGCCCTTACTAAACATTCCTGAGCCAGGTCCATTAGCATCATATCACTGCCTAAGTTCCGATTATCAGTCTAGAATCTCTGAAGACTTTGAAAGTGTGTAAGTACCTGGAAGTGCCATTAAACCAATTCCAACGGGCAGATGCTCCTCCGTCCCGCTAACCTTTGACTGATATGGTATCTCACCAATCGAGACAACGAGTTCGGGAGCTTCAAGTATGGGACTTAGCATTAACGTGGTCACTCCAGTTGGGGCGATAAATGGTCTACATATCACTAGGTTAGCATTGAAGTTCTTCTCAATATATTTAAAGGAGGCTTACGCCGGAGGCTCATCGCGGTACCGCGGGGAAATATTCTCGATTGGGAGGACGACAAGGATATTTCTTGAGTTGGCATTTATGAAATGGGTGAGGAACCAGGCGCGGTAAACAAGCAGGCGGTGAATGGCTTCATCACGTTCTGTCTTGGTGATATTTTTAGCTGCTTCCCTACAACTTCGTGAGTAATAGCTTGGTAGGCAATGGAAGCGGACTGACCATTGAGCGCGAACTGGAGGGCTAACGTAAGGAGACTTTTGGTGTTTCTTCCAGTAGTCTTCCCGGAACTTGTCGAATGCGTGATAGTCATCGTACCAGAAGGAATTTTTCGAAGCCTGCACTTGTAAGCAAATGACGGAGTTCATATATGGAATATTTACATCCTTCATGAAATCATCAAGTGACTCAAGTCCTGCTTCCTTTGGTGGCTCCTTGGCCCATTCAGCAGTGAATGAGACTTCTTGACAATTTAGTTTCAAGCACGCTTCAAGTTCACTAACGAAAGACCTTGCTAAGCTCTGCTGATTTAGATTGATAAAAGCCCAGAAATCCGAAGGCCATATAATCGCCGAAATAGGCTCTACGCTGTTAGTACTCATCCTGTTCCCGTACCAAACAGCAGCGAAGTCTCTCATCTGCCGCAGATCTCGCCCAAGAAATGTAGGCGTGTCAAACATCCTATATAGCTGTTACATTCTGGTAAAGTAAGCGCATAGATGGACTTACTCAAAGCTTGAGACCATGCCATCCATTGGAATAGCTCCGAAAGTTGGGCGCATCGCAAAGCAACCATTCCAGTGCCCTGGCCGCCTACCACTGCCACTAGCTGCTTTCATTTAGCACTCGGACTTGAACCAACGCGGGTCTCTCATACTGTCAGATCCAATGGCAATATCGAGCCAGTCATACGCTCCGATTGCTGCTCCACTTCCACTACTGCTGCCTGCAGGAGACTGATAACCATCAGCTCGAGGGTTCCAAGGAGCTTGATAGTCTATACATTGTGTAGGCTCCTCTGTTGCGGCGAAAGATGCGAGCTTCGTAGTCCCGACTAATGTGGCACCGGCATCAACCACTTGTTGGATGCACCCTGCAGTCTTATCACATGGCGGATAGGTGTTGAAATAGGCCCGGTTGCAAAGAGAAGTCCGTAGGCCTTGAAGATTGAAGTTGCCTTTAACAGCTACACGAAGGCCGGCAAGCGGGGCATCGGAGCTAGTTGTGAATCGGAGCCGTGAGGGCACCGCTATGCTGAGAGTTTTTTCATGCGCTTCAGTGGAAATGGTAACAAAAGGACTATACTAGTATAAGAATTTTGAAAGTTGGTCATTTTAGAACGGTCCTCTCACTTGTGTATTCCAGGCTTTAGTGTTGCTAGAAATGCTCCGTTCTCGTCAGGGTAGAGTGTCGAAACATCCAAGATTTTATGATTCAAGATCACATATGGGCCTGGCACGAGCTGCTTCGAAGCCGTCTTAAGATAGACATTAAACTGCGTACCAAAATGGCGAAGAAATTCTTGGCTGTCTTCTGTAATCCGCACTTCCTCTTTCGCAGCTCCAACGAATATGATGCCTGTAAGAAATTCTCTTCGAAATACGTCATCCTTGCTGATATAGTCTTCCACAGAATTTTGCAACCACTCCTTAGTAATATGCAAGCTTGGTGTGATTCTGAACACCGTGGCAAGGGTGGGCCCTCGATGATTCAGGATGATAGACTCCTAAGAACGGTCAGACGTTATGAGTTTCCGAGAAAGCAATCTACTCTTACTGGTGCTGAAGATACTAAGTAGGTCGTACCATCCAAGATGAATGCCTGGTCATTATTTAACCATGTTATTTTGGCTTCACCTGAGCGGCCTTCCATTATAGGTTAGCTATTTATTGTGCTCTAAAGTTGGTTTGACCAGGTCATTAAGATCTATTTCCTGCCCACTTCTGTCAACGGTCAGTCCTCATAGTTCCTGAATAAGGTCTTCCAAAATTTTTTAGCGGGGTCAACACCATGCTGCTATCACGGGTTTCCGTTTTGGGATTGCCGAAAATCACGTGGTTCAGCGAGTATATCCTCCCTTGTTTCTAATTTTACAAGGCCTTCGAGCTACTATTATCGAAGGCATACATTTCGATCTTTGGTGGGGTTTTGCTATGCAGAAAGTTTGCTAAGAGCAGAAGCGCATTCAGAAGTTGCTCTTTTAATATGATAGAAGTACGCAGCATCAGAATCCTTTGATATGCCTATCGGATAAGTATTTATAAATGTATATCTGGCTATGCTAAATCATTCCATGATTTGCTTGATTTTCGTGTGTCGAGCGTTTGCCTTTTTTTCCGCATCTAGCGTTCGTCCCAAGAGATTAGAGTGAGGCTGCCCATCCGGTGACCGGAAGTGGACTAGTCATAACTTTCAGCTGCTTACTACCTGTTCTGCCTGCTGCTGCTGCGGAGGCAGTGGGGGTACAATCTCACTAGGCTAGTATGAGCATTTGAAGAGGTAATACAAACAAGTTCAGCCCTTGAATACGGGTGCAGAGTTTGAAAATATTAATTTAAGATTCCAATTATCGCATTTTTATTATAACCCTAATCTTTTATGCAGCAGGCAACAGTGGCCCATTATCTTGACCAGAACACAACAATCTTATCGAAATCCGTATCACACAGCTGCTCTGCTGTTCGCTGATCCGCTGGCCTAATTTCCTGGTAAAGTTTCCAGCTTTCGTTGAGGGCAGCTTCTGCTTCATCCTCCCTCTGCAGTAAGCGGAGAACTTTACTCCTTTTGAATATTGCTCGTGCCTTCTCCGGTTTGAAGACGTAACGATCGCCGTAAGTTTTGAGTGCTTGATCAAGCAGGGCCCTGTGAAACTTACAGTTAGACGAATTCTCCTTTAGCTGCATGTGAGAATGAAACTTACATTGCAGTGTCGCGTTGGAAAAGCCGTATACAATGGTCGGCCACTTTAATACATGTATCGGCAGTGCGGTGATGATTACTCCCTAAAGTAGTTTTGTAGTGAAGGAGTGCTTTACGATGGAATGATAAGCTTTCGTCCATTGCTCCTTGTGATGCTTTGACATTCCCTAATGCATGAAGGAATCTCCCTGTTCTTGATACTGAGTTAATAAAACTGAACCTAGAGTGACTAGAAGGGAGGATTTACATGAATGACTCTTTATCTTCTATACCTAAAGCGGCCTGTCGGTGGGAGAGGCCTTCGCTCAGTATTCTAAGAGCCTTCTCGCATCGATTTGTAAACCAATATGCGAGCCCAAGGTTCACTACGGGTAGAGATATCCACACTTGTCTGAAATTATCAACTCGTTGCATAGTGAGGATTGATCGCCTGAAGCAGTCCTCTCCTTCTTCCCACAGCTCGTTGATCATCTTTGCGGTACCAAGCTGGTTCCAGGAAATACCAAGTCTCCAGTCGGTCCCTTGTGGCTCGTTGGCAATCTCTTTAAGCATCATTGCATTGAACTGACTATGATACTTCAGGGCATCCTTGGGGCAATTGGTTTCCGTTGCAATACATCCTCGGTTGTGGCTCAGCTCAGCTAGAATAGCATCTACTTGCTTCTCAGAGATTGGACTATTATTCATCGTTTTAATTGTCCACTTTAGCGACTCGCAGATAAACTGCGCAATGTCGTAGTACACAACAGCCCCGGAAGACACTCCCCTCTCATGTTGATACCTGACACGATTAGAACTTGGCACACATCCGATACTAGGAGACTTACCAGCCAGCATCTACTAAAAGTTTTGCATATTCATAGTCGCCTTCTACATTCTCTGGATCAGGGGTGAATGGCCTTGCTAGCTCTTTAAGTCTAATAACATGAGGAAACAAATCCTCACAAGTAGGCCATCTTGATATGCCATGACGCCAGGTGAATGGCTGGTAAGGCCACACGCCAGAAATCAGCCGCACCGTACTGTCGAAGGTTTCCCTGTATTGTTTGGAACTCATGCGAAGTCGGGAAAGATCTTGCACGAGTCTATGTATGAAAAGCCTATGAGTCCTCGCATTTCCAGTCACGATCGAGCACTGGAGTAGCTCAGTCCTTGCTGCGCCGTAGGCTCTTAGCGACTTAGGATAGTCTTCTAAGGTGACATTCTCTGCATAGGCTGTGAGTATGTGTTCAGATATGCCGTCAGGATCAAGCATGGAGATCACATCCAGAAGTGCTTTTCCGTCTTTGAGAACTTCGAGAGCCCACACCGACGCTAGAGTGTGACCGTAACTTGACAGTCCACCTCCATTTGATTCTTCAACCCGGAACTTGAACATCTCTTCCCGACTCTCTCTTTCGCTGTATGCCTGTATAAACTCTGGGAACGTCATGTTTCGTCTGGTGATAAAGCGAGCCATTTGAGTCAAAGCAAGTGGCAAACCTCCTAGTCTCTGAGATATAATTGTGGCGTTTTCACGTTCCCCTGGTTCTTGTCCTCGATTTGTCATCTTTAACAAAAATCCTGCGCCATCTTCAACGTTGAATGGTTCGAGATTTAAATAAGCAGTCCAAGGCAGGGGGTCGCGGGTTGTGATGAGAATAGATCCTGACCCACCAAGCGGCCAAAAGACATTCAATATCTCCGACCTGTCAGCACCATCATAAACAAGTAACCAGGATGCTGTTTCTTCGTCCTCAGGGCTCGACTTCCTACGGGCTGTTTTGATAGGATTTGCCAACCATCTTTTGACGCGTTCTCGAGTTAACACATGATCCTTTGAGTCGGGCGAGTCCTTCCCCACTAGCCCTAATGCAATGGCAATACTATTGAAGTCTTGTGCTAGTTTCGAATATTCGTCGGCATGAACGTAGAATACAGCGTCAAAGAGGGTTTTATTCCTGTTCACAAATTCAATGGCGAGTTGGGATTTGCCCATTCCACCAGGACCACAGATTGCGAAAGTTTTCAATAGTGCATACTCTTCTTCTAGGCGTCCAGTGCTAATCTGAGGACAAAGGGCTTTCTCTATGGCCTCGAGCTCTTTGGTGCGACCGAAAAAGGCCTTGTTCCGTCCGAATGGGATCAAATAGCAGGGAAGAGTTGATCTTCCTAACCTGTAGACGTCGGAATCCGAGGTGTAGAAAGCCTGGAGAAAAGCTTGTAATGTAGGGTCACTGTCATGACCAGAGTATTCACAGGGAGGCAAGAAACTCCATTCGTCATGTATATCACCCGGTAAGGCGTTGGTGATTATGCTGTCATCCGCGGCTATTTTAACCGGGACTTCGTCATCAAATTCGAGAGTTACATCTTCAGCATCGCTACTAGTAGTACTTCCTCTGCGTTTTTGAGATGCGGATAGAGCACTCGATGCGTCGTCCTCACCATCGTCTAGCCAGGGAAGAGATCGAACTGCAACAGACTGAAGATGTGCCGCGATATGATTTGCTAGTTGGTCTGAGGTTGTTTTCTTCTTATTCCGCTGTGCCGCAAAACCTGAAAGTGGAGCTAAACTGCCGCTTTGCTCAAGATTCGACGAAGGGTCAAGGTTACAGAGTGGGCACGTTTCGAATGTCACTGGCGACGGTGTCGCATTCAGGTACTTCAGCCTAGAAATTTGAACTTCGGTGAAAGATCCCTGGTGATCCAATCGCATATGAGCCTCAAAATCTTCCTCCTTTTCAAAAGTTCGGGGCGGATGTTCTTGCGAAGTGCAACGCCACTGGCGAGTATGCTCAAACTCCATGTGAGAGAGCCATGAACTGCGATCAGGAAAGAGGTGATCCGGGTGGGTGCAATTTGCAAACATACATACGTAAGGTTCAAGGTCTTTGAGTACGTGGTGCCTTTGAAATATTAGCTTCAAGTAAGAATAAACGTTATGACGTGCCAAACGAACCTCCACCGAGACGGCGCTGCTTCCTTGATCGGTAGGATAATGCAACAGTAGGGGCACTCAAATTCTTTGCTCGACGGGAGTAACCTCGGCGGGGGCGGTATCTGTACTGTATCTGCATGATTTCCATATGCGTAGATTGCTGTTGATGCCTTTGTAGATGATGCAAGGACAGAATCGGCCCGAAATTTGTTGCGGGAGAAAGCGGATGCAGACGTGCCAGACAGGACAGTTGTTTCTTCTTTATGATTTAGCGTCTTCTTTGCTACTGGAGAAGATGTATGCTCTGCATTAAGAGTTGTTGGGTAAGAAATTTGGCTTGAAGTCCATAGCCGGGCGGTTCTGGCTGCAGCGGGACCTGGACCTTTATTTTCGAGCTTAATCTGGTGCCTCTGGCGGTAGACAAAACGCCGTCTACGCAATAACATGGCCTTGCTTATTCTATCTCGCAGAGCTGGGTGAGCATCAGGAAAACGGTGCGAGACGAACTCGCGTGCAAACAATTCGAAGTCGGAACTGATATCATTTCCTTCTTCATCTTTAATAGCGCGGCAATCTGCCTTTGAGTTCTGAGTTGCCAAAGATGGCTTACGTATCGCTATAGAAAACCTGAAGAGTTTGTCGACAGTCTGTTCAATAACGCGTAGACGGTCCTGTAATGGGGAGAGAACTTCGGACTTGGTATCAGTGTCCGACGTGAAATCGGATTCAGAGGCAGAGTAATATGATACAGCCTTGGAAGATGATGCGTAATAATTGGTCTCTAAGCTTTCCTCTACAGAATCTGAGTCCTTTTCGTACTCTTCCTCATCTTTGCCAGGGTCGTGTGTGCTCTGCTGAAGATATATCGCTGAGTTGCAGCGTTAGGATGCGTCCGCTGATATCTCCTTCAGGGAGAGGCCCGATGTTACTCCTTTGATAGACTTACCGCGCTGAAGCTGATCCTGCAGCCCTTCTAGGAGCCCTCCGACAAGGACTCTTGGTTGTGGATCTTCTCTAAGACGATAATCTAGGGAAGCATGGCCGCTAGCAAAGACCCCAACGTTACGAGCCCATATGTTGAATCGGCCATACTGATCTTCCAAAAGCGGTAATAATGTGGCCTCGTCAGGTGTTATATCTTGGGAAAAGTTTGAATTAAGGTTGGTGAAAAGAGCCAGAGCAGCCGCAGCCTGTGACACCAACGACAGCTCCTCCATCATACGCACTTCAGCTTGAATAAAACTTGACTGAACGCAAGATTATGGAGTGGATCTAGAAAGGCTGAGAGGATAAGCAGAAACAAGGAAGCAGGCACCGGAGTCAAGAACTTTTATCGGTTTCACCGGAGTTCTGAAGATTTAGCTTGATTGGCTGAGATGACAGGGCTTGCTTGCACAGTCGTGGGGCAAGGCAGACACTCATCGGGGATTATTGTAAGGCTGCGATGCGGTTTTACGGCGGGGTGGTGGTTCGTAGATAAATATCGAGGCGACCGGAGGGATCAGGCTGAGCCCCCGGGCCCCCACACTAAGCAACACTTCATATAACGGAGCCTTCTCTCGTAGCAGGAACTGGCAAAGAGAAGTCTGCTATTTCCCGTCTTCATACCTCTCTTAACGATGTCCGGTCTCGAATGTATCGCTTTGTTGCTCGGCGTCATTCCAATCCTGGTATCCTGCGCAGAACACTACCGCACGGTTCATAGGCCTATCCGTGCCGCCGTGCGCCCAACTGCTGCAGCTCAGAAGCTCGCAGATTTCTTTCAGGACCTGCACGTTGAAGTGTGTTTTCTGGAACTCCATGTGAGAAATCTCACACGAGAACTTCCGCAGCTCTCCAACAGCCAGTTGCAAAGCCTCGGTAACTTTTCGCAGCCGAGTAACTGGGATGACAAGGAAGTATCGGTCGCTCTAAGAGATAGGCTTGGTGCAACCTACGAACCAATACTAGTTACGATAAAAGCTAGCTTGAAGATTCTCGATGACCTTCTGAGTGGCCAAACTCTTCATAACCTGAGAGCTCATAATATTAACGCGGTAAGGCTTCAAAGAGGTGAATTCTCTTATTGGAAAGATCTTACTGATAAGTGCTGGTGTCAAGAATCAACCAAATGAGTTCAGTAAACTTAGCGCGCTCCAGCGAAACATCCAGCATGGCGAAAATTCCACAACCCTCCTTCAGAGGATCCAATTCAGCACTCGGGAAGACAAGCGCACAAGGTTGCTCAGAAGGCTAGAAAGGAACAACGCGAATATGGAGCGGCTTTTGAGCCAAGCGTCACCAGAAGCGCCACAAAGCAGAACAAAGCGGCGATCTGGAAAAGCTGTCCCGAAAAGGCACTTTTGGAAACTTCTACATGCATTGTACGATGCCATGACTCGGCAGCTTTCATGCGGTTGCTCGTCCCATCACCAGGGCAGGATCTGTCTCGTAAATAGCTTGTATACCTCACTTAAAAAGTCGCCATCGTCGATAGATCTGGATATGCTTCTGTCGAGAAAGCATGGGGAAGGTAGTAACCAGAGAAAATGGCAAGAAAGCAGTATTGCTATAGTCCCTGACTCGTGAGTTAAAATTCCGATTCGGCTCAGCCCGAGCTTTACGCTGATGTTTGGCCATTCTCGAAGGTTCTCGTCTCAACCCCGTCTGTGCGTTAGATTTGCAGATGGAATTGTTCCTCGACCCAGAGTCGATAGTTTTATTGAACCGGCTTCTCCAGACTCGCAAACGAAAGAAAGGATTGATAACATTTGTGAGCTGCTAGAGTTTGCCCAAGAGAATAATTGCAGTCTGCGCATGCAATATGATGGCGAACAATTATGGCAGGTAAATTCTAAGCCGAAACGTCTATGGGGTCTTGAATCAGGACGGGCGGTTTCTCTCGGTGCCTTCCTCCGTAACGCAGGAAAAATGACACTCAAGCAAAAGAGGATCCTTGCCGTCATTCTCGCTCATACAATGCTTCAGTACTGCGGAAGTCCTTGGATGGCCGAGGATTGGAATAAAGAGCATATTGAATTCTTTCACCAAACGATTGAACGCGATGGAGCTGCTAAGCTGGACCTGGAACGACCCTACTTGTCTAAGGGTTTTGTTACGTCCCGGACTGCGCAAGGGGGTTCATCAAAATATGTGCTTCACCCCTGCTCATCTGTGTTAGCACTAGGTATCCTACTATTGGAGATAGAACTAGGTGTGCCGATTGAATCTAAGAGAGCCGATGCCGACTTAAACGGCGGAAAAGTGAACGCCAATACCGACCTCTTTACTGCCTCCCGCATACTGGAGGAGTCTCATGATAATATGTACAACAGTTACTTCAAAATTATTCAAGCATGTATCGACTGCAAATTTCTTGTTAATTTGCAAAGGGCGAGTTTGGGAAATGAAGAGGTTCGCCAGGCAGTATATGATGAAATTGTAGTGCCTCTGGAGGAAGAACTGTACACGGCCTGGGGGATCACTGTTGATCACCTCTCCAATTCGAATACTAAAAGCGCAGAGAATGTTCTAGGGCCAATAACATTCTAAAAAGATTAATGTAATTATACTGCTGGTCACTCGCATGTTATGACCGGGATACCCGGGCGGAGGAGTTGGGCATTGACTGTTTGGGTTTTATCTTTGGGCGTTTTGTATGTTTAGATTGGTTTGAGAGGGCATGCATGCAGCAAACGTGCTTGAGGGTGAGTGGACTGCCTCGAGCACATGAATCACATGGCGCCAAGCTTATATAATTAAACCGCTAATCGCCGAAGTCGCGACACCCTCATGTCATTCATTATTATTCTTGTCCAAAAGTAGCACGCGTTGAATCATGGTCACATCGTGATGCTCGGGCGCTTTGGTCACCCGCGAGACCCGAGTTGGCGCCCAACACCTTCCGTGATTTGACAACACCTTTTAACCCCTCACCATCGAATAGCGTGCCGCAGAGTGACTACTGGATATGCCGCCTTCATCAACGATATACCTCAAAACCACCCGCTGTCACACGACCGATTTTCCCTTTGAGTCCAGTTTATACAAAGAGGAACATTGGTAGTGCTGATTGAACCTCCGCAATTGCTCGTCAATCACATTACTTCCGCTCCCGGAAAAATATTGTGCGAAGGTTGGGGGCAATCTATCTCCTGCAATTGAATTGTCTTTTGAACGGTTGCTGATGCGCATTCTAGAAGCCACGAAACTTCCTTTCAATATGGAACAATCCACTCAGAAGGGAACTGCTAAAAGCCAGCCGTGGAAGGCCATTTGGCCTGCGCCTCGCGAGTCTCAGCCTCAAGCCCAGATATTCGGCTTCAAGAAGGGGGAAGTAATGGTGTTCGATGGTAATGCGGGAAACTTCTTCGTCCGTGATGGGTGGGTGCTGGAACAAGAGAGCGCAAAGACCTCAAAGTCTACTTAAGACTCATGATATTCGAATAGAGAGGCCAATGAAGGATCATAGGATGGAATAGGTTGAGGCTAGCATCTGGTCGCAAGCAAGACTGTGATCGCCTAGCCTCATTTAAAGGAATTTTTGCATGAAAGCATATGAGCGTCAATAAAGCCTTTTAGCGTACCAACCATTTCATCTTGGCGGCGCGGCGCGGAGTTTCCTTGCTTCTGTTCAACCATGTCTAGACATCACCTCATTTGTGGCATTTATGCACTGTCATTGGATACTTCGACATATATAGGATGATAGATCTCTTAGAAAACCTAGTTTGTTATATGGAATTGCGAGAACTAGTTCGAAAGTCTGATACCGCATAAGGGCGCTTTGTATCGCTATAAGCCTACTCGTCTGCAAAGCCGCCATAATAAACCAAGGCTCTAACCTCGATACTTTCTCTTGGAACAGCATCCTCACCTGCCAATGGATTTGGAAAAGCCGTGTGCGGAACTAAAAACCATGACATTTAGTAAACCCACTAATATACCTGGGCTTAAATGGGGAAGGTAACAAACCAGACTTAACGTCTGCTGTCGTGTCTGACTGCAGAAATACCCACGCCTCGGACGGCTGCTGATCGGCGAGATACATCCACTCGTGCCTTGGTGAGTGGTATAGTTGCCGATTTTCTACGACGTAATCTGAGAATTTCTTAGTATACCCGGGCTTTGTGTTATGCTTATACGGTAGCGAACCTGGGTATACTAAATCACAGGGTTCCAAATCTGTCTCGGGTTTGATTGAGCGTGGATCGCACATTGCTAAGGGCCAGTCCTGTACAGGGCCTTTCAGTGGTTTCCAGACGCTTAAAACAATCTTCAGTACAATTACTGTGAGAGTTGAAGCATCAAACATTGCACTGACTTGACACATTGAACTCGACATTTCAATATCTCATCCGCCTGATCTCTATTCAGTTTCTGAACCATGTCCCGGGCCCACTCGGGAGTGGTATCTAGGAGAGTGATCAGTAGCTGGTACCAATATACCTGCTGATATACCGACCTACATGGGCCATCGAAGTTGGCTGGTTGTATTTGTACGGTTCTCCTGTTGAGATCGGGAAGATAGAATGGCGCTTCCGGACCTTTTCTTTGTTAATAATCATAACCATAAACAGGCCAGATGATCTGCATACTGTATGCTCAAAGATCTGAACATGTACTGCACCTAGAAAAGTACATAGGCTATCGGCAACTTCCCGCAAATAGATGTTGATCAGCTTTTCTTCGTTGTCAAAGTCATCATAGCTCATCCGGCTTTCGAGATTCATTATTGTCAAGCCGTTCTTCTCAAAAGAGAGGGTTTTCAGTGTGGGCCTGATGTTGCGAATGGTTACATCATGTTTCTCCAATGTGATGTTGGATCTTGGGAAATTCTCAGGAGGGGTGAAGCGGAGTGAATAGGGTTTCTCCTCATTATACAGATTATTCCTTTTCAGAAAGTATACACTCGTCTGTAGTGTCTCTGTAGAAAGTGCTACCATGTTGATGACTGAAGTGTTGTCAAAGGACTGCGAGACGCATTGCGATTTGAAAGTTGAAGCCTTGGGCCTTAATGGTATTTTAATACACTGTAATATTCCGTACCGAAAAATGTCCAAGCTTCGGGTACGTGTTTCCCCATCGCATCATTCACTGAAGCCGATCTCGTCCTGCTGCGTAATGGAGGTGTGACTGAAGGACAGGCTGGCATCGTTTTTCGGTGTCTCCCTCTCCCTCGGAGGACGGTGTTAATGATGCCATCGGGTGGGAACGGGCCTTCCTAATCCAAGTACCCTTGGTGTTTATCTGCACTGTGACGACCTAGTTTCTCGTTCAAATTCCAAGAAAAAAGTCGGAGGTATCGGGCTGGCGAAGGATGGACTACGTCGGCCCTAGCTGCCCTACTATTGATTCAACTTGGACTCAATTCCGGAAGTACTTCAACGTGGAACTCGCCGATTGTCCACGCTCCTTGCGAACTGGAGCTGTACTCTTCGCCGCTTTTTTGTATTGGGAACTCTACTTTGCCAAAGAGCCCTCGATTCCATTGAGGCTTTTCCGCGTGCGCAATGTGCTTCTCCCCTCGTTTTATAATTTCCCCGGCGTATGCTCCTACTTTAGCGTTTAGTTCCATGTCCCAATCTATCTACAAGTGATGGGTCTATCAACCGTACAAAATAGCCTCCGATTCATCCCTCAAGCTGCAGCAGCAGCAATCACGCTTCTCGCTGTTGGCTTCATCGTGAAGATTACCGGGCAATACTATGTTCTAAATATCTTTGCTCAGATATTCAACTTACTAGGAAGCAGCTTATTAGTGACACTGGGCACGTCCTCTCCATCTTGGAACCCATTTCTATATCTTGCATTCACCGGGGTATTATTTGGCGCCGCCCGGGTTACAAATTTAATGGGGACTCGCAGTGCTATTAACGATGACTACCGTGTACGAGCTATTGGTACCACCATCGGCTTAACAACTTCCACAGCAGTTTTTCAGAGTATCCTCAAAACCAATCTGCACGACGTTCTTGAAAATACACCTGGAGGCTCTGAGCTGATCAACACCCTGAGTACCGACTTCAGCGCGGTACAGAAATTGGATTCTGAGTTGAAGCTTGGTGTCCAAGAGGCTTATATGAAGGCGTTGCACGGTGTTTATTATCTCTGCACAGCCGAATGTATTGTGGCTGCCATCTCTAACTTGTTCATGAAGGAATACAAGATTACTGACGCTTGAATCAACATGCACCGCTCTTCTAGCTATTGCGGGTATCAAAATATTTTCCAATGCATATCCTGTCAAAAAGAGCAATTTCCGGCCTCCTTTTTTAATACGTTACAGCTAACCTCCTCACCAAATATTCTCCGCTATTCACACCCTCATACTTCTTCCCTGTTTCTTCATATGTTCCAGGTATGGCGTCAATGAACCTATCGAAATTTGGGTTACAGAAATACGCCACGGAATACCGCGCTGGATAGACGTCCCCGACCTCTTGACCTTCTTTGAGCGGAGGCTCGACTACACGGTGCTTGGTGCTTTTAATGGTGTCGTTTGACCACCGTGCAAGCAGATCGCCTGCATTGATGACAATGGTGTCTGGAATAGGGGTGGCATCTATAAAGTTACCGTTTGGAGAAAGGACTTGCAGACCACCGCGATCATCTTGGAATAGCAAAGTTATTGACCCTATCCTCTTCATTAGCAAGCTCTCTGATGATACGGCCCGTGACCTCATCGTCAACCCCTTTCTTGCACGCACCGTAATCCGTATGCTCCCCCGCCCTAACCTGCTCCAACCCATCCTTCCTCCTAAACACCTCCCTCTTAACCTCCGGATAATGCAGCAACCTCAGCGTATTATCCCCACCATCCGTAAACCCATCAAACCAAGCCTCCTCGATCCCCAACCCCATCGCTACGGCCCGCATAACTTGCATATGCAGGTCCTTGCAGCAGTCAAAAAATTCCAGCATGACATCCTTGAAAACCTGGCCCTCGTCATCAAAGCAACTGGGCCACATATTCGGCAGGCCCTCCTCGCCCTCACGGCCGATCTCGAGCGACTCCTTGAGATCCGGCACGGCGGCGCGCAGGGCCTCGACGTCGCCCTTGTCAACCAGCTGCGTGACCTTCTCACGGCCGTGCGCCGTGTAGCCGCGGTTGGCCTCAGGGCTGTACCAAGCCAGGGCGTCCTTCTGGGGCTGAGGGCGCGCGAAGAAGGCCGCGGACGACGCGAAGACGCGCGAGACCTGCGCGCGCGGGATGCCGTGGTTTTTCAGGTAGATGAAGCCGGCTTGCTGGAAGCCGCTGAGGAGGGTGTCAGCGGTGGACTTCTTTTCGGCGGGCGTGCCGGAGAGGAAGAGAGAGAAGTCGATTAGCTGGCGGTTTGGGGTGGTTAGTGGGTGATATAGTAGACCCAACGACACAGATAGTCGAGCTATGAAACCTCCATACCGGAATGAAGAGATTGTCTTTCTCAACAGCGGAGTCGACAATTATAGGTGCCATTGACGCTGTGAGTTCTTTTGGAGCGCTGGAAGTAAGACTTCTGGCCGTACACTTTCTACGGAGAGATTAATGCAGTATTGAAAGATGGTAAGTTTGCAAGAGCAAAGGTGTATTCTATTGCGGCCCTTTCGCAAGATATTGCTCCTGTGAGCGTACTCTATGTGTGCGCAAACCGCCGAATTCCGCCGTCGAGAGGCAAGGGAGCATATTGCCAAATGAGGCAGCTAGCGATAACGGAGCTCTTATCACGGTGGGGTAAAGCTCAACATGCAGAAACATCACCACTCCAAGTTCATGTGCCAAGCAGCGCCCTTTACTGCAATTGAAGAAGGAAAACAGGATATGGACGACGCGTGTTATTTCTCTTCTCTCTAACTTACTTGATTCTACTCCAGCGCGTGTCTTTACGGCTACTTCCTCTAGATTCTAAGTAGTCTACCATGGTCATCGTAGACATACACACGCACATCTACCCTCCGACTTTTGTTTCCCTTCTCCGCTCTCGCACCACTGTCCCATACATACGCACCTTCCCCGACGCGCCAGACTCCTCCCGCCTCATTATCCTCCCCGGCGAAGATGACCCAACCACGCCCTCCACCTCTCGCGGCCGGCCTGTAGGCCCGCAATATTGGGACATCGCAGAGAAAGTGGCATTCATGGACACTCACAAGATCGACATATCCGTAATCTCGCTTGCAAACCCATGGCTCGACTTCCTGCCCGCGGAAGAGGCAGGCGATGCGGCGAGGCGGATCAACGACGATGTGGACGGTCTGTGTGCAAAGTATCCAGGGAGGCTCTACGCATTTGGGACGCTGCCGCTCTCGGCGCCGGTCGAGACAGTAGTGAAGGAAGTAGAGAGGCTGGCAGGAATGAAACATATGCGGGGGATCATAATGGGGACGTCGGGGCTGGGGAAGGGTTTGGATGATCCGGCGCTGGATCCGATATATGCTGCGTTGGAGAAGCACGAGCAGGTCATTTTCTTGCATCCTCACTATGGGCTTCCGGGGTCCGTGTACGGGCCGCGGGCAAGTGAGTATGGGCACGTGCTGCCATTAGCGCTCGGCTTCCCGCTTGAAACGACCATTGCCGTGACGAGAATGCTACTAAGCGGAGTCTGGGATCGGTTCCAGAAACTGCAGGTGCTGATTGCACATTCAGGCGGTACTTTACCCTTTCTCGCTGGGCGGATTGAGAGCTGTATCAAGCATGATGGGCATTTGAAAAAGGAGGGGAAGCTTGAGGGTAGGAGACCTGTGTGGGACGTGCTGAAGAAAAATATTTATCTGGACGCTGTTATATACTCCGAGGTTGGCTTGAAGGCTGCTGTGGATGCCTCTGGGTCTGATAGACTTTTATTCGGTAAAATCTGCATTTACTGTTCAACACAGGATTTATTTTCTAATAAGTTCACACTAACCAATTCTTCTTTAGGGACTGATCACCCATTCTTCCCGCCCCTTGAAGAACAAGCAACGGAATGGGCAAGTGTCAATACCAATTACCAAGCTATTGGAGCAGCATTTGGTGACGATGAGAAATCCATGCACGATGTACTCGGTAACAACGCTGTCATGATACTAAATCTTGATGGGGGTCGTTCTTAAAAACCGGTCGAAATTATGGCCTATGTGGTGTTCATCTGTATTCTCATATATGAGAAACGTGGTGCAGCACCGACTTCTCCGCATGTCTCTACGGGGAGTTCCAATATCTCAACCGCTCAAGCCTTTTATTTTCAATTGTGCTTTAAATGGATTGTGCATCTGATTTCTTCCAGCAAATGCCGAAGAAAAGCATCACCAGAGCGAAGTTAGATCGACACTCATGATATGGTAAATCTTGCCTTATATTTACTTTTCCCATCCAAGACGGGACCTGTCCTTGCATTAGAAATTAGAAACATATTCGCCTGTCTTTTCCGTTTGATTGGGCAAAATGCTCTTAGCCTACTCTTTCTGGACAGTCACTTTAGGGGGTGGCTGCAACTAGTCTCGGCAATCCTATCATATCCTAAAGCCATCGCTAACACCAAATTTCCACAGTTTGCCATAATACATACAGGTGGGGTTTTGGCAACCCTGAAAATTCTCTGGATCTGTGATCTATGAGAAAAAATCGCATTTCTGCGAACTCATTCACCGTTTAGGAACACATCGGCCTCAACTTGAGGGCTCTGACGATGAAAGGAACAGACTTGACTTCGACTCGCAAAATGAGATCTATAGTTAGCAGGCGTTTCAGTCACACCGCAAAACAACCAGGCCCAAAACCCAGTTTTGATGCAATCCTAGCCAATACTCCCCTCATGTCGCTACCAATAGAATTGCTACAGCAAATCAACGATTTTCTACCTCTGAGCTCTCAAGCTTGCTTTACTCTGTCGTGCCATCGTCTCCACGCTATCATCGGAACGCGGTCCTGGAAAGAATTGAACACACAAGACCAATCCAAAAGACTAGAGAAAATAAACTTCCTCCGACTCCTCCGCAGGGATCTCCCAGACTCATCTCACTGGCTCTGCCACCGCTGCATCAAATTCCACCCAAAAGACTCCCTCGGCCTCCCAACCCGCGCGGGCGTCCACGAAAAGGGCAAAATAGCAGACGCCCACTCATGGTATGAGCACGAATGGAACGACACCTACTACGGCTTCCCTTTCTGCACCTCGATGTACACCCTAGCGCACGAATTCATGCACTCAGTACTAAAACGGCACCCGATCAAAACCCACCGCGGGACCTCGCTCGACGCGGCGTCGACATTCTACTGGCACGGCCACGGCGGCCAAGGCGTCGGCATGGAGTACAAGCTGTTCCCGCGCGTCGCCGGCACCAAGTTCCTGCTCTTCGCCAGCCACCGCTTCCACCACCCCGGCCCGAGCTACCTCCCCAAGCTGCACTTCGACATCTGCCCGCACCACGGTCTGGCGCCGGACTACGCCAAGGGCGACGGCTCGCTCATGGACCGGCTGGCCGCCGGCGGCTTCACGCGCTACACCTCTCTGGCCAATGTGTGTCTGCTGTGTCGACTCGAGTTCGAGGTCAGCTTTAAGACGCTGGCGTTCGGCATGGGCGCGATGACGATCGATGTCTGGCAGGATCTGGGCAGCGCGAAGGTCGCGCCGTATTCGAACTTCCCACGGTTTCTGCGCTGCGGGAGGAAGCTGAAAGGGCGGGAGGAGACGGCGGCGGGCGATACCAGTTCGTTTCAGCCGGGCAGTATTCGTATGGAGTGGGAGAATGCGCCGGTAGATAAAGTTGCGCTGCCCGAGTGGATTGAGACGACGAGGGGGCCGTTTGGGGGGAAGCATGTTGATGATGGGGGGTGGCCTGTTTGGGTGAGTTACGGGTGTGGGTCTGAAGTTTGGTTGCTGACGAGTCTAGCGCGAGTATAATCATCCGTGAGAAGACGAGGCATTTGGGTATGGCTCTGTGCGTGCGGTGATACTAGCGGATTGGGTCATTATAAACCGTTTAAGAGCTTTGGAGTCTTGTTAGCGGTAAAGAAAGGCCTCGGGCTGAATTGGCGGTTATGAGAGGTTACGGGAGGTTTTGATTGCTTTATCCATGCATTTGAATTAGCGACTACTGAGGCTATGGGAGGTTTGGAGTTGGTAGAGTCGAAAAGTTGTCTTCACTCCCGGTCAAAGCTAGGGTGTATTAGCAGCAAAATAGTAGAGCATAACCACAGTAACTCAAACAGTATAAACCTGTTCTCAAGACTATCTTGATAACCTCCTTTCTAGTAAGAGGGGCGAAATAACCCTAATACCCATTTGAAATCCACTAGCCAACATATCAAGCAAACCAAACACCCAGACCCCTTTAGTAATCCGCCATCGTGTCTCTTAATCTTCTGGGTTTCATCATTGCGAAATTTCATCATTCAATACAGCAACTTCGCAACGCTTTGACCCTCCTGGGGTAACTGGTTCCATGGAATAGAAGTAATGCCCGCACTTAATATAAATCCACTTGTCTCCATAGGTTTTGTGGCAGCACCGGTGAAATTTCCAATAGTCAAAATTTGCCGGGGGTTCGTAGCCGCTTGGACTTGGGTAGAATTTCGGCAGCGTGGTTTCGGTGTAATGAGTGGAAGGTTATTGGTATTGTTGATAATTGGGCTCGTTTGGGTATTGCTATGAGGGTAGTAGTTTTGTTTTCTATTGCAATATATTGAAACCTAGAGTGATGCGGATTAGCAAGGAAGATTATTGATACTTTCACGTGTGGCGATAAATTCAAGAAAGTATTGCATGCCACAGGGTCACGAGTATGCCAGTACATTTGGATCAAGCTTGATCATTCACTTTTGTCACAGCGCACCAGGTTCCGCCCACAATGTTTGCGCGGCAATGGATGAAATTGCAGATGCCAGGAAGCTGAGGTAAGTGATTCTAGATATTTCTAATCCTTATAGAAGGAAATAACTTTTTAGGCTATGACGTAGAGCAAGAGAGCAAGTTCATCAAGCCTTCGCGGTAAAAGATACGAGAAGATCAATCACGATGCTCACCAGTCTCCTTCTCTTCCCAGAATATCCCAGCCAATCAATCTCCACACCTCTTGTTTGAACCATTCAGCCATATCCTGCTCTTCAACCTTCGGCGGGGGAGGCAATGGTCTTACCCGAACAGGCATTTTGATGCAGTCCGCGAAGTCATCCTGGCTCTCTGCTCCGAACATGCAGTTGACGAGAGTCTGCTGAAGCCGTTCCTTTGCGTGATGAGTCAGCGTGATCTTCCCCTTCGAGGATGAGCTCTTGCTGCTTGACGAAGGCTTTCCAGAACTTGCGGCGGGTTTGATAGTCTTGTTCTTGGACGCAGGCTGAGCTGAGAGGTGTTGTGGGGCGAGAGCCATTGCTCGCTCAAGCATACTAATAAGAGTTGGAAGTTCAAGATGTACAGCTTTAGTTTCTAGCTCCTTTCTTGGCCCCGCCGTTGAGGACCCGAGGTACTCTGGTGGGCTAATGCCACCCTCAATAGTAGCGCTGCGTTCGCGATCGAATGTGCAAACGAAGAGGCGTTTGCCTACTCGTTCGAGGAGGAGGAACATGAAACCTTCAAACAATGTCCTATGCAGGGAATCTCTGCAGTCAAGATAGGAGAGAATGGCGTTTAGGAGTTGAGAGATGCTTCGGGCCATGTTCTCATCCTTCCCGGGCTTCGATACTTTGCCGCGACCTTTGCTTGCGACTTCAGATCTCAATTCCTTAGACAGGGCCGTGCTTTGCCTCGCACTGTCGAGAGCCGATTCAGTGATGCTATCGAGAATAGCACGAAACATGCTGATACATTCATAGATGACCAAACCGGATCGATGACATTGGTCTCCCTCTTTTGAGAGCCTGGATAAACCAAGAAGAAGTGAGGCGAATGCGCGGGCGGAAGCTTGTATGACCGATGCCGATTCAGTGCTCTCTTTAGCTTGAGAGTTGATCGACAAAGGATGTGTCTGCTTCACACCAATGGCCATAGTCGAGGAGTATCGGTATCGTCGCTTGCAGTACGTTGATATGACTGAGCTAATAGCGCGTGAAGTTTGCACGAGGCCATGGCAAAGTGCATCTGGATCAGGCTTGGACTGCTTGAACAGCATATGAATGATGTACAAGCTTTGGACAAGCGTGGTCCCGTCTTACGTTTTATTAGTGAGGTTATACTTAGAGCTGGAACGCCTTACATTTTCCTACAGTGTCGAGTGTATTAAAATCTTCCGAAAACAAGTCATGAGTTACTAGAGCGCTCTGTGCAGCAGAATCTTTGTTCACCCTTGCTCGCTTGGTTGGCTTGGAAGCCATTGAATCCCGTCCAGAGTCTCTTTTACGCTTCGAGGAGCCTTCTGTACTTGGTTGACCGCGCAGAAGATCTCTCTCCCGTTCGACTCGAGCAATCTGTGCTAGAAGCTCAACACGAGATGCCTCAGCTTGCTCGTACTGATCTCGCCAGAACGCGGTACTGTTAAGATTTCGATGCTCAGACTCCTTAGTATCACGCTGCCTGCCGGTCCTTAAATGGTTTCGAAGTCGGAAAATGAACTCTAGAATATATTAACATCATCGCCTGGCCCATTTTGGACTGAAAGAATGGTGTAACTTGCCTCTCAGTGAGACACCATCTGGCTTTGATCGACCCACAGCGAGTGCAAGCGCAATCTGCAAGGGTGAAGGAGCTTTGAAGGATGTCTTGTCTGTCTTTGAGATGGTTGTAGGAGCCATCGAATTTGGAAGTGTTGGAAGTGCTACGTGTATAGATGGAAAGTGAGGAAGATGGGAAATTTCTTGTGATGTCTGAAGTTCGTTATCGGAAAATTGAGAAAAACACCACATCGCAGATATATCTAATTGACTCGGCGAAAGCTCAGTAGTCTCCCTTAGAGCATGTTCCTTCAATATATCATACATTTAAAATGAGCTTGCAGACAGTAAAATTCTCTACTCACATTCCGCTGCATACAGTCATTGGATATATAATACAACATGATACAGGCTCCATATTCCTCTACCGGTATCTCTTGGGATCCTTCTTCTTGTACGGCAATGGCTCGACACGTTTTCTCTTGAATTCAATGTTCACTTGGTCTACGAGTCCCGCCCGAGTCATAACGCCGGCCATTCCTTCATCCCATTGGGTCCTAAACATGGTGACGCCCACGGGTTTCAATTGATGCTTGTCGATAAAGCTACGCAGAATGAACCCGTCTCTCTTCGTCTTCTCCGCCAATTTCGCGGTGTCAATGGTCTTTCCCTCCGCCTGTTGCAATACAAATACGGCTAGACGATGATAAGGGCTGCCTTTATTGGCATAAGGAGGTAGCCATGGCAGAGCAATATATTTCTGAGTTGCTCCCTGTGAACCTTGTACTTTCCTGTCGAGCTGATTCAAGGGAATCGAGGTTGACGTAGGCGAAATTGGGATGTTGGAAGCGATGAAGTGACAGCGGTATGTAAAGTCATCCTTCTCAAGAACAGGAACGTCCGCATCCACCGCCACCACCGTCACAAGCCTCTCACCTTTGTCGAAGACTTGTACTTTGAGCCTCGGAAGTATTTCGCTGACTCGCGAGTCCACAAAATCTCCAGGCTGGACATTGCGCCGGCCGAATGCGAGATTGACTTCCGCAATCGGATCAATTTTTGGTAGAATGTCGGGCATTACACTCATTTGGGTTATCCGCTGCATTAAAACAAGTCGTTTGTACCGGCGCCATTGTTTGTCTGCAAGGTAGCGGTAGATGGGCTTATTCATATCTCCTGTGTTCAAGATTCATTAGCAACCGCTCAAGTTGTCGATTACGTATTGAGACAATTTCATACCCTCTCCATCCTCGTGCCTCTTTTTGACCATCGGATCATTGATATCCGCCAGGACCTTCAGCTCCTCCACATAATTACGCATGCTGCGGAGCCTTGCTTCCTTAGCCTTTTCACCGCCACTGACCGCCGCATCCTGGGCTTGTACATTTGCTATCCTAGAGCGCATGACTTCTATTTGCTTGATTTTCTCCTCCCGATCTGCCTGGAGGACTTTCCGAGCTTCCTGGAAGCATTGATAAGGTAGCTGTTCGAAGGGTATCCCAGAAGAAGTTTGAAGGGCGGCACGACGTCTCCGAGATCCAATTGGCAGAACTCCAGTAGTTCGAATCAAGCGCCTTTCATCTCTGCGGTTGGATACAAGGGAAGGATCGAGTTCAGGGAATTTGGGGCTTTGTTCGACTTGGGCCTGTTCGGGGAGGGGTGTGCTTGAGAAGGGGCGGCTCGGAGCTCCCGTAAGACAGGCATTACTGTTGATATTTTGTCGGATACATCGTAAACAGGTATGTAAAGGTAGGACTGCCCTCCTGCCGGCGGCCATTGTCTTGTATGGCGTTAGGGCGGTGTCGAAGAGGTGGTGTCGAAGAGGTGGTGTCGAATATCAGATGAAATCCTTAGCGAATTTTTTTCGAGCCGCATCAACCTCCGCAACACCCTCACCGGCACCTCCGTCACTAGCACCTCTATTCCTTCGATTACGACGTTCGCAATGGCCTCAAAAGGGTTGTCGAGCTCGTTACGAGGCATAATATCCCAATTAAGTAGGACGACTATTACACATGATGCAGCCACTGTACGCCACATTTCCCTCAAGCTCCTGTACCCAAACTAACACTCCATCTAGAAAGTCCTCCCTTCTCAAATCACCCGTTCGATAACCACCGGGACCACCCCCCCAACTCCCGATCTCGCCCAAGCATACTCATCCTCCAACCTCATCACCTCCGCGGCCGCACCTTTGGCTTCCTCACCCTCCCCCATCGGCCCACAATCAGTTCTCGCAACAATCTACTCCTTCCCAGCCCTCGAGCCTCTCCGCTTCCAATCCTACCCCTCAAGCCACCTCTACCTCCCAACCCGGCGCGACATCCTCCACCGCGCCGTCATCTACGAAGGCGACATGACGCGGCAGGGGACGGCGTCGACGAAATGGCGCCGCGAAGTGCACGGCAGCACACGCAAAATCCGGCCGCAAAAAGGGACCGGCCGCGCGCGTCTCGGCGACAAGAAGTCGCCCATGCTGCGGGGCGGCGGCGTCGCGTTCGGGCCCAAACCACGCGACTTTAGCACCAGGCTGCCGCGGAAGATGTACGACCAAGCGTGGCGGACTGCGCTGAGCTACCGGTATCGGAAGGGCGAGCTGATCATTGTGGATGAGTCGCTGGAGATTGAGGATCCGAGTCCGAGGTATGCGAAGGAGATTTTTGCGGCGCATGGGTGGGGGAATGAGCATGGGCGGAGTTTGCTTGTTACGGAGGGGGAGCCGGAGGAGAGGGAGTGCTTGTTCAAAGCAATGGATGGCATGGGTGAAGATGGCAGGGCATTATATTGGGAGGATGTTGATGTGAAGGATCTGCTGGAGTTGGGCAGGATAGTTGTGGAAAGGGGAGCTTTGGAGAGAATTTTGGAGGAGCATCAAAGTGATTTAACGAAGACAAAAAGGATAAATGGGATATCATAGGAGGGAAGATCTAATGTGCAACATGGAGACGTCATTAAGAACATTAGGGAGGGCGTATCTGGTGTACAATTACAGTGTATACCTACATGTTTGTAAATACTAGTTGACATCTTCCGACCAACCAAAAGGCCACTTTCATCCTCAAATCTAGCCTCCTTACAGAACTTAATCGACTATCTCATGTCTGGGTCTTGAAACGTTTCTAATGATTAGACGTTCCAAGCGGTATAGTCGTCCAGCTAGTCGAGAACAAGGATACTTGGTGGTGGAATATTCGAATCCTTTGGCTAACACTCTAAGCTCCAGTCCAGTAACCTATAGCTGGCATATTCCTCACCAGCCCGATGAGATAGCCTTCGTCTACTCTTTCCCTTCCTCCTTCTCAATGAGCTTGCCCTCAAAAACCATCGTAAGCACGCCCCCAATCTTCCCCTCCGGATCCTTCGCCTCCACCGCTCCCTTACACTCCCCCGCAGCATCTTTCACCTTCTTCACCATCGCCTGCGCCTCCTCAACTGTAGCTCTCCGCCCCGTTTTCTTGGGAGCAAGAATAACCTCGACCTTCCTGCCCTGCCCCAGAAACTCCTTCATCCGCGCCAATCGATGCCTCAAATCATTCGCGTCAATAGCCCAATTGATCTCCAACTGCTTCGACGGGCCTCCCACACCGGCTCCGCCTTTCGTCTTCGCTTTATTCTTCAGCGCGAGCTTGACCTTCTGCCGCTCCCTCAGCTCCTGCTTCGACTGCAGCTTGCAAGTCGGCAGAGAAGCCGGGTCATCTGGGCTCGGCGGGCCATTATCCGTGGAGCCGGGCGCGACCTGGACGAGGTGGTATACTTTCCGGTCGAAGGTGTGCAGGGCGTCGCGGAGGGGGACGGCCGGGTGGAAGCCGTCGGTGTTCACGAAGTTGATGTAGCGGCTGCGGATCGCTTCGTCGACTACGAAGACGTCGGTGAGAGATTGGCGGATGTTATCTTTCATGTAGGCTTTGTAGCGGCGGGATAATAGCGGGATGAATGAGGGCTGGATTGGTGCTGAGGTGGGACGGAGAGGTGCGCGGAGGGGAGGCCTCGAGGCGGATAGGGAGGGCTGGATAAAGACACGGTAGAGAGTATGCGCCGTCCCTCCAAGGTGGTTTGGAGGCATGATAGGAGTTCGAAATTTTTACATAATAGGCGTCAGAGGGTAGAGAAGCAATGGCAATAAAACGACAGGTAAGAGAGCGTAGGCCAATTGGTAGTAGTTATACTGAAAAATTCTTGAAGTCGAAAGCTAATGGAAGCTTTACGGCGCACGGACCAACCTCCACTCCTCCATCATTACTTCCGCCCCGCTGTAGTATCCCCTCAACCTCTCACCACCATGTTGCAGCCTTGATGTATCCTAAACTGTACAATGTCTTCTAGCGCCCACAATTCCGCCCCTGTAATAATCACCTCCTCCGCATTTCCACCATGACCTCCTGGATCTCCGAGTACCAGTCCGCGCTGGACGCCCGAGACTCGCGCGAGAAAGCCAACAGCGTCTACATCGAAGCCTGTAAGACAAACCAGCACCCCAAGCAGGACGTAACCTCTACTCCAGACCCTCCCCCACCCCCACTGGGACCTACCAACCCCCCCAAACCACCCCGTCTGACCTCTCACAGATACCAAGCTAGCCGACCGCACCGCAACGCTAACAACAGCCTCGCAGGCCCTCCCCGCTCCCCCCGTCGCCCCAACCGCCCTCTCCAAGTCCGCCGTCCGCCCCAGCACACCCCGCGGCAAGTCGTCCCCATCTCCCGTGCCCCCCGAGGCCGGCGGGACCCCCGACACGCTCGCCCGGCTGCGCGCCGACCTGACGGCCACGCAGCGCGAGCGGGTGGCGCTGGAGACGCGCGCGGCAGCGCTGACAACCGAGGTGACGGCGCTGCGCGCGCAGACGGCGCTGAATGCGCGGCAGATCGGCGGTCTGGAGCGCGCGAAGGAGCTGCTGGAGCGGAAGGTGAAGGATCGGGATGAGGAGATTTGGGGGAAGGGGAGGCTGGTGGAGGAGGTGCAGGATGAGATGGTGGCGTTGAATCTGCAGCTGAATATGGCGGAGCAGCGGGTCGAGAAGCTGAAGGCTGAGAATGAGGAGTTGACGCGGCGGTGGATGGAGAAGATGGAGAGGGAGGCGAAGGAGATGAATGAGCGGAGTCGGTGGTCGTGATGCTGGGGACGAGAGAAAAGTAATGGCATTTTGATAAGATTTTTTGGGGCTGGGAGGTTTTTCTGAGCGAATATTTTTAGACTGGATACTAGCGGTACATATCATACGAATCATGTAGCATGATAGACTAGAGTTGCTGGAGTAAATCCTCCTTTCTCGGTTCTATCGTTGAGTAAATATACCATCTATGGCTCCTTAAGGGTCTAATGGAGAGTGCCATGCCTCAACCCCAAAACGCCCTGCCATGCATTCATACCGTCAGAAGATTATGAAGCCTATCCGCATGCGCATATTCTGTGGTGCCCACTCATGCTTTCATTTCTTCCGTGCTTTTCTCCGCATCCTCATTGTTCAGATTGAACACCTTGTCCTTCACGACTGCTGCCATTAAGCCAGTCTCCTCCTCCCTCTGGATCTTCCTGCTAGCACCAACCATCTTCTCCAATTGCTCCTTATTCGAACCACCCACATAAGGACTAGTTCGGTTGGACTTGATGCTCCGCTCCTCTTGTGTGATCTTATGTGCCAGATCCCTTATTTGCTTAGTGCCATACTCTCGATTCGAAAACAGCGGACTAGCCGACAGCGTCCCAACCCAGTACTTATTCCACAGCGCCTCAAGCAGCTTCGCATCCAGCGTAGACTTGAAATGCGAAACCTCAAGCGAGTAATACTGCGACGCATGCGCGCCAAAATCCTCGATCTTCCCCAGCGGAATCGTTTGAAAGCCATCCCCGTCACCCCCACTCTTCGCCTTATCTTTGGCATAGCCCTCCGGAAACGTCCTAAAAGCGCCAATCTCGACCTTCCCCGCCGACACCGTCCTGTCGGGGTCAATAACGACCGCCAGGAACGGGTCCGAGTACGTCTGCTGGGCCATCTCAGTGCTGACGTCGATGCCGGACAGCCAGCAGCCGTAGCCCGGATGACTATGGTACCAGCCGACGGCGTTCTCGAGCTGGCCGGCTTCGCGCGCCCGCTGCAGGTACTGCACCATGTACTCGTTGGCCTCGTCCTGCGCGTTGACGCGCGTCTCGGTGCCTTCAACGGGGAGCCGGAATGCGTCCGTCACGACGAAGGTCGAGCCTGCGATGCTGCCTTGCATCAGGCCCATGACTTCGAGCGAACCGCCGGACCGCGCGTGCATGACCATCTTCAGCAGCGCGACGGCCGAGATTCGCACCGAGGTAAAGTAGTGCGGGTCTTTTTTCCAGGGCCGGGCGTCGTTGATAGATTTTTGGTCGGATGGTGAGTAGTTGTAGAGGGCGTCGCGGTGGGGGTCGACGAGTTTGATGGAGTTTTCGAGCTCTGTGGGCGTTTGTTAGGTTGGGGTGCTGGAGGTGGAGTGAGGGCAGCTTACCCCAGCTCTTCATAGCCTTCTCCATGGCGGGCGAGCTGTGTGGAGGTGTTGGTGGTGCTGGAAGATGAGGTCGAGCTTGGTGGTCAATTATGTGCCAAGCGCGGGGTGGATTTTCAGGCACCAGCTCGGAGGCGGTGAAGAGTAGTAAAGCATACAGGTTATGTACATTATACATTATTCAGTCCAGGAGCAATTGTAAATTGCTACACTTTGGATTCTAGATGGTTGGAGTGACAACTACTAGAATCTGCCTGCCCTTTTAGAATCGGCAGCGAAAAATAACGCCTTTATGCCAATGATGCCAAGATTTCGTGCCCTTTGCGCCAGGGAACGCCTCCACATATCCTTCCAGTGGTCCAGTTCGCCCAAAGGTCTATGCATGTCCATAACGCCTCTCAACTCCAACTCTACCATCCTATCAAATTCTTCTACTATCTCCCTCCTGATCATCCTCTCCTTCCAGACCATCCTCATGCTCTCCTCCGTCTTGATCGTCTTCCAATACCGCCTCTGTGATTTCACATCGCTACTGCTATCTCTGTGATTTCAACTCCAGCACCCTCCGACTTAAGAAGACGCATGAATACCTCCCAGCCACAGTTGCAAACAATTGCTTTGCCCATCTTTTCTGTAATCTCAACTGCCGTGCCGTATCGATCGAGAAGTAGCATCATCACATCATCAAAAACAAAAGAAATTCTTTCGATGAGTTTTTCTGTAACCTTAACCGTTGTGTCGCTTCGCTCGAGGAGTAGCATTATTATCTCTTGCCGTATTCGCGACTCGTTGCTGCCGCCTCCAATACCTCGTTCGTGATGCTCTCTTCGGCACCCTTTTGATCAAGAACCAGCGCCATTAGCTCCTTGTCACATAATCGAGCAACTGATACAACCGCTCTCTTAATAATCTTAACCGCTATGTCGCTTCGCCCAAGGAGTAGCATCATCATCTCTTTACCGTAGCTGCGATTTGCCGCCTGCTCTAGCATTTCCTCCGTAATCTTAAATTCTGCGGTCATTTGATCCAGAAGCACCATCACCATTTCTATATCGGATGTCAGTATGGAATTATGCATCGCCGCCTCTGTTATCTTGATTCCTCCACCATTTTCCTTTAGAAGTTGTGCTATCGCCTCACGAGATCTCTTGTCATGGCATATTTCCATCATAATCTTACCTGTAATCTTCATCTCTGAACCTCTTTGCTTAACAAGGTTTGTTAGAACTTCCGAGAGAAGTCTACTTCCTGCAGCTGCTTCTAATATCTTTCCCAAAGAGAGATCATAGCGTCGCTGAACTGCTTGAAATGCCATAGGACTAGCCATCAAAACTACTCTGTATTTACCAGTGATGTCCATAACATGCAAATATCTCCAGAGAATATAGGACAAATCATTAAGTGGGCTATATTAGGGTAAGAGGAGTAAGAAATAAAGGATACAGTTTGCGGATAAAGACGTACGATGCTCCCAGGTGACAGCTGTGAGGGTCAGCTCCCATCTGTAATAGTAATTCCACCGATTCAAAATGGAGGAATATGGCGCCTTTCCTCTACCTCTTTCTACTTCTTAGCTTGACATCCGCATTAATAGACTACCAATTGTATAGGCTTGCTCGTCCCTTGCTGTGCTAGTGCCTTAATTGACTAAGTCGCTACAACATGTTTACTACGCGGCTTGGTAGCTCTACGGCGACGAATTCCTCTTAATATCGCGCGTGTATAAAGAGCTACAGATCTATAACTTGTAGAGTAGGCTTTTCTCTATAATTTAGTGTAATTTTTATCTTAATATGTATTATAGGAGGGTAGATTAATTTTGTTAAAGTTAATAAAGTCTTCTTATATAAGTAGTGTTTAGGTTTTATGTAAAGCTTGCTAAAGTGCCTTAGACTAAGAAAACAATTGCCGTCCTAAATTAGCTTAGCAGGCGGTGCGGATATTCATATATCCGTAATCGATTTCTTAGTCTAAGCTTCTAAGGTAAGAGTTTTCGTTGGCTACCCAACGATCCAAGAACATTATTGTTACTATAATAAGTAAAGAAAATAAGTAGCACAGCTAAAGAAAGAATAAAGACGTTAATAAATCTTTATATAGACCTTATGGAATTAGCAAAAAAGGTACTATAACGCTAAGAGATCTAAGGGACTAGATCTTAAGGAGGGGGATAAAGTATGGCTACTACACAAAAATTTCAAGAGTTAATAATTAAGTAAGAAGTTAGACTATATTAGACTAGGACCTTTTAAAATTATATAAAGGATTTCACTAGTTATATTTAAGTTAAACCTACTAGCCAAAATAAAGATCTATCCTATATAGTATATCGTAATACTAGAGCTAGCACACGGGAATATTAAGCCACTAATTTATAAAGTAGATACGTATAGAGGATAAAAGGAAGATAAATAGTAAGTTTTAAAGATTGTTAGTTATAAGAATATTAATAATAAAATATAGTATAAGGTTAAGTAAATAGGCTATAATAAGACTACTTAGGAACTACTATAGAATTTAAAGAATGCTATAGGAAAGGTATAGAAGTATTAAAAGAAAACGGGTTAGGTAATATTAAGAAGAAGCTAAAGATAAAGAAATTAGTTAAAGGTAATAGATAAGCCGGATTATCTAAGAAATCTACTACTAGCGTATTAGTTATTTCCGCCTTTTCTTAACTAGAATCTTTTTTAGCCTTCTTAGCCTTAAGTTTAGATAAACCTTACTCTACTAAACGCAACTCCTTTAAGTATACCTTTTTGCGGACCTTTACTAGACGGCTTAGGCAAGTATAAGTATCTAGTTAAGCTTTTAGAGCTTAAGACGCCTTATTAGAATAACGCTAAACCTTAATAAGGGCCTTAGCCAGCTTACTCTCTAGTCTTTTAGCCGCTACTAATACGTATAACCCTAAAATAGATTTGTTCGTACTAACTTAATAGCACGAGTGAGTTATATCCACGGGCATGAAATACATGTAGTATCGTATACTTGTTTAAATGGTAACTGTCTCTTGTATTAAAGCAGACTACGTGGTCTATATACTGATGCGTCCTTCCCCCCTAATTAGTCAGTGCTTGTGCACCAGACGCGTAAGCGGGTGGTTGGTGCGCCGAACGCGTAAACGCGTACCTAACGTACCGAACGCGTAGGCACGCGGTTAGTACGACAGGTGCTGTAATTATACACTAGCGGTACTTGAAAAATGAAACCACTTATATATAGTCTCCGTAGTTGCTTTAACAAAACCATAGAACACAAAAGAAAATACATAGGAAATCTCCCCTAAGGTGCCTTCTGGGTTGCCTTCCAAATAGTGCTCTAAGCTAGCCGTAAGTCCTGCTTACGGTCCGTAAAATAAACTATACAGCCTTTTAACGGGCCGTGAATGCACCATACGGCCTTCTAACGGGCCGTAGCTAAACCATAAATGCTCCGTTAGTCTCGCTCTACCCATTCTATAACCTTTAGGTTAAGCTTATTTATATTAATTAGGGTTTTAAGAGCTTAACACGGCTTTGCCTTAGTCATGGCGTCTACTAGGTTATCTCCACTGCTAATCTATTTAACCTCTATAATCTCACGTTATTTATAGGCCTAATATAAGCATATTAGGTCGACCATAAGCCTCTTCTCTTATATTATACCTAGTTTAACTAGGCAGTCGTAAAGGGACTTTAAATCGGTGCATAAAACTAGGGGTAACTACTCCAGTTATAAAATCTTCTAGACCGTTAATTTAATTACGGCTGCTATATTAAATCTATAAGCTAGTGCATATAGTTTAGAAGCTAGTACACTACGGGTTACTTATTTGCACTTAATTAAAGACTAGTGTAGTATATTTACGTCCTAATTACGGTCTATAAGTACAATTACAAAGCCGATTTATAATAACAGGTCTTTGTTATTGGTAAAGGAGGCATCTATAAATGCTAGTAAGCTAAGGGAACTTAGGTCTAGTGGTACGAAAGTAAGTCCCTTTACTACATTGTTAATTTGCTACTAAATGCGCTTATTAAGCTGCTTAATATTTTCTTCTTATGGATTTACTACCTAGGCCGCAAAGGACAAGTTATAGGCAGATTTAGGTTAATAGACTGTGGCAATATAGGCACCTCTTACACGCTGTACAGCGTATTAGTCCTTTATATTTACGGTCTTATGGGTCTCTCTGCGGGAACTAGTAAGGTCTATAGGCTTTGCTATAACAAGCTTTAGGTTTTAAGCTTAGCGTTCCTAGGTTAGCTAGATTAAGTTGCCCTTTTATATAATTAAGCCTCCATTGAACTTAATTGGAGTCTACTTAGTTAACTACTCTCGCGGCTTTGCCAGGAACTTAGCTTCTTATAGTTTAATCTCTTTAGCGTCCGCAAATATCCGGTCTACTAAGAAGAGGGTATCGTCTATTTAAAGTCCAACAATACTAAGGCCGTTTAATAGGGTGTATAGGAGGCAAGGGTTATAGGTTAACTGCTCTATCTTAAGTTTACTAATGTGGTGCTAGTAGTATATCTTAAACTAATGGTTTCTAGCTTCTAGTACTCCGTAAAGAGGTTTTACAACCTGTAAAATTGTTCCTAGTTGTAGATTAAGCTCAAGGGGTGGTCGTATATAGATGTCTCTATTTAGGTAGATGTTAGACTGTATATATACTTACGAGATATCCCATAAGTAAAGGGCTATAGGTTTAGTTTACTATAGTCTAGGCATAAGTGCAAGTATAATCCGTTAACTAACTCGTTAAATTGTAGGCAATTACGTAAGGACTAGGCCCTTTCCCTAGTCGTTATAAGCTTATACAACGAGCCTTAATTTCTCAAAGGCTTTATTAATACCAGGGTGCTTAATCTCGTCAATAAAGCGTAAGTTAAATATACGGACGCCTTATAGAACGTCTCTCTCCATTACGGCCGTAAAAATACCCTTTTTAAGTAGTCCATTAATCTCCTTGCGCCATAAGTCCGTAAAAGGGGTTTCCTATACTAGAACTAATATATCTATAGGCGGAGATTACCTTATAGATATACCTATAGAGGTTAAGTAATTCTCCATTATAGGGTTCTTATGGGGGCGTCCTCGGCTACGCTTTATAGCAGGTTTAGTAGGTTTAGTAGGTTTCTAGGGGACCTCTAGGGTAGGCAAGGGTGCTTCCAGTTTATCTAGTTCGGCGGTCGCTTCTAGTTCGTCTAGCTCAACGTCATAGGTATTTTCGGGCCAAAAGTAGGGTTTTACGGACGTGCTTCTAAAGCTAGTTAGCCCGCTAGAAAGCTGTATATAGCACGTCTCGTTTTCTACGGCCAGTAGACAATAGGGTCCGGTCTAGTTACCGTTCTCACGCTATATAAGGACTTTAGAATTAAGCGGAAGGTTATAAACTAAGGTCGTATTAGGTCCGTTACGGTAATATAGAGCATTATTAACAGCTTATTTGGCCCGTAGCTTGACTATCTCAGCTATTGCCTTCCGTATTATAGCTGCTCGTTCTATAATAGACGGGGTAGGAGGGCCTAGGTTGCTTATTCTTAGGTAGGCTCCGTAGACCAAAAAGGTAGGTACTAGTCCGTCCGGGCCAGCGGTGTCATTAACGGCTTTTACGGCCATCTATAGAGCCAGTTCCTTTTAGATGTCCTTACATTCGTCCGTAATAATCTAGTAAGCTCTCTATAAGATTAGGTAAGCTCGCTCAATAAGCCTAACAGACCAATGCGCCTTAACTAGAACAGCTTTTATTAATATAGCCATGGCCGTAGCATACTACTAGAATTCCTTGCTAATAAAGTTCCTACCGGCGTTATAGGTAATATACTTAGGGGGTCCAACATATATATCAATCTAGCAGGTCCGTAAAGTGTCCCAAGTATATTTTATAGATATATTTTATAACTAACGGGCGGCTTAATAGTGGGTTACCTCGTTAATTATATATAATACTAGGCTGCCGTTAATGTATATAATGTCTACGTACACTAAATGGTTAAAGTTAAGATCCTTATAAAGGGTAAACTTAAATCGGCCTAGGGAACGTCTGTATTTCTAGCAAGAGGAGCAGTATTTAGTTAGGTAGTTAATTGCCTTCCTATTAACGTTATTATATCCAGAGCGTTTAAGGACTCTATATAGCTTTTCAGCTAACGGGTAGCCGAAACGGCGGTGCAGGCGATAGATCTCAGTACTAGTAAGGTAGTACGGGTTATAGTTAAAAGATTCCTAAATATAGGTCCGTAGAGTCTCTCCCTATATAAGAAACGGGTGTCCAAATCGTTATATAATTAGTAGGGTAATATGCTTACTTCCTAGGGCAATTACGGGGCCAATTAGGGTGTCCGTGACATTATTGTAGTATACCTATAACCTATCCATATCTACAAGACAGAGTAGGAAGGGGGTGTCCGCTTTTACCACGTGGAAGTTAACCAGGCTAATTAGAGTCTTAACTTTAACTAATCTAATTAATGCGGTTAAGCCGATGCCGAATTAGACGTTTATAGCCCCAGTTTGCGTAATATCAATGTCCGTATTATTATTTATAGTGGTCCTATATGCAAGGTATTATCCATAGCCTGCGGTAGACTTCTTAGAGGCACCTATATCGATTATAACACCATAGAATTCCTTAGGGGTATAGCGTTCTATAGTAATATATACAAATAGGTCCTGCTTATAATCTATAACGTCCGTAACGGGAGTACTTACGGAATAGTTTTCGGGCGCAACTAAGTATATAAAAGAACGGTCGGCTAATACGGTCGTAATATTAAAGGCTTAGCTATCTATAAAAGGTCCAAAAGTAGTTAGGAATATCTCTAAGGTCTCTTATTCCTAAGCGTTTAAGTTAAAGTCAATTATAAGGGCTTCTATTAACTTATTAGGGGGCTCTTCTACTTCCTCTCCTTCGTATTCCAAAATAAACTGGCTAATACGGCTATTAAGTCTCTTCCTAGACTTATTACGTTCTTCCTAGGTATACCTTATAGACCAATATCCTTCCTTACCGCACACGAAGCACTTCTGGCTGGTCCGTCTATGGGGGTATATTTTCATATAGGAGTTACTATAGGGGTTACGGGTGGGACTTAGTCGGTACAGGTGCTGCTGGCGGTAGCGGCGGTCCATAAAGTAGACATCTAAGTCTGTTTATAGATACTAAATATCCGCAGTAAAGGCTTAAGTGCTGCCTAGTGGGTTTAAGACTTCGTACATTATAATAAAGGAGCGTAGATTATTAATAAGGCCAGTTAAGGTGTCTATAGGCTTATAATAGGCGTACTTACAGGGCTCTACTTCCTAGCAGGCCGTAATAAGTTTGTTATACAGAAAGTCGTCTATTTGAAGCTTGGCGTTAAGGCCGTGCTATAGGTGCCAGAGGTCTTTAATAAGAATTTGCAGGCACTCTATAGTCGATTTTTCAGTATTCTTATTAATTACGGTCCGTAGCTTAGTCGCATTTCATTAGGTAAGGATATTACGCCTATATTCCGGTCCTTTAAAGTAGTTACGGGTAGCTTTATATAGCTTATTAAAGGGAACACCAAGGGGGTTACTCTTAAGGTTAGTGTAGTAATAGTCGAGTGCTAGGCCGCGCAGCATAGTAGAGTAGGCTTAGCTAAACTCTTATTTAGGAATATCAGCCTTTTAGTAAAGGTCTATAAAGATAGTCAGTTTAAAGTTAAAATTATCGTTTTCACCGCTGTACTTAGATTCGTCAGTATAGAGCTTAGCCAGATTAGCTAGTTCCTTACCATAGGTCTTCGCTTAGGTGCGTTACAGATCTATAACTTGCGGATCTATGGCTTGCGGATATATAGCTTGCGGATATATAGTTTACAAATATATGGCTTACGGATCTATGACTTAGGTAGGTTGCGGATCTATAGCTTTATTAACAAAAGGGTTTTAGTCCATATTTTAGTTTACGGGGGTATTACGGTCCGTAATTTAGGTTGTGGGGGTATTACGGTCCGTAGCTTAGGTATTAGGTATACTTTAGCCAGTAAGATTAATTCTAATGCTACTTAGGTTTATAAAACGAATTTGGTTAAATAGGTTAGCTATAAGGCCAGAGATTCTATTAAGTTTAAAGGAGGTAAAGAGGTTATTGGTTTTAATATAATCTAAAATCTACTCTTTAATCTATTCCGTTTAGTCTTCCTTATATAGTATATTATATAGGGATCGTGCAATAGTAACTCGTTTGTCTTTTTCAACCCATACACCTTAGTGACGTAAAAGGTTTCGTAGGTTACGGACAGGTATAATGCTATAAGCCTTAAAAGTAGCTTCCGTAAAGTCTGTAAAGTCTTCCTTATATTACTCCTATAGGTCGTCGTTTATAAGCTTATAATGTCCGTATTTAAGGACTTTAAACTTAATATAGTTATTAACGTCGTTTATAGATATAAGGTCAACTCCCTAACTCCACTTCTCTTAGCCTTCGTCAATTTGCTTACTTATATCCGCTATACTATATAGTATAGTGCGTAGCGGGTAGGGAGGGTCTTATAGTGTCCGTAAAAGCGGTTAGCAGGTCCGCGGTAGTTCGCAAAAGGGTAAAGGTGTCTCTATAAGGGGTCTAAAAAGACGTCGGAGGTATTAATAGAGGGTGTAGTAGGAATAGGAGTTTAAGGTTTAAGGATGGGGGGTTCCGTAAAGGTCTATATTCGCGTCTATAAACTTCCGGTAAACCATACTAAGACTTAAACAAGTATACGGGGTTGGTAATAGTTCCGTAATCCTTTACCTTCTAACCTTCCAGCAGGTCGTACTAGGATTAAACAGGTAGTCGCTGTTAAGTATCGCTCGGGGGGAGGTGTCGAGTGATTACTAATCTGTGCGCGCTCACTGATCAGTGTTCGTACTAACTTAATAGCACGAGTGAGTCGTATCCACGGGCACGAAATACATATAGTATCGTATGCTTGTTTAGATGGTGACTATCTCTTGTATTAAAGCAGACTACGTGGTCTATATACTAATGCGTCCTTCCCCCCTAATTAGTTAGTGCTTATGCACCAGACGCGTAAGCGGGTGGTTAGTGCGCCAAACGCGTAAACGCGTACCTAACGTACCGAACGCGTAGGCACGCGGTTGGTACAACAGGTACTGTAATTATACAAGATTATATAAGGAGTTAGACGGTTATAAAGAATAACAAGATATATATACTTAGTATTAAAGACAGATTAAATATTATAGAATAATTATATATTTGCTCGCGTATACTTAGCATAGGAAGAAGGTTAGCGACTAGACGGAGCTGTAATTACAATATATACTAACTTCTTCTCTATATAATAAGAATAGGATAGTATAACTTTACTAAGTAAAAAAATAAACGTTACTAGCTAGTTATAATAATTAGACGTAGAGGATTTAATAGGAGGTATTAGAAATAATAAAGGTTATTAAATTAAAAACAGGAATACTATACCTCTAATAGATAACTTAGAGATAGGAAATATCTTTAAGAACGAAGATAAAGAGAAGGGGGATAGTGTTACGGACCTTATATCGGCAGTAGTGCGACTATTAAGAATAGATATAAATGGGTTAGTTAAGATAGTATAGGAGGCACTAGAACCGATTAAGCTATAGGATAAGGGGTAGCTGAGTTATATAGCTAGTTACGTTATAAGTTTAAAACGTAGGAACGTAGGAACGTGGGAATATAACGTACTAACGTACTAACGTACTAAACCCTTTACTATAGGGAGGAGTTATATATTTAAGGACGTACGGTCTCTATAGATAGTTTCTTTTCTTTATAGTAAATCTTAGAATATAATTAGAGTTAATCTATTAGGTAACTACTCCACTAGTTATATTTACGTTATTAACTATTCTATACCTATATACCTAGCCCATTAACAAGTCTACCGTAGTATTTCCTATAAGGCTTTATTATAGTATATGTCTAAATAAGGGGCTTTAGGTTAATATTATAATTTATAATACCGCTATAAATACCGCTGCTCTCCTATAAGTCGCCTATATAATATATACGTTCTAGTTTAGCTTAGCGTCTACCTAAATCCCTAGAACCTTGGGGGTAGTTTTTAGTTTTACTTTATAGCCCTAAATGCTTACTATTAATGCTAAGTTATTAGTTGCCCTTTTTTTCCTTATAAAGTAAATAAGCTAGTATTTATCTAGTGCGAATTTACATTAGCAAAATGTTTATGCCTCCTAACAGTACTGACAGCTCCTAACAGCTCCTATTAGGGCTGTTAGGAGCTTTAGAAGACACTTACACTCAGCATCCTATTAGGAACCTATTAGGAGGTCGCCCGGACCACTAGGACTACTAGGACCTCTAGGACCTCTAGGACCTCTAGGACCATTAGGACCATTAGGACCATTAGGACCATTAGGACTATTAGGACAACAATAAAAATTCTAGATTTAAAAATAAGGTATATTAACACTTTAGTATTTATAGCTAGTTAAAAAATATAAAATTAATTTAATTATATATAATCTAAATAATCCAAATTAATCTCTCCTGTTTACCGCCTGTATCTATTATAGAGCTCTACGATCGCTTGGGCGTCGGGCGATTGACTAAAAAGCCTCTCGCGGAGGCTCTAAATCGTCAATCGGCGGTGTTCCCAATAATCCGCCGGCCGTGTGCTGATTTCCTAACTAGGCCTAGTGCCTACCTGCCTGCCTACCTGCCTGTCCTACCTATCTGTGCCTGCCTGTGCCTGTTATGCCTACCTATCTATACCTACCTGTCTATATCTGTAATTTAGGGGAGAGGTCGGCCCGATCAAAGGCTCTGCTTAATTCAATTGCGATTAATTGTATTAATTTAAATCGTTCTCTATAGGCGTTTGTTAGCTATATATTTAAACGGTAGTCGTTTAGGGTGCCTCCCTAGGAGGCCTTAATTCGATTTAATTCGGTAATAGGCTGATATTAAGGCTCTAGTTTAATTCGATCGATCGATCGAATTGACCGTAGTGTTCACTGGCTAGTCGTTTAAACGATTATCGTCTGGTTTTGACGACGGTCCTTTTCTACTTACCTGCCTACCTACCTGCCTACCTATCTACCTACCTACCTATGTTAGTATCTGATTTAATTTGGGGGAGAGGTCGGCCCAATTAAAGGCTCTAATTAATCCAGGTCGTTCTCTATAGCCGTTCGCTAGCTGTACATTTAAACGGTAGTTATTTAGGGTGCCTCCCTAGGAGGCCTTAATACGATTCGGTAATGGGCCAATATCAAATTCGATTAATCGATTAATTAAATCGTTCGTGGTCTTCGCTAGCTAGTTCTTATAACGGTCGTCTGGTTCTGGCGACGGTCGTCTAGTTCTGGCGACGGTCGTCTGGTTCTGGCGACGGTCGTCTAGTTTTGGCGACGGTCCTCTACTGGCTGCCGTTCTAGTACCTCCTAAGGGAAAATGTAAGGAAGGGTAAAGAATGGGGTAACTATAAAGGGGGTAACTTGGTAGAGGCATGTGTAGGCTATTAGGAATATAGCGGGGACCTAATAGCACTATATCGCGCGCACGCGCATATAGGGTCGTGTCGCATTAGGGGGGAGGTATCCCATTAGGGGGGGTATCACAGTAGGGAGGGTATCGCATTAGGGGGGTATCTTAAGGGGTGTATATAGGAGGTGTTGCTTTAGGGGGGGGGGTTAAGAGGAGTATCGCTTA
>Ga0307515_10001050_pt1 | contig 63234 bp, 59 predicted proteins | sample 17_EM_MG_FD_194513 | JGI IMG/M metagenome (GOLD analysis project Ga0307515, IMG submission 194513) | Populus trichocarpa ectomycorrhiza microbial communities from riparian zone in the Pacific Northwest, United States - 17_EM | ecosystem: Host-associated > Plants > Roots > Unclassified | place... | reverse complement strand
GCTCGATCACGGCCTCCAAGTGCATCTCTGAGTTCACTCGACCTCGGCCTCCCAATGCATCTCCAAACTCGATCGATCACGGCCTCCTAGTGCATCTCTCAGTTCACTCGATCTCGGCCTCCAAGTGCATCTCCAAACCAGCTCGATCACGGCCCTCAAGTATATCGTTAAGGAGCGACGGTGGGTGTACGGAGATACAGAGGTAACGGAGGTGGAATGAGCGACGCGGAGTATATATTCGGGAGACCCCGGGGTAGATAGATAGACAGCATCTCATTTTCATCTTATCTTGTCATTCAACGAAAATACACACTCTATGTTTCCCAACTTTTGGTCTCACTCGCTCTTAGCGAGATTTCGTGGATCCGCGCAATTGCGTGGATCCTTATGCATTGCAATCCCGATGCAAGCGTGTACACAATGAACCCATTCCGACGTATGGTCACAGTTGGCCACAACGCCAGAGTGTTGTTTAAAGTAGGAGGCCGACAGAGCGAGAAGAAACGGCGAAACGGCGATCGGAGAGCGATATGCAACTCGACGCGTGGTATTGACGCCGGGCGCGGAGTAATCCGCCACCGGGGTGTCTCTGACGGCTCGGACGGAGCGCGTCCACTCTGACGCAGCCAGTCCGCCCAGACGGAAATGTTTGTTGCTGATGCGCTGCGGCCTCGGCTGCTCTCGAAGTCTCTGGCAGATCTGCGCAGTGGTCTCAGCAGCTCCAAAATTTGACTATTCTATAAGTCAAATCTCGTAGCATTCTGAATGCACCTCCATAACTGCAGCTGCTTCCAGGACCACCTGACAATGCTCTTGCAGAGTCTGAGAGCACTTTGCTCATCTCCAGGGGGCACTGGGAGCATCTCGAATCTTTACACAGTGCACGATATGCTCGGAAGGTGAACCACCGCTTCTGGAGGATTACAGGACACCGGAGAGTAGTGCCAGAGCACTTCCGAGCACATAACCTTATATTCACCCTGTCTTAGAACATCTGGAAGTAACTGGAAGGATCAGTGTGGGTGTTTAGAGTCGATGAGTTGTTCAGTTGTGACTTTCAAACCATTTTCCATTTTGTGATATACTATAAATTACACTGCAGACAACACACTTGAAACCACACTGCTAAATATACTTCATATACAGACGCTCAAGTAGAAGTATGTACCCAATTGTACTCAATTGCACAATTCCATTCTGTTTGACTGTACACTTCCAAGCAAACTCTCAAGATACTTCCAAGTCCACTATAAGTATGCTCTCAAGTACACCTCTAAGTATACTCTCAAGTATACCTGTGAAATACACTCATGTATACTCCCAAGGTTGCTTTCAAATATGCTCCCAACGGCACTTCATGGTACACTCCCGGCCTGCTTGACTGTCTACTTTCAAGTGAGCTCTCATGACACTGCAAAGTGTACCTCTGAGATGCTTCCATGTACACCTCGGAGTATGCTCCCATGTACACCTCTGAGTATGCTTCCAAGTACACCACTGAGTCCGAAATACACCACCAAGTACACTCTCAAGTAAAATCCCAAGCATGTATGCAAGTATGTACCCAATAGCACCTGATAGTACACTCTCATTATACTAGGCTCTATGCCCACAAGTACACTCTCACAAGCCAAGACACTCCCAATTGCACTTGACTATATGCTCCCATGTATGCTCCTGGGTACGGATCCAGAGACTTGCTGAGTTGCAGGCGCAAGGCACCAGGAGGCGTTAGGCAGGTGGCATGTGGCGAGCATTATTTGGTGGGTGGCGTGTGGCTTGTGCCAGGTGGCGGGTAGCGGGTGGTAGGGTGTAAAGGCACGTACGCCTGCGCTTGGCCTCGTATACGTATAAAATAGGACCGAGCTTGCGACGAGAGCATCGCTATGTATTGACGACGTAGGTTTATTAATATTAATGATAGATCATGTTCAATTGGCATTGCGATCCACCAATTTCACGCCAATTTTACCCCTACTAATCTCGGTCCCGCTGATTCACTAATAAGCTACTATTCGAATAATACGGTATGAGCATTATAGTAGAGGGCTAGTGACTTTTCCCCATCACTAATTCATAATACGCAAACCGCAACCGCAAACCGCAACCCGCAACCAATCATCAACCCGCAACCCACAACCTTCAATCAACAATCCTCCCTGATCCCGCCATGAGGGTTCCAGACGATGAGATAGACTACGACCTCCTCAACTTCATGCGCAATGCCCTACAAAGTGCCAAACCTATCCAGACCACGTACAATCCCAAAACCCTTGTCATCGGTATGTCAACATACTCTTCCACTCGAGGTTGCCAGCCTTCCTGAATCATATCAAGAGAGTGCGCAATTCATAGTCGACAATGCCGTCGATGTTGCGCTTTCCCGCGAGCACACCGTGAAGGCTGCAGAAGAGATATATCTCGCGATGCAAGCAAAAGCATATTCTACAGAGACATGGTCGTCTCACGAGCTACACCCAAAGACAAAGGACCAAGCAACTCTCGACTTCATCTTTACCATGGATTTATTAAACTTTTGCTTCTGGTCCGAGTCGGACTCGAAGACAAAGTTCTCAGTGGATTATAGGGGGAAGAGGTGGACGGGGTATTGGAGTCTTGTTGCTCTACTGCAGAGAGCACTGGATGAAGGTATGGTGCCATTAAAGTGCTGTGACATAGCCCACACATATGCTTGCCTGATACGTTCCAGGTATTCCAATAACGTGCCCATACTTCTGGGTCGATGAACAAATATGCTCCGATGTGCTCTTGAATCACGTCTTCCGTTCCTCCACCTCAGAAGAGTTCGCATTAGTCCCGGAACGCGTTGCCTGTCTACGGGAAGCTGGCCACGTTCTCTGCGAGGTATGTATGCGCTGAAGTAATAGGATAAGTTGGGCCTCAATGAGGACACTGCCCAATTGAGAGTCAGGCATGGAGTGTTTCCACAAACCAAGAACTGTTTGGGCTGGGGTTCAACTATGTCTGCTCTCTGGCAGACGCACATGCTGAGACTCACAGAGATATGAAGGCACATTTGCCAACATGATTGACGAAGCTGACTTTTCCGCCGTCGCCCTGGTTGTAAAACTAGCCAACGAGCTCCCATGCTTCCGAGATGAGCATGAGTTCGAATGCCGACGGGTTTATTTCTACAAGCGGGCCCAGATTCTCGTTGCTGGTTAGCGTACCTCCGCATCCTTCCCTCATACCATGCACCACGTAGTAATCACCACGTGCTAACGACTTCCAGACGTATGGGCCTGCTTTAACGGGCAGTCCTTTGGAGAATTTGACGACATAAATGATCTTACCATGTTTGCAGATTACCGTGTCCCTGTCACATTGTCAACGCTCCGTTGCCTCCAATTTTCTCCCAAGCTTGCGGCGCACATAAAGGCTCGTAAGATGATACCTTCAGGCTCATCGTGGGAGTGTCAGTTGCGCGGAGCCAGTATATGGTGTGTCGAGATGATACGGAGAGAGATCCTAAATAAGCATCCGGAAGCTGAAGGCATTAATGCTGTCTTGATTGACTTTTACTTGTATGATACCGCGAAGGAGATGGAGGAACAGAAACGCGAGATGTTACCGCATCATAGAACTAGAAGCATCTGGTATTAGAAGGGCACGTATTCATTTCCTATATATACGGTCATTGGAATTAGTTATTACACCCACTGGTGTTGTTTCTTTGAAATACATGTCCTACATACTCTAGAAATTGGTAGAGATTCATCAAGCATTGCCACCTACAGCATCAACTGTACAAAAAGCGCCGATAGGGCACATTATTGTACGCTTCGCTCCGCACAGGCACTGGCCTGGAATTTACCATACCGGGGAGGTGAAAAGAGAGAAAGGAGTGAATGGGGAAGAGTATGGGAGGAGTATGAGGAGAATGAGGTAAAGATATTGGAGTGTTATGAAGTGCTGTGGAATTGATATGATATGAAATATTTCAAATCTCTAATGTGGAATGTTCTAGAGTGATATGGAAAATTTTCCATATCAAGCAAGACAATGGTAGAGCTTACATAAAAAAAGAGAATGACATAATACCATCTTGTGACCTGGGAAATAACACATTTGCATGTAGGTTTTGAACAAACACTGAAACACTTACCACTCCCAGCACTACAACCCCTATACCTTCCTTTGCATGAGATTGTAGACATATTGTAAACTTCTTTCTCACTTTATTACTATTGATTATAATGCAACAAATTCCGTAGTACCTGCTTAAGTACTAGAAAAGTTTATATTTAGCTTTTTAAAACTTGCAATATACAACAGAACATAGCAAAATTTTCAATTACATTGTATATATATATCAACATCATGTGATAGTATCATGTATCATGAAAGTGACTAGCTAAGTAACACAACATGTACCATTGAACTTTTTTCATTTAGCATTTTGAATATGAGAACTACTCCATTGTATATAAATTTGTAACTATTTTATGTACCTTGTAGGGATGAATATTTTATACTACCTAATGCTTCATTGAATCCACCTGAATACTTGTAAAACCATTACCTTTAACAAGTTGCTTAAAGAAGTATTTACTAACTATGTATCCACAAATGACCAGAGAAATAATAGTTAACACACTGACATTTGTATATATAATAACATATAGTTATAGTCCACCAGACTGCATCTGGAACCCATTATACTATACATCATTTCTCTTCTTTACTTTTCAGTATTAATCTCTTACTCATTCACTGTCAATAAGTTCTACTGTAGATACTGGGAAAGAAGACCTTATGTGATATGTAACTGATGGAGAAGCTGGGTTTGGGAAAGTAATCCTGTTAGAGGTTCTCCCTTAACAGAGGTATTGGTACTTGCATAGGGATAGAGGACTTTATTCCTATAATGTTAGGGATACAAAACACCAAGTCTAGATGTAATGCAAGTGGCCAGCCTCATAGTCTTTAGCGGGATTTTATGGGAGCCTTGTGTCAATTTGATAGCAAGCAAGCCTTGTTGCTAGCGGATTCATTGGAAGTTCTTATTCAGAAGAGCTGATTTGATGATGCAATAACCTTGGCCAGTCACAAGTAATCAAGACTTGGAGATGCCAGTTATTTCTTACCACATTCACTAAATTAAGCTAAGTAGGACTAGATGCGTTGACTGCACTATGTGCGACTGACGTGTCAGGCAAACAATAAGCCAATATGCGATAAAGAGGGATCTCAAGCCAATCCCTAGTGGAGCGGAACAACTTGGGCACTCCCCGGTCAGTGAGAACTGTCTCGACCTTAGTATGGCATGTCTGATTCATTGACATTAAGCCTTGGAGGGGTTAATCACGATGTGATGCATCAGTTAAATGTCGACGGAGCAATGGTGGGTTGCCACATTAGCCTCCGGAACAGATAGAGCCAAATAGCCTGAATGGTGAGCCCGCATTGAGCAATCTGTTAAAACTTTCCAAATCACCACGTCAGGCAAGGAAAAGTGTTTGACTATCCCAACATACGAGTTGCAACATATATATTTTGAAGTTATTGATTGATGACATCATACTGCGGATGATGGCCCGAGAGGGAGCATAGTGCTTTAAAACAAATCACGCAAGAACATGATAACGTTTGGGAAGCGTGGTCGTGTCAAGAGAAATGGAAGCTCATTAAGCAGTACTTCAAGATATGACAGATGAGGTCATGGCAATCCTTGATTGATGATGATGGCCCTCTGGGGAGAGTAACTCTTCAAAACCAATCATGCAATGCAAGAAACCTATAAAGAGGCAGCAATGCTCCAGCATTGAAAAGGATAGCCCGAGAGTAACTAAAGATACCTACCTGCAAAAGACGAAGCTGAAATAGTATTACGTTTTCAGTTCTTATTATGATTATCATTACCGAGTATATTAGTACTATCTATTAGGATGGTACGCCGTTCCCCCACCCCATGAGTGAGCATAAATTTAACAACGAGTACGACGTTATATTGTGGACCATATTCTTGCTTTTGGACCGCTTCGAAAAAGAGGATCAATTATTTACTGCGCAGTGTATCTGGTGGCTAGCAAGTATGATCCAGTTTATGGAGATATTAATCTATTATCGACATTATCAAATATTCCCATCAGACTACGTTATTAATTATGTGGTTACACCATTATCGGGTAGTCGAGGAAATAAAATACCAGAAGGCGATATTCCGGAATCAAGTTTAGAAGAGGAAGTTAATCCTGAATCCCCTAAAGGAAGTTGATTCTGAATCTCCTGAAGGAAGTTATACTGAGCACCCTTCGAGGATGAAGTATCTGCAAAAGGAATCGAGTGAGAGTCCAATCAATAAGACCAGAAGCGGGAAAGTATTTAAACCTCACAAGCTTGAGCAGAAAGAGCTTAAGAAACGATATCCGGGATGAAGCAATAAACAGTTACAGATGATCCCAGATAGTTTATGAAAAGACGGCCTAATAATACAACTAGGGATAATAGGATGAGTAGAGTTGACGTCTACTGTTGAGTCTGAATAAACGTGGATTTTTAGGGAGATTACGCTTAGACGTAGTATTGCCAATAGTATATGAACGCAAGATTTATCCAGGAAGAGATTTAGGGAGTTGTGAAGAATCGTGTTAATTCAAGATTACACTATCAATGAGATATTACTGCTACAATATTAATTAATCACCGAGATTAATTATATGAATACACTCGATAATATTGATCAATCACCGAGATTAATTATGCGAATATACTTTAGAATATTAATTAATCACCGAGATTACTTATAGGAATATACCTATACTTAAATCAAGAGATTTATTATATGTATTGTCAGTATTGTATTACACCATGATATGATTTAGTCGCGATCTACTTGGAAGCATCCGAAACGACAATATATATCTGTCCCCTGTGCATATACGATTCAAACAGTCTTCCGGTACACTTTGTGTGGGGATACGCATTGAAGATATTACGATAAAAACTAAGGCAGAGTGTGACTAAGTATGTACTCAAGTATTGTAGTATACTTTGAAGTATAGTTACATAGGCCATACCGACCCCGTAACAAATCCATAGCATATTTAGTTCATGGTAATCTGAGTTTCTATAGATTTCCATGTTGACTGGATTGCTATGGTGTGTATGCAATAATGTGTGCTTGATACTATAGATCATGCTGCAATGAACAAACTTGAAACCAACCTGCCAAATGCACTGCATTGAATGGTTCCAAGGATGCTTTAAAGTATACTGCTGATTGCGCAGAATTTTACACTCCTAGCCTGCTTAACTTGCACTCATGAGTAAATCCACCAGATGCTTCCAAGTACACTCTGAAGTACACATTTGATTGCACACGATATTACACCCCCAGTATGCTTGACTCACTCTTAGCAGTATGCTCTGCAAACTATCCCAAGTATACCTCCAAGTACATTCTCATGTACACTGCGAGGCGTGCTGTCATGGACACTCCAATTACAATTGATGGCATACTTTCAGCCGGCTTGACTACATGTTTTGAGGTAAGCTTGCAAGATGCTCCCAAGCAAATCCCAAAAGCTTTCCAAAGTACCCCTCTGATTACATTTTGAAAGAGACTCCGGTGCCTCCTCTTATGGATGGTGCCAATCACTCTCGAATGCACTCTCCAATTCTACTTCACTCTGCGCTGCACAGTTAGTTCTCATGGTGCTCTCAATCATGCTTCTGAGCACACTTTCAAGTACACTGCAAATTGCACTCCATCACTCACTCTCAGGCTGCTTGACTATATGCTCCCAAGCAAGTTCTCAAGATGCTCTCAAGCACACTACCGACCTGCTTTACTATATGCTCACAAGTAAGCTCTCAAGATGCTCCCAAGTACACTCCCAGTATGCTTTCAATATACCTGGCAGTAAGCTCTCAAGGTGTAGTTGGCACTAGACACTGGGAAGTTTGAATGAGGTGGCAGGTGGCAGGTGGTGGGTGGAGGATGGTATATGATGGCCATCATTTTAACATTGGTTGATAACATAGTCTGAACCTTATCTTTAGTGCAGCCACTGTGACAAGATCTCACCATGCCTCATGGTTTGGGTGTTGACAATTGCTGTCTTAGATTCTGCTGGAATGGTACACAATTGGCTGCTGGGGAGAGCAGACCTCACACTGAGATCATCCATGAGAATCTGCGACCAACTTCCTACAAATGGTTGCTGGAGGTGTGTGCATTTAGTCTGAGACCAATGGTGATGAAGGCTATGGTGATGGTGATGGTGATGGTGATGGTGATGGTAATGGTAATGGTAATGGTAATGGTGATGGTGGCAGTGATGGTGATGGCACCAATAACACTTAGCTCAGTAAGTTGGGTACCAACATTAAGCCTGCCACACACTTACAGTGTTCTAATGGCCAAAGCGTTCAGAAACTCAAATTTCCAATCGGCAACATGATAATTGTGGAAACATTACTTCTGCTCAGGCCCAGCTCACTGCATCAACAACAACTTTAGTTTCCGTCAGAAACACACGGGTGTTCCAGATGGCTCTGATGGCTCTGACGGAACGTCGGACCCTGTGACGGCGAATTACACGCTTCCCGTTGCCCAGGTGACGGGTCGCGTTGCATAGCATCAGCAAAATGTATTTCAGTCACTGGAAGCCTCCAGGAGTGTCTGAGAGGATGTGGAGTGTAAACTTAGATGCGTCAATTCCAGGAGAGTATCAGACCCTAGGAGGGCATTCCTGCCGGCCTTCAGAGTAACTGGGAGCACCGGTGACAAGCCTGGGAGTGCCGACGACAAGCCTGGGAGCACCTGGGAGCGCCAGCAACAAACCTGGGAGCGCCAGTGACATGTCTGGGAGCACCTCGAATCACAGTCATGTATTCAGTTTGTATTCTCATCTAGGTCTCTATGTATCTACATAGCTACCCATCTACACACGCTATATCTGGACTGGCTGTGGTCTGCCGAATATATACTCCCCATCACCCTGTCCATCTCCATCACCGCTGTATCTCCGTACAACCGCCGACGTTCCTTGAAGATGTACTTCATCAAGCGTGTTGAGATGTGCTTGGAGACGCAGTTCGAGTGAACTCAGAGATGCACTTGGAGGCCGTGATTGAGCGAGATTGGATATGCACTTGGAGACTGAGATTGAGTGAACTCAGAGATGCACTTGGAGACCTGGATCGAGTGGGATTGGAGATGCACTTGGAGACTGGGATCGAGTGAACTCAGAGATGCATTTGGAGGCCGGGATCAAACAAGTGTAGAGATGCACTTGGAGGCCATGATTGTGCAAACTTGCAGCCCGTAATCGAGCGGGTCTGGAGATAAATTTGGAGGCCATGATCAAGTGAGTTTGGAGATGCACTTGGAGGCCGTGATCGAGCGAGTTTGGAGATACTCTTGCACGCCGTGATCGAGTGAGATTGGACAAGTACTTGGAGGTGGTCAATGGACGGCAAGCTGGGACTGAATTCATCGGTTAGTTAAATCGCAACCATGGGAATGTGACAAGGTGACTTTACCTTTGAAGCTCGTATGGAGAACCGGTTGGTGGCGGTCGATCGGTAGGGAAGTATGCCGGAAGCTGAATCTACATTCAGTGGTCAACTCGAAATCGTGAGAATGAAGGGACGACAAACAATCTTAGGTGTATACTGTACTTGGTGTATGCTGCACTCAGTGTTAACTCATGATGATAGCATGGAGAGATAGAGATGGATGACTCAACTTTGTGTTCTTGCCATGATGGTAGAGTTGTGGATGAGAGAAAGAGAGATGGGGGAAGAAGATGAGAACAATATGGAGGATTCGAGCGGCTATGAGAAATCAGAAGTATGACTTGCCTGATTGTATTTAGGAGACCTCATATCGGTGATATTACCCGCCGGATCGGGAGTCGTACCTGCCGTGTTGGGGATGGTCAATTGACTTGCACACGAAATCCTGTAAGTCCCAGTTTCTCATGACGATTTCCCCCATCTCGTCTGATCTCTCATTTTCTTGTGCTCAACTCTACCATCACCTAAGAACACCAAGTTAAGTCATCCCTCTCTATCTCTCCATGCCATAATCATGAGTTAACAAAGAGTACAGCATACACCAAGTACAGCATCATCCCAAGATCGACAGTCTCACGCTCCCAGCCTGTTTCTCATCTCTCGGCGGATGTTGTACTCAACTCTCCACATTCCCACAATTACAAGTCAACCAATGACTAGAGTCTCAGCTGCTGTCGTGGCTCCCTCCAAATCGACTGCCTCCAAGTACTCCTGCAATCTCGCTCGATCATAGCCTGCAAGTTCATCTCCAAACTCGCTTTGTCACAGCCTCAGAGTGCATCTCTAAACTCGATCGATCACGGCCGCCAAGTGCATCTTCTGAGTTCACTCAATCGCGGCCTCCAAGTGTATCTCCAGACTCGCTCTATCATGGCCTGCAAGTTTGCTCGATCATGGCCTCCAAGTGCATATCTCCAATCTCGCTTGATCATGGGCTCCAAGTGTATCTCCAAACTCGCTCGAATACCGCCTCCACAAGTGCATCTCCAAACTCGCACGATCACGATCTCGCAGTGCATCTATCAGTTCACTCAATCACGGCCTCCAAGTGTACCTCCAAATTTGCTCGATTACTGCCTCCATGTGCATCTCCAAAGTCGCTCGATCACGGCACCCAAGGGCATCTCTGTGTTCACTTGATCTCAGTCCCCAAGTGCATATCCAAACTCACTCAATCACAGCCTCCAAGGGCATCTCTGAGTTCACTCGATCTCCGTCTCCAAGTGCATCTCAAACATGCTTGATCAAGCACATCTTCAAGGAGGGACAACGGTTGTACGGAGATACAGGGGTAATGGAGGTGTACAGGGTGATGGGGAGTATATATTCCGCAGACCCCGGAGTAGATAGACATCATCTCATATCCCGCTCCTCTTCTCAAACAATGAAAATTCACACTTTATCGTTCCCAACTTTTGGTCCCACTCGCTCTGTCCGAGATTTCGTGGATCCTCACAGCAGGGTAGTATCATATCTTTTCGCCTTCCTACGGTTCTAGAGCTTATTGTAGAAGGATCGCGAGCAGAGATTTTCGTAGCGTCACCCATTGCATTGCAATCCCAATGCAAGCGTGTACCCAATGGACCTATTCCGACGTATTGTCACAGTTGGCCACAACCCCGGGGTGTGTGTTCAAAATCAGAGACTGACAGAGCGAGAAGAAATGGCAAAATGGCGATCGGAGGGCGATATGCAATGCGACGCGTTGTATTGACGCCAGGCGCCGAGTACACCGCCACCAGGGTGTCTCTAACGGCTCTGACGGAGCGCGTCCACTCTGACGCAGCCATTCCGCCCGGACGGAAATGTTTTTCGCTGATGGGAAGCGCAGCTCCAGAAGAGGATCTCAAGCATGCACTCATGCAGACTCTCAAGTAGGCACTGACGCAGGCTCTCAAGCAGGCTGTCGAGCGGGCTCTCAATCAGGCTCTCAAAGAGGCTCTCAGACAGGCCTTCAAACAGGTTCCCAATCAGGCTCTCTGGGAGCCGCTCATGCAGCCATGCAAGAATGCCAGCAATTAGTGAGTTCACTCCAGCTAAGCCTATCGACTCTCAAGACTGGCAGAGGCGAACTGATTGTAAGCCAGATATAATCTCATAGTCTCATGTGTAGAGGGCTATGGACTGACTTTAAGTGACTATAGACTGAACATTGTACAGGAGTCAACGGGAAGTGTGTAAAGCCCTGTGCATTCGGTAGTTGATTTGCACTTTTGCCAATAGATGCAATTAGTGATTACTCAATTTCAACTATTGTATAACTTGAGTATTATACGTTGAGTGCCTTTAAATTCCGATAATATACTTTGGATAGTGTATAGTATCAGTTTATATACATATAGATAAGATACTTTAGATAGTGTATAGTATCAGTTTATATAAATATAGATAAAACAAAAATGTCACAATTGTATCAGTAATAAAAATTTCTCCAGCTGATAGTAAATAAAGTTAACATCAAATGTAGAAATATTCCTAATAGTATTGAGAGAATCAGAAAGGAGATAATCATTATCCATAAAGAATTCAGATAAGATCTTATAGTAGATATTTATGATATTCCAACTTCACTGCTTTTGGAAAGTAACTGGTATCAGTCAATGTTGCTACAGTGATTAAACTGTTAGCAGGGAGCTAATTGGTACAATATTCAGAGAGAGCTATTTAATCTCAATTCAGTTGTAGAATGAACGATGTAAAATTGGTTTTGTTTGCTATGTTTCAATAGATGTATTGAACATGTAAAAGTTGTAAGAGTTGTTCTGAAGATAGTTATGATAGTTAGCTTTGCTAGTAATTCATCACACTGAACAGTTTTATAGAGTATTATCATTGTCAGTATTGTAGCTGTATGATTACACATCCCATTGAAAATTAATGTTTTTAATAGGAAATTTGGATAGCTGAAAATACTTACAGTACAGAATCTGCTAGTATATTTTATGATAATAAAATTGCTACTGTTTAATTGCATATCAGGCAATATACTATTATGTAGTATAGGTCATTTTCATAGCACATAATACTGGTAGATAATATTGTTGTGGTATTTTACATATTTGAAAACCAGTAGCAATTGAGTTAAATTTCTACATAATTATTAACAGTATATGAGAATTTATCTATATTATAGGAATCAATTGCATATACAGATTCCAGCCAGAGATGGCGTGTTGTATGGTTGGAGCTGATGGTTTCTTACTTGGCTGGAGAAGTGGATGTCTCAAATGGCCAGAGACAGTAATGTTTCATATAGCCAGAGACAGTGATGTAGTGTATGGTTGGAGACAGTGATGTTTCATATGGCTGGATATGGTGATGTCTTGTATGGCCTGAGAGTGTAATGTCCTGTATGGTTGGACGAGGGGATGCCTCATATAGCCAGAGTTGGTAATGGCTGGTATGGCTCGAGATGGTGATGTCTGGTATGGCCGGAGACAGTGATATCTCATATGGCCAGAGATAGTGATGTCTTGTATAGCTGGTGATGGTGAAGACATGTATGGCTGGAAACAGTGATGTCTTGTATGGGTGGAGGTTGTGATATCATGTATGGCGGGAGATGGTGATGTTTGATATTGCTGGAGACGGTGATGTTTCGAAGGGCCAGAGATGGTGAGGTCTGAAATCGCCACAGACAGTGAAGTCTCAGATGGCTGTAGATTGTGATGTCAGGTTTGGCCAATGATGACTCTTTACTCTGTCATGGGCTGAGGCCAATCAGCCATATTTGTACTTTCTTACACATCTGCTTTGTGGCTCTCGTAGATTCAACACAATCAAGCTGCTCTAGCATCACTATTTGAACAGGTTATGAGTCTGGCACCTGCTACTATTTTCACTACACAATCTTACAAAAAGAGACTCAAAAACCGTAACCCACTCTCAACCATCCCTGCACATTAGCTGCATCGCCATCATCATCAATTACCCTACATCATCACCTGTATGACCTTCATCACAGTCAACATCAGCAAAATGTATTTTAGTCACTGGAAGACTCCAGGAGTGCCTGAGAGGATGTGGTGTGTAAACTTAGATGCGTCAATTTCAGGAGAGTATCAGACGCTAGTAGGGCATTCCGGCCTGCGTTCGGAGTAACTGGGATCTGTGATGACTGGTACAGGAGTACCATGGGAGTGATTGTAATAAGTTTGGGAACACCTCGGAGCGCCGGAGTGAACATTGGGAGCACCTGGGAGTGTCGGCGACAAGCCAGGGAGCTCTGACAACAAACCTGGGAGCGCCGACGACAAGTCTGGGAGCGCCGATGACAAGTCTGGGAGTGCCGACGACAAGTCTAGGAGTGCCGACGACAATTCTGGGAGCGCCGACAACAAGTCTGGGAGCGCCGACAACAAGTCTGGGAGCGCCGACAACAACTCTGGGAGCGCCGACAACAAGTCTGGGAGCGCCGAGAACAAGTCTGGGAGCACCGACAACAACTCTGGGAGTGCCAACGACAAGTCTGGGAGCGAGAACGACAAGTATGGGAGCACCTGGGAGCACCTCGAATCACAGTGGAGAAGTCTGGGAAAAACAACATCTCCTTTCGGAACGGTGCTGGTGCACCTGGAAATCATAGCTACTACTTATCGTCCAACGATTGTTAAAACTCATGTATTCAGTTTGTATTCACATCTATGTATCGATATAGCTACCGATCTACACACGGTATATCTATACTAGCTGCAGGCAGTGCTTGAGAGCATTTCGAGGTGCGCCTGAAAATGACGATCGAGTGCACTCAGAGATACACTCTGAGGCTGTGATCAAGGAACTTTGGAGATGCACTTGGAGGCAGTAATCGAGCGGAGTTGGAGATTCACTTGGAGGCTGTGATCGGGTGAACTTAGAGATGCACTCCGAGATCGTGCTCGAGTTAGTTTGGAGATACACTTGTGGAGGCCATGATCATGGGAACTTGTTGGCCGAAATCGAGCAACTTAGGGGATACACAAGGAGGCCAAGATGGTGCGAGTTTGGAGATATGCCCTTGGAGGCCTTGATCATGCGAACTTGCAGGCCGTAATCCAGTGAGCTTGGTGATGCACTTGGAGGCTGTGATCAAGCGAGATTGGACGAGTACCTGGAGGAGGTTGATGGACAGCGCGCCAGGTGCTGAGACACCATTCATCAGTTAGTTAGTTAAAACTCGCAACCCTGGGAATGTGAGTGTATCTTTGAGCTCTCATGGAGAGCTAGCTGATGGCGGTCGATGGTGTAGGGAGGCATGCCGGAAGTTACAATCAGGGGTCAACTTGCAATCATAAGAATGATGGGAAGACAAACAATCTTGGGTGGATGCTGTACACGGTGTATGCTGTAGACTCGGTGTATGCAGTACACAGTGTCAACTCATGATCATAGCATGGAGAGATAGACAGGGATGACTTTACTTTGTATTCTGTGATGATGGTAGAGTTGTGGACGAGAATGGGGGAGATGAGGGATAATGATAAGAACGATATGGAAGACATGAGCAGACATGAGAAACCAGGGGTATGATTTGCCTGATTTGGTTGGGAAGACCTTGTATCGGTGTACTTACATGCCGGATTGGGACTTGCACCTGCCGTATCGGGGATGGTATATTGAGTCGCACCCAAAATTCCCTTATGTCCTAGTTTCTCCTGATGATTTATCCAATCTCCTCTCATCTCTCTCTTTCTCGTCCTCAACTCTACCATCACCTAAGAACACCAAGTTCAGTCATCCCTCTCTATCTGTCCATGCCATAATCAAGAGTTAACACCGAGTACAGCATACATTGAGTATTGCATACACCGCATACTGCATCATCCTAAGATCGACTGTCTCCCGCTCCCAGCCAGTCTCATCTCTCGGCAGACCACGTTGTACTGAATTCTCCACGTTCACACAATTACAAGTTAACCAATGGATAGAGTCTCAGCTCCCGTCGCGCCACCCTCCCAAACTACCTCCAGATTGACTGCCTCCAAGTACTCCTCCAATCTCGCTCAACCATGGCCTCCAAGTGTATCTCCAAACTCCCTCGATCATGCCCTACAAGTGCATCTCTGAGTTCACTGTATCTGGATCTTCAAGTGCATCTCCAAACTCGCATGATCCCGGCCTCCAGGTGCATCTCTGAGTTCACTGGATCTCGGCCCCCAAGTGCATCTCAACACTTGCTCGATCACCGCCTACAAGTGCATCTCTGAGTTCATTCGATCTCGGCCTCCCAGTGCATCGCCACACTTGCTCGATAACCGCCACCAAGTGCATCATTGAGTTCAATTCATCCCGGTCTCAGAGTGCATCTCCAAACTCGCCCGATTCCAGCCTGCAGGTCCATCTCTTAGTTCACTCGATCTCGGTCTCCAAGTGCATCTCCACACTCGCTCGATCCTGGCCTCCAAGTGCATCTCTAAACACGCTTAATCGTGGCCTCCAGGTACACCTTGAATGAGCGATGGCAGGAGTACAGAGATACAGGGGTAATGGAGGGGACAGCGTGACGGGGAGTATATATTCGGCACACCCCGGCATCAGTAAAATGTCATTATGTCACTGGGAGCCTATGGCAGTGTCTGAGAGTTGTCGGACCGGAATCCCAGGGTGGTCGAATCCCAGAGTTGACTGGACCAACGCTGTGGCCTTCAAGTGCACCTGGGAGCAGCTGGGAGCGCCGGCGACAAGACTGGGAATGCCAACTACAAGCCTGGGAGCACCTGGGAGTGCGGACGACAAACCTGGGAGCGCCGGCGACAACCCTGGGAGCACCTCGAATCACTGTAGAGCAGTCTGGGAGAAACAACATCTTCTTTGGGAACACTGCAGGTGCGCCTGACAATCATAGCTACTACTTATCGTTCAATGATGTTTAAAACTCATGTATTCAGTTTGTATTCTCATCTATGTATCTATGTATCTAGATAGCTACCCACCTACACACGGTATATCTGGACGGGCTGCAGGCGGTGCTTGAGAGCAATTCAAGGTGCGCCTGAAGATGACAATCGAGTGAACCCAGAGATACAGTTGGAGGGGGTTAATGTGTGAACTTAGAGATGCACTTGGAGGCCGTGATCAAGTGAACCCAGAGATGCTCTTGGAGGCCGTAATCGAGCGAGTTTGAAGATGCACTTGGCGGCCATAATCGTGCGAACTTGGAGGCCGTGATCTGTGGAGTTTGGAGATGCACTTGGAGACGATGATCGAGTGAACTCAGAGATGCAGTTGGAGGCCGTAATCGAGCGAGATTGGAGATGCACTTGGAGGCCCTATTCAAGCGAGTTTGGATATGCACTTGGAGGCTGTGATCGAGCGAGTTTGGAGATGCACTTGGAGGCCATGATCGAGCAAGATTGGAGGAGTACTTGGAGGTAGTCAATAGGAGGCGTGCTGGGTGCTGAGACTCTTTCCATCTGGTATTTAACTCACAACCGTGGGAATGTGATGAGGTGACTTCACCTTTGAGCTCTCATGGAGAGCTGGCTAGGGCGGTCGATTTTGTTGGGAGGCACGCCAGAACCTGAAGCTACATTCAGGGGTCAACTCGTAATCATGAGCATGAATGGAAGACAGACAATCTTGGGGTGGATGCTGTACTCGGTGTATGCTGTACTCGGTGTAAGCTGTACTGGGTGTATGGTGTACTTGGTGAATGCTGTACTTGGTGTTAACTCATGATCATGGCATGGAGAAATAGAGAGGGATGAGTAACTTTGTGTTCTACGATGATGGTAGAGAAAGAGTGATGAGGGACAAAGATGGGTACAATATGGATGATACGAGCGGATATGAGATGTCAGGGGTACGACTTGCCTGATTGGGTTTAGAAGACCTCGTATCGGAGTTTTTACCCTCCAGATCGGGAGTAGTACCTGCCGTGTTAGGAATGGTAAATTGACTCCCACACGAAGTTCACCCAAGTCCCAGTTTCTACTGATGATTTCCCCCACCTCCTTCTCATCTCTCTCTTTCTCTACCATCACCTAAGAACACGAAGTTAAGTCATCCATCTCTATCGCTCCATGCCATGATCATGAGTTTACACCGAGTACTGCGTAATGAGTTTTGCATACACCGAGTACTCATCATCTCAAGATCGAATGTCTCCCGCTCCCAGCCAGTCTCTCATCTCTTGGCGGACCTTACTGTACTCAACTCTCTACATTCCCACCATTACGAGTTAACCAATGCATAGATTCTCAGCTGCCATCGCACCTCGCTTCTGATCAACCGCCTCCAGCTGGACCACCTCCTAGTACTCCTGCAATCTCGATCGATCATGGCCTCCAAGTGCATCTCCAAACTTGCTCGATCACGGCCTCCAAGTGCATCTCCAAACTCGCACGATCAGGTCTCCAAGTGCATCTCTGAGTCACACGATCATAGCCTCCATGTGCATCTCCAAACTTGCTCGATTACCGCCTCCAAGTGCATCCCAAAGTTACACGATCATGGCCTCCAAATGCATCTCCAAACTTGCTTGATCACGGCCTCCAAGTGCATCTCTGAGATCAACTTGATCTCCGCCTCCATATGCATCTCCAAACTCGCTCGATCACGGCCTTCAAGTGCATCTCTGAGTTCACTCGATCATAGCCTCCAAGTGCATCTCCAAACTTGCTCAATTACGGACTCGAAGTGCATCTCTATGTTACACAATCTCGGCCTCCAAATGCATCTCCAAATTCGCTCAATCACGGCGTCCAAGTGCATCTCTGAGTTCAACTTGATCTTGGCCTCCAAGTACATCTCCACACTCGCTCGATCATGGCGGTCAAGTGCATCTCTGAGTTCACTTGAATTCGGCCTCCAAGTGCATCTCTTAGTTGAACTTCATCCCGGCCTCCAAGTGCATCTCCAAACTCACTTGATCGTGGCCCTCTAGTACATCTCCCAGTTCACACGATCACGGCCTCCAAGTGGATCTCTAAGTTATCTCAATGGGCATCTCCAGATGCTTCTCTAATAACGCTCTGTCTGAGTGTTGGTGGATCCACCCAATTGCGTTGATCCTCAATGCCGGGTAGTATCATATCTTCTCACCAGATTGCTATGCTCCTCGAACCAGCACCGCTCTTTCTCAATGATTCCATTTGGATTTCGCGAGACGTGCTGCGGAGTGTTGATGGTGGGCTCTCTGCCTTCTAGCTCCATCATTTCACCACAACGGCTTTGAAGTGGTGCATCTCTAAGTTCTCAATGGGCCTGTCAAGTTGCTCCTCTGATAATGGTTGACTACCATCTGCGGCCGGATCAACCATATGTGTATATAGTGTTAGCAACAGGTCTGGGTAACCCTCCCGTGGTCCGGTATTTGGCCAGCGGTTAGGTTCAGTTCAGTTCCAGACCCGGTCAAAAACCCAACCTATTGTGTTTTGGGGGGTTTGTTGTCCAGAATAGACAGAAACCGGTCGGTTTTCTGCCCGGTTGGAACCGGACCATGCTTTCAACTTTTTGGTTCCTACACCTTTGCCACCAATTAAGTATTTGAGTTCTCATCGTATCGTGACATGATCAGTACATAGACTGCGCAGTTCTGGCCGCTCATTTATTTCCCACTTTCAGATTCACGATCCGACTGATATTCGTAGAGTCGCTGTGAAAAAATGGGATATTCCAATCGAAATTAGCGGGTTTTCAATAGCGACACAACAAGTATTGGTTGGATCACATATCTGAGATCGGGAGGTGAAAGAGTGGCTAGAACTGCACACTCTACATACTGATCATGTCATGACACGATCAGAACTCGAATATTTAATTGCAGGCAAAGTTGTAATGTTGAAATGCCCGGTTTTTGGTGGTAAAACCGGCCAACTTCCAATGGGCCGGGTTTGTTGTGTGGTAAGACCGATTGCCACGGTCCGGATTCGGGTGGAACCAGAACTTGAAACGACCCGAGAAGTTGGACTCGTTGCTAACACTACTTGTGACTGGCCAAGGTTATTGCATCATCAGATCAGATCTTCTGAATAAGAACTTTCAATGAATCCGCTAGCAACAAGGCTTGCTTGCTATCATATTGACACACGGCTCCCATATGATCCCGCTGAAGACTATGGGGCTGGCCACTTGCATTATGTCATGACCTGGTGTTTTCTGTCCCTAACAATATAGGAATAAAGTCCTCTAACCCTATGCAAGTACCAATACCTCTGGTAGGGGAGAACCCCTAACATAATCCAAGGGCAGTTCAAGGATATTAGCCCACATTCGACATATTGGCCACCTTTCAACACACTCATGCTAGCCACGACATTGCGACTATCTCCCAAAATGAGCGTTAACGGAGAGTCAACAATTTTTGGTCTTGCATGTTGCATAATCCAATGGCAGTGCAACGACACTTACCCATATTCCATGTATCTGCCACCTTCCCACCGAAAAATGCTAGCGAACACATGGCGATGATCTCCTCCAAATGAGCGTCAACGGAGCGTCAACAATTTTTGGTTTTGCCTCCTGCATAATCTACAGGCTGTGCAACAATACTTATCCATAATCAATGTATTGGCCACCTTTATAGGGAAATATGGTAATCACAAAATCTCAAACACCTCCAAAAACTGAGCGTCAATGGAGTGTCAACCATTTTTGGTCTTGCATCTTCCATAATCAAAGGGCTGTGCGTTGGCTTTAATCCATAATAGATGTACTGGGTGCCTTTATAGGCAAAAATTCTAGTGACAATATCGCTACTGCTTCCTATAAATGAGCATCAACAGTGAGTCAACAGTTTTTGTGCTGGCGCAGTAACCTACACAGCAACAAAGTGCATAGCATTGTACCTAAATTGAGTTTACAACTGTCAGTCTTTTCAATACATCGTTGTATACAACTTCACTACTATGCATGCAATGTCTCACAGGGCTTACTTGTTTGTTGCTCATAGCTCTAGAGTCATTATATAAGAACCAGTGTTCTTCTCAACAATACCGTCCCTATTGACATCATTTCAAGTCCAATTATGCAGCTGTCCAATTCCTACCGCCATGCCGGATCCAAAATCCTTAAATACCTCATTGCTAGTGGTGATGATAGCATCCAGAAATGAACTTGTCTTTATTCGTGATTTGAATGACCTTCCATTACAAATCATATTCAATGCTTGGTGGGCTTCTATGAATGTGGGCTCGATGCGTTCAATTGCTTGAAAGAATTCTAAACATGCCCCTTCGTGGCGGGTCTATTTGCATTGCGGAATTGAGGAGACCGGCAGCCCTGGCATTGTATTTATCGATTGTCATCAAGTTCTTCGCCATCCATCAGTACATGGGACCAGCTCAGAGGGCAAACACTTGCTGGCAAATGTACACATCACATAGTTGTACGAATTGACGGAGTCGGAGGTTACTGAATTGACTAGTCCGATGGTCGATGAAGCAGCACTGGCCATTCCAAAGAGGCAAGGAAGTTGTGGGATTACAATAGTAAGTTCGCAAAGGAAATTCATTGTCAACATCGACTTCCAAGTTATATTGACTGTGTCAACAGACAAGACGCTCCAAACTGGCAGCTAAGAACTTTGTAACTGCCGAATTTCACTAAAACACTTGGAATTGCTAACTCATGTTAGGATTTGTTTCGGCTCATATTCCATGGAACACTATATCAAACCTGGAGCCAAGGCGGTCATATAAGGCATTACACAATGAGCTGATGCTACGATCAGCCAGCACCCTTAGCCACATTTGTCGAAGGGGATACTCACTGACTGTGGATGCAATTAAGAAGCAGTTGCCAACAAGAAACAAAGTTAGTTTACCTTTGGACGGGTGGCCATCAACAAACAAAATAGCAATAATGTTGGTCATTCCGTACTATGTGGATTAGAATCGGGCCATGCGGGAAGTGCAATCCGCTTTTGATGAGGTGAAGAGCCTGTTCTGTTTCTATTTCAACAGCTAATTAAGGATAATCGGTCAAGGGCCAACATCCTGGAGCAAGGCTTGCCATACATTTGAAGAAAGTGCTGAATCATTTTGAGCTTACAGACGGCCTTTACTTGGAATTACTACTGATAATCCCTCCTGAAATTACTCGATGACTTGGGAACTACAATCCACACTTGAGGTGTCAGAAATCCAGAGGCCTGCATTGAGAAACCACATACCATGCATGCTGCATGTCATTCAGCTTGCTTTAGGTGCGTTTATGAGCAGTCTCGGTGTCAAAGGCCATTCAAAGTTGTGGGAAGCACATGAGCACGATCAGCAATTTGGAGAGAATGAAAGCACAGATATTGGGAAGTGTCAAAGACTTCGAAAAGAGGGCAATGCTAGAATCAACAAGGTGTCTGCTATGAAACCAGGTTTGGCAAAGATAATTGAGAAAGTACATATTTCAAGGAATTGTGAAAATTCTGAAACTGACAATCATATAGCAGCAAATGCTAGCTGTGTTGATTACGTTGAAACCGGGTCATCAAAAAGAGTTTAATGACTGTCAAAAAGCCACAGTACAAATTGCAGTGCAATCTATTATGGATGTGAAAGCACGGTGGAATTCGACACTGGAGTTGCTTGAGTGAGCCTACTGAGTATGAGAATTCACCCGGGAGCGGCTGAAAAATCCAAAATACAGTATATACGGGCCACTCCACACCACAGTGGATGAATGGACAATCGTCAAGTGCGTCATGGACAATTAAGGGCGATTCCGATAGTGGACTCTGTGGATGTCGAAAAGCCATACAGTCACACTGCATCATGTTATCACTGTCTATAATGACATGTTCCATCATATGGATGGTGTTTTGCCAGCTTTAGCTACGGAGAAAACACAGTGGAAGGTAGATTTATACTTCGCTGTGAAGTTTGCGCGGCAAACGCTGTCCAAATGCTATGCGGAAGTCACTCCAACGATGGATATGCTTCATATTTCGGCACAAATGCTTGATCCTTTTCGGAAGTTGTGATTGTTCAGGACATGGGAAAAATGAATGGATATTAATCCTGGGGATGAGACTTCTTATACTACTCAATCCCAAGAGGCATTTCTGAAGTATGTGGAGAACGAATACTGCGCCAAACAGAGACCATTGTCGGTGTAACGGCACAGCTGCACGTGACGTGTCTAGGGCCGGGTAACGGCCATTCCATATAGTCGGCTCGCTACGAGCCTTAGATCTCTAGCGATAATCTTACCTATACATATACACGTCTACATATATAGTCACTCGAGTCCAAGTGTGCAACCATATCAATATACCGCCGGATGCTGGCGTATGCATCCTGACACTATTATCGCTTTTTCAGTAAACGGATATGTTTCGCTCACGGGATTTGCGAGTTTACCTCTATTCCGACACGTCAACTACAAGTCAATAATCGACTAAACCTGAATGCGACAACTCGGAGACCTACCGATTACACGAGCACTGAGTCTCAAGACGTCCATCTGTTAAGCAGGTGAATTGTCAAGAGCAAAGACGATTTTGTGGACGCAGTCGGCAGCGAGACGCGTTACAGGCCTAGAATGTCGACAATTGCTACAAGTCGAAAGACAACTCCTACACACGTCCAACAAGAGGAAATCACGTACGATCTATCGCAAAGAGCACAATGGCAATTGACTACAGTCAATTAAGCAGCACCAAGCGATGCAGAGAGCGCAATTGACGAGCACGACTATATTACCCCTGAACCTGTACGACTGATGAGAACCCAACGAGAAGTCTACCTCTCACAATCAAAATGCGCCAACGGAGGTGAGGCTCTCTGCGAACGAAATCCGGCTACAGAGATCAACTACACGATGAAAGTTCACCCGGAGGAGCTGCCATCCGGCGAAGCTCACTTACGATGAGAACGAAGATATTGTGATCGGATACCCGATGTCCGCCTACCATTTCGACGAATTCCCACCGCAATGACCGCATATGCTACATAGAGCAAGATGCTTTCCTTCAAATTGACACCACTGAGGTCGATTCCGGTCAAGCGAATACCAATCCCGCAAGATTCAATTCAGTCACCAATACCTACAATGCTACGAACTCTGATGCACTGCACCCGACAACTAGCAGCGATCCGGAAGTACTACCAGCGATGAACAAGTATCAAGCGACCAAGAAATGCGCGAATTCCTCATTGATCTTGCGGTACTACGTTGACCGCCAGCCTTTCTCTCTCTCGAGATGGCAACCGGGTGTCCCAATGACTAGCACTGGGGGCCCACAAACCCCGAGACATCTTGATCTCGAAGCTATTTATAATTTGTATCTGTTCATATACCACCTACTTTGGGGCGAGGCAATGTTTATAGACCACCTGTGCACGGGTGAGTTAGATGCATGCAATCTAAACTTTGAGCTCTTACGGTTCCAGCTGGGAACTAGTTGTTGATAATAATCCGTGGCGGTTGGATGCAATTGACTGCTGATCCTCTAGACCCTGCGAAGATAACTCACGATTGTCCAGTTGTCAACCGACTGGCATCGTCCTGGAGCGAGCATTAGCCACAATGTGTGGAGCTTGCGATGGCCTTCGTTCCTGAAGCCAACTGAGATTAGGATTGCTAGTGCTGCAGTAGAGTGGAACCACGGAGGCTATACCTCAGAAGTGGTAACCCTTGTAGGCTGGATGAGCGAGCAAAGAGCAGCAGCAGTAGTTGCGGCAGAAGAGCGTCCTCATCGGAACCCTGAATGACTGCTACTGGCTCGCCAAGGCACGAAGGGAGTGACTGGACAGCGGGGCTTGGTCCATTCGTGTGCGAACCGCTAATGACAAGGCCTCCTGGATTTTACCCTCCATCGCCTCCATCCTCTGTTGATTCTTTACCTAATGCAGATGATAGAGCAGAAGTAGTAGTACGAATTCGTGCGATCTGTATTTGAGATATCACAACTTGCAGACGGGCCTGAGATTCTATGGCCCCTCAAGACGACCTGAATACGAGATCGGATATGAGAGACCTACTGCACGACTTTTAGCACCTTAGCAGCTGTTGAACCTTAAGATGACTACCGGCTATCAAGACAGCCCAGGCTACCGACACACTAGCTACCGACGTGAACAAGAAACTCGTCGATATCCCAATGGTGCGGTCACCCTGACCTGACAGAAAACAGTAGAGCCGAGGGTGCAACGGACTCGCATAAGAATTGGAAAGTCGTCTCAGGGGCCCTGATCTCCGAAGGGAGGATATATAAGGAGTACGAATATGACTACCGAAGCAGCTTCCAAAGTTGCAACAATGATCACTGATGGGCTGGGCCTGCGGAGTTTTTCACGAGGAATTGGGAGAGCTCGAGTGCTAGCGCACTTGAAAGTATGGTGAGTATAACCGGTTACCGGGATGCTTACAAGTTAGATATACCGATGCAATGGCCGATGGCGATGGCGATGGCGATGATGAGCAGCGAGCGGAAGCAGTTCCGAACGAGATACTGAACAAGTGCAAATATGGCTACCGAATTGGTCCTGAAGGAGATGGAACATGACCACCGAGCGTACCGAATGGTCTACCGAATGGCATCGCAAGAGACAGTCGAGATAACAACCAAGAAATGATCATCGAGATCTCACAGCGTCGGATATCACTGCCGAAGGACATCACATGGAGATCGAACGAGAGGATTACCGGGAGCCCAAGCGGACAAAGCCACTGATGGAGATGCTTACCGAATGGCATACCAAATGATCAAGAAACTATCGCCGAACGGCATACCTAATGGAATGCCAAACCACCTTACCAGAGGCCTAAGAAATGACTACCGAGAAGCCAACGGATATTCTACCGAAGCTGCCTACCTTGATAGCCACAGAGAAGTCAACTAAGAACGCTCCGCAGCCGAAGAAAGATTGTCTGCAGATGAAGCGAAAGCTGAACCGAATCACGTGTCGAATCACAGAGATTGCGATTACAATCCTGAATCACGAAAAGTCTACCGAAGTTCATAAGTCTACAGAGCCACGATGGCAATTGACAATCGATATATATAGAAGTCGTCGACGGCGCAACGAATTTTCAAAAAGAGGGAGATAGCCATGTCAGACCAGTCAAGTCTTACCGCCAAGTCAAAAGCCCACCAGGAGGCAGTCTACCGAGATACGCACCGAGAGTCAACCGGGAAGTCGACCGGCAAGTCTACCAAGTCGACCGAGATGCTACTGAAGCCGCCTATCGAGAGTGCAACCCTGAAGTCGACCGTATGGTCACAGAAGCGGTTTTCGAAAGACGATTACCGACTCAATGCCAATTACCGATGACTACCGGCTGCAAGTTATATAATACAGAGCATGCGGAATCACTGAACAGAGCTCAGACAGCACTAGCGCGCTTGAACTTGGTAAGTATAACCATTTTAGTGAAGCTTACGTGTTAGATATCGACAAATAAGATGCGATTGACGTATACGATTGATGATCGCCGAAGGCTCCGACCGATGCCGGCAGCGAAAGCTCCCATCGATGCCAAGTCATGAGTGGAAGCTCAACCACCCTGACGAATTCCGACAATGGCCTACGCCGAGATATACGGGCTATGGGAATGGATGGTCGGAGGAGTATGGGTTCAGTTCAAAAGTGGAGATGTGGAGGACGGGATCACTTTTGGATGCTTGTTTTTCTCTTCTCTGCTTCTCTTCTTTGGATCTCGGCCCGGTACAAATGGCGTCGGCATGGGTTTTCACCACCTTCGGAGTAAGTCAAGTGGAGGTGGATGTTTTCCGTGCGCCGGATCCGCCGAACGGTCGCCATTGAGCTGTTCCGATCGGTTGTGGGACTTATGGGTTCGTACGATTGCGTACATAGGATGATTGTTTCATTCATTGTTTCCCTTTCCTTCGTTTCTCTTATACTGGCTTTGGCAGCCCAGGAGGTCCGCGCCTAAAGAGAGGGATAATGTAACGGCACGGCTGCACGTGACGTGTCCAGGGCCCGGTAACGGCCATTCCATATAGTCGGCTCGCTACGAGCCTTAGATATCTAGCGATAATCTTACCTATACCTCTACACGTCTACATATATAGTCACTCGAGTCCACGTGTGCAACCATATCCATATACCGCCGGACGCTGGCGTATGGGTCCTTACAGTCGGTCACTAAACAGGACAAACTACTGAGCAATGACTTCATCCCTTCTGCAACCACTTTTCAATCTGGTGAATCATCTTTTGATCCATATTATTCGTCCAGTGATGATGAAGAATACTTAACGCCTAAAAATGTGACTGAAATGACACCCGGATGAAGTGATTGCGCAGCATGCTCATTGACAGACGGAAGGCTCGATTGGAATTCGCTGCCTGAATCACCAAAGAACTGGGGGCAAGTTAAACCGAATCTCGATGATTACCACTCTGACAGGATGGAGATTTGCAAGACATTTTGGTCACCGGATATCACGGAATGGTGGCGTCAGCAAGATGATACGCACTCAAAGCATGCCGATCTCTCCAATGTGGCACGCGATATACGCCCAATCATACCACATGGTGTTGGAGTGGAGGCCAGTTTTTCCCTTGGGTGAGACGTTATCGGCTGGAGTCAGTGGAAAACCACCAGCGAGATCTTTCGGGAAAAGGATGTAGTAAGGCAGTTTGCTCGAGGCAATCATCGGATATTTGCAGGCGATGACCCTGCATTCCATAGGTCAGAAACCGATAACCACTTGGAATTGAAGAGAGAGGCGGAGGAAAGAAAATCGCACAGAATGGCCAAGGTCCACGACTTTTTGGAGATGTGACATGGCAGCCAAAACCAACGTACTACACAGAAGGAATTATGCGCTCACAACAAGGAAATGACAGCCATAGAATACATTTCAGATATGGAAGAAAGTGTCAAAGCTTCTTGGACAAACTTTCAACATGATGGTGCGGCTGCTTTTAAACCGTCGGAAAGATCACCATTGCCAACTGCTTTGTCTGCAAAGTAACTCGCTGGAGGATGAACTCAAGTATTGAATGTTCGCTGAATATGGCGAACACACCGTCAACTGGCTGAAAGTGAAGACAACAGTGCTCCCGAAAGCATTTCCGACACCGAAAATTTGCTCAACTGAAATTGTGACTTGGAAAATTCCAACGAGAGTGAAGACGACTGTGAGGCAGACGATGGATCCGAGGTAGTGCTAGACAATTGCTTCGAGGAACTAGAATACTCTGAGCAGCAGGATGTGTGTGCCGCTCCAAATGTTCCCGGATTGATTTGGCCAACACAGAGGTCAAAGCAAAGGACTGAAACAAGGTTGGTGATGGTCAATGCGATTGAAACAAGGAGGATCAGGAGAAACAGAAAAATGTAGGACAGAATGGGACAATATGTTTTCAGCAGGTACTTTATGTTGCTTGACCAAGAATTTCACTTACAGTAATATGAGGGGTGACTATTGACCAGTGATGTCTGAATGTTAGTTGATAAACACAAGCATAGCAGGTGAAATGCGTCATTCAACGTGATACATAACTTTTGATATAATGAGAGAGACCCGTGCAAGAATATTACTAGGGCCACAGGATCCAGCCTTAGTCAGCCCAAAAAGCATCCAATAAGTTTACATAATCATCCATACAATTATCAATGGCAGCAGATTTTGACTAGACAATACATTAAAATGAGCGTTAATGGAGCGTCAATGATTTTTGGTTTTGTAAGTAAGGTAATTGAATATTGATTTGGTCGCTGCCATGCAAACCAAAGTGTTGGCAGTCTTTAAAGGCAACACAGATAGCGACACGGTCACTGCCCCATTCTGAACATGAGTGTCAACGGAGCGTCAATGAACTGTGGTGATGTAAGCAGGGCAATTACAAATCAATTCGGTTGCTGATACACATAACCAACATATTGGCAGCCTTCATAGGCAAAAAACAAAGGGACACAGTCAGTGCCCCATTCTGCAAATGAGCGTCAATGGCGCGTCAACAATTGTTGGTCATGTACGTAAGGTAATTACAAATCAATTTGGTCGCAGATTTATATAAGCAAAGTATTGCCAGCCTTTATAGGCAAACAAGCAAGCGACACAGTCACTGCCCCATTCTGAAATGAGCGTCAACAGAGCGTCAACAATTTTTGGTCATGTAAGTAAAGTAATTGGAACTTGAATCGGTAGTTGCCTTGCATAACCGACGAATTGGCAGCCCTGAGAGTCACAGAAGAAAGAGCCACCGTCACTGCCCCATTCCTTATTTCAGTGGCAACGCAGTGTCAACAATTTCTGGTCTGGTAAGGAAGGCAATTGAAAATTGCATTTCGTCACTGTTATGCATAACCGACGTATTGGCACCCTTTGTTGGCAATAGAAACCGCGCCATAGTCACTGCCCGATCATGCAAGTCAGCCTGAATAGACTGCCAATGATTGTTGGATGAGTAAATATGGTTATTAGGGATCGGTTTGGTCAAAATCATTCATAATCGACTTATTGGCAGCCTTTGTAGGCAAACGAGAAAGTGACACAGTCACTGACCCATTCTGGAAATCTGTCTCAACCCAGTGTCAACGATTTCTGGCTTTCCATCTTGGGCAATCTAAGTGGGGACTGGTCACAACTCGACATAAATGAAGTATTGGCCGCCTTCTGTGCTAAAAACCAACGAAACACACTCCCTGCCCCATCCTGAAAATGAGTGTCAATGAAGCGTTAATGATTTTTGGTCTTGCATCTTGGTTAATCTAAATATTGCTTGGTGGCCAAAATTCATATGCGAAGTAATGGCCGCCTTTTCAGCCAAAATAGTACACGATATCGTTGCTACCCCATCATGAAAACCGTGTCACCGGAGTCTCAACAGATTTTGGTCCTGCATATTGGGTAATCTGGTTATCGCGCCGATATTACGGCTCATCACAGAACCATTGACAGCCTTGTGACTCAAAAACACACACCAGCCATGGAAATATACTGATTCCAAAATAATGAATATCGCAATCTGGAAACCATGCAAAATGTCATTATTGGATGTTGAAAATACGATTTTGATAAGATACTATTATGGAACAGCAAAAACAAGAGTATTATATGAATCTACAGATGGAGCTGCTGGACAACCCGCTGACAACCCGCCCAATTCAGATGGGTTCTGGGATGTCCATTCAACCGGACCCAAATTGAGGATTCGGGTGCATTGACGACAGGGACTGCCAATTTGGAAAGGGGTCAGTTCCAACCCGGACCCGGACCTGAAGAGCCGGTCAGGAACCGTTGCTAACACTACCTACAATAAGCAATTTCAAATATCTCAACCATTTCCACCAGGTGAGAGTGGAGTGTTATGTAGTTAGATGCATGGATGAATGCAGCATGACGGTCGTCATTCAGACAGATTCGTATTGTGCACTAACCACTCTATCTATGACTTGTATGACATCACTCAGGTAAATTTTGTTTGTATATTTCGTCACTAATATAGCTTGTGGTTTCTCACTTATCAGTAATCGGCAAACAGAAATTGAACATGTTGGCCGTCTTACGGCCTGAACGGGATTCTAGAACTTTCGCATGCTGCATTTGACCTTTGCACATGCACAGACACATTATTGTGTCTCATAATGTGGGCACTGAAATCCAGAAACGGCTGACACGTAGTCAAATTGGTACACAAACCGCTTTTCACTGAGATATGCCGTCTAAAATACCAATTTGCCTCTCTATTCCTCTGCTGATGCAGGAGCCATCAGTATGTCTTTGTCCAAATCCGAGATCGCTATGGTGGTTAGCCGGGGAGGATATATGTAGGGGTAAAGCTTACGAGTTCAACAGGTTTCGCATTCTCACATCAGCAAAAAGTGAAATTGGTATGTAAAACAAATTCAAATCATTCAAGTCAATCGTGTTGCTCTAGTACCACCGCGAGCTATCTGGCTGCGGCCTCAGAGGAAGAGGGTGTACAGCGCCTTGGTTCGCGCTTATAAGGACAATATATGTTGTTCCGACGCCGAAGAGAGGTTTACGACTGTAGCATCCATCATGCAAGGGTTGCATCGGAGGTTGATGCCTCTCCTCGACAATCTTCATACCAGCAGTCTGACGTATCGGCCCTGTTGCAAACGTCTGAACCAGGGCGAGAAGCCCTCTAAAGCTCGATTCAGCTTCCTCCACGACAAAGAGACACTTCAACCATGCAGGAATGCGTCACGCAGTCAACATAAAGTGGCTATCCCGACTCATCCCCAACCAGAGAAGCACTGTATCATTTCTTTGTGGCTTATGCTTTCTCCACCATGTGGACCCAGTGCAACGAACCATATGAACTGCATGCTCGTCGCATTGAAATGATGTCACCGGGATTGCTACCGCATTGTACCAAATGTATTTTGCATCGTTGCGACAACAAAACTACTGATCGTGATCCAGGTAGTCCGTGTAGTCGGCATATCTCTTGAAACACCAAGCAATATGATTCTGTAGCTCCCATTTTGGCATCGCACACCACTCGGCCAAGTCATCAAGAGTCTTGATTTCTGGTTGCAGGTTTTTCATTATGTGCTGGATAGGCGCTTTGGTTAGAGGCATATCATCGTCGCAACGTTGTCTCACAGCCTTGGTATTCATCTCCGGATACTGAAACACCTCCTTGGGGCCTTTCATTCGTAAAATACGGAAGGTGGTGTCATGAAGATTCCATTGTCTGTACGCTTGTTCAAGATCCATCTTCGCTTGTACTGGTAGTGCAGAACATACATTTACAAGGTTCCGAAGCTGGCGGATATGGTCAGAGAAGTGGTTCTGGAGATGCATCGTCACAACATTGTAATCCGATTTGTCAATGAGATGTTGTGCAATTTCTGCCATGATCTGCATTGTATCTTCATCAATGCCATGACGCTTCACAGCCGCAGAATGATTGTTCCAAGCAGTGTCACTCTCCTGTTCCGCCAGTTTGTCCAAAGTAAGCTGCTTTTTCAAGGCTTCCGAGACATTCTTGGTAGATTTACTGGTGCAGAATCGGCTGAAAACACCATTGTGACGATGAACCTCCTCCAGATAATTCTCTATGTACTCGATCATGGCCTGAGTATGGTACCGGTACTGTGCCATAAGGTGAAAATGCTCTAAGTTCTTGATGCACAACAGGGCTTCAGTGAAGGGAATCCTTTGGCTCGACGAAGGGTTCAAAAGAGTAGCCAAGAAAATTGGAACAATCACATGCCTGAGTACTTTCATCTCCTTACCACTTGATTGCGTCACCTGGCTATATTGGTTGGTGAATCGAGTGAAGCCAGCATATGGAGGCATCATCACCCGGAGCTGGTTGAATATGTCAATCCTCGAATCTTGTTCGAGGAAGGACATTACCCAGTCCATCAAATACTTAAGCATACCATGATGTATGGTATGAAGAATATCGGGTACGATAATAGTCATCAGAGACATTAGTGTTAGGAAACGGTCCGTGTACGCCACCAGCGGGCCTGGTTCGGACCGGAAAAACAGTTCAGTTCGGTCCCAGACCCGTCTAAAAACCCGACCCGGAGCTTCTTGGCCGGCTAAACCCGTATCTGTACACGGCAACCCATGGGTTTTGCCGGGTTTGGCTAGACCTGTCGGTTCCAGTCTCCGGTTTTTGTTTTCGGGTTTTTCTAGTTATGATCGCATTCAGATATGTTACTGTTATGTGCAAAATATTAACTTTGGTACATCATTCTCTGTATTTGTTTCATTGGCAGCCTTTATAATCGAAACAAGGAGAGACATGCTGCCAGCTACATTCTGAAGTTGAGTGTGAACGATGGTTCGTCTTGCATCATTAGTAAGATTTGAGGTCCAGAACAGCTACATTGACAGTTAAGGCAGTCATTAAGCCAAAATTGGATCAGTTTGCACCTACGACTGCGCCGACATGATTTGGAGAGCTGATGGATATACATGATTGTGTCAGTGGAGAATCGCAATGCCGCAAGGAACATCACAAGCCTAAAGTAGCCATATGAGACTAGCATACAGGAAACCACCGTCTCACATATGCATATCAGCTCTCACAACCGACGCGATACCCAATTCTTCACCAATTAGGAAATTGAAGCCTGTTAAACCCGTGAGCTTTTACCCCTGCATAATTCCTCCCGACCTAGTTACCATACAGGAAATGGATTCAGATGAACATGTTGTATTGGCTCGAAGGTCATCTGTAAACTACCTGCACAATATGTGAATATTGATGTCATATCTCCGCAAAAAGTAAGTGGTGTATTTATTTCGATATGTGTCAGAATTTTTTTCATGTCGGTTACTACATTGTGAGACGTGATAATTCTTCTGTACATGTGCAAGTTTCATTCGGGCCATACGAACGTTCTAGACTCCAAACCAAGTTGATTGATAATTGATCAACGCGATATCGTCCTGCTGCTTACAGATAAGTGAGAACGCGCAATCTCAACTCCACATAAAATTTAGTAACAAGGTTTCAGTTAGTGATGCCATGCAAGTCATAGAGGGAGCGGTCAATGTGCCATGCGAATCTGTATGAATGACCACCATCATGTTGCATTCATCCATACAACCAACTACATCACTCCACGTTCAGACCGGGTGCATATAGTCAGCATTTTGAAAATTCCTTATGGTAGGTCATGGAAATCGAGGAGATCAAACTGGATATGGCAAAGCGAGCACGTTTGGCTATATTGATGAAAAAATCAGTGTATGGATCTACATGCAGTGAATTGCCAGCTGAAAGCACTGGAATATCACAGCGCTACGTTATCCATCGCTCAGAGAACATGTGATTCAGTTGATCAGATATTGATATGCCACAAAGCTTTTGCATGCAACTGAGTAACGATGCAAATTAAACATTGGCTGTCAATAATGACTATATGATTATTTGTACAAAATTATTATCCATAAAACAACAGTTAGGACATGTTCAAGGTGAGTGTGAATGGAGTGTCAACGATGTCTGGTCTTGTAAGTAAGGTAATTGGAAAGCGAGATGCATGCTGTTATTCATAACACACCTATTGGCTACCTTGATAGGCAAAAGAACAAGCGACACGGAGACAGCCCAATGCTGAAAATGAGATTCAACATAGTGAAAATGATTTTGGGTTTTGTATGTAAGTTAATTGGGAAGCGATTTGCTCACATTTATGCATAACCAAAGTATTGGCAGCCTTTATAGCCGAAAGAGAATGCGACACGATGACAGCCCCATTCACAAAATGAGTGTCAATGGAGCGTCAATGATTTTTGGACTTGTAAGCAACTCAATTGGGAAGTGATTTGCTTGCTGTTATTCATAATCAACAGATTGGCAACACTTATAGGCAAAAGAGACTGCAACATGGTAACAGCCACATTCTTATACTGAGGGTCAACAGAGCGTCAATGATTTTGTGTTTTGTAAGTAAGGTAGTTGGAAAGCGATGTGCTCGCTGTGGTCCACAACCAACGGATCAGCAGCCTTTATAGGGAAAAGCGAAATCGACACAGTAACAGCCGCATCCTGGAAATGAGTGTCAACTGAGCGTCAACGATTTTTGGTCTTGAAAGTAAGTTAATCGCAAAGTGATTCGCTCGCTGTTATCCATAATCACCATATTGGCAGCCTTTATGGGCAAGAGAGAAAGCAACATGGTCACAGCCCCATTCAGATAATGAGCGTCAACAGAGAGTCATTGATTTTGGGTGTTGCATCTTGTATAATCCAAGGGCTGTGCTACGGCTTGTACCCATAATCGGAGTATTGGGTTCTTTAATAGTCAATATGGTAAATATTGATGTCGCGACACCTAGAAATGAGTGTCAACAGAGCGTCAACAGAGCGTCAATAGAGCGTCAACAGAGCGTTAATAGAGCGTCAACAGAGCGTCAACAGAGCGTTAATAGAGCGTCAACAGAGCATCAACAGAGTGTCAACAGAGCGTCAACAGAGCGTCAACAGAGCGTCTACAGAGCGTCAACAGAGTGTCAACAGAGCATCAACACCACGTCAACAGAGTGTCAACAGAGTGTCAACGATTTTGGGTGTTGCATCTTGTATAATCCAAGGGCTGTGCTACGGCATGTACCCATAATCAACGTAATGGCAGCCGTTATGACCAAAAGAGATCGCAACATGGTCACATCCCCAGTCTGAAAATGAGCGTCAACAGAGCGTCAACGATATTGTGTGTTGCATCTTGTATAATCCAAGGGCTGTGCTACGGCATTTACCCATTGTCGAAGTATTGGCAGCCTTTATATGCAATATGGTCTGTGTCAATGCCGCTACACCTCATGCGTCAATCGAGCCTCCATAATTCTTGGTCTTGTAAATGAGGTAATTGGGAAGTAATTTGCTCGCTGCTATCCGTGACCAATGTATTGCCACCCAGTGTGTGCAATAGAGAAAGTGAGACGGTCACGGCGCCATTCTGACAATATCAGTCAACCCACCGTCAACTGAGAGTCATCAATTGCTGGTGATGCGGATTGGGTGATGAAGGCATCGCATGGATATTTGAGCTTATTATTGAACTATCTTCCTCCTCCACAGCCGAAAATACAAATCATTAAAAGAAAAACATGAATTAAAATGTTGTCGATCTCGCAAGATGGAATACATGCAAAATGAGAATCCTGGATGGCGAATAATCGATTTTGATTGAGTACTATATGCACATACCAAAGGCAAGCAAATTATATATATTCACAGATGGACCAGCTGTACAACCCACTGCGAACCCGCGCATTTCAGTCGGGTAGGGAGATGTCGATTGAAGCGTACCCGAATCGACCATTCGGGTTTATTGACGACCTGGACCGCCAATCTGGCTCCGGTTTGGTTTCAACCCGGACCCTGCCCCAAAGTCACGGTCCAGAACCGTTGCAACCACCAGGAGAGATGCATTTCATATTCCAGAAGACCCCTTCTGAGGTTCCAACTGCTCGATCTTCCAGATATTGTCTTGCTTCCCATGTCTCCATCTCATCTCCCTGAGTCGAGAGTATCATCTTTTGGAAGTATAGCCGATATTTTCCTAATTGCCACGACAGTGAACTCCCTTCTCCAAACGATGATCTCGGTGCCTTGCACACAGGGCAACGGGGCTGCTTGGCTCCGTCCAAGTGAATGATCTGGACGTAGTCAGCCATCCATGCACCGATGACAAGATCACATTGCCACATCTGACCGTCCGCAGAAACCATGAGGTATCCAGTGTTGAAACGCGCGCCGAGAGAACACAGAATAAGCTTGAAGACCATTCTTGAAACTTCTTGATTGTGGATTTGTTGTTCCTTCATGGCAGTTGTTTTTCCATGCCCTTTAAACTGATATTTCGGAGGAACAGGAAGAAGGGCAACATGGATGCTTGCAAGAATCGGTGGCTTTGATTCAATCTTCGAGTCAATGTTTCCGAGAAAGAATTATACTGCCCGTTCTTTCTTGTCACCCGAATAGTGTTTAAGATGTGTGTTGTCCGAACTGCCAAATCAAGGGACAATGTTAGCTCCAAGTGGCTGAGATAGCTGTTGAACCAGTCAAAATCATTGTAGCTATGATGAAATTTGACTAACGTACCTGTTCATTCCACCACCAGTTGCTTGTTTTCACCTCTGAGTAGATACGTTCCTCAGCATCATTGAATTCCTTTGCTGGAGCATATGACAGATGATCTCTGAAAGCAGGCTGTTGCATGAGGAATTCGATGCAGTCAACAGGATTGCAGTGAAGGAAACATGTGGAATCATCATCGTGAAGGTTGTTTGGATCAGCCAAACAATTGTAACACACGTTGCCGGATTTCCAAGAGTCAATGCCCATCATGTAGGACATTTTGTTCAACCTTTTGAATAAAGTGTGGTACAAAGTGAAGTTGCTGATGGTTGCTATTGTAGGGTTCCTGAAAAGCTCATTGATAGCTGCTCTGCTCAAGCTGTGCTTGATGCACCAGTGCACTAATTGATACTCCTCTTTGCAAAAAAACGGTGACCATGGATGAATCTCATCGTCGAAGATGTTGAAATACTCATTACTAATAGGCTTGCCGGCAGGACGGTTGTCCAAGTGTGGAGTACCATTAATACATGACCAAACTGGAGGTTGCTCAGGATCGATACACGCATTGTGGCTGTTGGCTTCTGTATCGCTGGAATCATCGTCAAAAGGATGAAGCAAAGGGTCGCGATGCAGTTCATGAAGCAATGGAAGTAGAATTCTATTGTGCTCGATAACCAAACCATCATCTGGCAGTTGTTTGGCAGATACGTATACTATCGTTTCTCTCTGGTCGCAATGGAGGTGAGTGATGAACGTGCCGATGTCGGAGTACATCTTCGATCAGGAAAGACACCATTGATGAATATCTATGTTTCGTTAGCAAGATGAAATGTCGCAACAATGTTAAGAAGTGTCTTGACAGTCTTTTAGCTACTCATACCATCACAAGCCGGCTGGTCCTCGGGAAACGCCGCACCTTGATTTACTGTTTCCAAAATAGGGTCTTACCACTCTCGGAGGATTTCTCTCATTCTCCTTCCCATGTTTGCAAAGTGTTCAATCGCTTTGATGATTTCAACATCCCTTGGATCTCGAACAGCATACCGCATCTGCATTCAGCTCATCACGGCGATTTTTGTGCACCCTCACAAGACCCTCTTTCGCACATTGCCTGATTTATGGTTGTCACAATTTCTCAAGTTTGTACCATACATGTACTGTGCATTCTCCTCTGATACCGACCCAGCGACGTCATCGCGGGGTACAAGAACTAGAGCAAGGACAAACGAGTGAGATCTGACTGCAGAGCATCCTGTTAGTTGTCTTTGTGATGAACTTAAGCGTTCAGTCGATGAATCAGGGCACTTAGACGATGCAAAGCAAATGGTGTCCTCACTGATTTTCAGCCAAGATGATGTCGCCGGATCAAGAAAACCCTCCAAGCCCATATATCTATTCGCATTGCCTGCTCACCTTAGTTACAATCTCCAGAACCATCCACACACCCTCCTCACCTCTGCTACTGCATCGCATCACCCTTGACGATATATTCAACACTCCCGATACTTGTTCAGAGTAAGAAGCATTCGATATCCACCACTCAATCATTGACCACCTGTGAGAACCTATCATGTACTGTGATACCTTCTCGTTGCCGAAATTGGTCGTTGCAGATGCTAATACAATCCACATTCCGACTATACAAGTCCCCATCTGGGCTGAGAACCCCGGTGATGGAGTCAGCCAATGGGCAGCAGAAACCATGGGGATTAGGCAGGATAAGGGTGGCTTGACAACACAACAGATAGATCATAAAGTGAGGGAGCGCATCTGGGAGATTGCCCAGTCCATGAGCATCATCAACAAACAAAGGGCCGGCCCCGAGCAATGGGATCTGGAAATTGATCGTTGGGTTACTCAAATCAGTAATCTTGCGTCTAAAAGTCCGCTTTGAATATGTTGCATGGCAGACAACACTAACTTCGATGGTTAGAAAGTAAAGGCAGCACTGGACGAGTTTGCAGAGGTTGGCCTTCGCCGAAGGAAGCATAGGCTTGAAGAAACCCCAACTAAGAAGAAGAAACTCGTGCTCCTTCGTATGTATTTCATCGCCCCGTTGCTTCTTTTGCTACTCATGATGATGTGTAGATACAGAAGACAACGAGGAAGCAACCTCAGGTCACAGGTCATCGCCGATAAGGTTGTGTTGCGACGTCTCGACCGATTCCCTCGTAGAGCAATGTAGTCTTACCATCACCTTTGTGGATCCTGACGTTGCTGAGATGAGGGTGGGTGAAAACAATACTCAGCTATTCTCATGGCACTAGCCTGGGGATGATGAATCGATACTTACGATAGTTACATCAATCATCGTTACGACCATTTTGTCGATTGTGAATGTTGCCAACACCGGTCTGCCAGACCCCAGCCGGAACACCCAGGAGCGTTGGGGCTGCCAGGTGGAGCCTCATGGAGATGGTGGTCCGCATGCCCATATTGTTACCCCAATCTTCCATAACAATACTGCCACCAGATGGGCAAAGGCGGGGATGGGATTAACCGATCCAATGCTTGTGGGCATCATTTATTGTGGGCATTAAGCTTCCGATGGCACAGCTGGTGCCCAGACGCCTATGCGTGTGGCCGCAGCTACCTTCCTCTGGATGACATCGTCTCACCTCCAGCAGAGGATATGGTCAATGATATCAGGGGGGGAATCGGATGTTGATCGTGAGACACAGGGCCCAGATTCAAGAAGCTTCCCGACAACGAACACAAGCTTTCAAAGTTTGAATGGATGGGTCAACAGGAGATTATCAGACAGCAGCAATACCTTCAAGTCATCCGTAACCATGCTCTTGGTCTCTTTGCTGATTACGAGCAAACCATTGTTGCTGATGAGGATGTGGCTTGGCTACGCAAGCATAATCACATTGTGAATCCTCCAGCTGCAGGCTCTTTGGCCACTAGTGTGGGAACAAGCAGCGGCCCAGCTGCCAATTAGTCGTTGTGAGGATGGAATGCACTGGCTGGACGATTGTTCAAGGATTCGCTTTGTGGGTGGGAATTTTTCTGGCCCTTTGGAGGGTGGAAGGATGGGTGATAATTTGGAGGTTTTGGTGAGGTTTTGGGTCTCTTTTTGGTGTTTTGTTTATTTCATTATTACATCATTCATATACATGCATGGAGGGCTGTGTTGGGAGTTCACGAAGTTGGGATTAATTGTTGAGATGTTTCTTTTTTGGAAAGGAATTGTGGCAGTGATAAGACTTCATGTATGGCTATCATGTAATTGTTCGTTCAGTATCTGTACCCAGCAGAAGTTAGCCCGATTGATCGGTGAAACGCGAATGCCTTTTAGCTCATTGTGATAATGATTTCTGTCAGAGGAAACCAATCAACTACCCTGTGGCATGCTTGTTAGCTGCCATTGTTAGTTCTGAGTTCCCTTTCCATCCAAGGAGTTGGCAGTGTGGGCAGTGGGACAAGCCAAGATCCTTGAATCGTCGACAGGATAAAAAGACGCATTACCACAATGCTGTTAATCATATCAACGCTTTCTTTCCTTTACACAATGCTTTAATACATTTGATCTACATTCATTCACATTTCATTTAGTCACTCCTTTAATTTTTTCATACTTATGACTCGCCGCCTTTTTAAATCATGACATGAAGGCACCACTCTTCTCCTCCTCTTCTTCATCCGTCCAGCACCAACAGCAGCAGACATTCTATCCACAATGACGATCTAAATGACGTTCTCAGAACGATACCTAACATTCCCAACGATCGTCGAGATGACAAATCAAAATCAGATGACGAGCCTCTTCGGCGACCATCCAGGACACCTCTGGGCAAGTGGCCATCAAATGATTCCTTCACGTCAACACTTGGAAAACAAGTCTCGACAACACAATTTAATACTATGTCAGCGCACACCGTGCATCCTCAGTATTGGGAGATCCATATCATTTCGGAGGAGGAGCATGAATGGCAGCCCGTGGTGCTGGCACCCAAGATGGTATCTGATTAAGCGTTTGAAAGGTTGAATCCTCCCACTGATGTGTATATTGACCAGAGGAAGAATTCAAACGAAGCTGGTAAGCAATTGGTTGCATGGAAAGCTGGAAATCTATGGCGATATGAGCCCGTTGTTGACGACGTGACACGCCTCATCATCGGTCCAGAATAGAACGCCCAGACAACCATTTCAAGCAATCCGGCAATGGTCATGGCAGGTGTGAATCCTATAGCTATCAATGATGCGATATTTGTGGATCCCTTTGCCACAAATGCGGTGAAGACTGCCCAGATTCATACTTGTTGGTATGAGGAAATCCCAAGGATTCATCCAGCCCAGAGAAACTCAGACCCTTCACATGCCAACATTACACTGGTATCTGAATCATCTCAACGATTCGTTTCATCACTGCCATTGTGCATCAGGCTCTCGCAGAGACTACTTGCTCCCATGCAGCATTGGGATACTGCGGCAAGACCTCAATCGAGTCTATCTACGGATTTCGACCACAGTCGCCTACAGAGATCCGGACAATGGTAGCCTGGCTATTGGCGAATGGCAGGTTTACATGCCCCACAAACCGTTGGTGAGGTAAGTTCAAAGTTCCCCTCCCATTTCTTGAAAGTTCCCTTCGTGTTTAATCGTTGTCTTGATGATCAATATACGAGTGCAAGTTTCGATTTGCAGCAACTGAACTTGTGGATTTTATTCACCAGACAGACTTCTATGGCATACGAGAAATGGGAATGAAGGATAGATCATTGATTGATAAAATCAACCGGACATTCATTGCCCTCATCCCCACGGCCATCCACCAATTTCTGTCGGCCTGGAAAACAGGCAAGTTTAGGGTCCCGCCAGAGTTTGGTCCATGAGGTGGAGCCCAACATATGTGTGATACAAGAAACATTAATCACGCGGTGAATAATGTATAAACAGATTGATTTCGTCATCTCGACCTGGATTTTCGTTCTTCCTCGCCAGAGGTTCATGCCAAAATGATAGACAATATCAGCAGTATGATTCGCTGAAGGATCCACTCACCCGGTACGGACCCAGCAATGGCACAACCTCAGCACCATCAGGGCGGATTTGATGACTGTTTCCTTGATTACGTCCCGGAGGAGCGGATAGAGCAGCCCGACCATTCTTGTACTTGTCTCAGCAGCTTTGTCGCTGCTACCGACGCTAGCATGCGATTCTCAGCTGCTGTGCCTATGGGTGAGTCTGCCATCACCAGCAGCATGCAGCCCATCCCCTGAAGCGAAAGCAACAGCAACAGTAACAGCAACGACATCACCAGCATCACCAACATGACCCGCATTGAGAATACAGGATAAGTAGATGGAAGTACGGTTGTAGAGGGTGCGATGTCGATTGGAGGTTAGGAATGATGTCACTGATCGGATTTAGGATTTCCTGTGTGCTATTTTATTCTATCTTTTGTCAATATATCATAATAGTACTAAATGTAATAGAACTGATGGTTTGCTGAAGTCTGATCTCAAACACATGAAATCATAATCGATATGATGCATAACCCTCCTGCAACGGATGAACTGCAAGGTAATGACGATACTGTATCAACAAATTTAATATCGTGAACCACTTCTGCATGGTAACTATCATTGGTCAAATTAAGCTATGAGGGTCTTCAAAAGAGAAAACTACACGCTTCATTACAGGTATGGAGAGAGTACTATCATCATCATGAGGACAAATCAAAATTGGCGAGGTAGGTGTATCCCGAGAGATGATGTTTGCGATTGCCAAAGGAAATGTGAACCATTAGTCAAGTCCTCGTTGTCACATTTGCAAAAGTGGGTACACTCGCCGTGACGCTTGAACACAGCATTGTGGCGACTTAGAGAACACTCTCGAATAGTACAGCGATGCCAAATTTCAGCAAAACCTCAATTTCTTTTTTTTGAGTTTGTGGGTACAATAAACTATATAATTTTAATGAAGGAAATTCAGTTTTTGCTGATGCAATGAGTGAAGAGTCCGGCTGTGCAGTGGGCGCAAGACCGGGTATACTCGAGTTCGACTGCAGCTTCCCACAACCTGGCCTCATATGACAACTTCCTGGTCAGGAAGTCCCTTGCGGCATCTGGGATATTCCAGGGACAATGTCAAGCCACTCCATAAGATCTACAAATGTTGTCGGTGCAGGAGCCGATGCATCATCATCTGTTTGTGGTTGACCAACTGCCAAAACCCTCAACTCGGATGAGCTGGACTACTTATTGCTTTCACACAAGAATTCACCTGCTTCCTCCCATCCCGGTTGTGTCAATTTGTCAAGCTTCATCTACTTCTGCTGGAACTTTTCCATGCGCTGCTGTCCAGTTTGGGTGATTGTGCCCTTCACCCATCCGGGTTCATCATCTTCGCTCAGCTGACCCTTCTCTGTCTCTTCATCATCCTCATCTTCCCCATCCTCCCCATTGTTTGAACTTGCAAGAACACTCAGACTGTCTCCGATAGCAACTATCATCTCCTGAAAGATATTTCTCGGGCTCTCTATTCATGAAACTTGCATTTACACCTTTCTTCAGATCTTCCTGCGCTTGTTGAACTGCTGCCTCAGCGTCATCGATTCACTTTCTTGCACCAGCGGTTTCTCTCCCAACATAATCCACGATCGATGTCTCGATTTCTTCAATGGTTAAGCAGTGTGTTTCTCGTTGTTTCTCAGCCGCGAGCTTCTGTTTGGATCACAAGGTGGGCAATGCCCCAAGGGTTCAGACTCTCTCTGCTTCCAGGCCGCTTGTGCCTTCATTTGCTAGATGACATCGTTGGGTGGACCGCTTTGTCAAGTCGACATATTTGCCCACCTGAAGTGGGGAAATGTTCATTTTCAGATCATTGAGCATTGAAGTATGCATGGACTTTGTTGTCGGGCGAGAGGTTGGATGTTGCATCATATGTACAATATGGAGGCAAGCTGCGTCTTTTATGTCAAGGTTGGTATGTTCACTCATCATGAATAAAGCAAAATCTCCCTTTTGACTGTCAATGAATTGGGAATAGTTACGCTAACTGTTCAACATGACTTGATTGTTAGCGTCAGTTTCATTTAATATCGCTGCAATTATTTGAGACAAACATCAGCAGACGTCCTGTCCCTTGGATAATGTCGCAGTTATATGTTACAATCATGCGATTGTGGCTGTTCTACGCAGCAATGAATCCCTGTCAAGCAATATACACCATCAGATCGACTTATGCCACATCGTGGGGTGGTCGGAAACCACAGCAGCTGGCAGCTGTACTCAGTAGGATTCGTCCTGGGTATAACAAACAGGTTCGCTGCTGCTTTTTCCATTCGGACATGATGGTAACTATATAGTACGCAGGACTTCCCACATATTTTCGTTATCATCTTCCTCTCCAAATCCACACCAGCAAACCATCGATACAAAACCAACCGAGCCAGGTGGGTGCGGATTGAAATCAAGCCAATTGGCGGGCGCTACATCGAATACCTCACTCAGTGGCAGTCAGCAAGAACGCAGACACCAGTTAGTCCACTGCGATGCTGCCAATGCAGCCACCAAACGTATGACCCAGGATGCACATTTAACAATCATCCGGAGGACTGGAAACTGCAAGAATCAGAAGCAGCATGCAGTTGGATGTGTATATATCTGTATCGAGGAAAGCGGCCATTGATCAACCGTATAACATACAGCGAGTGTCCTGGAGAGCGGTGTGAGCAATTCATTGCTGCCCATCACAGAAAACCTCCATGGTCAACAAAGGCATTTGTTGGCGCAGTCTGAGGGATCGAACATCAACATGCAGTCAGCTCTGGGATTTTTGTGGATGAATTTCCTGATAATCATCCTTGTGAGTCGATGAAACTGGTTTTAATTACCTTAGAGGAGGATACAGAAGTGTATATGGTAGAGGTAATAGCCGAATCTCATTGTTAGAAGCAGCAACTAATTTCTTGTTGGTTTTCAACGTGTCTGGTACTATGGCAAGGCAAGGAGGTCAGGAACAGCTGCAGCAGTCCGACATGCGCCTGGCTTTGAATATGGCCAGAATGGCCAAAGATGAGTTTTTGCATGCGGCAATGGAGGAAGCGCAATATCTGATCAAGACACCACGTGCCGAGGTCCGCACAGATCCGAAGCGGGGTACTGGGTTTCCTGGGTATAAAGAGGTGTAGGCTGCAATTGAAAGACACCCGGCAAAGCTTCGTCAAACAACATGGCTGGATGACTTCCTTGCAAAAATGGCACTGGAAAGAATCCGCAGACATGTTGGAGACACGTAAGAACAGGTGCACCTCCACCTGACCTGGGCAGACAGCCGACTCTCGAGCCAACGCCACATCTGCCCGGAACGCCACCCACCCTGACCGGTGGCAATTCTGGAGCTCAACCTTTCCAAACTGTCAATTTGCAGGCCAGACACGTGTATTCACATACATCCCGTCCCTGTGCTGAATGTTTTACTCTTGACCCATCTGCTCAGGATAGCCAGGATGATACAGAATGTGATCCAGATATGCTGACTGATGAAGGAACATCCACTGTTTAGTACACTATCTGCTGTGTGATAATGCAGCAAACATCCATTTTGAAAACAGGACCAGCCTGGTGAGCAAGCCTGCAAGTGATGACGAGCATTGATCGAATGGCACAGGATTTTGGTGATTATCATTACATATTTATATCTATTATCAAGGAACAATGTAGTGATCAAGAAGAAAGTTAATGAAAATGCTTGAAAGGCTGCCAAAACAATGTGAATCATGGACTACAACAAATGGAATAATTGCACATTGCGGATACACCCGTGGCAAAATGAGCGTCAACGGAGCGTCAACATTTTCAGGTCATGTAAGTCTGGTAATTATAAATTGGTTCGATAGTGGTTTTACATAATCGGAGTATTGGCTGCCATTATTGGCAAAAATTATCATGACACAATCCTTACCTCATCTTGAAAATGAGTGTCGAAGGAGGGTCAACGCTTTTTGGTCATGTGTCCTCGGTAACCACACTGCCGATAGGGTGCAGACAGACATAATGGATTATTGGCCCCCTTTATATGGAAAACAGATTTCGATACCCTCCCTGACCCATCTTGAAAATGAGCATCAACTGAGTGTCAACGATTGTTGGTCGTGTATCTTGGGTAATCTGGGGGGTGACAGGTTGCAAATAGTCATAAACGGAGTATTGGCTGCCATGATAGGAAACAGAGAAAGTGAAACCCTCCCTGCCACATCTTGAAAATCAGCGTCAACGGAGTGTCAACGATTGTTGGCCTTCCATCACTTTCAATCACAGCGCGATGTGGCTGGTATGGTCTATATACATTGTTTTGACTGTTTTTATATGCTAAAAGGGTCAAGAATACTTAGTGTTAGGTCTGCAAATGAAATAAGTTGTTACTGTCCCAGAGGATGTAGCGGGAATGTCCGGTACATATCCGCCTATAGACACTGCCATATACTTCTTTATGGATGTTGGGGATCAAGTGCCACTCCTATTACTGATGATGCAAGACCCAAAATTGTTGACGCTCTGTTGACGCTAATGTTTGGGATGTGGTAGGGCGCCTAACTCTGTTCGTTTGGCGCATTCAGGCGGCAAATAAGTTGATAATATACCGTGACATATGAATCTGAATATTTTATGATCAATAATTGCATATCTGAACACGAAGATATATGTGAAACTGTGAATGCAGAACCGGAGATTGGAACCATCGGGTGTCGTAATACCCAGCGAAAACCGCGTGATGATGTGCACAGGTCAGGGATTGCCCCGCCAAGAGTCTGCGAGTCGGGTTGTTAGACAGAGCAGGAATCTAAGTGATTGGTTTGTGTGGTCCACACCCAGACCGCTGGCGGGTCACCTGAATTCTTTCCTATCACTAGCGGCAGGTGCTTTCCGCTCTCGACCATTGATTGCATTGATACTGTCCATATGTATAGTCAGGATCTTTTTTTGCATCTCTGCTGGGATACTTTCCCATTATTCGAATCGATCACTATATGATCATAATAACATGGCAGAGATGTGTGTCCAAAACGGTGTTCTGCATAATCTTGTATGTATCCACTTCAAATACCACGCGGAAGAAACCGCCACCAGCCCAGTTGTCCAAGGAATGCTTTACTGCAGTTGTAGCAAGTAACAAACACTCAGCTGTCACCTCATCGTTGGAGAGGGATGTATATGGCCGTCGCATGAAATTATGCTTTCACTTCTCAAAGATGGATTTTGCCATCACACCCGATAGTGAACGATGCAGACACATCTTCTTCGGTATCTAAGTTGATCGTTAGGATATTCATAGAATCAATGGTGTTGAGTTATACTTCACTCTCACAGTCTGAATGATGATACCGGTATGTAGAAGGAGAGAATCATCTTCTTACTAGCTCATGGCAGGCATCGTTCAAATGGGTGCCAAAGCTATTGGCACATTGATCAGGAGAAACATCACGAGTCTGATCAGTGAAGAGCGCTCGGGTAGCTGATTGGTGATCTGCGAGCTTTGGTGTTAGTGCTACTGAACCGGGGTTGAAACATGTGAATACTTACTGTGTGGATAGCTGCTTTTGAGATATCAAACTCCTTGATTGCCGTACTTAGAATGTCAAGCACATTCTCATAGCTATCCTTGTACGGTTTGTCGACATCGACATGGTAGAGGTCCTCGTTACATATTCCGTAAAAGAATATTTCTCGGGCAATCACCCACTAATGTTTTGGCACCCCGATATCACTCACGTCACGCTTTTGCTGGTGGCCAGTATGGGTGGGGGACCGATTCCGCTTTTGCATCTAGGTGTTGCCTAAGTTGGAGAGGTCGCGCAAAGTCAAAGGCAATAAGGAAATATTGCTCTTACCTGCTTAGCATAGTGCTCCTGGTTCCCTGAAGGAGTGTCATGGGGTGATTGCAATGACTATGAATTGTCAGCTACAGGGTTGAATGTTGGATTGGGGTGTGGCTGTTACCCCCCCGGGTTGCCCGAAGAAAGAGTGATCGATTGTGCATAGGTATTGTCAGTCAATGCGGGGGTGGATATTTCTGCTTCTACATGCCTGCCGCTGGCTGTCGGATGCACAAGGTGTTCGCTACTAGTAATAGTCAGTCCAAAGCAGGGATGGTCATTTCTGCTCCTACAAACCCGTCATTGGGTGCTGCAAGTACTTGCTGTTCGCACCTAGAAATTGTCAGTCAGACACAAATGTCGAGCTGGATGGGTCATTTCCCCACCTTGTTTGTTCAAACAGGAAGAATGACTACAGTCATTTAAAATGCCTGTTCTTCGACGTGGGGATCGCAGTTCATCATCATCGTCATCACATTCAGTCCTCTGCTGACTCTCCGCGTGCTTGTTACCGCCATCATCACCGCTGGATTCCTGCCGTTGTTGGCCATTTTCATCGAACCGAGTCCCATGGCTACTGGCACCGGAGTTTTGATGAGCATTGCAGCAGCTGCTGCCTTGGGACCTGCCACTGCAATTTCAAACTGTATGGCCACTGCTGCCTTGGGATGGTGTTGGTCAGTTGCGGGTAGTGCTGCCTGACCTGGTTCTGTTTGCCATTCTGTGGGTGGTATGTTGCTGTGCAGGTTGGTATTGGGTGAATCGGCTTTGCATGTATTCGGAATCCACAGCTCGTCACCGTTTATTATATAGTGCATTTCTAACTCCCATCACCTAATCACAACCTTGTCAGAGATGATAATAGACCCAATAATATTGGTTCCTGTGTCAGTGTGATGGTCCAGGTGAGAGCCTAAGTTATGCTGTAAATGTGTCAGAATCAAGTTCATTATCATGGTTGAGCATATACCGGATACGTTGGGTCTTCCGTGTCAGAGTTGAAGTAATCACCGTATAGGCGAGGTTGCTTCTGGTGTCAGCGTAGGGTAGTTCTCAGTTATGGTGATTGTCAGAGTTAGGGTGATTGTCAGAGTTAGGGTGATTGTCAGAGTTAGGGTGATTGTCAGAGTTAGGGTGATTGTCAGTTAGGGTGATTGTCAGAGCTAGGGTGATTGTCAGAGTAAAAGTTATACCACATACCTTGGGTCTCCTGAGTCAAAGTTGAAGTAATGCCGTATTGTAGGTGGGGTTGTTTCCCATATCAGAGTAGAGTGGTTGTTAGAGTTAGGGTAATTGTCAGAGTTAAGGTAATTGTCAGAGTGGAAGTTATACCATATACTTCGGATTCTCCCGCATCAAAGTTCAACAAATGCCGGTCCATCGGTGAGGGTGCTTTCGCAATCGGAGTAGAGCGGTTGCCAGAGTTACGGAAATTGTCGGAGTCAAAGATATACCATATACGTTGGGTATCCCAAGTCAAAGTTGAAGTAATGGCATATTATAGGTGGGGTTGCATCCCGTATCAGAGTTGGGTGGTTGCCAGAGTGATGGAAATTGTCAGAGTTAAGGTAATTGTCAGAGTTGAAGTTATACCATATACATTGGGTTCTCCCGAGTCAAAGTTGAAGTAATGCCATATTATACGTGGGGTTGCTTCCTGTATCAGAGTAGGGTGGTTGTCAGAGTTAAGGAAATTGGGAGAGTTAAGGAAATTGTCAGAGTTATACTGCATACTGTGGGTCTCTCATGTCAGAGTCAATGTTGTACTGCACCTTGCCATGTTCAGAGTAAGTTTTATAGGTTCCATAAGTTAGACTTGATATTATACCACATTGTTAAGTTTCAGTAATCTGCCAATCTTCATGACTATATTCTTGCGCTCAAACCTCTACGTTGGGCCACACTATGAGACCCATGTCCCGCAACCACTCTGGGATCTCGCTCTGCTGATCCTACCACACAGGTGGATCTCCATACAGCAGAGTATGGTCTGCACTTCTGAGCGAGTCGAAAATGGCAGAAACAGTCGCGAATGGTGTACCTTTGGTAATCCAGCCAGATATCTCCACCAGTGCTCCGGGGGAGACGGCGCCTGACCCGACCTGAGGGTGAACAAAATGAAGCCCATATAATTCGAATATTGCATTGCAAGCAGTATAGCATCATGAAACTGCACATGATTGGAGGTCCATACGATTAGCGGTGGAGCTCTCAAATGTATGAGAGTAGGTAATTCAGAATGTTCCGGAGGTAACTTACCCAGTCAAGCATTGTATGACGCATATCCCTATGGGTAGTAATTTGTGCTGGTTAGAGGTTAGGCCCCCATATGCCTACAGAGGAAGCTGAGAAAGGTTTGGTTCGACCCAGTGGGCCATTCTTATCCAATATCCGCTTCTTGACCGCTAGGGTTGGCGGATTCATCCCAGAGGAAGTAGTTAGTGTCGGCCATACGAAATTGGCACTGTGCTTGTTAGAAGAGTAGGATGTGCTTGTCAGAGCAACCTGTCAGAAGAACCTGTCAGAGCAACCTGTCAGAGCAACCTTGTCAGAGCAACCTGTCAGAGCAACCTTGTCAGAGCAACCTTGTCAGAGCGACCTGTCTGTGCAACCCTGTCAGAGATGAGTTGTGCTCGATTGGCATATTGTACGCACCACTGGGCCATGTGATTGAAATGGATGAATCAATGTCACGGAACCATTTCGGTTTACTGTGTGGCCCCAGCATTGCGTAGATGAATCAAACTCACAGACCCATTGTACTTTGCTGAGTCGTACTTCTGTTGATCTTTGCAACTTTGTGTTGGCAGTGTGTAGTATAAATATAGGACATGAAGTACTGTGGTAGCACCATCAGGCACTGGAATTCGTACCCTCGTATGGCATAGAATTCCATTCTCTACCCACCATGTTCCCTACCTAACGTCCTTACAATGCCTGCTACAACAGGCCACACATCCCAAAGCCTCAAACAGTGTCAGTCCTACAATAATATATCGGTTAACGAGACAAAGAGACCGGCAGCTACTCCACATATCGGCTCTACAGCCAAGCCCAGGAAATGAGTCTGAAGTCAAATTTGTATTCGAAAGCATTCAAGCATTGCTGTTTGGCACTGTGAGTGTCCGTTATATCTCCGAAGTGAATTCACACCAACAGCAAACTTGAGCCGACAACCGGGTGGCACGGATATCTCGTTGGATAGGACTATTGTGCTCCTGCACAAGACGTTGAATTTTTTTTCGCTTCTTTCTGTCTTCGGTGGTTGGTCTTGGCTTTTATCGGTATGAAGGGATTTCGGTACAGTTTTTAGTCACGGTGTCTCTTCAATATGGTTTTACCAAGTACTGAATCCATCATTCATTGTCGCCCTGACTGTAGAGTACTTGCTGGGCAATATGCTTGAAGAGTGTTTACCAATAGAGATATCGCATTGTTAAATGATGAAAACTTTTGTCCACCGAGCATTGTCATGGCTAACCCTTTGGAGAGTCGCTGTCAGAGCTGTTGTCAGATTGTTGTCAGAGTTGTTGTCAGAGGGCTTTTGTGAGAGTGGCTGCTGTCAGAGTGGCTGCTGTCAGAGTGGCTGCTGTCAGAGTGGTTGCTGTCAGAGTCGCAGTCAGGCTAGTCGACAGTCAAAGTCAGCGACTAATTTGCTCCATCCATCGATAATAGACATCTATACAGCTCGAACCCTTCCAAAAAGACACCCGTGAGATAACCCAAAAGCGACCCAAAACGCAGTGGAGTGAATGCGGAAACCCAAACAGAGAACAAAAATGTGAACCCCAACGCAAGATCCCAAACCCCAGATGCAAGCCAGAAGGAAAGAATGCGCAAACCCAATAGTACAAAGTACAGAAAGATCACAAATTGTCTAACGTCCATTATTACATCATTATATTGAACAATCACAGCAAACTGGAGTGCCTGTGGGGATGTCTTTCCAATCAAGGTACCATTTACTTGATCAGCATCAAGATCAATGTCCTCACTGGCAGTGTCTTGGAGAACACCCACCTGCCCGCAGTTGATAAATGACTGCTTCATGGAGGTATGATCATCAGCATTCATTGAGCTATGGATAGCAAAACAATTGTAGCCTAAGAGGCGGCAGTACTGTGCACAGTGAGTATCATTGTCATACAAAGAGTTGATGTCAGAGTTAAATGTCAGAGTAGATGTGTGTCAGTGTTAAATGTCAGAGTTGATATGAGTGGCAGAAAGTGGGATTTTAAAGGAGTGTTAACCTGTTCGATGAGCCACTGGGTAAGTGGCCAATATACCCACCGAATCACCTTCCCTGCATTGCCTTTCGCTGTGAAGGTGTTCCGGAGATAGTGTTTGAGCCAAGCAAACATTGGCGACCCAAACTATAATGCAGCCTCGATCTGAGTACAGGTCACAGACTTGACATTCTCAGGAAGTAGTATTCGGTCCGTCTTCACTGGGAAAGCCTTTACGCACTCAGCAATAACCGTCCTCAGCAAGATCAGGTTCGGTCTGCCCAAGTAAGCAACCCCTGATGGTAATGACCAAAATGGTTTTGAAGAAGCTGTTTCCGAATCCATCGAGGTAGGGCAAAGTATAAGCGCTGCGGAGGTAAGTGTATTAAACTGCTAATGAGGGCCAAAAGGCTGCGTCTTGCCCATAGATGTAGCCTGAGCAGAGTCAACCCTGGTGATTTTACCTCTAAGCCCCATATAGCTACCGTCTACCAAATTAATATAGAACTGACCAGCTGCAGAGGACTTCGTGAATGTAACTAGTTCGGTGGTTACATGCATATGAGGTATATTGATGATGGGCTTTGGGTTCTTCAATGGAATATGGCTGACCATTGTTCGCCGTAGCATTAGGGTGTAAAATACCACTCAAGCTCGCTTCCCAAGAGTTTCCTCGTAGCGGTGCCGTCTGATTAATATATCCTATGTCTGAGTGGCCTGTATTGATTTCCCCACTTCACCAATTATGTGCAACATATAGGTATCCCAACCAATTATTGTGCGGTGAACAAGTGATCCCAATTCTGGGCCTTTCTTGTACAGATCTGCAACTGGCATGAACCCAACACCACTTTCATTACCTGAGACATTAGTCCTGTCTGCGACCCAATCGTCATCAATGTTCAGAGTATGGTTGAATGTATTAGGCGGCAGCTGTAGGGTCAACCAGCATGAACTCTCCAGAAAACGCAGGATCCAATGCAAGTCTTCGATGCCATTTGCCAATGGGGTTGGCATTAACATCCATTTGTATTGGGGCTCCAGACTGAGTATACAGGACGCCATATCCATATTGTAATCGTGGCAGTCCACATTAACCAACTTGCGATTAGCCTTCCTGAACTTGCCGATTGGGGTCCTGCTCATTCTCAACCTGTGGGCCTCATCCAAGATACCCCGATCATGAATGCCAGGGCCTCAAACTTTGGAACCCTCGGCTTCCTCCTGGTTGCACTGCTGGCAGAAAGTCTCAATTGTCGAGATCATGACTATTCTCCAGGTATACCATGCAGAGTGGCCCGATGGGATACCCTCCTCCAGGAAGCAGTACCATAATGGAGATGTGGAGTTACCTCAGTGAACTTAGTCCCTGCAGCTTCCAATTCTGCCACCATCAGTTTAGGTCGACGTCAACCTTAGCTTGAAGTCACTACGGTGGTATGTATTCCGGTCATACCACAGAATCAATATTGGTAGGAGGACCTCCCACTTTGGCTTTGGTGGATCTCTTCCGACCTACTTGCCACGTTCAATTGTCGCTTCGTGGTCGTTCATGTCAATCTCTGATTTGTCGAATCCAGGAGGTGGATTCTTGATTTTTTGTTCATAGACATCAACCTGGTGACATATTAAAGCTAGTGCTGTCAGAGTCTGATGATTGGGAGTGTGGTGAACAGTATATCTCAAGGGCACAGCATGGTCGAATCTTGCCAGTACTGCAGTCATCAGCCAATAAACCACCTTTTGCCAAGCTATTGTCCTCCTCTGCCATCCAGTTCACTGCACTAATTCGGTGCAGTTGTAACTTGGTGGGTTTGTGGAGAGGCTTGAAAGCTCTGATCTCGATGGTGATGCCTAACGCTGCCATCGGCTCCTCCAAGATATCTCTCTGAAATTCCTGGTTATCCATCAGCTTAGGTAACCTGCAAGTAAAATTAGCTTCATTCAACATTCTGACAGCAGCTCTGATGGTGGCCTAAGCTCTGACAGCAGCTCTGACAACAGCTCTGACCACGGCTGAGCTCTGACAGCAGCTCTGACAGCAGCTGAGCTCTGACAACAGCTCTGACAGCAGCTCTGACAGTGGCTGAGCTCTGACAGCAACTCTGACAGCAGCTCTGACAGCGGCTGAGCTCTGACAACAGCTCTGACAGCAGCTCTGACAGCGACCACTCTGACAAGGACAGTGACTCACCAGTCCACATCGACATTATCCGTCTGGTCCTCCTTCTGTCTATGCGCATCCGGCTTGTTCGCTCCCTCCTCTTCCATCAGGGCAATATTGTTGAAGTCAGCGTCTACCAGATCTAGTAGTTGTGCATTTTGAATGTCGAAATCTTGGTCCTCGGGTTCAACAGTCTGGCCGAGGGAATGACTTGCTGGTGCATTAGATGTAATCAGCATGATCCCAGGATCTGAATTGTCCTGGTCCTCTGGCATCCTTGGTAGCTCTTCCTTCCCTTCCCCTTCCTCCTGCTCCTACATATCATTCAATTCATCAGCGCTCATTTCATCTCCGGAACTGTCTAGTAAGTCAATAACTCGGGGCTCGCTGTCTTTGTCCTCTTGTCTCACCCTAATGCTCGATGTTCATTCCAGGTTGAGGGAGTTGTTCTTGATATATTCCATTTCGTTGTCGGTGTCATCCAGCATGACGGTGTTGTTGATGGTAACAAATGTCACAATCAGACAGCCTTCGATTTTGGCGAAGGACCGACAGTCATCCCAGCTCGATTCGTCCAATGGACTGTCAATTAGTGCACATCTTGACAATGGACTATCACCCTGGGTGGACATTGTACTTGCCAAACTGGAGTCAACCGCCCACAAATTGGTTGCTAGATCATATTGCCAAGTAATCCAGGCAACAAGTTGGTCATAACCCTGGGGCGCAGTAGTATTCTTTGTGAAGTCTCTCAGAAGTCAAGGCCTCATGAACTCTTCCACAATATCTACCGGGTTATCATCATCCATCCAGGTGATAAAATGATCAACACCGTCTTCTCTGGCTTTTTGGTATCGATTTTTAGGTGAGGTGTCTCCCACACCGGATTGAGCTGGTGAGCAGGTTGCACAGCATTGAAGCCTCCTGCTGCTGAGATCTCTGAGTGAAAGTGGCAAGGGATCGCGTGCATCATTCGGTCTGAAAAATGGTCACTGGTGGGCACTGCAAGAGCTGTTCATCTGGAATGGATTGAACCTAGGTGACTTAGTATCCCCCAAAAGCGCCAGAACCATAGGACACGGTATCGTCGACAATACCGTCGATCAAGTAGTGCCTCAGTGAGTGGTACTCCTAGTACCCTGCACTACCGAATCTCCCATTGGTAGTAAAGATGTTGAGCTTGAAATGGCGGGTGCAGTAGACCCAACACGAACATCTGAAGTGCATTGATTGATTGGTGTAATAGGAGGGACCAGCATATGCTCTGATGAAGGAGCTAATGTGATCATGGGCGGAGGGCTTGATGTGGTTTTGGGCTATGCGGTGGCACTCGTTGTGGTCTTTGACAATCTAGGGGGGCGAGGTGGGGCTTTCTTGGGTGTGGTGGTGGTGGCCCTTCGGGTGACTCTGATTTGTAAGCATCAGATGAGTTTTTTGACTGTACAGACATGATCATCATTGAGCTTCATATCGTGTGTAAATCCGAGGAGATCTGAAAAGTTCTCAGTAATCATCTTGCAAATCTCGGTAACCTCTTATTTGTCAGGTCAATGTCAGTCAATGTCCAAGACTCAATGTCAGAGACTCAATGTCAGAGACTCAATGTCAGAGACTCAATGTCAGAGACTCAATGTCAGAGACTCAACGTCAGAGACTCAATGTCAGAGACTCAATGTCAGAGACTCAATGTCAGAGACTCAATGTCAGAGACTCAACGTCAGAGACTCAATGTCAGAGACTCAATGTCAGAGACTCAACATCAGAGACTCAATGTCAGAGACTCAATGTCAGAGACTCAATGTCAGAGACTCAACGTCAGAGACTCAATGTCAGAGACTCAACGTCAGAGACTCAATGTCAGAGACTCAATGTCAGAGACTCAATGTCAGAGTCAGATTTACAAACCTGGTCACGCATCTTGTCTACACCTCGCACATCAGTGTACAATCTGATATTGGCTTACGAAGGGATAGTGGATTAGCTGTGTTCAGTTTTCCATTCCTGGACTGCTGCAAGGCCTTCAGTGAATGCAGACTGGCTTCTCACAGTGTCAATGTCCTGGGTCGTCTTCATCAGCACAGAAGCAAAGATATCTTTGGTCCGGTTCGAAACGTAAGTAGGCCATCTAAGTGGAATGAGGTGTGGTGCCAAAATGCTGGTTGTTCGGAGAATATCAGGGTCGCTGCATTGATATGAGGGTCGATGAGTGGATATGACAGTCCTCAAGTTAACGTAGATTGATCTCAGTGAATAGGTGAGGATTTTATGTGTTAGACACCATCTAGTACTAGATGCGCTCTGCCCTACACTCGATGGAATGACCACTCCAATAGACTTTGTCACTGTGATGCGAATATGCAAGTCGATCCGGTTGAGACAGCGCCGCAGATTCAAGGGAGGAGTGTCTGAAGAAGCAAAATGATAGTTAGTTGAGACAGGTCGGAATCAGTAGATGAAAAAATGTCGGTGGTTGTTTGGAAGGCCGAACAGAACGAAGTTTGGATGGAGGTGGGTGGTTGTCGTGTAGGAATGCTGATCAGTCAGTGGCCAAAACATCTATTCACACTGTTCCGTTTAGGGAAGCCGAGAATGGTACTTAATAGCGGAACTTCCCAGCATTCCACACAAGGAAACAGATGGGGCTAAAGATAGTTTACCCCAAGCCTAAAGATAGTGTGTGGTACAACAATATCACGAGGCTAGGCTAGCATCCAAGTAAATTTAGGGTAGGCTGAATACACAGCATTGGGACACGGGATAGGAGCCTCACTACGATCAATTTCGAGGGGGCACTGAATCGCAAACATTTCACATTGATCAATGCAGTACGTTATGTGCGCAGTGTGTGGCAGGGTCTTTTCCTGACAAAGTGGTCTCACTCGTCACTACTGTTCTACACATGCACGTCTCCACCCAAATTGTTGCAGTCCTTCCGCTTCAGATGGGCTAGACTACGAACTACCAGACAACATTCCCTGATTTGACGACGATACACTCACCCAGCTACCTGAGACGGAGATATTCCCCAATGCAGGAGCCCCACTCGCTGACCCAGTACAAGTTCATTGTTTTGAGAATGATGACTGGGACCCTTTGCTCCGTTTGCTACACCTCAACAATGGCGACTTTGTTGTTCTATTGTGGATGCCAACCTAGGTAAAACAAAACTCACCAACATCCTCAAACGAAGACTTATTGTACCCGATGCCAATTCAAAATACCCTGACCAGCTCTATCAACTCATTGCAGCCATGGAAGAAATGGACCGAGTTGTATGCGGATGGGAGGGGAGTTCTGGTAATATTGAGATAAAAGCTACTCCGTGCTGGTATTGGAACCCAATTGCAGCAGTACGACGAATTCTAGGCCATCCCCCATTTAAGGACCATCCCCCGTACCCTCAGGTAAAAGAACTGGATTCCAGTTGTGAACCTATATACGCTGCGATGGGGACCGCAGATTGGTGGAGGAAAACGCAGGCCAGTGTCCTTGTGTTGTCACTGCGATTGTTTCTTGTCAGATTGTCATGTGTTTGGGTGAGTTAGAGCGTCAGAGAGAGGATGTCAGAGAGAACATGTCAGAAAGATCATGTCAGAGAGAGCGTGTCAGAGAGAGCGTGTCAGAGAGGTCATGTCAGAGAGAATGTGTCAGAGTGAAGATGTCAGATAGCGTGACAGAGAGCATGTCAGAGAGCGTGTCAGAGAGAGTGCCGAAGAGCCTGTCAGAGAGCCTGTCAGAGTGTTATGGGGTTGCTTCGTCCTAAGTACCAATACTTAAAGCAAGTATTATTGGATACATAAGTTAGTACTAGGTGCAAGGCCATAGATATTATATCCATCCTGAGCGTATCTCCAATGAAAGTTGCGTTGCAACCTATGGAGATCGTACACACACTGAGGGCAAATGGTAATCGTAATTATTAATTGATTCTCGATTTGTTCTTCGCAGCTCATAGCTGTCGTTTCCTTTCCGCTTTAAGTCTTCTCTTTGTTTTGGGTATGGGATCAACCCTTCCTTCTTGAGTGCGTTGTAAGGGATCAGCCTGATACTGATTTTCCACAGGTACCATGTTTTCGTATGTTTCAGAATGTCTTTGGATATCTTGAGGGGTTGATGAAACACCCCTTTCGGTCAACTGGGATTCTCGTCCTGTGTTGTCATCCGTAACACTCAACGGAAATCTTCGATGATCAATGAAATATCTCAATGATGGATCCAACTGGACCAATGCCGCTAACCACCAAATGCACTGTGCCGCAAAGAGATATGATCGTTCCTCAAAAGTAACTAATAGCTTGCCTAGAGTCCAGAGTATTATATCGGCTTCGGGTTCAAAGGTAATACTCATCAAAGGTGCGGGGCTGCCGCTTTAAGCTAATAATAATTTGTAATAGATATAGGTATCATAAAACTTAAGAATATTTTGTGTTCTTCTTTGCTGGTAGGTATTTGACTGTTCATGCTGCTAGAGCCTGTTCTTTCATTGCCAGGACAATGTGATCTCTTTATAGTCATGCCTCAAGACACTCAGGTCCATACATGCTATGATTCCGTTCTCGTATGATTGCTCTATTGCGATCACGACTTACATTCTTACGAATGCGCCCGGTAATAGATTGCCACCCTTCTCTTAGGATATCATGCTCATATAAATGTGGTTTCAAAGCGGTACGCTCCTGATCAATATCAGGCTATCCATTATATTAAATCGTGTTGATCAATGTATCAGATCATTTCTTCAACTTGGACACATTGCTTCCTTTTGTTCAGTAGTTGGAACATCTGACCGCTTATTGCGTTATCAGTGCTTTATCGCAATTTATAATAACTCTTCGTTATTAAATGCCTCGCCGTTTTACTTTGGCTGTTCGGCAACGTGTTCAGAGATTTTTAATCTGCGACCAACCGATACTCTGCCAATGTAGATTATGACACGTCACTTATGACGTTGCAAGGCATACTAACTCCAGTCAATGAGCAGGGTTGCTTCTGGCCTCTTATCCTCAGCCAATGTCATTAATCCCTCAGATACAGCATGCTTAGGTCTCGGCACTTCCGTAGACCGAGGAGCGTCACAGGTTGATCCCTGTCGCTGAGCGACAAGGCCTGTAAATCCTTACGTACTCGCATTTTGCCTATCATCTGCTGCATACTTAATTCTGCAAGTTTGCAACTTAACTGTATGTTGTCCCGCTAGATAAGTTATAGTAAATGTGGCCAATAACTATGCGCAGTGCTGAAGGTTTTTCACTTCCCAGTAATGGCAACATAGTTGCGTCATCATGGTGGAATCTGCCAGTGCAAGTTCAGACTCGTCACTAATTGATCGACACGCGCCTCAGGAGTAATCCCGCTAAAGATCACCTGACTGACAAACAACGTGTTGCTCTCACAGATAGGTGTTTGCAATTAAATTTCTGCTAACCAATCCACTGTTGTATTATTACCGCTGTTAGGTTGAACCCCTAACACAGAGAGCCTGTCAGAGAGCCTGTCAGAGAGCCTGCCAGAGAGCCTGTCAGAGAGCCTGTCAGAGCGAGTGCCAAAGAGCGTGTCAGAGAGTGTGTCAGAGAGTGTGTCAGAGAGTGTGTCAGAGAGCGTGTCAGGGAGCGTGTCAGACAGCGTGTCAGAGAGCGTGACAGAGAGTGTGTCAGAGAGTGTGTCAGAGAGCGTGACAGAGAGCCTGTCAGAGAGCCTGTCAGAGAGCCTGACAGAGAGAATGTCAGAGAGCATGTCAGAGCGAGTGCCACAGAGGGTGTCAGAGAGCGTGTCAGAGCAAGTGCCAAAGAGAGTGTCGGAGAGCATGTCACTGAGCATGTCAGACAGAGTGTCAGAGAGCGTGGGAGTTTCATCGTGTCAGAGCAGGTAGCCGGTCAGGACCGTCAGCTCCAGTGTTGACCGGATTTGTCTGGATATTAAAACCTCATTACTCTTTGCTAACACATCCTATGAATCTTTGCCAGATGGAACGACAGTTGTCCCTGTGATACTCGGCAGTGACAAGACTATGCTATCTATGCTAAGTGGCGACAAAACAGCTTGGCCAGTTTATCTCAGTATCAGTAACCTCTCTAGGGCAAAGTGACAATCAGTTCAGACGAATGGGTTAATACTAATCTGGATTTACCACAATGTCCTAACAGACTAAAAACCAACACCAATAGGTTCGCCCGTCATGAATCTATTGCGGCGATATTGCACTCACAAGAGAAGCCGGCGAAGAGCGGATCACCGGTCATGTGCGCAGAGAATCGCACTCATCACGGATTGCCCCGAATCGCGTCATTCCTTGCCGACTACCCTGAGCAGTGCACAATAAGTATGGTGCAAAATTGTTAGTGCCCTTGACATGAGATAAGCCCGGATGACTAGCCAGGCTCCGCACGCAGGTCTAAGCACCACCATCACCAAGTCTACCTTCATTTGTCAACAACGGTGGCTGAGGAGGTGAGGCTGTGGAAGTTAGCCAACTGTCCAAATTTTGCCAATGCCCATGCAGGCTGTAATATATATAGTCACATGAATGTTGACTGGTTGCACCAGCTACTGAAGGGTTCATTTAAAGATCACACCTGGGAATGGATTGTTAGTTTTCTGAAAGATATTGATGGCCAGGAAAAGGGTTTGGACCTGATAGATGAACAATTTTCCATGATTCTTTGGTTCTCAAACATTCGCCAGTTTGCAGACAAACTTACCCACATGTAACAATGGACCGGTGCCGAGTACCAAGGACATGGTTCAAACCTTGCTTGCACAGTTTGCCCCTTTTCTGAAAGGGCATCCCGACCACCTTAAGGCCATCAAATCTGTCACGGACTTCATATTGATTACCAGCTACCACTCCCACCCCAAAACCACGCTCAAAGACCTACAGGATGCGCTTAGTGGCATCAGCAGCAAAATTCACCTGTTCCTAACATACCGCAATAGACACAGTATGAGCGAGATACCCGAAATTGATTCCCTTCTCCACCATATCGAATGTATTAGGGAAATGGGCTCTCATGATAACAGTGACACCGAAATATCTGAAGCTGCTCATGAAACCCTCCTCAAGGATGGCTATCATTATTCACAACTGGTTAGCAATATTCCGCAGATGTTACAATGGGAAACGCACCCGTTTGATATCAAGTCGAGAGTCAGGGTTCGACGGCATATCTTTAATACATATTCCCTCTAACCGAAGGCAGATATATGCAGAAAGCTTCTTGTGGGGGATTCTCTGGCGTCCAACAAATCATCACCTGGTTGGGCTCCTCGCCTGGACGAAGTGATGAGTATTAGGATATGACAGCGAAAGTCCGATGAGATCTATTAGAATCTCACAGGAAGTATACGAAGCAGATGTATAGGGAGTATACCCGATCCAACCAATATTCGAAAGGCAAGCATATACTGAGGCGAGGACGCAAGGGGAACTTTTTTAGTGTTCCTATTGATGTCTGAGCAAGTCTAAAGAACGGTTCTCTAACCGGAGAAACCGCTTCTATATATACAATCATAATAGAGTGATTGTCTGTGACCACGGTTGCGGATCAATATATCAAACAGAAAGAGAAAAACCCTGCAACTGTACAGAAATACATAACAACCGTAAAGAATACAACAGAATCATCTAGACGCGTTCATTTAAGATTTGCGCTGATAAATCCCTCTTCCAACGGAACCAAAAGGAAGATTCTAGACACGTTCTAACCGGAACTTTCTAGACATCCTAAATATAAAAGATAATCAAACTATTAAAAGCTAATAACACACCACGTTATTCTTATCCATAAAGTACCATCTTATCATATGGAGAATACTTAAGAAAGTTCAATCATAGTAAAGAGAAATGGAGATACTGCTGTATTTTCAATACCCCTTCTCACTTCGATCCAAACATCAACGAACATAAGTGGTCATTAACATATCTTGTCATTCCCTGTGTAAATATATCTGCCATAGTTTGTTCTGAAGGTACTGACATAACAGACAAATTTCCTTGATTGATTAGTTCTCGAGTAAAGTGATATGCCACGTCGATATGTTTCGATCGGTCATTCAGTTTCGGATTATATGCCGCATCTGTAGCAGCATTGCTGTCGCAGAAGAGAACGTTTGGTATATTAATTTTCAATAACTCTTGGATTCCACGCTTCAACCAAAGATGATGCTTCATCGTCACAGCAAGTGCCATATACTCAGCTTCACAAGGAGACGCAGCAATGGATTGCTGTTTCCGACATCTCCAGGAGATTGTGGCGTGGGCAACTTGAATAATATACCCTGAAAAGCCTTGTCATGTATCGAGACAATTGTCGTAGGATGCATCCATATATTCAGCCATTTTGAGTTTAATACTCCAGGGATACAAAACGTGTCTATTCTTCGTTCCTTGGAGAGATCAAAGTACTTGTTTTGCCACCGCAAGGTGCTTTGTGGAGTGAGATGAATTGAATTCAGAGTGGTGAGTGATTGTATACGCTAGATCAGGTCATGTTCCAGTAACTAAATACATCAAGGATCCCAATATTTGTTGATATGCCAGTGCATCAGTACGCTTGTCTGGATCTTCCATTGCCCTGAACTGGTGGTTAGAGTTGATAGGTGCCGAGGCAGGCTTGCAATCTTGCACAGAAAAACGGATCAGAATCTTATCGATGAATGTCATCTGGGAAAGAGTGATTCCATCATTGGTAAAGGTTATTTGAATTTGTAAAATCCAACTGACCTCACCCAGATTGTTGATTTTAAACTCAGTCTTCAGTATGTTCATGGTTGGCTCATTTAGCTCTCTAGTAGCTCCAAACCGTGTAATATCTTCCACATATATAGCCATACATATATCCCCTGATTTGTGAACAAGAACACAGGGGTCCCACGCAGTGATACCAAATCTGAAAGGTCCTAGGTATCCTACTAACCGGTAGTACCATTCCCTCTGAAATTGCTTCGATCCATAAATACACCTCTTGAATTTGGCCAATATCCTATTTAACCGACTGCCTGCTGGTAGATCCAGATATACTTCTTCCTTCAAAATCCAATATAAAAATGTAGTCTTGATGTTCAGTTGTCGAGCTCACCATCCTTTGTATGCTGATAATGGCAGCAAAAGTCTACGAGAATCGTAACGGACCAAAGGGGTAACTATTTCATAGTAATCCTGGCCATGGATGTGTGAGAATCGATTGGCTACTAACTGTGCTTTATACCGTTCGACTTCTCCTTGAGCATTTTGTTTTACTTCATATACCCATCTGCTAGCCACAATCTTTGTTTCCACTGGTTTTGGGATAACATCCCAAACATCATTTTCCTTAAGTGACTTAAGTTCTTCATCCATAGCCCTCTTTCAATCTGACCATTGTGGTGATACTCTGGCCTGTCGGTAGGACTTTGGTCCTTCAACTGTTATTTCACTTGAATTTGCCCATTGACTTCCTTCGAGTCCTGCCAGGGGTTGAGGTTCTTGGGTAGGAGGTCAAGGAGGGGCATCACACATAGTAGCTTCAGGGGTATAATCTTCAAAGCAATAGCGTTCGGGCGTATTAACAACGTTTCCAGCACAAGTGACTACCTGACCAACTGGAATTGGTGGTGGTGTCATTGGTGGTGGAGGAGATGGAGGAGGACGTCCCAATGGAAGTTGAGATCGTTGGTTCGGGATTGGATGTTCGTTTTCTTCTTGCGAGTGGTCTGCAGGAACAACTGTTCGAATAGATTCGTTGAATTCTTCGATTTGTTCTTCTTCCTTTACTTTGTTTGTTTGTTTGTAATCATTTTGCATTCACCCCGAAGGGGTGCCCAGCTAAGTTACCATAAGCCGGCCGACCACTGGTGGTCATGGCATTTAATGAACATTTTTATATCCCTGTCCATCAGAAACTTCCTGTCCATCCATCGGCTAAATTACGGCCAAACTAGCTCACATAAAACCTACTTCTGACTCAGGCAAAGTTGTTTCCTCCCACTTCCCGCTACCCAATGGAGGGCACTAAGGCCACTGACCCACCAAGCCCACCCCCATTACTAATCGCTCGTATGCCTAACCTGTGGTGAGTTTGACAC
>Ga0307515_10001049_pt1 | contig 63286 bp, 60 predicted proteins | sample 17_EM_MG_FD_194513 | JGI IMG/M metagenome (GOLD analysis project Ga0307515, IMG submission 194513) | Populus trichocarpa ectomycorrhiza microbial communities from riparian zone in the Pacific Northwest, United States - 17_EM | ecosystem: Host-associated > Plants > Roots > Unclassified | place... | reverse complement strand
GAAAATCATACGTCAATACAATCGTTTTGTGCATTGCGGTGATTTTCTGCGATCTTTTTTTGCGCAGCAATTTGCACTGCATCATCCATTCTCAACTGCTTGAATATGCGGGTTTTGGCCGGACACCGGGCAGGAACTTGATACGGGCGTGCCACATTCCGATATGAACAAGACAGGCCCTTTCCATTTGACAGTCCCACGGCCCTTTGCCACTGTCCCAAAAAATCCAAGGAGGAAATGCCATGTCCAGCCCCTCGATCGTCATCGCAAGCGCCGCGCGCACCGCCGTCGGCTCGTTCAACGGCTCGTTTGCCAATACGCCGGCGCATGAACTCGGTATTGCGGTGATCAACGGCGTGCTGAGCCGCGCGGGCGTCGATGCCTCGGAAGTCAACGAAGTCATCCTTGGACAGGTCCTGCAGGCAGGCGAAGGCCAGAACCCGGCGCGCCAGGCGGCGGTCAAGTCGGGCATTCCGGTCGAGGCGACAGCGTTCGGCATCAACCAGCTTTGCGGTTCTGGCCTGCGCGCCGTGGCACTCGGCATGCAGCAGATCGCCAACGGCGACGCCGGGATCATCATTGCCGGCGGCATGGAATCCATGTCGATGGCGCCGCATTGCGCGCACCTGCGCGGCGGCGTGAAGATGGGCGACTTCAAGATGATCGATACGATGATGAAGGACGGCCTGGCCGATGCCTTTCATGGCTATCCGATGGGGATGACGGCGGAAAACGTTGCCCGCCAATGGCAGCTGACCCGCGAGGACCAGGACATATTCGCACTCGGCTCCCAGAACAAGGCCGAGGCCGCGCAGGTCGCCGGCCGCTTCAAGGACGAGATCGTTCCCGTAACGGTCAAAGGCCGCAAGGGCGATACGATCGTCGATAGCGACGAGTATATTCGCATTGGCGCGACAATGGAATCATTGGCCAAGCTCCGCCCGGCCTTCGACAAGGAAGGCTCGGTTACCGCCGGCAATGCATCCGGCATCAATGATGGTGCCGCCGCCGCGCTGCTGATGACCGAGGCGGAAGCCTCCAAGCGCGGCATTTCACCTTTGGCCCGCATCGTTTCCTGGGCGACGGCCGGCGTCGATCCCAAGATCATGGGCACCGGCCCCATTCCCGCCTCCCGCAAGGCATTGCAGAAGGCCGGCTGGTCGGTCAACGATCTCGATCTCGTCGAAGCCAACGAGGCCTTTGCCGCACAGGCCTGCGCGGTCAACAAGGATCTCGGCTGGAACCCTGAGATCGTCAATGTCAATGGCGGCGCGATCGCGATCGGCCATCCGATCGGCGCATCCGGCGCCCGCGTGCTCAATACGCTGTTGTTCGAGATGAAGCGCCGCGGCGCCAGGAAAGGCCTTGCAACGCTCTGCATCGGCGGCGGCATGGGCATCGCCATGTGTGTCGAAGCCATGTGAATTGCCCGGCACGGGGAATGCCGGGACGAATAAGTCTGACATAACAAGAGGAGGAACGATCCATGGGCAGAGTGGCACTTGTGACAGGTGGCACCCGCGGCATTGGCGCGGCGATTGCGGTCGCGCTGAAGGCTGCCGGCTATAATGTAGCCGTCAATTACGCAGGCAACGAGGAGGCGGCATCGGCCTTCACTGCGGAACACGGTATTCCCGCCTATAAATGGGATGTCTCCAGCTACGAGGCCTGCGAGGCCGGCATTGCCAAGGTTGTAGCCGATCTCGGTCCCGTGGAGGTTTTGGTCAACAATGCCGGCATCACGCGTGACGGCATGTTCCACAAGATGACGCCCGCCGACTGGAACGCAGTGATCAACACCAATCTCACCGGCCTCTTCAACATGACGCATCCCGTCTGGGGCGGCATGCGCGACCGATCCTTCGGGCGGGTGATCAGCATATCCTCGATCAATGGCCAGAAGGGCCAGATGGGCCAGGTCAATTATTCCGCCGCCAAGGCGGGCGACCTGGGCTTTACAAAGGGGCTCGCGCAGGAAGGCGCCGCCAAGGGCATCACGGTCAATGCGATCTGCCCAGGCTATATCGGCACGGAAATGGTCCGCGCGGTGCCGGAAAAGGTGCTCAATGAACGCATCATCCCGCAAATTCCGGTCGGCCGGCTCGGTGAGCCAGAGGAGATCGCCCGCTGCGTGGTGTTCCTGGCGTCTGACGACGCGGGCTTCATCACCGGCTCGACGCTGACGGCCAATGGCGGCCAGTATATGATTTGACCGCCAAGGCGCCTTCTGTCAGGACGGCCTGCCCTCGCATCGTCGAAATATGGTTAACATATTGTTATCACACCATATATAGCGATGAACAAAGCGGGAAACCTGTGCCATTTCCGATTCGTCAGTGATTCGTTCCGGTTCTGGTCATGCCTCTGAAAACCCTGTGAAAACAAAAAAACGGCGCCCTGAGGACGCCGTTGTAAAGTCACCGGGAGGAGAGAATTCTAACGGCAGCGGGCTTCGTGTAGCCGGCCGCGGCGGTCGCGATAGACACAATAGCCGCCACGCTTGGATTTGCTGACGAAGGCCATTGTCACGCCGCCGATCACGGCCCCGGCCACCACACCGGCTGTCCTGCCGGTAACGACGCCGCCGATCACCGCGCCGGTCGCGGCGCCGAGCGTGACGTTCTTTTCGGTGCGGGTGCATGAGGTAAGCGCCAGCGGCACGATGAGGAGAGAAGCTATCAGGAGGTTCTTCATAGCGATGATCCTTTGAGACGCGTCATATCCGTCCCATCAGGACGAGAATGAGGACGATGATCAGAACCAGGCCAAGCCCGCCGGAAGGCCCGTAACCCCAGTTGCGGCTGTGACCCCAGCTCGGGATTGCTCCTATCAGCAGAAGAATAAGGACGATGATCAGAATGGTCCCGAGCATGGCGTGGCTCCGTTCGATGTTTGAAACTGCACGGACCGACAACGCACAGGGCGGCGACTTGGTTCCAAATCCCTCGCGGCAAGGCCTGAACGCCACCGCGTTGGCGCGCCCGGATACGCTTATGGTTAACGGATTGTTACACCGCTAGATATTGTATGGAACGTATCGGGAAACTGCAGTGCAGCGTGATTCGTCGATGATTCGTTCCATTTTGGTTCAGGCGGCCGTTTCCAACTGCAGCCGCCGCGGATCACGCTCCGATAATTGTATATTTACAAAATATTAACCACGAATCGAACGGCCGTTTGACGCCCTTTTTCACCCTTGAGGGGCGCGTCGTGGACGGCAGGCCAGGAAAAGCCAACGGATTCAGCATATTGCAATGCGATAGGTCGAAGGTACTATATCTGGTACAGAACAAAAACCGAACGATTGGGAGTCACCGATTCGTCGCTGATTCGTTCCGAGAGTGTTCCAAAACTTTCCACAATGCTGATTTTCATGGTTAATCAACCATGAACGACGGCAATTCTCCGACGCCTGGCGCGTGCCGGCAGACTTTGTCTTGCAATTGCAACGAAGCGGATGCATGGATTGCCGCTTTCCAGGGTTCGGCGCCGGTCGGACCTCCCATGAACCGGACTGGACCATTTGAAATCCGATCCCCAGAACGTAAGCGGCCGCGGCGTTACCGCGGTGCTTGGCCCGACCAATACCGGAAAGACCCACTACGCAATCGAGCGCATGGTGGCCCATTCCACGGGCGTGATCGGCCTGCCGCTCAGGCTCCTGGCGCGTGAGGTCTATGGCAGGGTGGTCGAAAAGGTGGGCGCGGCACATGTCGCGCTGATCACCGGCGAAGAGAAGATCGCCCCGCCCAATGCGCGCTTTTCCGTTTGTACCGTCGAGGCCATGCCCGATGAGACCAAGGCGTCGTTCGTCGCCATCGACGAGGTCCAGCTCGCCGGCGATTTCGAGCGCGGCCATGTCTTCACCGACCGCATCCTGCATCTGCGCGGCCGCGAGGAAACGCTGCTGCTGGGCGCCGCGACTATGAAACCGATCCTGCAGCAGGTGCTGCCGGGCATCAGCGTGGTCGAACGACCGCGTCTGTCGCAGCTTTTCTATGCCGGATCGAAGAAAATCACCCGCCTGCCGCATCGCTCGGCCATCGTCGCCTTCTCGGCCGACGAGGTCTATGCGATCGCCGAACTGGTCAAGCGCCAGCGCGGCGGTGCGGCCGTCGTCATCGGCGCGCTCTCGCCCCGCACGCGCAACAAGCAGGTGGAACTCTACCAGGCAGGCGACGTCGAATACATCGTCGCGACCGACGCCATCGGCATGGGCCTCAATCTCGATGTCGATCACGTCGCCTTCGCCCAGGATCGGAAATACGACGGTTTCCAGTATCGCAACCTGAATGCGGGCGAGCTCGGCCAGATCGCGGGCCGCGCCGGTCGACACCTGCGCGACGGTACCTTCGGGGTAACCGGCCAGACGCGACCTTTCGACGATGAACTCGTCAAGCGCATCGAAAGCCACGAATTCGACAATGTGAAGGTCATGCAGTGGCGGTCCAAGCTGCTGGATTTTTCGACCCTCGCCGCGCTCAAGGCGAGCTTGGAGACGGCCCCCCGCGTTTTTGGCCTGACCAAGGCGCTACCGTCGGATGATTTGCAGGCGCTGGAACATCTGTCGCGCTACCCGGATATTTTGGAGCTTGCCACGTCGCGCGAAAGAGTGGAAAAGCTCTGGGAGATTTGCGCGCTTCCCGATTACCGGCGTATCACCTCGCTCCAGCATTCAGATCTGGTGGCGGCGATATACAAGGACATCGTTCGCCGCGGCGCCGTCGATGAAAGCTTCATGTCCGAGCAGGTTCGCCGGGCCGACAGGACCGATGGTGAAATCGATACGTTATCAGCGCGTATTGCGCAAATCAGGACTTGGACCTATGTGTCCAACCGGCCGGGCTGGCTTGCAGATCCGGCACACTGGCAGGAAAAAACGCGCGATATAGAGGACCGCTTGTCCGACGCGTTGCATGAGAGGTTGACCAATCGCTTCGTTGATCGCAGGACATCTGTGCTCATGAAGCGCCTGAGAGAGAATACGATGCTTGAAGCGGAAATCAGTGTGAATGGCGATGTCTTTGTGGAAGGACATCATGTGGGGCAGCTATCCGGTTTCCGGTTCACGCTGGTCGGCAGTACCGACGGGCAGGACCTGAAGGCGGTGGAGAACGCGGCGAGCAAGGCGCTCGCGCTCGAGTTCGAGGCCCGCGCAGCGCGCCTGCATGCCGCCGGCAATAACGACCTCGCGCTGTCGAGCGACGGGCTCGTGCGCTGGCTCGGCGAACCTGTGGGCAGGCTCACGCCATCCGACCATATCATGCGTCCGCGCGTGGTTCTGCTTGCCGACGAACTGCTTTCGGGTCATGCCCGCGAACATGTGCAGGCGCGCATCGAGCGCTTCATCAATCATCATATCGCCACCGTGCTCAAGCCGCTCGACGATCTTACGCGCGCCGAGGACCTTCAGGGCATCGCCAAGGGCCTGGCCTATCAGATCGCGGAAAATCTCGGCGTGCTGTTCCGTCGCGACATCACCGAGGAGGTCAAGGCGCTCGACCAGGAAGGCCGCGCCTCGATGCGCAAATACGGCATCCGTTTCGGCGCCTATCATGTCTTCATGCCGGCGCTGCTCAAACCGGCGCCCGCCGAACTGATCACGCTGCTCTGGGCTCTGAAGAACGATGCGCTCGACAAGCCCGGCTATGGCGACCTGATCCCGGCGCTGGCCGCGGGCCGCACGTCGATCGTCACCGATCATGCCTTCGAGCGCAATTTCTACCGCCTCGCCGGCTTCCGTTTCCTGGGCAAGCGCGCCGTGCGCATCGATATCCTCGAGCGCCTCGCCGATCTCATCCGTCCGTTGCTGCAATGGAAGCCGGGTGCCGCCAACCGTCCCGATGGCGCCTATGACGGCCGCCGCTTCATCGCGACGCCGGCAATGCTCTCCATCCTCGGCGCCACCGCCGACGACATGGAGGAAATCCTCAAGGGCCTCGGTTATCGTGCCGACAGCGTGACCGCCGAAGAGGCCGCCGCGCATCTGGTCACGACGGCGCCCTCGCCGGCTGCACCAGTGGCCGCTGCCGATGCTACAGCCGAGACTGCTGTTGAAGGCGAAGAAGCCAAGGTCGAAGAGACATCTGTCGAGGAGTCAAAGGCCGAGATCGTCGCCGCCGAACCAGCGGACACCGAAGCGGCGACCGAGACGGCTGCGGAAACTGTCGAAGCTGCTCCGGCCGAGGAAACGCCCGCCGACGAGCCGAAGACCGACGTCGTCGCCGTGGAAGCCGGTACCGAGCCTGCCGCCGAAGCGCCGGCGGAAGAGGCCGCTGCCGTGGCCGAACCGGTGGAAGAAAAGCGCGTGCTGCTCTGGCGTCCGGGTGGCGGCAAGCCCGAACAACAAAATCGCGGTCATCGTCGCGAAGGTCATCGTCGTGAGGGCCCAGCACAAGCCGAAGGTGCAGCTCGACCGGAGCGCACGGGCGAAAACCGCCAGCCGAACCGTCATCGCGGTAACGAGGAGCGCAAGGACAATCGTCCCCGCGAGACCCGCGCCGGACAGCCCGCCCAACCTGACCAGCAGCGCCAGAATCGCAACGACAACCGTCCGCGCAACAATGATCGCGGCGATCGAAACAACGATCGTGGGGATCGCGGACCGCGCCCCGAGCGCCACGGCAAGCCGCAGAACCAGAACTTCGAGGCGCGTCTCCCGCGCAAGGAAAAGCCGGTCGATCCGGATTCCCCCTTCGCCAAGCTCGCGATTCTGAAGGAACAGATGAAGAAGTAGGATGGACCAGGCGCCGCCAGCCCGCCAGCGCATCGATAAATGGCTGTTCTTTGCCAGGATCGCCAAGTCGCGGACGCTGGCACAGGGCCTGATCGAGGCGGGTCATGTCTCGGTCAATGGCGAAAAGGTCCGCCGGCCGAGCGCCGAGGTGAAGATCGACGATCGTCTGGTGGTGATGATCGAGAGGCGCACCTTCGTTCTGGTGGTGAAGGCAGCCGGTGATCGTCGCGGTCCTTATGAGGAAGCCAAGCTCCTCTACGAGGACTTCTCGCCACCGCCGGAAAAGCTGACGCCCTTCGAACAGGCACAGCGCGTTCCTGGCACCGGACGGCCCGAGAAGAAGGATCGGCGCGACCTCGATCGCCTGCGTGGCCGGGATTCCTTTGGCGGCGACTGAATGTCGCACATGAAAGCCGCCATCGCATTGCAGGAATGCATATTCTGCAATGCCGCTTTGGCCTTTCCTCAGCTTGCCAACATCGTACAAAGCCGCTAGTGGACGGGTCAAACCGCCGGCCCAAGTCCGATGGAACAAAAGACAATTCTCTGGAGCGTCACATGACATATGTCGTGACCGACAACTGTATCAAGTGCAAGTACACGGACTGTGTGGAAGTATGCCCGGTCGATTGCTTCTATGAGGGCGAGAATTTCCTCGTCATCCATCCGGACGAATGCATCGATTGCGGCGTGTGCGAGCCTGAATGTCCCGCCGAGGCCATCAAGCCCGATACCGAATCCGGACTTGACAAGTGGCTGAAAATAAACGCTGATTTCGCTTCCATCTGGCCCAATATCACGCAGAAGAAAGACCCTCTGCCCGATGCCAAGGAAATGGATGGCGTCGCGGAGAAATTCGAGCAGTTCTTCTCCGACAAGCCTGGCTCGGGCGACTGACGGGGTCGCGGAAACAAATCTTCACGGGCTTCGGAACCGTTGCACGTGCCAGATATTTTCATTTCCAGGTTTCGTAAAGAAATCTCTAACGGCAGGCATTGATTTGCTTCACCGTCGAGGTAACGGGCTTTACCATTTGTGACGGTCGCAAGGCGCAGCTTTGCGGCCCGTAAAGCAAATCATTGATTTCCACCGTTTTTTGTGATAGACATTTGAGCACTGATCCCGAGCGGGGCGCAGAGCGTCCTGAATCACGAAAGCAACGATCCCCAAATGCGGTTCTTTTGAAAAATGCGCCCGTCAGGTTGCCGGTTTCATTTGCGCCGTAGATAGGTTTGTTTGCACGAAATTAGCGGTTTCAGTCGGATACTATCGCGGGCATCCGCCCCATCCCGGCCCAACGAGGCCACCCGGTCCGCCGGGAGTGTTAAGGGAGTTTGTGAAAAGCATGACAACCCAGATCAAAAAGACTGCAACGCGCCAGGGCTTCAAAACCGGTGAATCGATCGTTTATCCCGCACATGGTGTCGGCACGATCACCGCGATCGAGGAACAGGAAGTTGCGGGCATGAAGCTTGAGCTTTTCGTGATCGATTTCGAAAAGGACAAGATGCGCCTCAAGGTTCCGGTCGCCAAGGCCGTGACCATTGGCATGCGCAAGCTGTCCGAGACGGACTTCGTCGAGCGCGCGCTCAAGGTCGTTCAGGGTAAGGCCCGTATCAAGCGCACCATGTGGTCGCGCCGGGCGCAGGAATATGATGCCAAGATCAATTCCGGCGATCTGATTTCCATTGCCGAAGTGGTCCGCGACCTCTTTCGCGCCGAGAACCAGCCGGAACAGTCCTATTCCGAGCGTCAGCTCTATGAACAGGCTCTGGACCGCATGGCCCGGGAAATCGCCGCCGTCAACAAGATGTCCGAGACCGAAGCCGTCCGTCTCGTCGAGACCAACCTCGCCAAGAGCCCGCGCCGCGCCGGCAAGGTCGAGGAAGAAGAACAGGAAGAGGCCGCTTGAGGCTTTCTCAACGACCCGCATGCAGGAACCCGGCTCACGCCGGGTTTTTTGTTGGCTGGTTCTGTCAGGCCCGGTTGAATATTCGCGGTAATCGGGAGGGGTGCATGGCCGGCAAAAAATACAAACCTATATCTGAGTTCGTCGAGTTGCCTGAGTGGGGTGGCGGCTGCATCGCCACTGATCGTATCACTGTCGACGGGGCTCGTGTCGGCTACATGTACCGCGAGGAACCCAGCGACGAACTGGACACCGGATGGCGGTTCCTGGCTGGTGATGAGGATGAAGAATACATGAATGACACCGCCAAGCACGGTGTTTATCGCGTCGAAACGATATTCAACTATGACCCGGGAATTCTGAGATATCTCCACGCGCCGGAAGGAAAGCGCTTCGAACTGGAATCCAATGGCCTGGGCTTTAGGGAGCTGGATGATGACGAGTAGAGGCGAGCCGTGAGAACGTAATTCGGGCCGGACGCCTATTCCGCGACGATCTTCACGCGCTGGCCAACCGTCAGGTTGGCGCCGATCGGCAGGCCATTGAGCAGGCGGAACAGTTCGACCTTGCGGTCCGTGCCGAGCATGCGATTGGACATCGTCTGCACCGTCTCGCCGGATTGAACCGTGACCACCCGTATCCGCAGCGGCTTGAGCTTGGCGGCTTCGCCCGGGTTCATCCGCCGGAAGGTGGCGCGGAGCTTGGACGCGGTTGCGGTGAGTTCGTCGGTCCTGCCTGTCGGCACCGCGGTCAGGAAACGGTAGATCTTTTGGCCGTTGCGCACCACGGTCACATCGAAATCCCAACGGTCGGCGGAGGCGCGTGCGGTGGCGGCCGGCATGCCGTTGACAAAGCCTGAGCGGATCGTCTCGGGTTTCAGGCCCGTTACCCAGCCGCTGCCGATATAGTCCGTCAGGCTGCCGCCGGCCTTGTCGTCGACCAGGTCGAAGCGCACGGCGATATCGCCTGGGCCGGTGGCCATGACGGCCTCGGCCTTGTTGTCGATGCGGAAACCGGCCGGCACTTCGAAGCGGATCGCGAGGTTCGCATGCAGGAAGGTCTGCCCGCGCACATAGCCTTCCTGCGGGCTGTCGCCATAAAGCAGGCCGTCGATGCCATCGAGGAAGTAGTCCGTGCCCTTGTCGCCCACCTTGCCATCCATGCCGAAGGCCCGCGCGTGACGGCGCGCCAGCTCGACGCGCTGCGGCGTCGAGGGATGGCTCGACAGGAAGTCCATGCTCTGGTCGGAATCGGCGAGCGACGCATTGAACCTGCTATAAGCGCCCATCGCATCGAGGAAACGCGCTGCCGCATAGGGATCATACCCCGATTCACCCAGCATCCGGACACCGATCACATCGGCCTGAAGCTCCTGGTTGCGGGAAAACGCGGCAAGCCTGAGCTTCTGCCGGGCGATGGCCTGCTTGCCGGCGATCGGCGACGAGAGTACCTCGGCCACGACGCGGCTTTCGATCAGCGCCGCTTCTTCCTGCTTCTGGCGCTCGATGCCGTGATTGGCGGTGACATGACCCATTTCGTGACTGAGCACGGCGGCCACTTCCGAGGCGTCCGTCGCCAGTGCCAGGAGACCGCGCGTGACATAGACATAGCCGCCCGGCAGCGCGAATGCGTTGATCGCCGGCGAATTGAGGATCGTGATGCGATAGGACTGGTTGGGGTTTTCCGAAACCTGGGTCAGCGCGCCGGTGATTCGCGCCACCAGTTGCTCGGTTTTCACATCGCGATATTCGCCGCCATAGGACGCGACGATGCGCGGATGCTCGCGTGCGCCCATCTCGGCACGCGGATCGTTCTTCTGGACCTCATCGACAATCTGCGGCTTGTTGGACGGCGCAACGCTGGGCTCGTAGGTGTCGAGAAGACTCTCGCAGCCCGACAGGAGGATCGAAGCAGCAACCACCGATAGGACACGGCTTGCGAACGCCGTGCGCGCCCTTTTTCGAAGGGGCAAACCGGTCGTTGCAGAATTGATTTCGGTCATGGAAGGCGTAAAGCGCAGAGCCCTGTCCTTTTCAATCGTGGTGGGTCCTTCACCAACGAGGCACCATTATCCGATTTCAACTCTTTTTGCATAGCACAAATTATCGGAAATCAGGGTGAAACTGAGGTTTGATTCCGCCCTTTTTGAGGCTTGGATCGAATTCGGCACCGCTATCCGCGTGTCGTCAACCACATGTCCCTGCTATCGGAAAAGCTGATCCGGCCGTCGCGAATCTCGATCACCCGGCCCGCGATCCTGGCAATCTCCTGCCGGTCATGGCTGATCATCAGCACCATCATTCCGGTCTCGCGCTGGAGCTCGACGACTAGGTCGCCCATGGCACGGCGCAGATCCTCGTCGAGGCTGGCAAAGGGCTCGTCGAGCAGCATGAACGGCCGATGCCGCACAAGGGCGCGCGCGAAGGCGACACGCTGCCGTTCGCCGCCCGAGAGCGCCTGGGGCATGCGCTTCTCAAAACCGGCGAGGCCGACCTTGGCAAGCGCCTCCGATATCTCCGAGCGTTGCTCGGGCGTGAGCTTCAGCCGTGGCGATATGCCGAGCGCGATATTGGTCTTGATATCGAGATGCGCGAAGAGATTATGATCCTGGAAAATATAGGTCAGCGGCCGCTCGCCTGGGCTCTTGCCGCTCATGCCGTTGCCATCCAGCAGGATTCCGCCCGAATCCGGTGAAACGAAGCCGGCGATGAGATGAAACATCGTCGACTTGCCCGCCCCCGATGGCCCGGTCACGGCGACGATGCCACCGCCCGAGAGCGCGAGGTCGTAGACGAAGCGCCGGCCCTCGTAGCCGATCGTGACATTGTCGAGCTTGATCTCCGGCGTCATGCATCTTCTCCAAGCCTTGCGCTCTCCAACCTGACCGAAGGCAGCGTCAGCAGGAAACAGATCACGCCTGTTATCAGGGACAGCCCCGCCGCATCCATCGACCGGTAGCTGCCGAGGCTGGCATAAAGCAGTGACGGCAGCGTAATGAAATTGTCCGAGCCGAAGAGCGCAACCGCCCCGAGATCGCCGAACGACAGCGCCGCCGCGAACGAGAATGCCGTCAGCAGCGGCGCCCGCATGACCGGCCAATCCACGATCCGGAACCGCGCGAACCCCGAAATGCCGAGGCTCGCGGAGAGCCTTGCGGTTCGCTTGAGATGGGTTGCGAGTTCGGGCGCGATGATCCGCGCCGCGAATGGCAGCGCCATGCCCATATTGATCAGCACGACGAGAATGGGTCCCGCGCCATCGGCCATGCCGAACCGGAGCAGGACGAGGAACCAGCCGGAGCCCAGCGCCAGTGGCGGAATGAGTAGCATGAATTCCGGAAACCGGAACAGGAGCCTGATCGGAGCGGAACGGGCAGGCAGGCTCGCCTCCGCACGCACCATCGCATAAGTGAGTACGGTTGCGAGCAATCCGGCGGAGAGTGCGATCGTCAGGCTGGTGCGCAGCGCCTGCCAGAACTTCGGATCCGCCGCGAGGCCCTCGAGATTTGAACCGAGACCCGCAATAACGATTGCCAGCACCGGTGCCCCGACGAAGATAAGAAAGACGCCAAGCGTCAACCCATCCAGCAGCAGCGCGCGAACCGGCCGCGCGTCCGGACGGAAGGGCCGTCCCGATGCGCCGCGCCGGTCTTCCTCGGGATCGGGGAACAACCGCAGCAACCAGAAGATCACCGCCGTCAAGGCAAGCTGCGCAAGGCTCAGGATCATGGCCCGCGCCGGATCGAACTCGAACTTCAACGCCTGGTAGATAGCGACTTCCAGCGTCGAATTCTGCGGTCCGCCGCCGAGTGTCAGGATGATGGTAAAGCTGGTGACGCAGAGCATGAAGATCAGCCCCGCAATACCGGGTAGGACACGAATCAACGCCGGCCATTCCACGAAGCGGAAGAGCGAAAAGCGCGGAAATCCCAGGCTCGCCGCCAACCGCCACTCGTCGCTTGGCACGCGTTCCAAGGCCTTCAGCATCAGCCGCGCCGCAAGCGGCAGGTTGAAGAAGACATGGGCAAGCAGGATACCGGAGAGGCCGTAGATCGAGAGCCGGCTGGTAGAGCCCAATCCGGCACCGATGTCATTGACCAATCCCGTACGGCCCCAGATCTCCAGCAGCCCGAAGACCGCCGGCAGCACCGGCAGCCCGAGCGGCAGGATCATCAGGACCAGCACGAATCTCCGTCCAGGAAAATCCGGCCGCCGGGCAATTGCCAGCGCGAGTGGAAGCGCAAACAGCAGCGACAGCAGCGTCGACAGCACGGCCTGTTCGATGGTGAAGACGAAGATTCGCATGAGATAGGCGAAGGGCGGCCAACTCGAAGCGGCCGCACTTGCAAGAAGCATGGCGAAGGCGGCGAGGCAGAAGCCGGCGAGAAGGGTCAACCCCACCCCGCCGGCGCCAACCCAGAACCGTCTTTCCCCAATGGCTTCGATCATTTGCCGCTCGCGGCCAACCACTCATCGACATAGGCCTTGCGAACCTTGGCGGATTCATCCGGCGCCATCGACAACGTGATCTTGGGATGCACGAGCTTGTCGAACACCGGGTTGAGCGGCGTCGAGGTCTTGGCGACCGGCATCATCCAGTTGTTCTCTGGGATAATGTCCTGGAAATCAGGGCTGATCATGAATTTCAGGAAGCTGCGCGCCAGCTCTTCATTCTCGGTCCTGGTCATCGCCGCGACCTCGATTTGAATCGGATGGCCCTCGGAGAATTCCGCTGCCTGGTAGCGGTCGTTCTTCTCGGCGATCATATGGTAAGCCGGCGAAGTAGTATAGCTCAGCACCATCGGCGCTTCGCCCTTGGTGAACAGGCCATAGGCCTCCGACCAGCCGGGCGTCACGGTCAGGATGCGCCTGGAGAGCTTTTTCCAGGCCTCCGGCGTCTGGTCGCCATAGACGGCCCGCATCCAGTAGATGAAGCCGAGACCCGGTGTGGATGTCCTGGGATCCTCGATGACGATCTTCTCGTCCGGATTGCCGTCGACCAGTTCCTTCAGGCTTTTCGGTGGGTTCTTGATCGCCTGTGTATCGTAGATCACGGCGAAATGGCCGTAATCATAAGGCACGAAGACGGGGTCGGAGAATCCGCCCGGCACGGTCACGCCTGATGTGTCGATGCCGTGCTCGGCAAACAGGTTGGTCGCCTTGGCTTCCTCGATCAGGTTGGTATCGAGTCCCAGCACGATATCGGCCTTTGTCGCGCCGCCCTCCATCTTCAGCCGTGTCAGCAGCGCCACGCCATCGGCAAGGCTCACATATTCGACCGTGCAGCCGCAGGTCTTCTCGAAGGCCGCCTTGACCTTCGGCCCTGGTCCCCATTCGGAGGTGAAGCTTTCGTAGGTGTAAATGGTCAGCGTCTGGGCCGAAGCCAGAACGGGTGACAATGCGGCCATGGCCGTAGCGAATATAAGCGAAATTCCGCGCATCAGCGCCTCCTTGGTTTCCAAAAAACACGGGAATAGGGCGCTGGTAGCGAGCGTCTAATCCCTCCGCCGGTATGAGCCGGATCAGGTTCCGCGGGTTGGTGGAGACCACCTCTCAGCCAACAGCCGAATTCGACCGAAGGCACCCCGTTAGAGCGTCGTCACAAATATGATGCATATGCGCGGATGGCAAGCCAAATGCTTGAGAAATATCAACCGTCAATTCGTAGCAGTGGATCAACCCTTCGATAGGTCTTGCTGATTGAAACAACCCCAGCCGTCATTTTCCCCATCAAGCGGTTCGGCATGCCCAGCAAGCCATTCTTCTATGGCTCCTATTGCGTCATGACTGGGAACCATGTCCTTGGTAACGGTCACATCCCAAGGGCGTTCTTCCCTGACATCGCTTTGCTCGTATCGCAATTTCAGGCCGTCCTCATGCACCGCCTCGCAGAACGCGAGCGCCGCATCTTCCGTCGGAAACACCACCGAGAAGTCCATTGGTCGCGACACGGTCAGACTGTCGCCGCCGGTGCGCATCCGCCGCAGAACGTCGCCATTCAGATCATCCGGAATATCCTCAAACCTGACCATTGCGTTCCCTGACAAACCGCTGCTCCGTCAATTGCTGGCCCCACTGGTCGCCGGACCATTCCTCGACCAGTTCGAAGCCTATGGATTCATAGAGTTTTCGCGCGGCGTCCAACCCCTTGAACGTCCAAAGGTGGATTTCCTCGAAGCCATACGCATCGCAGAACTCGATGGCCTGTGCAAGCATCCGTCGTCCAGCACCCGAACCGCGCAAGCCGTCATCGACGATCACCCATCTCAGATGCGCCTTGCCGTCACCGAGATCCTCGCCGTCGATCGCCAGCGAACCGACGATCTCGCCTGCCTGTACCGCCAGCCACAGCCGGTTCATTGGCCGGTCGAGGCGCTGGCTGAATTCGGCGATGCCCGACGCCACCCGTGCCTCAAAGAACGAACTCATATTCCAGTCGCGTGCATAATATCGCCCGTGCATTTCCGCGATGCGGCCGATCGCGCCGGGCAGGAAGCCTTCGTGGATATCGATCGGCAGGGCCTTGTCGTCCGGCTCCGCCCGAATCGCCTGCAGCGCCGTCGCATAAGCGGAAAGCCCGCCGATCGCCTGGCTCCGCGATTGCGCATTCAGGGTCTGCAGCGCCCGGCCGACCTTCTGGTTGGCGAAGCGGTCGATGTCGGCGAGCAGCGCGCGGCCCGCATCCGTCAGCGACAGAATCTTGGCCCGGCCATCGGCCCGGCTCGGCGCCTCTATCAGCAGACTACGCTCCACCAGCCGGCCGAGCAGGCGGCTGACCGTCGATTTCTCCAGCAGCAGCACCCGGCCCAGCTGATTGGCGGTCATTTCCTGGCGGTCGCCGATCTCGATCAGCGCATGCACCGCCGAGGGCGAGAGGTCGGTCTCGGCCAGCGTCGGCTGCATGAAGCCGAGTTCGCGCACCATTTTTCGCGATGCATCGCGGATGGAAAGGATGTCGGCATGTCTGAGCGCTGCACTCATGATCAGATCCAATATAGTTGCATCGTACAACTATATGCCGTCTCGCCCCGCAGGACAAGAGGGTTGAAACCGCTCCCGATTGCCCTACATCGACCGTACCGCTTTTCGCCCAATGCGCTTGAAATCAGCCGGATGCACGGATAAACGAGGCCAGCCTCATCATCCGCGACATCACGAAAGCCAGGAACATGACGACACGCAAGCTCTTACTTCTCCCCGGCGACGGCATCGGCAAGGAAACCATGGCCGAAGTCCGCAAGTTCATCTCGCTGATGAACGACAAATACGGCGCCGGCTTCGCGACGGAGGAAGGCCTGGTCGGCGGCTCGGCTTATGACGCGCATGGCACAGCGATCTCGGAAGAGGACATGGCCAAGGCGATGGATGCGGATGCGGTGCTGTTCGGCGCCGTCGGCGGCCCGAAATGGGATGGCGTGCCCTATGACGTTCGCCCCGAAGCCGGCCTGCTGCGCCTCCGCAAGGATCTGGCGCTGTTTGCAAACCTGCGCCCCGCGATCTGCTATCCGGCGCTGGCGACCGCCTCCTCGCTGAAGCCGGAAATCGTCGAGGGTCTCGACATCCTGATCGTCCGCGAACTGACCGGCGGCGTCTATTTCGGCTCGCCCAAGGAAATCATCGATCTCGGCAACGGCCAGAAGCGCGGCATCGACACCCAGGTCTACGACACGTTCGAAATCGAGCGCATCTCGGCCGTCGCGTTTGAACTCGCCCGGACCCGCAACAACAAGGTCTGCTCGATGGAGAAGCGCAACGTCATGAAATCGGGCGTTTTGTGGAACGAAGTGGTGACCGCCATCCACAAGGAAAAGTTCTCCGACGTCAAGCTCGAGCACATGCTGGCCGATGCCGGCGGCATGCAGCTGGTGCGCTGGCCCAAGCAGTTCGACGTCATCGTCACCGACAACCTGTTCGGCGACATGCTGTCCGACATTGCCTCGATGCTGACCGGCTCGCTCGGCATGCTGCCGTCCGCCTCGCTAGGCGCGCCCGACCCGAAGACCGGCAAGCGCAAGGCGATGTACGAGCCCGTGCACGGCTCGGCGCCCGATATCGCCGGCCAGGGCATCGCCAATCCGATCGCGATGATCGCCTCCTTCGCCATGTGCCTGCGCTATTCGTTCAACATGATCGAGGAAGCCGATCGCCTTGAAAAGGCGATTGCCAACGTGCTCGACCAGGGGATCCGCACATCAGACATCATGGCCGAAGGCGCGCGTCAGGTCGGCACATCAGAGATGGGCGACGCGATCCTCGCCGAGTTCGAAAAGCTCGCAGCCTGAAACGAAAGGAAGGGACCGAATTGACTGACCACGACGTGGAAAAGAAGCCCGGTCCCTTCGCCGCGATGCGACAGCACTACCACGAGACCAAGCCGGATCACCGCCCGGTGCCGGTCGTGCTGCCGCTCCTGGTCGTCACGGCGCTCGCCGTGGCCGCTTATATCCTGCTCGATGCCCATGCCGCGTCGATGTACGACGCCTGGCCGGATTGGGTGCGGAAGCCCGCGCGTTTCCTTACCGATCTCGGCAAGTCCTGGTGGATCATCACCGGTTCGGTGATCATCATCATTACTGGGATTGTCCTTAGGCTACTCCCCAGCGACGAAGCCCGGCACAGACTGGCGGCGCAGGCCATTGCGATGGGCAGCTACGTGCTCGCCTCCGTTGCCATATCCGGCCTGATTTCCAATATCATCAAGCGTGCCATCGGCAGGCCGAGACCGGAAATGGCGGGCGATCACGGGCTGTTTACGCTCAATCCCTTCATGCGCGACTCGGCCTTCGAAAGCTTCCCCTCGGGCCACGCCACGACAGACGGCGCTTTCTGGACGGCGCTGGCGCTGCTCTTTCCACCGCTGCGCTGGCCGCTCCTGTTTGTCGGCTTCTATCTCGCCCTCACCCGTATCTTCGTCGGCGCTCATTATCCTTCTGACGTGTTGGTCGGCTTCGGCTGGGGCATGTGGTTCGCCTTCCTGATGGCAGTCCTCTTCGCCCGCCACGGCCTGATCTTTTCCCACAAGGACGGCAAGCTCGCCAAGCTCATCTGATCTGCGGACATAGAAAAACCCGGCGCAATCGCTTGCGCCGGGAGAGTGAGCAGGTCGCCCTGCCTGAAGGGCTTAGTTGGTGTGGATATCCTTACCCTTGGTCTCGGGAAGGAAGAGCACACCGATGATCAGCGTGATTACGGCAATCGCGATCGGATACCACAGGCCGGCATAGATGTTGCCCTGGGCCGCGCTGATCGCGAAGACCACCGCAGGCAGCAGACCGCCGAACCATCCGTTGCCGATATGATAGGGCAGAGACATGCCGGTATAGCGGATGCGGGTCGGGAACATCTCGACAAGCAGCGCCGCGATCGGGCCGTAGACCATGGTGACGTAGATCACCAGCACCGTCAGGATGGCGATCACCTGGAACCAGTTGATGCCCGCCGGATCGGCGAAGATCTTGAAGTCGCCGCCGGCCGGCACCTTGTACACCGGCAGTTCGGTCGCACCGTTGAGCTCGGCGGCCGTAGCGATCTTGTCACGAATCATCTTGGCCGCCGGCAGCGTCTCCGGCGGCGTCGCCTTGATCTGTTCCTCGGTGAGACCAAGTTCGGGGTTGGCGGCCACGAAGGCTGCAAGCTTGGGCTCGGCGACCATGGCGGCACCGCGCGTCAGCGGGTAGCCGGCGGTCTTGAGTGCCGTGTAGGCGGCCTTCTGGAACTTCGCGGTGTTGGCCTTGGCTTGGTCTCCAACGTTGACGAAGCTAGGGATCACGGCGTCGCCGATCTTTACGCTCGCAACGGTGCCTGCAGGCGCCGGTACGATATCGTAAGCCACCGAATTCTTCGCGAGGAAGTCCGTCGCCACGTCGCAGGAGGTGAGGAACTTGCTGGTGCCGGTCATGTTGAACTGGAACGAGCAATCCGCGGGGTCGGCGGTTACGCTGGCCTTGATCGTCTCCTGCGCATTGTAGAGCGCCGGGTTACCCGCATAGGTCAGTGCCTTGAACAGCGGGAAGTAGGTCAGCGCCGCAAGCAGCAGGCCCGCCATGATGATCGGCTTGCGGCCGATCTTGTCGGACAGCCAGCCGAAAACCACGAAGAAGATCGTACCAATCGCGAGTGACGCCGCGACCATGATGCTGGCATCGCGGAGATCGATCTTCAGCACGCTCTGCAGGAAGAACAATGCGTAAAACTGGCCTGAATACCAGACCACAGCCTGACCCGCGACCGCGCCGAACAGTGCAAGCAGAGCGATCTTGGCGTTCTTCCACTGGCCGAAAGCTTCGGTGAGCGGTGCCTTCGAACCCTTGCCCTCTTCCTTCATTTTCAGGAAGGCGGGAGACTCAGAGAGCTGCATGCGGATCCAGACCGATACGCCAAGCAGAACGGCCGACAGAAGGAAGGGTATGCGCCAGCCCCATTCGGCGAAGTCGTCCCTGCTCATGGTCGCCTGGACGATCAAAATCACGACGAGCGAGAGGAACAGGCCCCCTGTCGCCGTCGTCTGGATCCAGGAGGTGTAATAGCCGCGCTTGTCGTTGGGCGCATGCTCCGCGACATAGGTCGCCGCACCACCATATTCGCCGCCGAGTGCGAGGCCCTGCAGCAGGCGCAGCGCTATCAGGATGATCGGGGCGGCGATGCCAAGCGTGGCCGACCCTGGCAACAGACCGACCAGGAATGTCGAGGCGCCCATGATCAGGATCGTCACCAGGAAGGTATATTTGCGGCCGACGAGATCGCCCAGGCGGCCGAACACCAGAGCGCCGAACGGACGAACCAGGAAACCCGCCGCGAAGGCCAGCAGCACGAAGATGGTGCGAGTGCCCTCGGGATAGGAATTGAAGAAGGCGAAGCCGATGTAAAGGCCCAGCGAACCGTAGAGATAGAAATCGTACCATTCGAACACGGTGCCGAGCGAGGAAGCGAAGATGACCTTCTTCTCTTCCCTCGTCATGCCGCGAGATGTGCTCGCATTTGCGGCGATATCAGCCATTTGGAACATCCTCCAGTTGAGCGCCGCCAGTCCCCCTCCTCAAGGTTCCCTCCACGGCATGGTACTGAACCTGCCAGAATTCGGCCATGAACGGCAGCGCTGCTTTGGGCTTATGACTAAGGTATTAGGTGCACTGCAGCGTTTCCGGCGCTTGGCAATCGCAATTGCCACGCCAAAAGAATCGCAACCGCGTTCCCCGGGGAACTTGACTTTGGGCCGGAAAACCATCATCAAGCCCTTCGAAAAAGGAACCGTCATGATCGGCCGCGCAAACGCATGCCTCATCATATCAGCGCTGGATGCCCAATCCGGCGAGGGTTCGCTTTTTTCTCCGGCAATCAAAACCCGGGCCACCAAAACGACGACGAAAACCGTCTGACGTTCCTGGCCCGCCGCTCTCTCCCCGGCTGATGGTCGGGAGCGGAACCCGGCGCGGGCTGATGCCGCGTAAGGTTCGAAACTCCAAGCAACCTGCGGAGAGAGAAGAAAGAGACGAAATAAAATGGGTTTCAAGGTAGCAGTCGCAGGCGCGACCGGCAATGTGGGCCGCGAAATGCTCAACATCCTGGCCGAGCGCGATTTTCCGGTCGATGAAGTGGTGGCGCTGGCGTCCAGCCGCTCGCTCAACACCGAGGTCTCCTTTGGCGACAGGACGCTGAAGGTCAAGAATCTCGAGAATTATGATTTCGCCGGCACCGATATCTGCCTGATGTCGGCCGGTGGCGCCGTATCGCTGAAGTATTCGCCTGCCATCGGCAAGCAGGGCTGCGTGGTCATCGATAATTCCTCGGCCTTCCGCTACGAGCAGGACGTGCCGCTGATCGTGCCGGAGGTCAACCCCGATGCGATCATGGGCTACACCCGCCGCAACATCATCGCCAATCCGAATTGCTCGACCGCCCAGCTCGTCGTGGCGCTGAAGCCGCTGCATGATTTCGCCAAGATCAAGCGCGTCGTCATCTCGACCTATCAGTCCGTGTCCGGCGCCGGCAAGGAAGGCATGGACGAACTGTTCAACCAGACCCGCGCCGTCTTCGTCGCCGATCCGGTCGAATCCAGGAAGTTCACCAAGCGCATCGCTTTCAACGTCATTCCGCATATCGACAGCTTCATGGAAGACGGTTATACGAAGGAAGAGTGGAAAGTGCTCGCCGAAACCAAGAAGATCCTCGATCCGGCGATCAAGGTCACCTGCACGGCCGTCCGCGTGCCCGTCTTCATCGGTCACTCGGAATCGGTGAATATCGAGTTCGAGCGCGAGATCTCCGCCGAAGAGGCCCGCAACATCCTTCGCGACGCGCCGGGCTGCCAAGTGATCGACAAGCATGAGAACGGCGGCTACATCACGCCTTACGAAAGTGCGGGCGAAGACGCGACCTTCATTTCGCGCATCCGCGAGGACGCCACGGTCGAAAATGGCCTCAACATCTGGGTCGTCTCCGACAACCTCCGCAAGGGCGCCGCGCTCAACGCGATCCAGATTGCCGAATTGATGGTCAATCGCGGCCTGCTGAAGGCAAAGTGATACGAAGACAAGATTCGACCAACGTTGACGGAATAAATCCCCCACGAGAAACGTTGTCTCGTGGGGTTTTGTCTTGAACAATCGGAATGCGCTGATAAGAGACGGCCAGCGAATCAGCAGCCAGACGAAACACGGACAAGCTGAAGAGGGATTTTCATGATGATCGCAAAGAATATGTGCGTGTCTTTCGCACTGGCCACCGCCGTTGTCGCCGGAGGCTCTCAGGCATGGGCTGCGTCCTGCTCGAAGACCGCCGCCGGTTTCGACGACTGGAAGACGGAGATCCGCAGCGAAGCGATTTCCGCCGGCGTCAGTGAACGCACCGCCGACAAGGTTCTCGCCAGCGTCTCCTACAGCAAGGCGACCATTCGCGCCGATCGCGGCCAGAAGAGCTTCAAGCTCTCGCTCAACGAGTTCCTGCGCAAGCGCGGTGCCCAGACAATCGTTTCACGCGGCAAGAAGCTGAAGGCGCAGAACGCCAAGCTGTTCGCCGCACTCGAACAGCGCTACGGTGTACCGGCCGGTCCGCTGATTGCCATCTGGGGCATGGAAACCGGTTTCGGCAGCTTCATGGGCAGGGAACACACGCTTTCCGCCGTGGCGACACTCTCCTTCGATTGCCGCCGTACGGCCTATTTCACCGATCAGTTCTTTTCCGCGCTCAAGCTAGTCGATGCGGGCAACCTGCCCGTCAACGCGCGCGGCGCGGCCCATGGCGAAATCGGCCAGACGCAGTTCCTGCCGAAAAACGTGCTGAAATACGGCGTTGATGGCGACGGCAACGGTCGTATCGACATGGTGGGCTCCAAGACCGATGCGCTTGCCTCCACGGCGAACTTCCTGCGTGGCCATGGCTGGAGCGCGGGTGGCGGCTATCAGCCGGGCCAGACGAACTACGCAGCGATCCAGGGCTGGAACGCGGCCAGCGTCTACCAGCAGGCAATCGCCTTGATGGGCGCGCAGATCGACGGCGAGACGCAGTAAGTTTTGCGTCGCGACGCCATCCTTCAAAGGCGGCTTCGGCCGCTTTTTTATTGATTGTGGACATAGGGCCGGGTGAAATCACCGGTCTTCGAGTCCATGACCCAAAGTTCGCCGGTCGAGATGTCGAACCACGCACCGGACAATGTGATCCTCTGCTTTTCATGCAGGATGCGGACGCAGGGGAAGGTGAGAAGGTTCTCGATCGAGATGCGAATCGATATGCGTTCGAGCGAACGCTGGCGCTCGGATGCCGTCATCGATTTATACTGCGTGACCTCTTCGGCCGCCGGCCGCAGCATGCTCATCCACTTGCCGATGAAATCACCCGGGGATAGCGGTTCGCCACCCTGGTTGAGAGCAGCATGGACGCCGCCGCAGCGGCCATGGCCCATGACGACGATTTCGCGGATCTTGAGCGACTGGACCGCGAACTCGAGCGCCGCCGACGTGCCGTGGTTCTGGCCGTCGGGCGCATAGGGCGGCACCAGATTGGCGACATTGCGGACGACGAAGAGCTCGCCTGGACCGCAGTCGAAAATGGTCTCCGGCGCCGAGCGCGAGTCACAACAGGCGATGACCATGGTCTTCGGCGTCTGGCCCGTTTCGGCGAGCTGCCGGTAGCGCCCCTGCTCGGCCGAGTAGCGGCCTTCCATGAAGTTCCGGTAGCCATCCAGCAGATGCGTGGGAAACGTGTCCATCTTTGCTCCTACTTTTTCCTTGCCCGCGACGGATGCAGCAACTGGCGAAGCTGCACCATGGCCATGGGGTTGAGAAAACTTGAGTAATCCTCGGAAAGCATCAATTCGTCGGCGCCGCGCTTGACCGAACGGGCGAGAATTTCGAACACCGCCGCCGTGGTCATCTGTAGCGCCCGCTCCTCCGTCTCGCCCTTCAGGAGGCGGGCGAGAAACAGTGCCGATGTCAGGTCGCCAAGCCCGTTCGGGGCATCGCCGACCATGCGATGTTCGGCGAGCAGCGCCACGCGGTCGGTCAGCAGCAGATTGCCGATGCCGCCCGCCATCATCGGCACCGCGGATGTGACGAGCACCTTGCCTGGCCCCAGCGCCAGAGCCGCTTCGATGATCTGCGAATTGCTGTCGAGGCTTGCGCCGGAGAGCCAGCCGAGCTCATAGCGATTGGGCGTCGTGATATCGGCGAGCGGGACCAGTTCATCGCGAATGGCCTCGGCGACCGCGACGGGCACGTAGAGCCCGCCCGAATCGCCGATCACGGGATCGCAGGCGTAGACGAGATCAGGCGTCTTTTCCTTGAGGCGGCGGATCATCCGCGCCACCGGCGCGATCTGTGCCGGACTGCCGAAATAGCCGGTCACCACCGCGCGAATCTGTCCCGACCAGCGGGAATTCGTCATATCCTCGATCGCGGCGGCAAACTGGCCGTCCGGTGTCGTGATACGCGTGGAAGGACCATGCCCGGGATGCCAGGGCAGAATGACGGTGGGAAGTGACCAGACGGGAAAACCCATCGTTTCCAGCGCGAATACGACGGCCCGGTTGCCCACCGCGCCACGCACGACATGGCTGGATATCGCCACGATTTCCGCCGGGCTACCGCTGTCCATTTCGATCCACTCCCTGATATCAGGTTCAATTGCCGCAGTGCAACAGATTGTCAATCAAATTCGTGGGGTGCCCGCCGGAAGCCGCTCGCCTTGATAACGTCGCGGCAAAGTGCAACTCTTGCAACTGGGGATAAAGTGCGGGGGAATTCAAGTGGCTGACGGGATGTCTCAACCGGAAACGACCGTGCCGAAACGCGCGATCTGGGGATGGATGATGTTCGACTGGGCGGCGCAGCCGTTCTTCACCGTCGTCATCACCTTCGTCTTCGGCCCCTATTTCGCCGCCCGCATGGCCGCCGATCCCAATGCCGGGCAATTGGCCTGGAGCAATGTCGGAACGGTCTCCTCGATCATCATCGCCATCCTGTCGCCGATCCTCGGCTCGATCGCGGACGAGACCGGCAACCGCAAGCACTGGATCGCCGTCTTTGCCACGATCAAGATCGTCTCGCTCCTGGCGCTCTGGTACGCGGCACCCGGCAGCTCGCTACTCGCCATCGGCCTGCTGATCGTGCTCGCCTCGATCGCCGCCGAATTCTCGATCGTCTTCAACGATTCCATGATGACGCGGCTGGTCGATGCCAAAAGCGTCGGCAAGGTTTCCAATATTGCCTGGGGTCTCGGCTATGCCGGCGGGCTGATCGCGCTGTTCGCCGTGCTGCTGCTTCTGGCCGGGAGCCCGACGACTGGAAAGACGATCATCGGCATCACGCCGTTCTTCGGGCTCGATCCTGCCCAAGGCGAGGACGCCCGCATCACCGGGCCGCTCTCGGCGATCTGGTACTTCATCTTCATCCTGCCGATGTTCCTGTTCACACCCGACAGTTCCAAACACGTTGCGCTCGGCAGCGCGGTCGGCCGCGGCCTGACTGAACTCGGCACGACGCTGAAGGACCTTCTCAAGCGTACGGGGCTCCTGAAATTCCTCATCGCCCGGATGATCTTCCAGGATGGCATCAACGGACTGCTATTTCTCGGTGGCGCCTTTGCCGCCGGGATGTTCGGCTGGCAGACGACCGAGATCGGCCTCTTCGGCATCATGCTGGCCTTTGTGGCCATCTTCAGCTGCCTCATCGCCGGCTATCTCGATGCAAGAATGGGGTCCAAGGCGATCATCATGATCTGCCTGATCCTGCTCATCATCGCCACGACAGGCATCATATCCACAGGTCCGGGATTTACACTGTTCGGCCTTGCGCAATTGTCGAGCGACGACAGCGGCGGCCTGTTCGGCACAATGGCGGAGAAGGTCTACATTCTCTACGGCCTGCTGATCGGCCTCGCTTTCGGCCCGGTGCAGGCCTCGTCGCGCTCCTATCTCGCCAGAAGCGTCAGCGTCGAGGAGGCCGGCCGCTTTTTCGGCATCTACGCGCTGTCCGGCCGCGCGACATCCTTCCTCGCCACCGCCATCAACAGCCTGCTGATCTGGCTGACGGCATCGGCCCGCATCGGCATGGCCTCGCTGATCGCCTTCTTCGCGATCGGGTTGCTGATCTTGCTGTTCACGCCCTATCCAGCGAACAGGGCAGAGAACTGATATTGGAAGATGTCGGGATGGCCGTTTGCTTTCAGCTACAAACAGCCTGATCGGCCTTGCTGTAAGGGCAGCGTGCTGGTGGTTTTACCTCCCTAAGCATCTTGTCATACATGGATTCCAGGACGACGCTCATTGACGTCATATTCCGGTTCGCTGTTACCTTGAGCGTAGAAATTTCGAATATGACTTTGGATGCTGCTTTCTGCCCTTCAGCTAGCGTAAACTTGAAGGTCGAAACCGAAACGATCTCGTTCTCGCCTAGTATTTCGTCCTTGATTTTAAGCCTTTCCTCGGCAACTGACGTCATTTGTAGGAAGTCGAGATTGTGGTGGACTACGGTGCAGACACCAGGCTCTGCGTTTATCAGATAACCGGTCAGCTTCGTTTTCAACGACCAAACATCACCGGGCTGACCAAGCCGGAGCTGCGCCTCCTCCTTAGGCAGTTTTTTGGCCCCACCTTCGGAAAGAAGCGATGCGATCGCTTCTGGATTGAGACGCGGAGCGAAACAATACTTTTCCAAAATATCATACGCTTCCTCCTCCTTCTCGCCTGCGAAAGCGACAAGTGGAAAAACCGATATTAGAAGGATAGAAACAAACTTCATCCCAAGCTCCGACATGTGCAATACTACCGGAGAATGCACGAACTCCAGTTACGTGTCGAGGTGCGAGCATGTTGAAGAAACATGAGTGACGAAGAGCGCACGCAGCCCAATCCGGCAGATCGCCAACAATCGTTGCAAGCGCGCACAGCCCGTGGCAACGCCGCCGCCGCTCTAGCGATTCTAGATCGAGCACCGGACGCGCCGCCAGATGCTGGCGATGAGCTTCCGGCCCGTAAGGCACTCAGTGGCGGAAGTGGCGGAAGCCGGTGAAGACCATCGCCACGCCGTGGGCGTTCGCGGCGTCGATCACCTCCTGGTCGCGCATCGAGCCGCCGGGCTGGATGACCGAGGTGGCGCCGGCTGCGATCATCGACAGCAGGCCGTCGGCGAAGGGCAGGAAGGCTTCCGAGGCGGCGGCCGAGCCCTTGGTCATGGGTTCGGCCCAGCCATTGGCCTTGGCTGCCTCTTCAGCCTTGATGCCGGCGATGCGGGCGGAATCGACACGGCTCATCTGGCCGGCGCCGATGCCGGCGGTCTGGCCGTCCCTGGCATAGACGACGGCGTTCGACTTCACATGTTTGGCCACCTTGAAGGCGAACTTCATGTCTTCCAGTTCCTGGACCGAAGGCGCGCGCGATGTCACAACCTTGAGGTCGAGGTCCTCGACCATGGCATTGTCGCGGGTCTGGACCAGGAAGCCGCCGGAAACGGTCTTTGCCGTCAAGCCCGGCGTGCGCGGATCGGGCAGGCCGCCGGTGATCAGCAGCCTGAGATTGGGCTTGGCCGCGATGATCGCCTTGGCTTCGTCGCTGACATCAGGGGCAATGATCACCTCGGTGAAGAGCTTGACGATTTCGCTTGCCGTTGCCGCATCCAGCAATGAGTTCAGGGCGATGATGCCGCCGAACGCCGAGGTCGAATCGCAGGCGAGCGCCTTGAGATAGGCATCCTTCAATGTAGCCGCCGTCGCGACGCCGCAGGGGTTGGCATGCTTGATGATCGCGCAGGCCGGACCGTTAGCCGGCGAAAATTCGGCCACGAGCTCGAAAGCGGCATCCGTATCGTTGATATTGTTGTAGGAAAGCTGCTTGCCCTGCAGCAGCGTCGCATTGGCGACGCCCGGCCGCTTGTCGCCCGTCACATAGAAGGCAGCCTTCTGGTGCGGGTTCTCGCCATAGCGCATTTCCTCGCGCAACGCGCCGCCGATCGTGCGGTGTCGGGGCGTGTCGATCCTGAGGTCCTCGGCCAGCCAGTTCGAAATGGCGGCGTCATAGGCGGCCGTGCGTGCGAATGCCTTCTGCGCCATTCTCTGGCGGAAGCTCAAGGCAACCGTGCCATCCGCTTTGAGCTGGGCCAATAGTTCCGAATAGTCAGCCGGATCGGTCAGAACAGCCACATAGGCATGGTTCTTCGCCGAGGCGCGGATCATCGCCGGGCCGCCGATGTCGATATTCTCGACGCTCTGAGCATAGTTCTCGCCCCGCGCCCGAACTTCCTCGAACGGATAGAGGTTGATCACGGCGAGATCGATGCCCTCGATGCCATGCGCCTCCATCGCCTCGACATGTTCTGCATCGTCGCGAATGGCGAGCAGGCCGCCATGGACGTTTGGATGCAGCGTCTTGACCCTTCCATCCATGATCTCTGGAAAACCGGTGATATCGGCAACGTCGGTGACCGCTATCCCCTCGGCGCTGAGCGCCTTGAACGTACCGCCGGTGGACAGGATCCTGACCCCGAGGCCGGCGAGTTCGCGCGCCAGTTCCGCAATGCCTGATTTGTCGCTGACCGAAATCAGCGCTGTTCTGATCTTGACCCTGTCGGGGGTGGGAATGTTCTTGGATTGCACGGCCATGGGGCGCTCCGTCGGCGGGAGAAGTCGTTGCCGGTCGCCTATCATAGCGAGGCGACGGAGAAAACCGGATTCGCCCTGAACACTCGGATTTTTCAGTTGCTGCCGGCGCTGGCCACGCGGCTCAGCACCCATTGGATCTCCAGCGACTCGCCAGGCTCGAAATTCAGTTCCAACTGCCGCGATGCCCTTATGCCGCTCGGGTCGGCGAAGAAGACGTCTTCCTCCACCCGGATCGCTGCATCGAGCGTGGAAAGCGCCCAGGTCTCGCCATCAGGCGCGACGAGGCGCGCTTCGTGCTCGTCCACCTCGCGGATCTCGATCTGCGGATGGATGTGGAAGCGGATCACCGCCCGCGTATCGGTGCTCACCGGTGGATCGGAACCGTCCCGTTGCGCCAGGCGGTCGTTGCCACGGATCTGGCTGCCCGCTGCATTGATCTGCAGCGTGCGCTCGTGGATGAGGCCGAAGGGTTCGGCATAGCCGTCATGGCTGACGATCAGCCCGTCACCGCCCTCGCCGATCTCCTGCCGCTCCACCTTGACCTTGGTCACACCATCGGAAAAGACCGGCCCCGCCATGCCCGATTTCGATATTCGGCACGAACTCGTGTCGTTGACCGTGACCGTGGAATGCGCGGCCGTCGCTCGTGCCAGCTGGCGATAGTTCTCGCCGGCAAATCGCGGCGCGCCTGAGTTGATGACGAATCGATGCTTGCCGGAAGACATCTCGAAAGACAGGCAACCGGCATGGGCAGTCCGCGACATGGAGGTGGAGATCGGCACGCCGGTATCGACGATGATGACCGTGTCGCCCGCCGCAAGCCGCTGATAATGCATATGCGGCAGCGCCCGGAACGGTTTGCCCGCCGTCTCGTCGTAGCGCAGCACCGCCATCAGTTCGTTCGCGAGCGTGGTCGTGGCACCATTGAACAGCGCCAGTTCCCCGCCCTGGTGACGGAAGAAGCGCAACGCGGGATACATGCGGTCGATCGCCGGCATCAGCCGTGCGGGCAGATCATGGCCGAGATTGACATAGGTCTGGCGCAGCGGCAGCAGGTCGAACAGCAGCTCCAGCCCGGTGCGCGGATTGCGCGATATATGGCCACCGTCGCCGAGAATCTGCCGTTCCAGCTCGCGATCGAGGTCCCGCGCTGCCCGCTTCAACCTGCCGGCCGAAGCCGGCAGCGAGACGGTCGCTACCGCCAGCGCGATACGAATCCGGAGCCTGACCTCGCCATCCGGCGCGTGGCGTGCGGTCAGTTCGAGATAGCGGATCTGCATCGCCAGGCTTTTGAGGAACCGGCGATAGAAATGCATGTCCGCATTCTTCAACACCACCGTCGAATGCGACAGCCACGCCACGATCCTTTGCGCCGTGACATCCGCATCCCAGGCAAAGCCCTTGATCCGCTTGCCATGGAGCGCAATCCACTCGTCGGTCAGCTGGCGCGCGGTGGCGTAGCGGGCATCGGATTTGGTTGCCCTGATATGCCGGAGCCAGGAAAAGCTATGAAGCCGGCTGGCAAATTCCTTCGACGGCAGTTCAACCGAGAACGGCGAATAGCCGTGGGTGTCGAGCGAGCGGCCGGCAAGCGGAAAGCGTCCCTCGGCAATCTCGTCGGCAATGAAGGGATCCGCCGCGCGAAGGTCCGTCGGCGCGACGACCAGGCTCTTCGGCGTGCTCCGCAGGCCGGGCATCATGGTGACGCGGAATGCGGCAAGGCCGCGTGAGAAGCGGCGCCGCGTTTCCCCCAGATAGTGCGACAGGTATCTACGACGCCCGGATACGCTCATAACGCATTTACAATCATGTTTCAGCAATAGGTAAAGTTAAATTCCGGCTCCGGTCAACCGGCAACTGTTCTGGAATGATGCAGTTGGTATCGCCGATGCACAGATTCAGTGCAGGACCCGGCGCAGCACCGAGGCGTAGAAACCATCCATGCCGCCCAGCATGACGGGCGTGGTCCGGAAATCACCCGCATCGTCGATCGCCTCTTCAAGGCCCGGCCAATCCTGGCGCCGGATCGGCACGCGCTCGGCATCCGGCGTTACCGCGAGGAAATCCGCAACCAGTTCCTCGCCTTCTCGCGGATCGAGCGAACAGTTGGAAAAGACCAGGATTCCGCCCGGCTTGACGAGGCCAAAGGCGCTGCGCAGCAACCGCGATTGAACGGCGGCCAACTTCTCGACATCAGCCATGTCCTTGGTCCAGTAGACATCGGGATGGCGGCGGATCGTGCCGGTCGAGGAACACGGCGCATCGAGCAGCACCGCGTCGAACAGCTCAGTGGGCTTGAGGTCTTCGAGTCTCGCCTGCTCAAGATCGGCCTCGTAGCCAAGCCGCGCGAGATTGCCCTTGAGGCGCTTCATCCGGTTGGCCGACTGCTCGACCGCGGTGACGTCGCCGCCACCAAGGATAAGCTGCGCCGTCTTGCCGCCAGGCGCCGCGCAGAGATCGGCGACGCGCTTGCCCGTGAGGTCGCCCATCAGGCGCGCCGGAATCGAGGCTGCGGCATCCTGCACCCACCACGCGCCCTCGTCGAAGCCGGGGAGTGCGGTGACCGAGCCATCGAAGGCGTCGAGCCGGACCGTTCCGGTCGGCAAGACCGTGCCGCCGAGTTCGTCCGCCCAGCGCTTGGGATCGTGCTTTACGGTCAGGTCCACGGGCGCCGGTGTCAGGCAGGCCTGCCCGATGGCATCCGCGACGGCCCTGCCATAGACCTTCTCGAGCCGAGACTGGAACCATGCGGGAAATACTGGAACGTCGGCGCTGACGGCGGCGAGCACCTCGTCCTTCTCGCGGCCGAGCCGGCGCAGCAGCGCATTCACCAGATTCGCAAATCGCGAGGAACGTGGATCGAGCCGGGCCTGCTCCACCGCGATATCGACGGCGGAATGGTCAGGCACGTCGAGAAACAGAATCTGCGCGGCGGCGACCGAGAGTATGTGGCGCAGGTTGCGCGCGCCCTCGGGCAGCGGCTTCTCGAGGAAGCCGTCGAAGATCGCGTCGATCCAGGTCAGGTGCCTGAGGCAGGAATTCATAATCGCCTTGACCAGCGCCCGATCGGCGGGCGTCAATGCCCGGTATGCCGGATTGCCATGATCGTCATCCAGCATGCCGTCGAGCGAGGTCTTCTGGTCGACGACCGCCGACAGGATCTTGACTGCCGCTGCACGCGGCTGAAAGCCCGGCTTGTCGGAAAGCGGGCTGTGTTCATGCTTGGATTTTACATGAGCGGTTGGCTTACGCGGTGCCGAGCGCCTCGGGTCATAATTCAAGAATAGGGTCCTTCGGGCGGTTTGCGGTCGCCCCGGCCCCAGGTGATGTTGGGAACCGAGCGCGAACGCGGCTTCGGCTCCGCTTTAACAGGCTCGACCGCCTCGGTCGAGGGGCCCCACGGACCCTGACGCGTTTCGCCATCCGGCTGCTGTGCCGCACTGGCCTGCGGTTGCTGCCGTGGAGTCTGCCGCATGGCGTGAGCGAATTTTTCCAGTTCCGCGACCCGGTTGTCCGTGGCCGGATGCGTCGAGAAAAGATTATCCATCCGTTCGCCCGACAGCGGGTTGATGATGAACATATGCGCGGTGGCCGGATTGCGCTCGGCATCGGCATTGGGAATCGCATGCGCGGCAGCCTCGATCTTCTTGAGTGCCGAAGCGAGCCACAGCGGATTGCCGCAGATTTCGGCGCCACGGCGGTCGGCGGCATATTCGCGGGTGCGGCTGATCGCCATCTGCACCAGCATCGCCGCGAAGGGTGCCACAATCATCGCGACAATCACGCCGATGAAGCCGAACGGCCTGTCATTGTCGCGCGAGCCGCCGAGGAAGAAGGCGAAATTGCCGAGCATCGAGATCGCGCCGGCAATCGTCGCGGTGATCGTCATGGTCAGCGTGTCGCGATTTTCGATATGCGCAAGTTCATGCGCCATCACGCCGGAGATTTCCTCCGGCGTCAGCCGCTGCAGCAGGCCGGTCGAGGCGGCCACGGCGGCGTTTTCCGGATTGCGCCCTGTGGCAAACGCGTTGGGCTGATCGGAATTGATCAGATAGACCTTCGGCATCGGCAACCCGGCCTTGCCGGAGAGATCACGGATCATCTCGAAGAATTCCGGTGCATTGCGCGCATCGATCTGCTGCGCATCATAAGCGCGCAGCACCATGTCACCTGAGCTCCACCATGAAAACACGTTCATAGCCGCTGCGATAACCAGCGCGATCAGCATGCCGCCCTGTCCGCCGATCAGGTAGCCAACACCCATGAAGAGCGCGGTGAGGAAGGCGAGCAGCATCGCCGTACGAACAAAATTCATCCTCTTCTCCAATATCCCGAGGCGAAAGCGCCATTGCGGGCGATGATACTTGTCCTATAGAATGGGATTAGGGCGCTTTGAGTTCAATATTCACGGTTTAGACGATGACAGGCAAGATACCGGAAGCGGCAAATGATTCGAGCCCGCAGCCAAGAAAATTGAGCCCCGCGGCCCAGCGCGCGCTTGCCGAGGCCGAGGACCGCCGCAAGGCCGAGGCGCATACCGACATGCCCGCGGAAATCGGCGGACGCGGCGGCGCCGATCCGGCACGCTTCGGCGATTGGGAAGTAAACGGCCGCGCTATCGATTTCTAGTTGTATGAATATTTTCCGGTTGCGAATCACCAATATCCGGAATATATTCCTTCAATGATCTCGCGCCATATCCTCTCCGCCCTGCTGGTCGTGCTGCCAATCGCCGCGCCATCGCTCGCGCGCGAAAATCCGGTGCGGAATATGGTCGAGGGTCCGGTGGAAGCCGAGCTGATCTCGGTCGTTGACGGCGACACGTTGCTCGTCAATGCCAGGCCCTGGCCGCAGCACACGATCGCCGTGCTGGTCCGCATCCGCGGCATCGATGCACCGGAGATGAAATCGAAATGCAAGACGGCGCGCCGCGCCGCCGAACGTGCTAGGGAAGCGCTGTCACATCTGGCCACCGGCAGAATCCGGCTAACCAATATCTCCGGCGACAAATATTTCGGCCGCATCGTCGCCGACGTTACGGCAGAAGGAGACACCGATATCGGCGCCGCCATGATCGGCAGCGGCCTGGCGCGGAGCTATGATGGAGGACGGAAGGTGCGGGAAAGCTGCTGAGCAGCCACATCCACGACGTCATCCTCGGCCTTGCGCCGAGGATCTGGCGTCGGCATGGTAAGTTATTGACGTCGCACCCCTATTGCGCGTCCCAGCCCCTCGGGACAAGCCCGAGGAAGACGTCCCGGTTGGGGCAAGGCCTCGGCTCCGACCCTCCCGAAACTCACCCCTTCTTGTTCTGCCGATTGGCAATCAGGTCATCCACCACGGCCGGATCAGCCAAGGTCGACGTATCGCCCAATGCGCCGAAATCGTCCTCGGCGATCTTTCGCAGGATGCGGCGCATGATCTTGCCGGAGCGGGTCTTGGGCAGGCCCGGCGCGAACTGGATCTTGTCGGGCGAGGCGATTGGGCCGATCTCGGTGCGGACATGGCCGACCAGCGCCTTGCGCAACTCGTCGGAGCCCATGACGCCAGCCATCAGCGTCACATAGCAATAGATGCCCTGGCCCTTGATGTCGTGCGGATAGCCGACCACTGCCGCCTCGGAGACGTCAGGATGGGAGACCAGCGCGGATTCGACCTCGGCGGTGCCAAGCCGGTGGCCGGAGACGTTGAGCACGTCGTCGACGCGGCCGGTGATCCAGTAATAGCCGTCGGCATCGCGGCGACAGCCGTCGCCGGTGAAATACTTGCCCTTGTAGGTGGCGAAATAGGTCTGGATGAAACGCTCATGGTCACCATAGACCGTGCGCATCTGGCCGGGCCATGAATCGGTGATGCAGAGGTTGCCATCCGTGGCGCCTTCCAGCACCTTACCCTCGCCGTCGACGAGTTCAGGCTTGACGCCGAAGAACGGCCGTGTGGCCGAACCGGCCTTCAGGTCCGTCGCACCCGGCAGCGGCGTGATCATGATGCCGCCGGTCTCCGTCTGCCACCAGGTATCGACGATAGGGCAGCGATCATCGCCGACGACGTGATAATACCATTCCCAAGCTTCCGGGTTGATCGGCTCGCCGACCGAACCGAGCAGCCTGAGCGATGAGCGCGACGAACGCTTGACGAAATCATCACCCGCGCCCATCAGCGCCCGGATCGCCGTCGGCGCGGTGTAGAAAATATTGACCTTGTGCTTGTCGATCACCTCCCAGAACCGGCCCTGGTCGGGATAGTTCGGCACGCCTTCAAACATCAGCGACGTGGCGCAATTGGCCAGCGGCCCGTAGACGATATAGCTGTGGCCGGTCACCCAACCGACATCGGCCGTGCACCAGTAGATATCGCCTTCATGGTAGTCGAAGACATATTGATGCGTCATCGAGGCGTAGACGAGATAGCCGCCGGTCGTGTGCAGCACGCCTTTCGGCTTGCCGGTCGAGCCTGACGTATAGAGGATGAAAAGCGGATCTTCCGCGTCCATCGGCTCCGGCGGGCAGTCAGCGCTGACCTTGGCGCATTCCTCGTGATACCAGAAATCGCGGCCCGGCGCCCAGCCGGTCGGGTTGCCGGTTCGGCGCACGACGATCACGTCCTTGACCATCACATAGCCACGCGCCGCGATATCGATTGCCTTGTCGACATTATTCTTGAGCGGAATGGGCTTGCCACCACGCAGGCCTTCGTCGGCGGTGATCACGAAGGTCGATTCGCAATCGACGATGCGACCGCCAAGAGCGTCGGGTGAAAAGCCGCCGAACACTACCGAATGCACGGCGCCGATACGGGCGCAGGCCAGCATCGCATAGGCTGCTTCGGGAATCATCGGCATGTAGATGGTGACGCGGTCGCCCTTCTTGACGCCGCGCGCCTTCATCACATTGGCGAGCCGGCAGACCTGCTCATGCACTTCGCGATAGGTGATCTTTCTGCTGAGCGAAGGATCGTCGCCCTCCCAGATGATCGCGACCTGGTCGGCATGCTCCGCAAGGTGTCGGTCAATGCAATTCACGGAAACATTGGTCTCGCCGTCCTCGAACCACTTGATCGAGACATCGCCCTCGAAAGACGTGTTCTTGACCTTGGTGAAGGGCTTGGACCAGTCGATCCGCTTGCCGTGCTGGCCCCAGAAAGCGTCGGGATTTTCCACGCTCTCCTTGTACCAGTTCAGATAGGTTTCATTGTCGATGAGCGCCCGCGACTTCGCCGACTCCAGCACCGGATGGACCTTGACCTCCATGCATTCCTCCCATTGAAACGCGATATTTTCGCGCCTCTTACGCCAATTCGTGCTATATGAATAGCAGCAACATCGGTGTCGGCAATCCGACTTTGGTCAACATATCAAAGTCGTATGCCAATCAATTGCAATTACGCGACACATCGGTTATAAGCCCGCAAATTTCCCGGACATAGTGGAACACAACCACGGCCTGCGGCACCGGCGCGGACGTTCAAGAAGGATATTCTAATGGCACAGCAGCAGCTCCTCATGCCGAAGGCGACCGCCGTCTGGCTGGTTGACAATACGGCGCTGTCATTCGACCAGATCGCGCAGTTCTGCAAGCTGCATCCGCTTGAAATCAAGGCGATCGCCGATGGCGAAGCCGCCCAGGGAATCAAGGGCCTCGACCCTATTTCCACCGGCCAGCTATCGCGAGACGAGATCGAACGCGCCGAAGCCGATCCGATGCGCAAGCTGAAACTCTCCGAACCAAAGGTTCGCGTGCCGGAATCCAAGCGCAAGGGTCCGCGCTACACGCCGGTGTCGAAGCGCCAGGACCGCCCCAACGCCATTCTCTGGCTCGTCCGCAACCATCCGGAACTCAAGGACGCGCAGATCTCGCGCCTCGTCGGCACCACCAAATCGACGATCCAGCAGATCCGCGAACGTTCGCACTGGAACTCGGCCAACCTGACCCCGATGGATCCGGTGACGCTCGGCCTCTGCTCGCAGATCGACCTCGACATGGAGATCGAGAAGGCCTCCAAGGGCCGCCCGTTCCAGACCGCGGAAGAAGCAGGCGCCACACTCGAATCCGCCCGCGAGACAGAACGCGCGCCCGTCGAGGAGACCGAGAAGGAAATCGACGCCGACGCCGTCTTCGCCAAGCTCAAGTCGCTCACCGGCAACCGCGACGAGGAAGAAGAAGAGCGCTTCTGAGCCATACTCCACGGCATTCGTGAAGAGGCGGCCGATGTGGCCGCCTTTTTCATGTCACCTTCCACCCGCTTCGTTCACGACGGATCAGGCGAGCGCTCGCGAACCGGTTTCGGTGATCTCTTCAGAAAGTCCAGCAGATCTCCCTCGTAGTAGTGGAGGTGACACATGCCGGTGAAATATGTAACGCCTTCCCCGGTCTCTTTTCGCGTCAAGGAAAGTGTGATCGCATCCGGACGTTTAGGCGCTTCTTCCAGCAGCCACGACGCCGCGCAATTGCTGCCATCGCTGACGTAGACGCGAATGAACGCACCTATATTCTGCCCCCGTATGACGCGCCTCACTTCGAAGATGCCGAAAGACTTGGAGTGGCTGATCGTGGACTGCACAATTTTGCCCGAGACGACCCAATCAGCGCGATTGATGTCGCCCTTCTTTTGACGCCAGTATTTTTGATCATCCGTTTCGCCGGGGATCTCGATCATCGGATAAGACACGCAATCACAGGCAAAGGCCGACGACGCTGGAAATCCAGCCATCAGCAGGGTGAGCGCGGAAAGAACTGCATTCAATTTCATTGGCCACTCTCAGGATCGAGACAGCCGAAGTTCATTGAGATGCGGCTACTCGTCAAGCGGGCAGAAAAAAAGAACCCGGGAAGTTCACCGCTTCCCGGGCTTTTCAGTTTCTTGTCTGCTTCTTCTCGTTAGTAAGCCGATCCCTCGCCACCATCGAGCCTGTGGCGCTCGGTGCCCTTGAGCGGCGGGTTGAAGACGCTGACCAGGATCAGGTCACTGGCCTTGCCGCCGCGCAAAAAATGCTTGTCGTGCTTGTCGAGCACGTAGATGTCGCCCGGTCGGATTGGCAGAACATTGCCCGCCATGTCCTCCACCTCGCCTTCCCCTGATATGCAGTAGCAGGCTTCGAGATGGTTGCGATATTCCAGCACGGATTCGCTGCCTGCTCGCACCACCGTATGGCAAACGGTAAAGCCCATGCCGTCCATCTCGGTCAGCATGCGATGGCTCGTGCCATTGCCCCATTCAACGAAAAAATCCGAATTCTCGACATCGCCAAGGCTGCGCTTGAACATTCTTGCCTCCAAAAAAAATAACGATTCTTAGCTCGCAGCTATTTACGTCGCTGAAATCCTCGACGAAAACTGACGATCATTTCCAAACAAGTTAGATTTTCTGACATATGAATCTGCCGCCTGCAAACGCCCTGCGCGCCTTCGAGGCCGCCGCTCGTCTCGCCAGCGTCTCCCGCGCCGGCGACGAGTTGAACGTCACGCATGCGGCGATCTCCCATCACATCCGGCATCTCGAGGATTGGTTCGGCACCAAGCTGTTTCGTCGGGAAGGCCGCAACATCGCGCTGACCGAGCAGGGCGCCGCATTGTCCATCACCCTCACCGACAGCTTCCGCCAGATCGAGGCTCAGTGCCGCTCGATCCGGCGCGGCAACAATCCCACAGGCCTCACGATCGCCTGCATCCCCTCGATTGCCAGCCGCTGGCTGATTCCACTGCTCGCCGATTTCCAGGCGGCCCATGCCAACCTCGATCTTCGCGTGATCTACGCCAAGGCAAGCGACCGGCTGGCCGACTTCGACGCCGATGTGCTGATCACGCTAACAGCCGGCGACGAGGCCGGAACTACGAGCCGAAAGCTGTTCTCACGCATCAACCAGCCGGTGGCCAGCCCGCACTATCTCGCGCGGATGGCCAGCCGCCAGCCTGCCGACATAGCCGAGGCAAACCTTCTGCACGATGAGAACACGGCGAACTGGACGCATTGGTTCGCCAAGGCGGGCGTTCTGCCAATGCCGGCCATGAAAGGCCCGATCTTCCAGGATTTCAACCTGCTCGCCACGTCAGTCATCGCCGGTCACGGCGTCGCACTCTGCCCGGTTGAAGTCTTCGCCCGCGAGATCGCCGCCGGCGATGTCATCGTCCTCTCGGATATCGCGACGATGGAGGACGAGAGCTATTTTGTCGTGACGCCATCACGCACGCGCAGCGAAGTCGGCGCTTTCGTCGATTGGTTCATCGCAAGCGTGCGAAGCTCAGCCAGCGCAAGCGTATAAGGCTTCGCCGCGAAACGCCCAGCAAAAGTCCAATAGTGCAACGGGTTGGGCAGATACGCCATTTGCCAAAATGTACGGCGAAATATAGAATCCAGCCGTTGTTCTTATCGGGGGGTATGTCATGAACACGCTTGCCAGAATCTGTTGGATCTCTTCGCCCGTCTACCTGCTCGTCGGCATGGTATTCGGCATCTGGATGTCGGCCACGCATGACCACACGCTGGCGCCCGCGCATGCGCATCTCAATCTTATCGGCGGGGTGCTGATGGCGATCTTCGGCGGCTTCTACACACTGTTTCCGGGCTCCGCCCAGACCATGCTCGCCAAGATCCAGGTCGCAGCGACGCATCTGGCGATCTGGTTCATGTTCCCGGGCATCATCATGGCGATCCAGGGCAAGGGCGACATGCTGGCAAAAACAGGCTCTATCCTCGGCATCATCGCTATCGTGCTGTTTCTGGTCCAGGCCGCGCGCGCACCGTCGGCAACCCGCTCAGCGTGAGCCGAAAATCGCCGAGCCGACCCTGACGCTGGTCGCGCCGAAGGCGATCGCCGTCTCGAAGTCGCCCGACATGCCCATGGAGAGCCGCTCGACGCCGCTCTCCCGGCCAAGTTTGCGCAACAGCGCGAAATGCGGTCCGGGATTTTCGTCCGCCGGCGGTATGCACATCAGGCCCTCCACCGCTAGATCCAGTTCGTTTCGGCAGAAGGCGACGAAATCAGCCGTGTCATCGGGCGCTATGCCGGCCTTCTGCGGCTCAAGGCCGGTATTGACCTGCACACAGAGCTTCAGCTTGCGGCCCTGCTTGTCCATCTCGGCCTTCACCGCGCGCGCGATCTTCTCGCGGTCGATCGTCTCGATCACATCGAACAACTTGACGGCTTCCGCGGCCTTGTTGGATTGCAGCGGGCCGATGAGATGCAGTTCAATGCCGGTAAATTCCGCCTTGAGCGCCGGCCATTTCCCCTCCGCCTCCTGCACCCGGTTTTCGCCATAGATCCGGTGTCCAGCCTCAAGCACGGGCCTTATATCGTCGGCACCGAACGTCTTGGTGACAGCGACGAGCTCGGTGCCGCCGTTGGTACGTCCGGCCTCTGTTGCAGCCTTCGCCATCCGCGCCTTGATCTCTTCGAACCGCTCCAGAACCGTCATTTTCAAATCCTCTGTTCCGCCCCTGACTAGCGCATCGCGCGCCGATTGCAAGGCCCGGAAAGCTTGACGCGAGCGCCCTTTCATGATGAAGGTCAGCCCCAAATTTCCGGGAATTCAAGGTCTAAGACTGCAATGGCGACAGAACGTTACAACCCGCGCGAAGTCGAGCCGCGCTGGCAGAAACATTGGGCGGAGACCAAGGTCTTCGAGACCGATAACGACGATCCGCGCGACAAATATTATGTGCTTGAGATGTTTCCCTATCCCTCGGGCCGCATCCATATGGGCCATGTGCGCAATTACGCGATGGGCGATGTCGTGGCCCGCTACAAGCGCGCCCGCGGCTTCAACGTGCTGCATCCCATGGGTTGGGACGCCTTCGGCATGCCGGCGGAAAACGCCGCCATGAAGAACAAGATCCATCCCAAGACCTGGACCTACGAAAATATCGCCTCCATGCGCGGCCAGCTGAAAAGCATGGGCCTGTCGCTCGACTGGTCGCGCGAATTCGCCACCTGCGACGTGGAATACTATCAGCGCCAGCAACACCTGTTCCTCGACATGATGGAAAAGGGTCTGGTCTACCGCAAGAATTCCAAGGTCAACTGGGACCCCGAGGACATGACCGTGCTCGCCAACGAGCAGGTCATCGATGGCCGTGGCTGGCGCTCCGGCGCGTTGGTCGAGCAGCGTGAGCTGACCCAGTGGTTCTTCAAGATCACCGATTTCGCCCAGGATCTGCTCGACCAGCTCGATCACCTCGACCAGTGGCCGGAAAAAGTCCGGCTGATGCAGAAGAACTGGATCGGCCGCTCCGAAGGCCTGACCATTCGCTGGAAGGTCGTGCCGGGCACTTCCCCAGTGAACGAACATGAGATCACGGTCTATACGACCCGGCCCGACACGCTGTTCGGCGCCTCGTTCCTGGCAATCTCCGCCGACCATCCGATGGCCAAGGCGGCGGCGGCGAAGAACGCGGCGATTGCCGAATTCTGCGACGAGACCCGCCGCCATGGGACCTCGCTGGCGGCGCTGGAGACGGCCGAAAAGAAGGGCGTCGACACCGGTATCCGCGTTACGCATCCCTTTGATCCCGCGTGGGAAATTCCGGTCTATGTCGCCAACTTCGTGCTGATGGAATATGGCACGGGCGCGATCTTCGGCTGCCCCTCGGGCGACCAGCGAGACCTCGATTTCGCCAACAAATACGGCCTGCCGGTTGTTCCGGTCGTGCTGCCGCCCGGCACCGACAAGCAAGCGTTCAAGGTCACCGACGAAGCCTATATCGGCGAAGGCACGATGATCAATTCGCGCTTCCTCGATGGCATGGACACGGATACGGCTTTCGACGCCGTCGCCGAGCGGCTGGCCGCAAATGTGCTCGACGGCACGCCGCAGGGCGAACGCAAGGTCAATTTCCGCCTGCGCGACTGGGGTATTTCCCGCCAGCGCTATTGGGGCTGCCCGATCCCGGTCATCCATTGCGAGGTCTGTGGCGTCGTTCCCGTGCCGAAGAAGGACCTGCCGGTCGAACTGCCCGATGACGTGACCTTCGACCTGCCCGGCAATCCGCTCGACCGTCATCCGACTTGGCGTCACGTCGCCTGCCCGCAATGTGGTAGGGATGCGCGGCGCGAAACCGACACGATGGATACGTTCGTCGATTCCTCCTGGTATTACACACGCTTCACCGCGCCGTGGGAGAATGCGCCGACCGACCCCGCCGTTGCCGATGCCTGGCTGCCGGTCGATCAATATATCGGCGGCATCGAGCATGCGATCCTGCACCTGCTCTATTCGCGCTTCTTCACCCGTGCGATGCGCGCGACAGGTCATGTGGGGCTCGACGAGCCCTTCAAGGGCCTGTTCACCCAGGGCATGGTCGTGCATGAGACCTATCGGCTGGGCGAGGGCCAGAACGGCGCCTGGATCGAGCCCGCCGAGATCAGGATCGAGGAAGTCGACGGCAAGCGCCGCGCCTATATGCTGTCCTCCGGCGAGGAGCTGGTGATCGGCTCGATCGAGAAAATGTCGAAATCGAAGAAGAACGTCGTCGATCCCGACGACATCATCGCCTCTTATGGCGCTGATACCGCACGCTTTTTCGTTCTCTCCGACTCGCCGCCCGACCGCGATGTGATCTGGACGGAAGCCGGCGTCGAAGGCGCGCACCGTTTCGTGCAACGCGTCTGGCGTCTGGTTTCGGAGGCCGTGGATGCGTTACAGGCCGCCGAAGCTAAGCCGGCTAAGGACGGCGATGCTCTGGTTGTTTCGCAAATCGCCCACAGGACGCTGAAGGCAGTCCAATCGGATTACGACCGGCTCGGTTTCAACAAGGCCGTGGCGCGAATCTATGAATTGGTGAATGCACTCGCGTCTCCCTTGGGCCAGGTCGCCGCCGGCAATGCCGATGCCGCGACCGTTTCGGCATGCCGCGACGCGGTCGAAATCCTCATTCGGCTGATTGCGCCGATGACGCCGCATCTGGCCGAGGAGTGCTGGAAGCTGCTCGGCTGCCATGGCGTCGTGGCCGAGGCCGCATGGCCCATCTATGATGAGGCATTGGTCGCCGAAAACGAGATCACCATGCCGGTCCAGATCAACGGCAAGAAGCGCGCGGATTTGACAATTGCGCGCGATGCGGATCAAAGTCTGGTCGAACGCGCCGTGCTGGAACTCGACAGCGTGCGCGCCGCCCTGGACGGGAAAGTGCCGAAGAAAATCATCGTGGTTCCGCAAAGGATCGTGAATGTCGTTGTTTGACGTGAGAAATTCGGGACTCGGCCGTTGGATCCTGACCGCGGCGGGCCTGTCGGTGATGCTTTTTGCCACCAGCTGCCAGGTCAAGCCGCTCTATGCCACCAGTTCGGATACGGCAGCGGCACTGGCCTCGATCGATTTTTCCGAGGCCGACGATCGCGTAGAGCTGGAAGTCCGCAACAATCTCGTCTTCATGGCGGGCAGGGGCGCCGGCGAGCCGGTCAATCCTGAATATGACGTCGATTTCAACGTCACCACGCGCTATATCGGCGTGCTGCTCGATCTCGACACCGACCTGCCGCGCGCCGGACGTGTCGAATTGCGCGCTGATTTCACCCTGACGCGCCATGCCACCGGCGAAATCCTCAAGTCTGGCAAGCGCCGCGCGGTCGCCCTGGTGGATTACCCGAACCAGGAATTCGCCAAGATCCGCGCGACGCGTGACGCCGAGAACCGCGCCGCACGTGAACTGGCCGAACTGATGCGCGCCGATATCGCGAGCTGGCTCGGCCGGTAAGGGCACGCCAATGGCAGAGATCAAAGCACACGAATTCGACCAGTTCGTGAAATGGCGTGCGAAGGAGTATCGTATATTCCTCGTCTATGGCCCTGATCGAGGGCTGGTTTCCGAACGCGCCGGCGAGCTGGCGAATATGACCGGCGTCGATACATCAGACGCCTTTTCCTTCATGCGGCTCGAAGCGTCCGACATCAATGCCGATCCGGGCAGGCTCTATGACGAAGCCAATTCGACAGGCCTGTTCGGCGGCGAGAAGCTCATATGGATCAAAGGCGCCGGCGCCGACAAGAACCTGTCGGAGGCGCTGTCAGGCATAGCGCAGGATCCTCCGGATAACGCCTGGATCATCATCGAGGCCGGGGATCTCAAGAAGGGTGCCAATCTACGCAAGGCAGCCGAAGGCACCTCGGCAGCGATCGCCATCCCATGCTATGCCGACAATGCCAAGGCATTGAATTCATTGATCGATGAAGAACTGGCGGCGTCCGGCCTGAGGATCACCGCCGATGCCCGTTCGTTGTTGCTCGATAGCCTCGGCGGGGATCGGATCGCGTCGCGCAACGAGATCCGCAAGCTGGCGCTCTACGCCCAGGGCGACGGCACGATAGAAGAACGGCACATTCTCGATATCGTCGGCGATGCCAGTGCGATATCGGCGGACGATGCGGTCGATGCGATCCTCAAGGGTGACCTTCCGGATTTCCTGCATGCGGTGCAGAAGGTCGTGGCCTCGAAAACCGCGGTGTTTCTCGTGCTGCAGGGCTGCCTGCGCCAGTTTCAGATGCTGGACCTCATGCGGGCCGAAATGGATGAAAAGCGCATAAGTGCTCAGGACGCCTTGAACATTCACGGACGCCATCTTCATTTCCGCCGCAAGCCGGTGATCGAAGGCGCGTTGCGCAACTGGAACGCCACATCGATCGCTACGGAAATGAACCGGCTTCAGGCTGCAATCCTGCAAAGCCGCCAGCGATCCAGCCTGGAAGACACAGTCGCGATGCATACCTTGCTGGCGACCACACTTATTGCCGCGCGAAACCGCGCGAGAGCCTGATCGTTCCGGTCGCGAAACGCTTAGCGACGCTCAAGCAAGCGGCAGATTTCTTCCAATTGTTCCAATGACTTATAGGAAATCACCAACTTGCCGCTATTGCCCTTGTGGTTGACGGTGACGCTCAGACCGAGACTATCGGAAAGCGTCCGCTCCAAGGCCAGCGTGTCGGGATCTTTCTCTGCGGATTTCGTCTCAAGCACCGGATTGGTCTGCGCCTTGATATTGTTCTGCGCCAGGCGTTCCGCATCACGAACGGACATGCCCTTGGCAATGATCGTCCGCGCCAGACCCAGCGGATCGCTTGTCGGGATCAATGCGCGCGCATGCCCGGCCGAGAGTGTGCCGGCAAACAGCATGTCCCGCACGAGGTCAGGCAGTTTCAGCAGACGCAGGCTGTTGGCGACATGCGAACGGCTCTTGCCGATGATCTCACCGAGATCGTTCTGCGTATAGCCATGTTCGGCAATGAGCTGTTCATAACCCAGCGCTTCCTCGACCGGATTGAGGTCCGCGCGCTGAACGTTTTCGACGATGGCGAGCTCCAGGGCCGTGCGGTCGTCAACCTCCCGTATAATAACGGGAATGTCGTTAAGCCCCGCCAGTTGCGCCGCACGCCAGCGGCGCTCGCCGGCGATGATTTCAAACCGACCATCGGTTACCGTCCGCACGACCACGGGCTGCACGATTCCATGCTGACGAATCGACGAGGCCAGATCCTGCAGATCGTCCTCCGCGAAATGCTTACGCGGGTTCCTGGGATTGCGAACGACGAGATCGATTGCCACTTTGCGATCGGCACTGACGCTGGGGCGGTTCGCCATTTCCGACATCGGCTGGTCCATCTCGCCGATCAATGCGGCCAGGCCACGCCCAAGTCTGCGCTTTGAGGGATCGTCGTTCATCTTGCTCTATTCCAAACTCGTTTCGCCTAAGAATCGATTATGCCGCGCGGCTCTGCCGCTCACGCTGGATCACTTCGGATGCGAGCTGCAGATACGCTTGGCTTCCGGCGCATTTCAGATCGTAGAGAATCGCGGGCTTTCCATAGGAAGGCGCCTCCGATACACGAACATTTCGCGGGATAAGTGTTTGATAAACCTTGCTTCCCAAGTGTTGGCGGACATCCGATACCACCTGTTGCGCAAGATTGTTTCGCGAATCGAACATGGTGAGCACGATGCCTTGAATATCCAGAGCCGGATTCACTGTTCGACGAACCTGGTCGACTGTTTCCAAGAGCTGGCTCAGGCCTTCCAACGCAAAAAATTCGCATTGTAACGGCACTAGAACGGATTGCGCGGCCGCCAGGGCGTTCATCGTCAGAAGATTGAACGACGGCGGGCAGTCAATCAGAATATAGTCATAGACATTGGCATCCGGGTGCTGGAGCGCCTTCTTCATCCTGAAAACCCGGTCGTTCTCGCGACCTATCTCCATTTCAACGCCCAGAAGGTCCATTGTGGACGCTGCGATCGAAAGATTGGGCACCACCGTCGGCATCGCCACTTCAGACACGGTATTGTTGCCAACCAGAAGGTCATAGGTGGAGAGCTTTCGATCCTTGCGATCGATTCCGAGCCCGGTTGAGGCATTGCCCTGCGGGTCGAGATCGATGATCAGGACGCGCTCGCCGATGGCCGCCAGTGCCGTGGCCAGATTGATTGCGGTGGTCGTCTTGCCAACGCCACCCTTTTGATTGGCGATCGTGATGATGCGGTATTTCGGCATATTCATTGATTTGCCCGAGCTAGCCTTTAAGGGGTCGGAGTCCGCCAATCTCTAGGATGACGGAGCCTTTCTCGATAACACTGTCGTGTATTACCAGATCGTAATGCCATCGCCTATGCGAATTCTCGATCTCGGCCTGGTAATCCCGGCCTTTGTGCAGATAGGCCCTCAGATTCTCGTTCTGAGCCGCCCATGGATCGATCAGGCCCAGCAGAGCGCTCAGATCGGCAAGTGCCCGGGCCGAAACGTAGTCCGCATCCGACACCGCATTCAGGGCGTTCTCGATCCGCAACGGATGGACGCTCCCGCGACCACCCGTCTCCGCGAGTGCGGTACGCAGGAATGCCGCCTTCTTATTATTGCTTTCTATGAGGTGAACCCAGCCCGCACTCTGCTCAGCCAGCAATATGGCCGTGACCACACCCGGAAAACCACCGCCGCTGCCGAGATCCAGCCATGTTCCCGGTGTCGGTTGCAGCTGGAATATCTGAGCCGAATCAGCGATATGTCGATCCCACAGATCATTCAACGTCGATGGAGCCACGAGGTTGATGGCCTTTGCCCATTTTGAAAAGAGCGCGGCGAAGTGATCAAGGCGCTCCGCTGTTTCACGTGAAACAGCAATGCCGTTCAACCTGTGGCCAGGACTCGCCCCCATTGCGCTCATCCCGCGAGACTCTGCTCCTCTACGTGGCGCCGGACTGCGAGCAGCAAAAGGGAGACAGCGGCCGGCGTCATGCCTTCCAGGCGGGAGGCTTGCGCGATGCTGGCCGGCTTCGCGCGCGACAGCTTTTGCTTCAACTCGATAGAAAGCCCAGGCAAACCGAAATAGTCCAGGCTCGCCGGGATGAGCTTGGCTTCCTCACGCCGAACTTCAGCAATATCAGCATCCTGACGGTTCATATAAACTGAATAAGATGCTTCGATATCAAGTGCTTCCGCCGTGCGGCGACTTGCAGCGCAGAGATCGGGCCAGATCCGCACCATTGTATCGAAATCGTGGGCGGGATGTGACATGAGTTCGAAGGCAGAACGTCGCTTGCCATCGAGATTCACATTGAGGCCGAATTCCCGCGCTTCGTTCGGCGTCAGCGACTTCTCAGCAAGCTCGTTCCGGTACCGATCCATCTCCGCGGCCCATGAGGCAAACTTGTCCTGTCTCTCACGGCCGACGATCCCGAGTTCAATGCCAATCGGCGTCAGACGCTGATCTGCGTTGTCCGCCCGCAAGGACAGCCGATATTCTGCTCTCGAGGTGAACATACGATAGGGCTCGACGACACCGCGCGACGTGAGATCGTCGATCATAACCCCTATATACGAATTGGTCCGGCTAAAAGTCGCAGCCTCCGAGCCGCCAGCGCGGCGGGCAGCGTTGAGCCCGGCGACCAGGCCCTGCGCGCCGGCCTCCTCATAGCCGGTCGTGCCATTGATCTGTCCTGCCAGATACAATCCCGGTAGCTTTCGCGCTTCCAGGGATAGGTGCAACTCGCGGGGATCGACGTGATCATATTCGATCGCGTAACCCGGCTGAAGGATAGTGACATTCTCCAGCCCAGGGATCGTCCTGATGAAAGCTTGCTGGACATCTTCCGGCAGCGATGTGGAAATTCCATTTGGATAAACGGTGTTGTCGTCCAGACCTTCCGGCTCAAGAAAAATCTGGTGGCCGTCGCGTTCGCCGAACTTGACGATCTTGTCCTCGATCGACGGACAATAGCGCGGCCCGACGCCCTCGATCTGCCCGGAATACATCGCTGACTGGCCAATATTGTCCGAAATGATCTTATGCGTCGCCGCTGTCGTGCGGGTCACGCCGCATTCGATCTGCCGATTTGCAATCGTTTCGGTCATGAAGGAGAACGGAATAGGATTCTCGTCGGCTCCCTGCCGGCCGACTGCGGTCCAATCAATGGTGCGGGAATCCAGCCGGGCTGGCGTTCCGGTTTTGAGACGCCCCAGTGCCATGTCGGCGCGCTTCAGCGTTTCAGACAGGCCCACGGACGGCGCTTCGCCAACGCGGCCCGCTGGGATTTTCCTGTTTCCTATATGAATCAGTCCCTTGAGAAAGGTACCAGTTGTGAGAACGACGGCAGCGCAAGACAGTTCGCGGCCATCTGCCATCACAATCCCGGAGATCGTTCCGGAGACGACTCGAAGATCGAAAACGTCTCCTTCGATCACCGTCAGATTCTCTCGGTTCAGGATTTCGCGCTGCATTGCCTCGCGATAAAGTCTGCGGTCGGCCTGCGTCCGCGGCCCGCGCACAGCGGGCCCCTTGCGCCGATTCAACATCCGAAACTGTATACCTGCTGCGTCCGCGACGCGGCCCATAAGACCGTCCAATGCATCGATTTCGCGCACTAGATGGCCCTTGCCGAGGCCGCCGATCGCGGGATTGCAGGACATGACGCCAATCGTCGATTGTTTGTGGGTAACAAGTGCGGTTTTAGCACCCAGGCGCGCGGACGCCGATGCCGCCTCGCATCCCGCATGTCCACCACCGATGACAATCACATCAAAATCTCTGGTCATATCGACACCAACTATTGCGCAACCGATTCAATTGCCACTTGTTGTTTCACGTGAAACATAAGACTCGCCCAACGAGTATCACTTTCCGATGCAGAATTCCGAGAAGATGACGCCCAGCAGATCCTCGACATCAACGGTGCCTGTAATCTTACCCAGTCTATGTGACGCGTGTCTTAAGAGTTCAGATCGAAGCTCAAGTGGAAGATCCGGTGAAGAAGCCGTTTCCTCAATCTTTTCAATGGCTTCTCTAAGATAGGCAACTTGCCTCGCGCGAACCGGCGCCAGATTTAGGCTGCCTGCTGTCCGAAGCGAAACTTCGTCCGAGATTCGTTTCGTAAGTGAATCGAAACCCAGACCGGTCTTTGTCGATATCCATAATCCGGAATCATCCGAGCGCTCTTCTAGCAGATCGGACTTTGTGAGTACATATAGAACCGCGTGATCTTCCGGTACCATGGGGAAGTCGCCGGAATCTGTGCAATCCTTCAAAGCCAGGATGAGATCCGCCTCGTCCATCGAATTCAATGCCCGGCGCACGCCCTCCCGCTCAACTTCGTCATCGGTTTCCCTCAGCCCGGCCGTATCCATCACATGGACAAGAAAGCCGTCGATGTTGAGGTCGACGCCGATAACGTCACGCGTGGTGCCGGCAATGCTGGTGACGATTGCCACGTCCCGCTTCGCCAGGGCGTTCAGCAGGCTGGATTTGCCTGCATTCGGCCGCCCCGCAATGACGATTCTGAAACCGTCCCGGATGATCTCGGCGGCCCGCTGGCCCGAGAAATGGGCGCGCATATCGCGCGCGATCGCTTCCAACTCCGGCCAAAGCCTGTCGCTGACGGCGCCTGGGACGTCATCCTCGTCGGGGAAATCGAGTTCGGCCTCGATCAGCGCCCGAATTCGCGTCAGCCTGTCTGCCCAGCCCGTATAGAGTTCCGAAAGCTTGCCGCTTGATTGCTCGAGCGCCAGCCGCCGCTGCATCTCCGTCTCGGCGGAAATCAGGTCCGCAAGACCCTCGATTTCCACAAGATCCAGCTTGCCGTTGTCGAACGCCCGACGCGAAAACTCGCCGGCTTCCGCATGCCGAAGCGCTTCGAAACCCGAGAGCTCATCGAGCAGGGCATCGACGACGGCGCGACCGCCGTGAAGCTGGAATTCGATGCAGTCCTCTCCGGTGAAGGAATGCGGCGCCGGGAAACGCAGGACCAGCCCCTTGTCGATCGGCTCACCGTTCCGCCGCCGAATCCATCGTAAAGTCGCATGACGCGGTTCGATGGTGCCGCCGCAGAGCCGGTCAAGGATTTCCACACAGCGCGAACCGCTCACTCGCACGACGGCTACGCCGGACGGGAGTGCACCCGACGATAAGGCATAGATGGTGTCACGCGATAGCGCCATTATAGCTCTGCCATCAATGGGAAGTCAGTATCTGCCAGCCGGCAGGAATGGGCTGGCCCATAGCCGAATTTTTCCGCCTTAACAAGGCAGCGCGTCGGATACGGAAAAGGCGCTATGTTCTCCACATAGCGCCCTAAATCGAATCCGGCTAAGAATCCGGCAAAATATCAGGTATTCATCGAATCGAAGAAGTCGCCATTGGTCTTGGTCTGCTTGAGCTTGTCGATGAGGAATTCGATCGCATCGGTCGTGCCCATCGGCCCGAGGATACGGCGGAGCACGAAGACCTTCTGCAGGTCCTGGCGCGGCACGAGCAGTTCTTCCTTCCGGGTACCGGATTTCAGAATGTCCATCGACGGGAAGATGCGCTTGTCGGCGACCTTGCGGTCGAGCACGATTTCCGAATTGCCGGTGCCCTTGAATTCCTCGAAGATCACTTCGTCCATGCGGCTACCGGTATCGATCAGCGCAGTCGCGATGATGGTCAGCGAGCCGCCTTCCTCGATATTGCGCGCCGCGCCGAAGAAGCGCTTTGGGCGCTGCAGCGCGTTGGCATCGACACCACCCGTCAGGACCTTGCCGGACGACGGCACCACCGTGTTATAGGCGCGGCCCAGGCGGGTGATCGAATCGAGCAGGATGACAACGTCGCGTCCGTGTTCGACAAGCCGCTTGGCCTTCTCGATCACCATTTCGGCGACCTGGACGTGGCGCACGGCCGGCTCGTCGAAGGTCGAGGAGACGACCTCGCCGCGCACCGAGCGCTGCATGTCGGTCACTTCTTCCGGCCGCTCGTCGATCAGCAGCACGATGAGATAGCATTCCGGATGGTTGGCGGTGATCGAATGGGCAATGTTCTGCAGCAGCACCGTCTTGCCAGTGCGCGGCGGCGCGACTATCAGGCCGCGCTGGCCCTTGCCGATCGGCGCCACGAGATCGATAACGCGCGGCGACATGTCCTTGCTGGTCGGAACCTCGAGTTCCATCTTGAAGCGCTCGTTGGGATAGAGCGGCGTAAGGTTGTCGAAATGGACCTTGTGGCGGATCTTTTCAGGATCCTCGAAATTGATCGTGTTGACCTTGAGCAGCGCGAAATAGCGCTCGCCTTCCTTGGGGCCGCGGATCGGGCCCTCGACCGTATCGCCTGTTTTCAGCGAGAAGCGGCGGATCTGGGAGGGCGAGATGTAGATATCATCGGGACCGGGCAGGTAATTCGCATTGGCCGAGCGCAGAAAGCCGAAACCGTCCTGCAGAAGCTCGACGACACCCTCGCCGATGATTTCGACTTCCTGGGCCGCGAGATTCTTGAGGATTGCAAACATCAATTCCTGTTTGCGCATGACACTGGCATTTTCAACGCCGACTGATTCGGCGAAAGCGAGCAGGTCGGTCGCTGTTTTATTTTTAAGTTCTTGAAGCTTCATTTCAGCCATGAAGTTAAACCACTGGAAGAGATCGGGAAAGCGGACGGGGGAAGTCTGCAGGGAAAGCATGCGCTGGAGGGGGTGGCACGCTACAATGCTTGGGAAGCAGGCTCAAAATAGCGCTTCGAATTCCGCACTGCAAGAGCGCTGTGCCAGAAACGGCGGGCTTTGGCAAGATATATCAGAATGGCTTCAGCACCGCCATCAGCACGATAAGGATCATCAGAGCCGCCGGCACCTCGTTCATGATCCGCCAGTGACGCGCATTCATCGGCCGTTGATCGCGGCCGAATGCCTTCACGGCGCGGCCGAAGTAGACATGCATGCCGGTCATTGCTATCACGCCCAGAAGCTTGACATGCAGCCAGCCGGCCGAAAACCACATGCCCTGCCAAGCGATGAAAAGCCCGAATATCCAGGCCATCATCATCGCGGGGTTCATGATGATCCGGTAAAGCCGCGTCTCCATCGTCTTGAACAGCTCAGAGCTTTCCGAGCCGACCACCACTTCGGAATGGTAGATGAACAGCCGCGGCAGGTAGAACAGCCCGGCCATCCAGGCGATAACGGCCATGATATGGAAGGCCTTGAACCAGAGATAGCTATCGTCGGACAGGGCGTAGATCAGCACGGCCACCAGCAAGAAAACGCAGAGCGCGATGCCGGCTCTCAGCCCGCTCCTCGCTCCGGCCGATGTGCTGCCGATCACGCGGCCGCTCCATAGCTGCGGACCCGTGAAATCAGACGCTCGACATTGGCGGGTTCGCCGTCTGGCGTGATGCCATGGCCCAGGTTGAAGATCAGCGGCCCATTGCCGAGCTTGTCCAATATCCGGTCGACCGCGGCGTCGAGGTCCACACCACCGCTGATCATTTTCAGCGGATCGAGATTGCCCTGCACGGCGCCCTCTTTCTGCAGTTCCGCAGCGAAATCCAGAGGCACCGTCCAGTCGAGGCCGATCGCGTCGGCATTCGTGCCCGAGCGGTAATGCCTGAGATTATAGCCGGCCCCTTTGGCAAAAGCGATGATCTTGGCACCGGGCCGCACCGCCCGTACCATATCGACGATCCGCCGCACCGGCTTGACCGCATATTCCGAGAATTCGTGATCGGGGAGAACCCCGGCCCAGCTGTCGAATATCTGCACCGCGTCGGCGCCGGCATCGAGCTGGGCAACGAGATAGGCCGCGGACGCTTCCGCGATATCGCCGAGCAGCTTCTCGAAGACGACAGGATTGCGATAGGCAAAAAGCCGGGCGGGCGCCTGGTCCGGCGTGCCACGGCCAGCGATCATGTAGGTGGCGATCGTCCAGGGCGCACCACAAAAACCAAGCAGCGTCGTCTCTTCAGGCAAATCGCTGCGCAGACGCCTGACGGTCTCGAACACCGGAGCAAGACGCGCCTCTATGTCAGGCATCTGGAGGCGGTTGATGCCATGCTCGTCGATCGGGTCGAGTAACGGTCCCTCGCCTTCCACAAAGCGGACATTTCGATCGAACGCATCGGGGATGACGAGAATATCCGAAAACAGGATCGCCGCATCGAAGCCGAAGCGCCGTATCGGCTGCATCGTCACTTCGACCGCGAGATCGGGCGTGTAACAGAGATCGAGAAAGCCTTTCGCCGTCGCCCGCACCTGCCTGTATTCCGGCAGATAGCGTCCAGCCTGGCGCATCAGCCAGATCGGCGGAGGTGTGACGGTGTGCCCTTCGAGCACCTCGATGATCTTGCGCTTTGCGGTTCCCACAGGCGTCCTATAAAATAATTAAGTCCTTATAAGAGAGTTTCTATTTCTTAAGAGTCGGTGAGTTTCAAGGATTAAAGTGTCGCGTCGAGTTATCCAGAGTCCGTGCACCGGTTCCGTCAGTGGGGACAATGATTCGGCGGCTAGCGAGGAATAACGGGGAGAATTATGATTCCGTGATTGAAATCAATGTACTAAGCCAAGCCGCAAATCGTCCTGGATTGTGGACAAACTGTTGATGGCTGTTGCACGGTAATGCTTTCTTAAGGTTCTCCACATCGCTGTCGTCAGGTTATCCTTTTGTGCTAAGGCTGTGGACAAATCGGCCCTTTTCCCCGCCGGCCGGTAACCCTTCCTTAATCATGCGGGGATTTCCACAGTCATCAACAGGGCCGCTCGAAAAGCTTGGAAAACCGCAAAAACTTCTTTCATCTCCATCTCATTTCTGACTCGACGGGAGAGACTCTCATCGCCGCAGGCCGCGCGGCGGCGTCGCAGTTCGCTGATTCGCATGCCGTCGAGCATGTCTACCCCCTGGTCAGGAACCGCAGGCAGGTCGCCGATGTCCTGGCCGAGATCGATCATGCGCCGGGCATCGTGCTTCATACGGTTATCGATCAGGAAATCGCCGCCGTCATCGATGAGGCCTGCAATGCCATGGGCGTGCCCTGCGTTTCCGTTATCGAACCGGTGTTGCAGGTGTTTCAGTCCTATCTCGGTGCGCCGTCCAAGCGTCGGGTCGGCGCCCAGCATGAGTTGAATGCCGGCTATTTCGCCCGCATCGAGGCGCTCAACTTTACCATGGATCACGACGACGGCCTGCTGCCGCACAATATCGACGAGGCTGATGTCGTCCTGCTCGGCATATCAAGGACGTCGAAGACACCGACGGCGATCTATCTCGCCAACCGCGGCATCAAGACGGCGAATGTCCCGATCGTCACCGGCATGTCCTTGCCGGAGAAGCTTTATTCGGCAAGCAAGCCGCTCATCGTCTGCCTTATCGCCTCGATCGACCATATTTCCCAGGTGCGGCACAACCGGGTGCTTGGTTCCACGACCGGCTACCAGGACACCTATACGGATCGCGCGGCGATCGCCGAGGAAATCAAATATGCCAAGCAGCTTTGCGCGCGCCACAGCTGGCCGGTTATCGACGTGACGCGCAAGTCGATCGAGGAGACCGCCGCGGCAATCGTTGCCCTTCGCGTCAAACAGCGATAGTGGAAGCGCGGCAAATAATGGAAGGGTTCCATGTCGGCTAAACTCATACTCGCTTCCAACAGCGCTTCGCGCAAATCGCTGATGCAAGGCGCCGGCCTGCAATTCGAATCCGTCGGCGCCGATATCGACGAACGCGGCGTCGAAGCGAGGCTCGCCGCCAATTATGCCAAGCCGCCGGAGATTGCCGTCGAGCTGGCCAAGGCCAAGGCGCTCTGGGTTTCGGAGCGAAATCCCGATGCCTATGTCATCGGCTCGGACCAGGTCTTGTCGCTGGGCGCCCGGTTGTTTCACAAGCCACTATCGATGGGCGAGGCGGCCGACCACATCCGCGCCATGTCCGGGCAGACCCACCATCTCAATTGCGGCGTGGCGATCGCCTTCCGGGGCGTGATCATCTGGTCCGACGTGTCGATCGCCGAAATGACGATGCGCGGCATTTCCCCTTCCTTCCTCCAGACCTATATCGATCTCGCGGGCGAGGGCATCCTGCAGAGCGTCGGCGCCTACCAGTTCGAAGGACCGGGCATCCAGTTGTTCGACAGGATCGACGGCGACTACTTCACCATTCTCGGCCTGCCGATGCTGAAACTGCTCGCCGGCCTGCGCCAGCTGGAATTGATCGATGCGTGATTCACGTGAAACATTGTTAACGAAAGCCTTCGTCACCGGCTTTCCCGTCAAGCATTCGCGGTCACCGCTCATTCATGGTCATTGGCTGAAACAGTTCGGCATCACGGGAAGCTATGAGGCGGTTGAAGTGGCACAAGCCGATTTCCCTGCTTTCATCGCACATCTCAAGGACGGATCATCCGGCTTTGCCGGCGGCAATGTCACCATCCCGCACAAGGAAACGGCCTTCGCGCTCGCCGACGAGCCGGATGAACTGGCCTCCGAACTCGGGGCCGCCAACACGCTCTACCTGCGCGACGGCCGGCTCAAGGCGACCAATACGGACGGCCATGGCTTCCTCAACAATCTCGACGACCGGGCTCCCGGCTGGGACACTGCCAAGAACACGGCCGTCATTCTCGGCGCGGGCGGCGCCAGCCGCGCCATTATCCAGGCGCTACGCGATCGCGGCTTCGGCGCGGTCCATGTTCTCAATCGCACCGAGGCGCGTGGCCAGGAGCTCGCGGACCGCTTCGGGCCGCGAGTCCATGCCGGGCCGATGAACGCCTTGGCGGAACGGCTCGCCGGCGCCGATCTCTTCGTCAACACGACCTCGCTCGGCATGGATGATTCCGACGCCTTCGATATCGATTTCACTGACATGCGTTCAGGCGCGCTGGTGACCGATATCGTCTATGTCCCGCTGATCACGCCGATCCTGGGGCAGGCAAAGGCGCAGGGTATGAGGGTCGCCGATGGCCTCGGCATGTTGCTGCATCAGGCAGTGCCCGGTTTCGAGAAATGGTTCGGCAAGCGGCCTGAAGTGACGCCGGAGCTTCGCGCCCTCATCATATCCGACATGGAGAAGCACTGATGCTCCGCCTCGGTCTCACCGGTTCGATCGGCATGGGCAAGTCGACGACATCTAAGATGTTTCGCGACGAAGGCCTGACTGTGATCGATTCCGACGCCGTGGTGCACGAGCTCTATCGCGGCGAGGCCGTGCCCCTGATCGAGCGCGCCTTCCCCGGCACGACGGATAACGGCCAGGTCGATCGCAAGAAGCTGTCGGCCTATCTGGCCCATCATCCCGAAGACTTCAAGCTTCTCGAGGCCATCGTCCATCCCTTGGTGCGGCGCAAGGAAGTGGAGACAATCGCCGAGGCACAGAGGTCCGGCGCCGACATGATCGTGCTCGATATCCCGCTACTTTACGAAAGCGGCACCGAATCACGCGTCGACAAGGTCGTGGTCGTCACCTGCGATCCCGAAGTTCAGCGTGCCCGGGTGCTGGCCCGGCCCGGCATGACCGAGGAGAAATTCGCGATGATCCTCAAGCGCCAGATGCCGGATGTGGAAAAACGCAAGCGCGCCGATTTCCTGATCGACACGGGCAGGGGTTTTGACCATGCTCGCGCGGAGGTCCGGAAGATCGTGACGAAACTTCGGGCAAAGGGATAATCGATGGCCTTGCGGGAAATCATCTTCGATACGGAAACCACGGGCCTCGATCCGCGCGAGGACCGGATCATCGAAATCGGCGGTATCGAACTCGTCGATCATTTCCCCACAGGTCGCACCATTCATCTCTATATCAATGCCGATGGCAAGAAGGTCCATCCGGATGCACTGGCTGTCCATGGCATTACCGACGAACAGCTCGCCGACAAGCCGAAATTCCGTGAGGTCGCCGAGCAGATCCTCGAATTCTTCGGTGACGGCCAGTGGATCGCCCATAACGCGACCTTCGACATGGGCTTCATCAATACCGAGCTTGCCCGCCTCGACATGCCGCCCATCCCGCCGGCCAAGGTCACCGATACGCTTGCGCTTGCACGCCGCAAGCATCCAATGGGACCGAATTCGCTCGACGCGCTCTGCCGGCGCTACGGCATCGACAATTCCCACCGCCTTAGGCACGGCGCGCTTCTCGACTCCGAACTGCTCGCCGAAGTCTATATCGAGCTGATCGGCGGCAAGCAGGCAGCGCTCGGTTTCGGCGGCGCCAGCGATCGAAGCGGAAACCGTATCGTTGTCCAGGACACGATCGAGATCATGGCGCGTCCGCGTCCGCTTTCACCGCGCCTGACGATCGAGGAAATCACCGCCCACACTGAAATGGTGGTGAAGCTCGGCGAAAAGGCCGTGTGGGCACGATACGGCATCACGGCCACAAAGCACTGAACACAAAAAAATCCGGAAGTTTCCTCCCGGATTATCATTATCCAGTTCATTCAACCTAAATCAGTTGGTCGCCGCAACCTTGGCCTTGGCCTGTTCCTCGGCCATGCGCTGCTGGAACATCTGCGCGAAATCGATCGGGTCGATCATCAGGGGCGGGAAGCCGCCATTGCGGGTTGCGTCCGCGACGATCTGGCGCGCGAAGGGGAAAAGCAGGCGCGGGCACTCGATGAACAGCACCGGCAGCATGTGTTCCTGCGCAAAGCCCTGGATGCGGAACAGGCCGCCATAGGAAAGCTCGGCATGAAACACCGTCTTGTCGCCATCCTTGGCGGAGGCATCGAGCGTCAGCACCACGTCGAAGTCCGTCTCGGTCATCGGGTTGGCGTTGACATTCACCGAGATGTTGATGTTCGGCGCCTTTTCGCGCGACTGCAGCGAGCGCGGCGCGCCAGGATTTTCGAAGGAGAAATCCTTGGTATACTGCGCCAGGATATTGATGGATGGTTGAATGGCTGCTGCTTCCGCGCCGTTCGTTGTTGCGTCTGCCATGGTATTTCCTCGTGAGCCGGAGTGAAGTTTTCGGAAAGTCCGGCTTCACCAAAGTTATCTTTCGGTTTGCCGCTCTATCACTTCACTTGTGGGGTGACAACCCTCTGACAACAGCCACAACCGCCGCAATGACGGGCTGTTTCAATCCTTATGATCGATATGCCCGGCCGGCGGATCGCGTGGCTCGCGACGTTCGAAATCCTCGGGCGACAGATCGACCACGCCGTCTTCGCGGCTTCCCCGGCGGGGGCCCCGGCCGCGCGGACCGCCCGTGCGGAAAGACGTGACCTTGATGCGCGACCGGACGAAATGCCTGATTCCGCTGCGGACGAACGGAATCATCAGGAGAAGACCGATCACGTCGGTCACGAAACCGGGAATGATCAGCAGCAGAGCGCCGATGACGATGAGCACGCCATCGACCAGCCCGACCTCCGGCGTCTGCCCCTGGCGAATATCGCGATTGATCTTCTTGAGCACGCCAAGGCTCTGGTAGCGCAGTAGCATTGCGCCTACGATCGCCGACAGGAAGACGAGTGCAATGACCTTCCAGACGCCGATTGCCTGGCCGACATAGATGAAGACTGCGATCTCGATCACCGGTACAAGGATGAGCAGGATCGGAATGATGATCAACGGCATGTCTTTTCCCTTGTTACGGCCATTTGAATGATCGATAAATCACGACTATATGGTGGCGACAGAGTTCCAACCAAGGTGACAAATGGGTACCGACAATATCATTACGCTTTTTTTCCTGATTGTCGCGGCGCTGATTTTCCTCAATCTGCGCAGCGTCTTGGGAAAGCGCACCGGCACCGAGAAGCCACCTTTCGATCCCTACACCAGGGATAGCCGCGAGGTCGAGCGCCAGAATCAGCCTGCCGACGACGGCAAGGTGATCACGCTTCCCCGTCGCGACCAGCAATCGCAGCCGCCGGCGGAAGCGCCGAGCCGCTATGAAATCATCGACGATTTCGCCAAGCCCGGCACCCCGCTGAATGACCAGCTTCGCCAGGTCTATGACGCCGATCCCTCGTTCGACCCGAAGCAATTCGCCGATGGCGCCAAGGCGGCCTATGAGATGATCGTCCAGGCCTTCGCGGAGGGTGACCGCAAGTCGCTCAAGACGCTTCTGTCCAACGATGTCTATCAGGGCTTCGATCAGGCCATCACCGCGCGCGAGAAGGCCGGCGAGACCGTCAAGTCCACCTTCGTCGGCATCGAAAAAGCGGAAATCTCCAGTGCCAACCTCGATGGCAGCGAGGTGACGATCACCATGCGCATCGTCAGCGAACTCATCTCGGCCACCTATAACGCCGCCGGGGAAGTTATTGAAGGCAATGCCGACACGGTTGCCGAAGTCGTCGACAGCTGGAGCTTTGCCCGTGATACCCGTTCGCGCGACCCCAACTGGAAGCTCGTGCAAACCCAATCCGAAGGCTGAAACCGGACAATGGATTTCGCGCTCAGGCGGCTATCGTTTGCAGAAATCGAGGGCTGGAAGGATGATGATCCTTCCAGCCTTTTTCCCGTCATGGCGCGCTGTCTCGACCATATCAAGGGCACCAAACCTTACAGAACCGGCTCCCTCGGCGTCACATCGGACGAACTGGCATCCGTTTTCGAAGCGGCGAATGCCGCCAAATCTAGCGACGCCACTGAGGCCCGAGATTTCTTCGAAGAGCATTTCCAGCCGTTTCTCATCGTGCCCGATTCCGGCAGGCCCGGCCTGGTCACCGCCTTTTATGAGCCGGAGGTCGAGGTCTCCGAGACCCGGTCGGATATCTGGTGCCATCCCTTCTATCGCCGCCCGCCCGATCTCATCGATATCGACGATACCAACCGGCCGGAAGGTTTCGACCCATCCTATGCCTTTGCCCGCGAGACAAAGGAAGGCATCGGCTACTATCCGCGCCGCCAGGCGATCGACGGCGGCTATCTCGAAGGCAAGGGCCTGGAGATCGCCTGGGCCCGGTCGCGCGTCGATGTGTTCTTCGCCCATATCCAGGGAGCCGCGCGGCTCATCTATCCCGATGGCCGCGTCCAGCGCATCACCTTCGCCGCCAAGGCCGGCCACCCCTTCACCGGCATCGGCCGCTACCTGATCGATATCGGCGAAATCCCGCCCGAAAAGATATCTATGAGCTCGATCCGCGATTGGCTCGCCGCCCATCCCGACAGGCAGGACGAAGTGCTCTGGCAGAACCGCTCCTACATCTTCTTCCGCGAGGCGCCGGTCGAAGGGCTGGAGCTCGGCCCGGTCGCGGCCGCCAAGGTGCCGCTGGAGGCCATGCGCTCGATCGCGGTCGACCGGATGATCCACACCTTCTCCTCGCCCTTCTTCATCCGTAGCCAGACGCTCACCCACCTCAGCGATGGGAAACCGTTCGCCCGGCTGATGATGGCGCTCGATACCGGTTCCGCGATCCTTGGCCCGGCCAGGGGCGATATTTTTACCGGCTCCGGCAAGGCGGCCGGGAACCTTGCCGGCAATGTGAAGAACGACGCCGACTTCGTCATCCTCATTCCGAAATCCGCCGCCGGGAGATTTTCGTGATGCGTGGGCGGGGCAAGAAGGCGCTGACCACCGATGACCGCATCCTGTGGGGAAAGGTGGCGCGCAGCACCAACGCGCTTCCGGGCCGCATGAACGAGATCGAGGCGTTTGAAAAGTCGATCGCCGAGGTGGTCGAAGAAGAGCCGAAGCCCATCGTCAGGCAGGCGGCGCCCGCGTTGAAGAAGGCGGTCATCACGACCTTCGAGGACATATCCTATCAGGCGCCGCCGCAGCCAAAGGCACCCGCCGGTAAACACCAGCCGCTCGAACGCCCTGTCAAACGCAAGCTCGCCAAGGGGCGGCTGGATCTCGACGCACGCATCGACCTGCACGGCCTGTTCCAGGAAGAGGCGCATGCGCTGCTGCATTCCTTCATCCTGCGCGCTCATGAGCGCGGTCTGCGCCATGTCCTGGTCATCACAGGCAAGGGATCGTCCATGGGCAGCGACGGTGCGTTGAAGCGCGCGGTGCCGATGTGGTTCGGCAAATCAGAATTCCGCCATCTGATCTCGTCGTGGGAAACCTCGGCGCAGAACCATGGCGGCGACGGCGCGCTCTATGTCCGGCTGTCCCGCCGGCGGGGAGAAGCCGAATGACCCCCTTCGGCGAGGTTGTCCGTCGCATTCGCCGTGAGCGCGCCATCACCCAGAAGGAGATGGCCAAGGCGCTCAACGTCTCGCCGGCCTATCTCTCGGCGCTGGAGAGCGGCAAGCGTGGCAAGCCGGGGTTCGATTTCCTCCAGCGCGTCGCGGGCTACCTCAACATCATCTGGGACGAGGCCGACGATCTCTTCCGCGTCGCGGCCATTTCGCACCCCCGCGTGGTGGTCGATACGTCGGGTCTGCCGGCTGATTACACCGCCTTTGCCAATCGCCTGGCGGGCGAAATCCGCACGCTTCATCCCCAAACCATCCGCGAATTGTCGGCGGTATTGGCGAATGCTGCCAAACCGAGGGAAAAGCGGCCCTGATCCCCTGTTTTCTGCCGTATTTCTGGCCTCTAGATTTGGTTCTTGGGGTCAAAATCCCTATATTCAACGGCATATAGCACTAGGTGATTCGGGTGTGGTTCTCGCGCCCTGAGATCTTTGGAAAAGAAAGTAGTCCATGGCCGGTTCATCCGAAGAAGAAATTCCGGGGAGCGCCGAATACGGCGCCGATTCGATCAAGGTCCTGAAGGGGCTCGATGCCGTCCGCAAGCGTCCCGGCATGTATATCGGCGACACCGATGACGGGTCCGGCCTGCATCACATGGTCTATGAAGTCGTCGACAACGCCATCGACGAAGCTCTCGGCGGCCACGCCGACTTGGTGACCGTCACGCTCAATGCCGATGGCTCGGTGACCGTCACCGACAACGGCCGCGGCATTCCCACCGGCATGCACGAAGAGGGTGTCTCGGCGGCCGAGGTCATCATGACCCAGCTTCATGCCGGCGGCAAGTTCGACCAGAATTCCTACAAGGTATCAGGCGGACTGCACGGCGTCGGCGTTTCCGTCGTCAATGCGCTGTCGGTCAAGCTCAAGCTCAAGATCCGCCAGAAGGGCAATATCTACGAGATGAGCTTCACCCATGGCGTGGCGGATGCGCCGCTCGCGATCACAGGCGACGCGGGCAACGAGACCGGCACGGAAGTGACCTTCACCGCCAGCGACCTGACCTTCACCAAGACCGAATATGACTATGCGACGCTCGAGCACCGCCTGCGCGAACTCGCCTTCCTCAATTCGGGCGTCCGTATCGTGCTGACCGACAAGCGGCATTCCGACATCAGGAAGGAAGAGCTTCTGTATGACGGCGGCCTTGAGGCTTTCGTGCACTACCTCGATCGCGCCAAGAAGCCGCTGATCGACAAGCCGATCGCAATCCGCAGCGAGAAGGACGGCATCACTGTCGAAGTGGCGATGTGGTGGAACGACAGCTACCACGAGAACGTGCTCTGCTTCACCAACAACATCCCGCAGCGCGACGGCGGCACGCATCTTGCCGGCTTCCGTGGCGCGCTGACCCGCCAGATCACCGGCTACGCCGAAAGCTCCGGCACGCTGAAGAAGGAAAAGGTCTCGCTCACCGGCGACGATTGCCGTGAGGGCCTGACCGCTGTCCTGTCGGTCAAGGTGCCGGACCCGAAATTCTCGTCCCAGACCAAGGACAAGCTTGTCTCGTCCGAAGTCCGTCCGGTGGTCGAAAACCTCGTCAACGAGGCGCTCAACCAGTGGTTCGAGGAGCATCCGTCCGAATCCAAGATCCTGATCGGCAAGGTGGTGGAAGCCGCCGCCGCCCGTGAAGCGGCCCGCAAGGCACGCGAACTCACCCGCCGCAAGGGCGCGCTTGACATGGCGTCTCTGCCCGGCAAGCTCGCCGACTGCTCCGAACGCGATCCGACCAAATCGGAAGTCTTCCTGGTCGAGGGCGATTCGGCAGGCGGCTCGGCCAAGCAGGGCCGCTCGCGAGAGAATCAGGCCATCCTGCCGCTCCGGGGCAAGATCCTCAATGTCGAACGTGCCCGCTTCGACCGCATGCTCGGCAGCGCCGAAATCGGCACGCTGATCACGGCGCTCGGCACCGGCATCGGCAAGGACGAGTTCAACGCCGACAAGCTACGCTATCACAAGATCATCATCATGACGGACGCCGACGTCGACGGCGCCCATATCCGAACCCTGCTGCTCACCTTCTTCTTCCGACAGATGCCGGAGTTGATCGAGCGCGGCCATCTCTATATCGCCCAGCCGCCGCTCTATAAGGCCAGCCGTGGCAAGTCCTCGACCTACCTCAAGGACGAGAAGGCCTTTGAGGAATATCTCATCGATGCCGGCCTCGAAGATGCTACGCTGACGCTCGGCAGCGGCGAAATGCGTGGCGGCCACGATCTCCGAGAGATCATTGCCGATGCGATCCGCCTGCGCGGCCTCGTCGAAGGCCTGCATTCCCGTTACAGCCGCTCGCTGATCGAACAGGCAGCCATCGCCCGGGGCCTGAATGCCGAACTGATGAGCGATCTTACCCGCGCCAACAGCGTTGTCACGGAAATCGCGCGCCGCCTGGACCTGATCTCCGAGGAAACCGAGCGCGGCTGGACCGGCCTGCTCGGCGAGGATGGCGGCCTGCGCTTCGAGCGCATGGTGCGCGGCGTCAAGGAATCGGTGCTGATCGACATGGGCCTGATCGGTTCGTCCGATGCCCGTCACATCGACCAGATGAGTGAGCGCCTGCACGAGATCTACTCGGTGCCGCCGAAGCTCAACAAGAAGGACGGCAGCGTGGAAATATCGGGGCCCAAGCAGTTGCTGGAGCAGATTTTCGGCATCGGTCGCAAGGGTCTGTCCATGCAGCGCTACAAGGGCCTCGGCGAAATGAATGCCGAGCAGCTCTGGGAGACCACGCTTGATCCCAATGCCCGTTCGCTGTTGCAGGTCCGCGTCCACGACGCGGTGGATGCCGACGGCCTCTTCTCGCGCCTGATGGGCGACGAGGTCGAGCCCCGCCGCGAATTCATCCAGGAGAACGCGCTGGGCGTGGCGAATCTGGATATCTGATCCGCGTCGCTTCGCAGCGACGTCTCTTCAATGCAAAACCCTCGCTGGAGACAGCGAGGGTTTTGTCGTTTGGAATGGATGACTGCGATCAGTCGCAGATCTGGACCCGCTTGATGACCAGTTCGCCGTAGCGATTGTAGCGCTTGGTCTTCTTGACGTAGCAGTCGCCACCGTCATAGCCGTAGTCGTCCACCACGTAGCGCGGGCCAGCGTCGATCACGACATTGAAGCCGCCGAAGTGGCGATTGTGGTGGCGCCAGCCGGCTTCCGAAGCGGAGGCGAAGCCGAGGGTTGCGATGATGGCGGCGGTGGAAGCGA
>Ga0307515_10001048_pt1 | contig 63292 bp, 86 predicted proteins | sample 17_EM_MG_FD_194513 | JGI IMG/M metagenome (GOLD analysis project Ga0307515, IMG submission 194513) | Populus trichocarpa ectomycorrhiza microbial communities from riparian zone in the Pacific Northwest, United States - 17_EM | ecosystem: Host-associated > Plants > Roots > Unclassified | place... | reverse complement strand
ATTAGTCGAGCTTGCGAGACTATAGGGGGAGGAGGGGGGTAAAAGTCGTAGATTTGTCAGCAAACGTATTTCCTTTTGTGGTAATACATTTGCTTATCTAATTACCGCGACTCGGCTAGCACGCCGTTAGCAAAATTCTAGCCGCACGAAAATATGAGGAGGAGGAACAGGAAAAACCAGCCGAAAAATGTTCGGAATGGGCGAGCTCAACTCTGCCATGAGGGGCACTCTCATACAACCCATTTTAAACATGTCTCCCTTCGGGATGGGCTCGTGAAACGATGAGGCCACACCAGGAATGGAGGTGATTGAAGCTCCACGCGCGAGCACCGGCGAAGGTTTCGCCTTCCCTGCGCCTTCCTTATCCGGAAACCAGTGTCCACCTAAAATGTCGCGTTCTGAGGCGATCCCACCAACGGCGCGTGCCATCGCCCTCCTCCTGTCTTCAACCCCAACCGTACACGACGCGCAACCCGGGGTGTTGCACCAATTACTCGAGTTCTCACATCGCTACACCGCGCAAGTCCTTTCTGATGCTTTGGTGTACGCTGAACACGCCGGGCGACCCGGTAAGGTCGAGATGGACGACATTACACTTGCCGTCCAGGCCAGAGTAGGATGGGAGTTCGGAGGAAGGGTCCCAAAAGACGTATACCCTCGTTTCTTTGACCGCGGCACGTCGAAGAAAATGTTGACGAATCTTTGATTGCCTTACGACAGTACATTCTCTCTCTCGCCGCTCAAACGAACGCGATGCCCCTGCCTGCGGTTCCAGAGGTGTTCGGAGTTCGACTACCTTCACCATCTGAGTGCCTGACCGCGGTCGACTTTGATCTGATACCGAACAAACCGCCCCCAGAAGTGAAACAGTATGACGAAGAGATCGAAGAGGTGGAAGAGTCAGAATCGGATGAGGATGAGATGGAAGCTGCAGACATTCCGTCTGTTCCACACTGGCAAGGAGCACCGATGGCTTCTTTGACCCAGCCTCAGCGCGACGCCGACTCAGGGCAGCCGCTGGTTGCTCAAACTCCGGCCGACGTGGATATGGGTGGAACAGGAGGGGACGAAGGCAGCGATAACGATGATGCAGACGGGCTGTTTGGTGAAGAAGAAGAGGAAAGCGGCGACGAGGCGATGGAAGATGTCGCTGTCAATGGTGTCAAACGCAAACTCGTTGAGGAGGACGATTATGATTAGTTCTCAACCTCATTATTTTCAGTTCCTTCTCGACTCTTGTTGGGAAGATGCATACAGTGGTGCATATCGGAAAGCAGTAGTAAAACATGAAAGAGCTACAGTGAACCAGGTACAGATGATCAAGCCGTGGGCCGGACCTTGAGAGTCCCGATCCAGGTTTTCTTCTCTTCGAAAGATTGGAATGCACCGTGCTGTAAGGGGCGTGTGAGAGCAGTACGGGTGACGCAGCGAGGTCAAGACTTACGCCGAATTTAGATGAGGTATCGATGAACTTGATTTGCACCTGTTCAAGATCACGACGGGAAGTGTGGACCATGAGGGATTTGCGAAGGGTAATGATGCGCTTCTTGGTTCCAGGAATGCAACCCTTGAGGAGGAGGAAGTCGTTCTTAACGATACCGTAGTGGGGGAAACCACCCAAGGGAGTGATTGTCTTCTTGCTAACGTCGTGTTCTGTGGAGGCATTGTCGTCCGCGTCGCCGAGACCAATACGGTAGATCTTCTTGTTGATCTCCGTTCGGTGGTGGTAGCCATCTGCGAAGCGGAGGCATTGTGTAGATAAGTTCAATACGGGATAATATGGACGTACTTTGACCCGCGCGGGCCACGGAAAACATGACCTTCGAAGGATGCCAGGCACCGATGCAAGCAACCTTTCGGAGACCCTTATGGGTTTTTCGTGGGAGCTTCTTGGTTCCCCAACGGTGCGTTACGCCCTCGAAACCGTGGCCCTTGGTAACAGCAATAATATCGATGTTTTCGTTTTGTTCAAAGACGGTGGAGACATCGACGGTCTTCTCAAAGAGACCATGAGCGTAGTTGACCTTGTCAGCAACGGATCCACCGTTCAGTTGAATTTCCATGAGGTGAGCCTTCTTCTGACTCAAACCAGTCTTGCGGATTTGAGTATGGGCAAGAACGCGGACAACAGTGCAGTATTTTCGGATGCGCTCAAGCTCACGATCAGTCAACTTGCCACCGTCCTCAGCGTGCTTCTTGGCGTAACGGGTGAAGGCCTTCTTCTTCGATCGGTACCAGTTCTTGTAGAACCTTCGCCTGAGCTCCTCGCCGAGGTGAGAAGCCCAGACAGTGGTGAGGGTGCGGAGGCCGCGAGGAGTCTCGACGTATCCAACAACGCCGACAACAACGATGGGGGGTGTCTCCACGATGGTGACAGCCTCAACAACCTCACGTTTATTCATTTCTGAAAAAAATAAGGAACGATCCCAAGCAAAGAGTTTGCATCACGTACTGGATCCTGGCCTGTCAAGGTCACGAACAACGTGGGTCATACCAGCCTTGTAACCCATGAAGGCGGTCAACTGCACCGGCTTTTTAGGGTCGTCCTGAGCACACGGATTAGCGACGCTTCTGGCCACGAGTACAATCTTGAAGCTCGAACCTTTGGGAAGGACTTGACCTTTCCTCTATGGCGAGCAGCACGCTTCCTCGGAAGGAAACCCAAGGATCCGTGGCGGGGAGCTTCGTACTGTAGATCGTAAATTTCGTCAATGATCCATTCTTCGTTCTCGCGTCAAATCTGTCCAACAAACCTTACGGTGACTATCAAATGCGTCAGTAGACACTCGGGTGTTATGGGCCCACAGTACTCACCTCATTTTGAAGCTTTGTCGATGGTTTAACCTTCCGACTGGAGGGATGATTACGACTAAGCCACAATCTTCCACTGTACAGTTCTTACATAAGTTCGATCACTTCCATTTGTGGTATTCCTCTGAGCTACATTACCCGATGGATTTTGGTGGATTGAGAGGGTGCAACCGCGAGATTGACGGACTGAAACGCGTCAACACGTCGGAGGAAGTACGCAAAATAGAAATTGGTGCTTTATTTTTATTTTCCCCGGGACAATCGCGAAAGCGTGTGAATGAGATCCATTGATGGTGATCATGAGGGTCTGGGGGTCATTTCCCCTCATTTCAACGTCAGAATCGCAAATGAGGGGTCATACAGAGGTTCCTTGTCACAGTTTTTTTTGTCTCCAAACGCAAATGAGCCCGCTGGAGGCTGCTGAAGCAGAGTTCAACGCCGATGTTAACGCGATCACGTGAAATGTGTCACGTCTCTGTGACATACGCGAGTGTGGCATCAACGATCGGAAGACAACTGGAAGCTTCGCCCAGAGCGTTCCAAAGTACCTAACGGACACTTAGTACGGCGCATTTCCAATGACTTCTTTGAATAACTCACCAAACACCGCGCCGCCCACTTCCTCACCGCCCCTCCTATCATCTCCCATGGTTTCCGCAAAGAAACGCGTTGCAAGGACATACGGTTCCAAGCGGGTAGAAGCACCACCTTCTGATGAGTCCCCCGACGCGGACACATCATTTGGCACGCTTGTTGACGGCGATATTTCGACCTTACTTTCACCTGCGGCGCGCTCAAATGGAATCGGTGACAATGTGGCGTCTTCCCAAGACACCAAAGTGGACGACGATGATGACGGCGACGACTCCCCCAAGCAACAGAAATATCAATGGTCATGGGTGGCGGCGCTGAAGGAGCTGACTGATTCAGACGAGGCTGAACTGACTCCTGCGTATCCCATCCCTCGACGTTCAGCTGATGTGGACGCTGCCCCCTCTCCTCCAGCTTCACGCGGTCGGGGTGCCAAATCCAAGGGGAAGTATCTATCCACTTCCCCGAAGAAATTTCAACGCCTTCCCTTGAAAACGATTCGCTCAGACTCCCGTGCATCTGCAAGGGTGTCTGCAGAGCCTGAGGCTAGCGGCAGCGATGGAGACCGTTCTCCTTCCCCCTCACCCCCAAAACAAAAACGACATACTTCTGGTCGGACTGGTGGTGCAATCACGGTCGATGGTTCAGATTCAGAGGCACCCCGTGCTTCGTCGTCCAAATCACGGGGTAGTAGGTTGAATTCAGTGGATATGGATGCAAACGATCGTACATCCCCAGACCCACCAAAACGGAAACGCAAAACCACTACCAGTATAAAGCCTACGGCCAAGGTCAATCCACATTACATGCATTCCATTGGCTCTTATTGACATTCCAACAAAGGCGAGGCGGCAGGAGGAAGAAGCAATCAAGAAGAGCCAGGCACGCATTGATGCAGAACGTCATGTCGAGTTTCCCGCCGCCAAACAGCCCTCAAACCAATATCATATAAGTGCTTTCGTCAACAGTTTCCAGTAAGCCCATTTTATCCACACGAATGCCCAACTGAACCAGTTCTTTCACAGGACAGGGATGTCAGCGGCAGTGCTGAAACCGCCACCGCCAAACCACAGTTCAGAGCCCGAGGACATTCAAGAGTGGTCTTCTCCAGTCAAGCAGGTGGTTCCACCGTCCAAGCGAAAGTCTGTTCCGCCCCCCGCAGATATTGATGACGAAATCGGCCTCGAAATTTTGCCTCCGGGAGTCGGAGAGCCTCAACCTGAATCCAAGTTGCCCTTGAATCGTAAGCAGGCCCCTCGCAAAGTCGGGATACCAGGGCAACGACCGAAGGATGTGGGAGTCTACAAACGCCAGGTCAATCAAATCCTTCTAACGCGACACAACGACCAAAAATCGAAAATCATTCAGAAGAAGGAGTCGGCATGGAAGGAGAAGGGAGGGATGATCTTCAAATCACTGGGGGATAACAGAGCAAGCTTAGGAGAATACCTCGGGCGGATCGAGAGTGCTGTCCAGCAACAGCAGGCCGAGGATGACGAATACGAGAGTGATGAAGAGTACCATCCGGGTCACAACCACCAGTCTCCTCGCTCTGCGTCACCCTCCGACGAAGACGCGGAGAATAACCCCCCTCCGCCGCTAATCCCTAATCCCGCGAACACAGTCGAGTCGGGAGATGACACCGAAGAGCATGACGAAAACGTGCCCCTCACTTGGAATCCACGCGCCACCAGGACTATGGTGAACAGGGGTCGTATCAACGATTCAGACGACGAAGAGGGAGGTGGAAACCGCTCCAGGGTTCTGGTCCCGTCAACGTCCACTCTGGATATCCGAGAACACGATACGAAGTCACCCACTCCGATCCATGGGGGACAGGACAGACAATCTCTTACTCCAGCAGATGGAGAGACCGACAAGGAGAACGTTGATGACAACAAAGAAAACGCCGCTGTTTTCTCCGGTTCTCGATCTGCGTTCTCCGCGTTTACGTCCCCCCGGGTCTGGAAGGCCCCTACTTCCCCCATGCCGTCACGGCAGCCACAGTTGTTCGAACGTCCTGTTCCCGACGTCCGTCCGCCACTGGGTGAACTTCGTACCGAAGACAAGGACGAGGATACGTTTGGCCCGTCCCCTCACAGAAGGTTGCCCACGGCACCGAATAGCAGCTTTGGGCCTCCACCTCTGCCCGCTCCCTTGTTCGGTGCCACGGCTGGGTCAGATGACGATGACGATGACCTTCAACCGGCTCCATTGATGAGGAAAGGTTTTTCTCAACTATTCGGTACTGTACCTGGCCGGTTATTGACGTTTGGCGAGTCCCCGAAGAAATCACCCAAGGTGAGTCTAATGGTTCGATATTTCCTTGCTCACCTGATCGTTCGTCAACAGAAGGGGGGATTTGATGCTTTCCGTAAAGGAGACGACGAATTCGGGTTTTCGTTATCCCTTGACGCTAAACTTCAGCCTGCGTTGGAGGTTAGCTCTACGGCTCTTAGGAGGGCCGATGATATCTTCCAGGGTGAACAAGAGATGATCATGGAAGCTGCACAAGAAATGACCAAGTCAAAAAAGCCTCAGATGTACATCGACGAAAACGGGTACGTGTCATACTACGTCGTTTCTCTGCAAATTCTAAAAGTACCCCGCCATATAGGTTCCTCACCCAGAGTCGACCGGCTGGTACCAATCCTCAGGTCTATTACCCTACCACACAAGCGACTCCTTTGACCGCGAGAAAACCTTTGGGTACCCTCGCTGTCGCGGAATCGCCGTTTACATTTTCGGACCCAGATGAGCCCGGGAGCCCAAGTCCGTTAAAACCGGCAAGGCGGTTACGAAGGCGTGGCAGTGATCCCTCTACGCCAGGTGGTGGAGTAGAGAATGGAAACCCCCTATCAGCACTCCCACCCAAACGCAACGCTTTTGAACTTTTGGCGGTCGGTGCTCAGAAGGCGAAAGAGAAGAAGCCGTTGAAGAAGTCTGAGTTCGTCGAGGCCGAGGCTCAGGAATCTGACGAAGACGATGGGTTTGGATTCAAGAAGAAGACAGCGGATGATGAGGGTGACAGCGATGCCGATGATAAGCCTGTCGAGGGTTTGGTTGACGACACCATAATGGATGAGGCTGCGTTGGCGGGGAAGCTCGTCCAGGAGAAATACAAGTGAGCGAAATTAAGTGCGTAACGCACGACACCTCATTGACCTGATTCTTCCCAGGGAGCACCAAGAGCAAGATGATGCACAACTCGAGAAACAGGCAAGAGATATTGTCGAAGGGAAAAAGAGGGCGAAGCGTCGTGGCTTTGATCTGGGATCTGACGAGAGTGGTTCTGAAGATGAGGATGCAGACCGCCGGAGGAGAAAGAGTATCAAGAAGCCCAGGTTTGATGATGGAAGGCTCGAGGGAATCGGTTAGTGCATCACTGTCTCTCCGCTTTCGTTGCGCTCTGGCTGATAAGTCACTCCCAGGCGGAGATGTCGATCCCAGTGCCTTCTTAAGGGCATATACCAGCAACCTAGAGGACATCGAGCCTCTCTTCCCTGTGGACGAAGACTCACAGATGGCCGAGCGCGACGATGAGGAGGACGAGGATGATGAAGGAGAACTTAGGGAAACGATATCCACACGAGAGATCGAAGCTCAGGTCCGCAAGGCTGTGAAGGAGAAGGTAATGTTTCGAGCTTCCGCCTAACACGGCAATGGATGGTGGCTGACCTGACCTGTTCCAGAAATACGATGGCTCCGGGTCATTTGATCCTTCAGATACCAGCTTTGTGGATAGAGAATCAGATGATGATGAGCCCCCCTTGCGCACGCGCGAAGTTGGAAAGAGGTCTCCGAAAGTAAAACGGACGCGCGACGCTGTCGATACTATGGTACGAATTTGCCCTACCTCCCTCTATCCACATCCCAGGAACTGACCTGCCCGAACCTCCAGTGCTTCCGACCCTGTCTCGAAGACAGCCAGCGGTCCCAAGAGCAATCGTGGGTGAAGAATCTCGGATCTTCTAGCGGCTCTGGTCTTTATCAAGGACCCTCGGGTGGCGCGGTTACCGCTGCTGGTGCACGTGCGAGGGGTAGATCGTCTCGGATGGTTTCCAAGCCTTCGAACCACAGGGAAGAACGTCGAAAGCCTGTGAAAGAAGCGAGCATGCTCGTGAGCGCATTGAGAAAGGGTAAACCGTGTTGATCCAGTTCCTTACACGTATCTCCGCCCTTTCATATACCATTTCACACCGTCTTCCCAAGTTACTTACGACACATTACCCCGTTACCCCGCATCGACTCTGCATCATTGATCTGGACTTGCTTGTTTTGGAATGCCCGTCCTATCCTATAAACCTTCTACCCATCCTCGAGTACAGTCCTATCGGTTGCAATCTTTATACTTCTGGTTTCTATTCTTCATCCCACCTCGTCTGTTTACTCTGGCGAATGTAAATCACAAGAAACGAAAGGGTAAAGGGTGTAAGAGGTGTAAATGTAAGCTAGATGGTTCCAAATTGGGGGTATACAAAGAGATTGATCCCCAGAGTCGATGAGGGAATGGTATAAAGGCACCCATGAGGGAAGTAAAAGAGAATCAAGTAGTCGTGAGGAAGCCCGAAGTAGTGTAAAAATCTGCCACTTGAACACAAAGTCGTACGTCATCATGCATGTACCAATGCGTGTACCGCGCGCCCACCAAGTGACCAACCGGAGGAAAGAAGAAGGAAAACAGAGGTTAATGGAAATGCTTTCCTGAGCGCCGATTGAACCGCAACCAAGTAAGGTTTCGAGACTTGGTCTGGAACGGTAGGAAAGGTGGGGGTGTGAGTTTGTGGGCGGGAGATGGGGCATGCGAGCGATGCCGTGTTGGGGCGTGTCCGCCCTTTTTCTTGGAGTTCACTTGGTTTATCTGAAAGAAGATAGCGTCAACGTGGCGTTCCTTCCAACGCGATGGCTGCGGGATCCCTCATACTCTGTGCCTCATCATGATTAATTTAGCCATACAAGCAGGTGGACCACTCTCGCGCACTGGATTGCCTGTATGGAAAAGAAAAAACGAGGCCGAGTCGTATCTTGAGAAACCTCCAAACGCGTGGAGATTGGAGGGTGGGGAACGTACGTAGCGAGACCCGCATCATGCTGGATTCGTGAATGTTGACGTCGTCATCCCAGGTCGACAACCACGAAAGGATGAGACAAAGCACGAAAGCGGAAGGGACCGACAGCCACCACACCTCCATGAAGTTCATTTGACGAAGAAAATGAAGGGTAAAATGTTATCTCTCGTTCGTCGCGCTCGGAGGAGGGGGGATGGGTGTGCCGCCGTTGACGGGCTCGACAAAGTCGAGGGGGACCAGGAGTTGGTCAGCAAGAAGGGCAGGAACTTTTGGGAAACCGGCCCGCCTGGCCAGTGTTGATTGGGGGATTGAGCAACCGACGGTCACGTGAGCATGAATAACGCCAGTTGAAATCGTTCCACCGAGATAGGATCACCCCGTGAACGTATCCGTCGTACAAAATATATCATGCGGATTCCAACTAAGAATAGTTTGAAAAAGAGGGCGTATATTCTACCGAAGGAAGCGTACCCGCGCTAACCTACGCAGAGAACAAGTCACGAAACAACGACCGAAGAGCGTGCGAGAGCGTACAAAATAGGTATAACAGGTGTGTTTGTTTACTTAGATCCTATGGATACAAGGTGACTGCCCGCCATGCCACCAGATGGCAGGGTAGCTTCAGATTCAACCCAGTCTTGGAAATCACGTCGAGCGGCTTCCATTAATAGGACAAATGATTGGCCTTCAGGGCTCGGTTGGTCGGGATTTGCGGGAGTGTGGAAGGTCATGGGGTCGACCGTGTTTCTAAGCCAGCCGTCGCTATCAATGTTGCGATGAACGAAATCGTAAGCAGCGATGGCGTTCCGAATGTATGTCGAGTTATCTCCCTTGAGAACGGCCAAGCGGAAGGTGACGGAGGCAATCAAAGCGGTCGAAGCGGTGTCCACGAACGAATCGGGCTCGTTGATGACATTGCGGAGAGCGCCAGCAGAGGTCTATTGGTGGGCGTCAGCGATCAAAAATCCGGAGCGATATGATCACTTGGAATGGCGTGTACCTGATAGCTCCACGAAGCCTTCACAATCTCTTCAATCCAGTAAAGAAGATCGTGTTGGTGATCGAGGAAACGCTCGCTGACGTCGGAATTGCGGATCGTTTGAAGGACCCTGAACATTCCAGCGGCAGCCCAGCCATTACCAGTTGCCCAGAGCTTCTTGTCCTGCCATGAACCGAGCTCGACGTGTTCCCACAATTTGGTCGCGGAATCTTGGAGGTACTTGCGGTATAACCGACATTGGTCATAAGCGGATTGAAGAAGCCAGTTCTTAGTATCGCCCTTTTCGTGGGCACCGAAGTACGCAATGAACGGGGGAACCATGTATACGAAGTCGGACCTGTCGCGAGATGGTCAGGATACACAATCATTCATCCGGGGTGATTCGTCATACCAAAGCTGAACCTCGTCAGTTCGGTGGGAAATGGCGCCGTCGTCGGTGAGGGGGGAATTGTTGAGGACATAGCTGAGTTGTGAGCCAGCAGCGTCCGAGAACCGGTTGTCGCCGGTGTCTCTCCGGGTCCAGTTGGCCAAGAGGACGGCGGGGCCGATACCTAAAGTGCAGCGGTCAACGAATTGCTTGATTTGCAACGGGAGTGGAGTTACACACTTGCGGGGTCACCAATAGCCCCATCCTGCATCAGTGCCAGGCTGTTGCTAGGCTTCCTGGCAACAACACTGGGGAGCGATGGGTGTCACTGATTAAACCTGGTGATTATGTTAGAGAGTACGCACTCTGCGGCAATTTTGACGACATCGTCAGGATAGTCGGAAGTGAAAAGTTGCCTTGCGGGCGGAATGGAGTTTTCATTAAAGACAGAGAGTTGAGGCCATGAGTACTCGAGGAGAGCCTCCGCCAGGGTGCCTAATTCCCAACTGAGATCGGTAGGTTAGGAAAGGGGGAGGGTGAAGAAAGGGGGAGAACACGCACCTCTTTTGAGAGATCGTGATTGCATTAGCCCTAACCTTGGTGAGGGTAGCCTCGTCGATGGGTGCACGGGCATATGGCCGGGCAGATGCACTTATGATAGCAGCAAGCAAGGAAACGACCGTAAAACAGGGGTTCCGCATAGTGTACAAAGGAGTGGAGGGACGGGGGCAGAGAAGGCGATCAGACTAACGGAGATGGTCGCTTTTATCATGAAGTGGAGACTAGTGGATCCAGGCGGTCGGCATGAGGCACGTTGCATGGCTCAAGATCAGGAGTTCGGCTTGGACTTCCAAGAGATCACATGGCCGGGTCCCCGAGCCTCGCTAAAGTCGGTTGTCGAGGGGTAAATCTGCAGGATAAAGCTTTTATGAGGTCGTCCATGGCAGCAGAGCTTCGAATCTGCTTCCGTACTTGGCCAAACGGTGGTGATTCTGTAGTGATCATGATCACTCCAGTATACCCGGTTCACCCGGCGCTTGCTTCTCCCAGGTCACGACCGGCATCCTCCATCGTGAGAAATCCTTAGCACACCCACAAGGTGATGGGCAGCGGACATTATAAGGGGGTCTATATGTGAAGCACCTGGAAAAGTTAAGTGCTTTATGTAGGAGAAAATGTGACACTTCTCTCAATAGTATGGCCAAGGAGGAGCTAGGAAACAATTAGGGCGAGAATAAATGCGCCACTCTAGGTGACCCCGATGCCCGTGCCAGAGTCCGTTGATCCCACCCGGATAATAACTTTCGGTGAGAGGAGCGTTCGTATGTAAAACATACTGCATTCGCCACGATGCATCCACCCTATCATATTTTTGTCAAATACCGACACGTGCCGGTCGTAAATCTTACAGAGAAGAGACAGGTGAGCATGGAAAGCAGTCTACGTCCTCTGCGTCTCATATCCGAGATATTGGCTGTCCCTATTCGCTCGAGCCTTGCTTGAGAGACGTCCCGGGCACGGTGTTGGTGAGCATGGCCTTGCAAGTTCACCGGCGGCATCCCAATGGGTCTTTCGAACCGTCCATGACCACCCCAGATACACCAAGACACATACGAAACCAAGACCGGGAGAAGCTGTTCCAAGCTTTCACTGGAGTTTCAGAAGCGACCAACCTTACGACGGGTCTCTTGGGTCAATATATAACGCAAGGAGGGGAGCGTGAAAGGGGGGAGCGTAAAAACGCCAGGTCCAGTCTTGGCGTACAGTCGGTGTTGGAAAGGATCTCCCAGTTTCCAGTTGTAGTACAGTGTACGGCCACATGTCCGTCAGGTGCAAGACGTACGAAACGTCGGCTGAATCCATCTGATGGTTATAGCGTTTTAAAAGTAAAGCCTCGAAGCAGACACGATCCTGACCGTATAAGAGTAACAAGTCGCATAGGACGTCAGGTTCACCACGCCTGGGACAGATGGAGGACGATCGCCACCTCTCCTCAATAACAGGCGCCCGCGACACGTTTTTGGAAGTCATCGACTCTTGCGCCTCTGGCCTTGTCTAAGTCTTACAACAACCTCAATCTCGCGCTCCTTTCCACGTCCGCTGTCAACCACAATCCGTCTGTCTCATACTGACTCTCGGATACCCATTTTCTCGCCGAGCTGGTTACGAGTTCTCGTCCACGTTTTTCAACGGCCGGGGCCTCTCAAGTGTTTAAAACGCGGGTGGACGGATCCCTACCCCACCGATGATGGACATCGTAAATTCGGTTCGAGAGCACATATCTGGGTGGACTAGTGGTGGAGAGGCTTCCTGGTACGCGTATTTTCTCGGTATTATAGTTGCCACACTCATGGGAACGTCGCTCGCCTCCCCAGTCGACAGCTTCTCCTCAAGTTACACTCTGCCAGCCCAAACGGACAAGGCAGCGACGACCTTTGCACGGCCTACAACACCCTTCTTACAGCCACCCTTTCGTCATGGTCAAAGCACAAGTATTTCACATCCGCCACTTTCGTAACCTTCGTTCAGTCCGTGATTTCTGGCCTTCCGTCGACGTCTTCCTCCACCACGGGACCTTCAAGCTTAACGTGGCTAGGAAGCTCACTTGTAGACATGATTTGGTCGATCGACATGGAGCTCGATGAATTGGTGGTGGAATCGAAATCTAGCGAAGGCACGTTTGGGAACGAGCGCAGGGAGGGTGCTGAGAAGGACAAACAGGTGGTGGCAGATCTAGTGAAGAAGCTTTTGGTGTGTGCGGCGGCCAGTAGTTTCGTCTGACACTGAACAGTTCCTTTGTAGGCCGCCGGAATCGTTCAACCGGGTCCTTGTAGAGAGAGGCTCGATAGTGGCCTGGTTTTCGCTGCCGGTCTTAGTTTTGACAAATCGTACTGGGACAAGCGCGAAGTCCGAACGAGGACAAGTCTTTTGTTAGTTCAATTCCACCCTCCGCGTCTAATTATGTTGATATGTTCTCGTCAGCTACAAACAAAACAAAGTTAACCTCCTGCGAGAACAGACGGAAGGATACAGCAAATTGGTCACAGAGATCACCAGCAGTGTCGGGCCACCTCACTCATCCGCTACAGGTTTGCCTGCCGAATCTGCTGAGGCGATTCGCGAACGGGCCCCATCCGTCTGGGGTCGAGTTGTCAGCCTCATCGGCCACTTTGACCTCGATCCCAACCGTGCACTTGACGTCTTCTTGGACATCTTTGCAACTCATTTGGCGACCCATCATGCTTTTTTCCTGGCTTTGCTTTCTTTGTCACCTTGGGCTCCTAGTATGTCCTCCGAAGCGCCGCTCCCAAGCCCAGGCGGCACCCGTTTCGACGATGTTCTTGCCAACGCGGAAATTCTGTCAGATAGCGCTCCGTCGGACTTGAACAAACCAAACGACGTTCTTGCCCAAGTCCTGGGGTTCAAATTCGCTCATTATAACGTGAGCGACCCGACCTCGATTTAGTTGAAAGATCTAACGACCCCCCCCCCCAGCACCCGGAGACGAGTGATAGCACACCGATGAACCTCTACTTCCTTGCGGCGCTCCTCATCCGAGGGGGTTATCTGAGCCTTGAAGCTTTGTTCCCTCACGTGAGGATCCCTTACCTTTTCAACTTGGTAAATACTGATCCGTTTAATCCAGCTTACTCCCGATGACGAAGGGATGGAGCAAGCCCACAAGGACTATCTCTCGAAGGTCGAATCCCGTATCGCTGGGGCAAAAATTAGCCAATTGGCGATGGCTGCTCCACTCGAATCTGTCAATTCAACCTCGAAGCCAAAGGCCACAACGCCCTCGGCCCCAAAACCTACCGAGGTCAAGGAAAAGAGCAATCAAAAAGTTGGCATTGTATCAGCCCTCCTTTCGATCGGCGCCATTCGACCTGCTCTCTCGCTGATTACTATGTACCCCTGGATGGTGGATGCCAACCCGCAGCTTGCCGACCTCATAATCCGTATCATGAAGCACTCTATTGCATCCTTGTACGAGTCAACTCTCGTCACTAAAGAACGACCTCCCGGATTTACACAGCCAAAGGCTCGCTACGGTGCCGCAGGACTTCAGCCCGCCCCTGCTCGCAAGCCCCACTTGACTTTTTGGGCCCCGACCCCTCCAAGTACAGGTGTCTGGGACTTTGTCTTCTTCTTCCCCAAATGGACCGAGCGTGTACCTGTCTGCACGCAACTCTCTGACCTAGTGGACTTCGTGGAACCGTTCATGCGATTCATCACGGTTCATATCTCCCGCGACCCGTTGTTTGTCACCAAGTTTTTGCGATTGGGACGTCACCACCTCGCGACCACGGTGAGCAGTCCCCGGGACAAACGTCATTCTTCAACCTGTGATGTCAATACCGACGTTGGAAAAATGTGTGAATGTAACAGGTACCGATGGATCCAGAGACGAAGAAACCCATTGGACCCCCCGACCCCGAAAATCCAACCCGCCAGTTCTGGTTGAAAGTTCTCCGGCTTCATATGCTTCCTGCGCTTTGCCTAATTCGCGGGAACGCTGTCTGTACCGTGGAAGTATGGAATATGATCAGGCAATACGATACGACGGTTCGGTGGAGGCTTTACGGCGAGTGGAAGACAAAGACATACAAGTCGCACCCCGAACTCCGCGTACGAGCCGTTCAGGTTGACCGAGAAGCCAAGGGTATCCTTCGACGGCTTTCGCACAACACCATCGACAGTCTCGCCGGACCAGTGGCAAAGCTCGCGCATTCGAGTCCGTGCATCTTCTTCGGAAACGCGGTGAATCAGATCATGGCGTACGACAACCTTGCGGGGGTGGTCATCCAAGTTTTGAAGTATTCAACCAACATGAGCTTCGATGTGCTCGTGTTCGTGATTTTGGACGCACTGGCCAACCCGGATAAGGAGAGGGTCAAGGATGATGGCGTCAATACCACTGACTGGCTTCAAAGTTTGTCTTGAACGTTCTCCGCTTCGGCACCACTCTCTTATCACAAATCGTTCCCCTCCATCCATAGGTCTTGCCTCCTTCACGGGAATGTTGTTCAGGAGGTACAGCGCGGATCTTACACCGGTGATCAAGTATGTCGTTCATCAGCTATACAACGGGCAAACGACGGAAATCATCGTGTTGCGCGAGTTAATCTGGAAGATGGCTGGTATCGAGCCTTTGCCCAATTTGTCGGACGCGCAGATCAGCGCTATGGCCGGCGGTCCCACTCTGAGGATCGAAGCTGTGGCCTCAAACACCCGGGGTGCGCGCTTAGATCCGGGTGAAGTGACGCTCAGAGGTCCCCAGAGGCTCGGGAAGACGCTGTTGGATTCGTCCCTGGCGTTGCCGCTCCTCATTCAGGTTGCGCAGCAGAGACAATCTTGTGTGTTCACGGCTCAAGATACGCACCTCAAGTCTCTGGCTAGTTTGTACGATGCGGTAGGTCCATACATTTCTCAGAGGGCGAAAGGAAGTTATCGACGATGTTTTACTTTCTTTCATAGACTCACGGTGTTCTGCTTCAATATCTCGAACTTCTGACATCTCCCGACGTGATCTCGGCTGAGGATTATAACAATAAGATCCTCCCTTCCCTAGCGGATTTGGGCGAGCTTTATGGCATCTCAGCACCGGTTTGTATGCAGATCATTCGGCCAAAGCTTAATGAAGCTCTCCTCGTATGACTTTCTTCTTTCGCTCACCCGTTGTTCCTATTTTCTAATGTACCTCCATTCCCCAGAATGCCGCGCTGGCAAAGGCAGAGCAGGAAAGAGCAGCCAGCGAAGAGGAAGAACGACGTCTCAAAGCAAAGCTCACGGCTAAACGAGAGCCTAGTGCAAATCCTTCTCGTGTCGCCTCTCCCGCGGTCTCCGGAACAACCTCGGAACAACCAGCCAAAGATGCGACCATCGCTGCGGAAGAGTCCCAAGATATCGCCATGGACTCGGTTGAATCCTCTACCCCGAAGCCGGAGGAACCTCAATGGCTTCCGCAACTGGCGGCACTGTTCGATGATGTGAAGAAGGTTGCCCCTCCAGGCGCAGTTGAGGCAATTGGGTGAGTTCTTCCGATGCCGGACCAGGGTATGCCAATCTGCCGCCCGATCTTCTCTGACTTGACCTCGGCCCTAGTCCTGGATTCTACCTCACTTTTTGGCAACTCTCCACATACGACCTTTCACCGCCAGGCGCGCGTTATGATGAAGAGCAAGCAGCTCTTCGTACTTTGAGCCGACAGGAGGATGGCAAGTACGCTGCTGCGGAACGATCCGCTGACCGATCCACCCGTGCAACCGCCGCTGCCCACAGGCAGAGGAGGGACAGGTACAGTTCTTATGTCCATAAGCTCGCCCAGGAGTACAAGAACCAGGCGACCGCGAGAGCGTTTACAATCAAACGTCTCCAGCAGGAGAGGAACCATTGGTTTGCCGGAAGTCCGTTGATTTCACACTGTTCCCTTAACTACTCGGCTGATCAGCATGTTTCACCCCACCATTTGTCTTGTGTAGACACGAAGGCTGCGACCCTGATCAACGCTCTGATCGAGTACTGTTTCCAACCAAGATGTGTTCTGTCTCCTATGGACGCGGACTTCTGTGTTCAGTTCGTTCGAGTGATGCATCTCCAAGGCACTCCTGGATTCTGGACTTTGACTTGTTACGATCGAGTAAGTTCACTTCTTGTCCACCTTGGAGATGATCTCACCAGCTTGCCTCTGTTCTACCAGTTGCTCGGCGACCACGTCAAGAACATCGTCTTCTCCTGCAGCGAATACGAAGCGAGGAACTATGGTACTCATATTAGTTTCCTCTATTCGTTCTCGACGCTAACGGTGATGTTAGGTCGATTCCTACTCGGTCTCTTGACGGATCTGTTGAAGTGGCATCAAGACGAGCAGCAGTACTTGCAGGATAATCGAGTTAAGGGCTCTGGAAAGGCCGCTTACCTTCCTGGACTGCAACTGCGCTGGACGAACAAGCCGACCGTCGCGGTCAGCGATTTAGCCAAGTGGTCAGAGGTCCAGCAATTCAACAGGAAGTGCCATAGAAAGTTAGTGAAGGTGAGTTATCACCCTTATCCTTGGGTTTCACCTAGACTGATTGCGAGTACCTTACCGCAGGCTCTCATCGAATGTATCGAAACCGGAGAGTTCATGCACGTCTACAACGCCATCATCGTGTTGAAGGAGGTTTTACCCGTATTCCCCGTGGCCGCTGCTTCGGGAACCGCAGGTTACTCTCTCGTCACAGTTCTCGATCGTTTGTTGGAGAAGGAGGAACGCGGCGATCTCAAGATCCTCGCGAGGGCGTACCATGCCAGTCTCAAGAAGCGGGAGTCCATTTGGGCTATTCCTACGGATCACAAGTCTAGCCATATCTCGATGAAAGTTGACAGCCCGGCGAGAACTTCGACCCCGACCGGACCAGGTCAGGATTCTCGCCCCGCTGGTCAATCTACCAACCCGCCCTCTGCTCCTCGGTCTCACATCTCAAGTGTGAACAACAACATCGTAGCACCGATACAGCCGAAGGCTAACCAACCACCCAATACTACAAAGGCTGCAATGGAGAGTGTTCCTCGACCTGACTTTATCAAGCGAGTTGGAAGAGGAGATAAGATGGACACCACCTCCGACCACTCTTCGACCCCGGAAACCAACAAGTCCAGTACACCCCAACCCACAAAGGAGCCACCTACTGGGCCTGCGAAGCTGACTCCGCCCACACAGCCGAGGAGAGCAAGTCCCGTCAATACTATGGATGCCCGTAAAGATCTCGCTCACGTGAAGGACCAATCGCGTCCTCCTTCACCGTCCGGTACCAACTATCCATCTTCTGCGAGAGATCCTCACTCACCACGTGGACACCGTGGCCCCGACGAAAGAAGAGATTCACCGCAAACCACCATGCTTCCCCCCACTATTCCCAGCCAGAAACCCTCTGCCCATGAACTTCGGGAGACTGCCAAGATGACGATTGGATCTCGTCTACCAGACAAGCCCGATATGGACAGGCCTTCGTCTCAGCATGATCAGAACGGGCACCCGCCCCGCCGGAGGTCGAATTCGCCCTCGCGACCAGGCACGCGGAACCCGAGCTTGGACAGTCGTGGGAGTGCTGGTCAGTCAAGGTCTGCTGGGGAAGACGAGAGAAGGGACTCGAGAGCCGGACCTTCACGCCGTGACAGTATGAGGTCGGAGCGGGGTGCGAGGGACCGAGCGTCTGGACGTGATGGTCGAGAAAGTGATCGAGAAGATAGGGAAAGAGAGAGGGAGCGAGACCGTCATGGAGAGCGAGAGAGGAAGGAACGAGATAGGAACGAGAGGGACAACAGAGAAAGGGAGAGGGAACGAGAGAGGGATAGGGAGAGGGAGCGTGAACGGGAGCGTGATAGGGATCGAAACGGGGGACGGGACAGTCGAGACAGACATCGCAGAGATGAGAGGGACAGGAAGGAACGCCCTGCAGCTCGAGAGTCCACTCGGGAGCAGAGGGATTCTGGGAGGGAGTCTGCAAGGGAACCTACTGTGGTTACCCCTGCGACACCTGTGGAGACACCTACCCGACCTTCAGACACCACATCCAGGCATAGGTCTGCCATCAAGGGCGAGGAAGGACTGGGTAAGAGACGCAGGCCTGCTGACGATGACGTGAGTGCCAATCCATTTCATTTCGCTTCCCTTCCCTATCGTAACCCATGAAAACGCGTCTAGCCCGATCGCGCCTCCAAACGAAGCTCTCGTAAGGATGGCTCACACCATGAAGAACGATCTCGCCGAGGCGGTGGTGGAAGTGGTGGAGGTGTCGAAGGTCCAGCCAATGAGCGACTCAGGGAACCCGAAAGACGTCGCAGGGGCGAAAAGGAACCCGAGGAGAAGGTATGGGGTTGATTCGTAAATGACCACTCTATTCCTGATATAACTAATGCGTTTGAAAATAGCCCCTAGAGAAGAAAATTCCGGAGGGTCCGGCGGCCATAACGAAACCTCTGCCACCATCTACGCCTTCTGGACCTCGTGCAGGACGAGAGAAACTGGGTCCTCCTCCTTCTCAACCTCGCGACCCGCCCCGTGACCAAACCCGCGAACAGGCGAGGGAGCGGGATCAACCGAGAGAGCGTGAACCAGCTCGGGAGCCACCCCGTGAACAACCGAGAGAGCAGCCTCGTGAACAAGCTCGGGAACCGCCTCGGGAACAGGCCCCGACGACACCGTCTACGGCAACTCCCAGTCTACGGTCTCGCATCGGTGAGAGGTCTACACCCAATCCTTCGGATGGTCCTGGAACAACAGGTGAGGACCGCGATGGGGCGCGGAAGCGAACGATCTCAGGTGGGTCTTGATCTTAGACCGAATCTCGAACCATCTCAAATTTGAGAGTGGATGGTTATTTGTGTTTTGTGTCTGTATACGCATATGCTAACGTTGCTTTTGTTGATTTGGCTAGATAGGGACAAGGAGACGAGTGAAAAGCCACCGGCCAACGCCGACTCTGAGTCGGCGGCGGCACCATCGAAGCGAGTAAAGATCGTCAGGACTCGATATCGCGACAATGGAGATGGGGGCAGGAGTGGAGCTGGGGCATTTGCGAAGAAGATGCTCCCGCTCGCCGAGAAACCTCGGCCGGAGAGGCGAGATTAATGACGTATGCTCTGTTATGGTTCTGCAGGGCTGCAAGTGCGCATACTGCGATGCGGGCCACGTTTCTTTTTCACTATGGTTCAGCATTTGCCGTTCCGTAACCCGATATCACATCCAAACCGGTTCACACATAATACGACGAATAGAGTACGCAGACTTTGTAATATTACGCATTCACTCACCTCATCCGGGTTTCCCCACACACAATCCGAACACTTTGAAATGTGACTGTTCGGGAAATTGTATCTCAGCCACTGTTCGGGGAGTAACTTTTGAAATGAGATTAAGTTCGGAGGCACGGGGCGCAAAGGAATGAGCGGGGAGTGATACTGTAAGATGAAGATGGAATAGAGATTAGATAACATGAAAGGAAAGTATTACAAAGCGTTCAAGGGTTAACGTTTGATCAGGGTGAGGAATTCCTCTCTAGTCTTTTGGTGGGTCCTGAAACATCCCAGCATGCAGGAGGTAGTGGTGATGGATCCCTCTTTTTGTACTCCTCGCATAGTCATACACATGTGACTGTGGGGAAGCGAAACGAGGCGAAGGAATTGGGTTAAACGCCGTCACAATGACATGAGAGGCAGTACGTACGTCGCCTCCATAACCACAGCGACGCCTCGCGGTTTGATAGCCTCTTGAACGGCGAGGGCTATCTGCTTGGTGATCCGTTCCTGAATTGATAACCGTCGACTGAAGGTTTCGGCGATCCGGGCCAGCTTTGAGATTCCAAGGACGAGTTGATTGGGAATGTATGCGATCGCAACCTAAATCGAGAGAGTGTGTGTATGTGAAGGTGTTAGTGTTTGTGATTTATCTAAACGATGTCATGGGTTGCGGGTTGCGAGATATGGGATCTATATGCGAGGAGGGAAGGGTAGAGAATGGACGCGAGATCGATGCGAAGAGGAGTCATTCTGGGGAACCGAAAGAGAGGAAGGACGTACCTTGCCGGTAAACGGGACGAGATGATGTTCGCAAAGGCTGTTGACGGTGATTTCCCTGACCAGGACCATCTCGTCATGATCTTCGGAGAAGATGGCGTCGTTGATAACGTCTAACGAGACGCAGACAGACAAAAAAAAAACCCAACAAAGGCAAACGATATTGAGTTTCTGTTTTTTGTTTCTTTTTTTCTCGAAAGAGAGGGGCGCCACTCCATTTAGTTTTTGGCCCCGAAGCCTCATGTTCGGTGTTCGGGAGTCAAAGGCAAAATGCAAGTTTATCAATGGATTGGGTGATTACCTTTCAAGCGTTCCTCGTAACCGCGAGTCATCCACATGAGTGCTTTTGCGTAACGTTCGGGAGTTTTTCGCAGGCCTTCTCGGTCCGGATCCTCACCCAGACATTCGAGGATGGTGCGAACTGCGCCGGCGAGCCGTTGTTCCCGCTCGAGTTTCTCGGCCGGGGTGGCGTTCAGTCGAAGGAGGGTGGTCTTTGCTGGAAAACCAATGCAATGAGATCAAAACAAAACGAAAAACAGGTTTCCCGATATTCGCAACACAAACACAAACACACCTGGCCACCCGAGACCATTCGGATCTGGCGCTGGGCTTTCTATGCCAGTCGCGGAGATGGTGGTGTAAGGAGAGGAGACACCTGAATTGGAACGAGGAGGGACTTTGGTCGATTCCTCTGCCGGATTAAGGTTCGGATGGAATTCATTTATGACATTCTGGTCGTTGTTGGCGCCGTCTGCTTGGTTAGGGGTATTCTGAAGATCCCCCGAGAGTTGGAGGTTCTCAAGGCTGGTGGAGAGGAGGGTCGAGTCGAAGTGGTGGTGGGCCATGTCTGGGGGACGCCACGGGCGGTAGAAACGGATTTTAAAAGTACAAGACCCGGGTTAGAGAGACGAGATGTGTTAACCGCAAAAAAAATTAATATTTCATAAGCAAGTAAAACGGATGAGGCTGTGGGCTTGTTCACGGCTGTTGTTGTTTCCTCCGGGGTCGTGGTTATGAAAGAGGCGGGAAGGGTCTCCTCAGTCCCCAGTCCCGGGTCGTTTCCTCCATATACCGCAACCACTGCCGTCGGTCTTATAATCATGGTCCGCTAACCCCCTCATCCCCCCTCAAGGCCGTGTCCCTTCTCCTCATCCCCCTCCGTCTGTAATGGTCCTCCTCCAACACCGTCCCTCCTCCGCCAACTTCCCCTTCCACTCTACCCACGAACTCCTCTTCCTCTTCAGGGACTGGATGTTCCCCTCCGACCACCCAGACAACTCCCCCGCCCCGCCCTCCCACTCCATCCACGATGTCTGGCTGGCGTCACGGAAGTTCGAACACAAGGCCGAGATCGGGTACCTCGCACCGGGGGCCCACCGTCAGTTCAACCTCCGGAACGTATACCTCGCATACGAAATACTCCGGGTACACACCTTGGAGATGTTCAGAACGATATGGGTCCCCCGAACCTCCCTCGTCTTCCTCTTCAACCTCTGCAGGGGCGTGTTTCCCGCATTCCGTGGCTATTCTCAAGCTTTGATCATTGACGAGGTCCGGCTTCTCATTACCCGTGGTTGCACAGCTCTCCTCAGCTAACACGTGACCCCCACAACAACACAGGTCCACTCCCTCATAGCCTCCCGCTCCTTCACCTGGGCTCGCCTCTTTCGCCTGCTGGCCGCAGAATGTATACGCATGCTCGTAGAAAGCGGCCTTGACGCCTTCGCGTACGACTCTCACTCTCTCGGTGTATCTTCGCATATCAACACGCTAACAGTTCTCCCGCAGGACAAATAACGAACACATCGTACAGAGTTCAGCTAGGTTCTTGATTGAGTATCGGCAGATGGAGAAACGTCTCCAACTTGACGTACCATCTTTGTCCGACCCTGTTACGCGCGATCTCTTTCAAGAATCGGATCTCTTTGTCCGTTCCTTCAGTGGCATGACCAGCCTTGGGCTCTTGTCTCCATTTGACTTCGTCTCAATGTTGACACTTACGTCCGAGATCATTTCTCATCTCTACGTCATCCACACCCTCACCAGCGACGTTACGCATGTATGGATGTTATTACTCTCGGTCGCCTCGGCATTCCTCCCATTCATCTTACCATGGTTTCATACCGGTCGCTCCCATCCGGACTCATTGTATACTCCACAAGAAGCACAGGCTGCGGAAAAACAGGAAAAGATGCGACATCTTGCTCACAATGATTCCCATCGTCCTGAACTCTTGCTCTTTGGCCTTGGTCCCTGGATTCTCGAGAGCTGGGCTCAGGCTCGTAAATCCCTCCTTGGGCTCGAAAAACCGAACATCTTCCGCGAGACTGCGTTCCTTGGTCAAGTCAGCCTCAACGAGATAATGGTTGCAGTGCAACATGTCCGTAATATCGGAATTCATTCTTCATTTGCGAATGTCCCCGTCCTAACTTTAACGGCTTTTCACTTTTTTTCTTCACGCAGATACCACTAGTGATCATGATGCAGTCATCGTCGGCCACTCTTGGTTCCTTTACGTTGTACAGGACCTCCATTCAGTCCTTGGTTTACTCCATCAGAAATTTGATCAACATGGCCAGACTGGCGTTCCAGGGTGTATTTCTGATGGGGGCCTTTTGCTGCGCTATGGCTTACGAGCCAAAATTGGTGCCAAAGGACGACCTTCGCACCCCATACCAGCCAACAAAGAGGGGGATGAAGATCGAGGCAAGGTACGAGTAAACTGCCACTATTCCAAAGTTGGAAGGTCCACCCTTATTCACAAATCTCTCGTCAACCACAGGAGTTTATCATACACCTACCCGGGGGGTTCGGAACCCACCCTCAAAAACATCAGTTTCAAACTCGACGCTGGAGAGAGTTTGGCTATCGTTGGTTGCAATGGGTCAGGTAAGCAATCCCGCCCCAGATATTCATTCAAAACCCTGAACTCCCGTGGTGGGCGGGTTGGTGCGATCGTGCCGCAATTTTCTCGTTTTACCTCATGTTTATTGTCTTGCGGAACGCCACTTGACAAATCTGTTTGACTTTAGGCAAATCGACCCTAGCTCACGTCCTCCTTCGGATATTGGATCTTGATGGGGGGGAATTGTTGATCAACGACGTGCCGACCCAACACTACGATCCTTTCGAGCTTCATTCCCACATGTCCGCGGTTTTCCAGTCGTTTTCGAAACACAGCGGGACGGCAAAAGAAAACATCGGTGTGGGTTACGTTGAAGAGATGGACTCTCCTTCAGCTATCAAGAAGGCCGCAGGGCTGGCCAAGGCTACACATATTATCGACTCGATGCCAGACGGGCTCGACACTAAGCTGGACGCTTCTGGGTTCTATAGCTCGCCATGCTTCAGCCCAAACTCCTTTAATGGTTTCGCGGGTGAACGCCCATCTTATCCCTACCATGGCTTATCGGGCGGTGAGGTGCGTAACCCCCTTTTATATTAGAGCAACGAGGCGGAGGCTGAGAAGCAGCGTTTTTCTGTACGTATAGTGGCAACGAATCGCGATCTCGAGAGCGTTTATGCGGGCAAAACGGCCGGAAGTGGATCTCCTCGTGTTCGACGAACCGGTGAGTCACTCCTGTTCCCACTCTGCTATACATTCATCCAATCTACATTCTTCAACCACCCCAACTGACATCTGCCACCGTCATTCTCACCATCACCACGCAACATCATCACCACCACCCCCCTCTCCTCTTCCCGTTCCCGCCCCAACCTGCTTCCATCTTTGAAAATTTCGTCCCTGACCGTGTGTACCCCATATAGACGTCGGCGCTGGACGCCCATGCCCAAAACGATATATTTGATACAATTGATGACGTGTCACGCCTACCGTCCGGGGAACGGGTCAAGACCGTGATCTGGATCACACACCGGCTCACTACGGCTCGCCGGGCTGACAAGATTGCCATGATCGAGAATGGGGTACGTGTGACTTTTTTTTGGAGCTCCCTCCTCTCTTTTTACATACATCCGGGGTCTTGTTATGTCACCATTTCGCTGACTTTCCCCCCCCCCTCTCTCCCACTTGCACAGACGATCACTGAGTTTGGAACTCATGCCGAGCTCCTTGCTGCGAATGGATCGTACGCTGCCCTCTACCGAGCCTATATTTAAAACCGATGCACGAAGATCTGCTGTTCATGTCTCCGCTCACTCTCGCTATCTCTCTCTCCCTCCACCCCCTTCCCACCCGACCACCGTACCTACCCTACCTTCGTTCTTGTCCATATAGAGCCCTTTCACCCTTTTTCACCCCCCTATACACTATAGATTCATCAGAAAGAAAATGTAATAGATATATGGTAATAGTAGTACTTTACGCAAGGAGATCTCTATGTAATTCAACGCAGAAACAGACATGGAGAGAACCAGACCCAGGGGCTTTGAATTCATACGAAAATCGTATGAAATGGGCACGGCGCAGGGGCGTGAGAAGAATGAAGAGTGAACTTGTACGTGAGTGCGCGCGATGAGTTGAGTACTTGAGTTGGAGATGAAAAAAAAAAAGCGATGAAAGAATGGGAAACGGTCAGAACGAAATGAGGATCGATGAATTAGGAGGGAGAAGCCCTCAAGGAACAAAAGAAGGAAGTGTAAGAAAAAAAAAGATGGGGCTAGATCGTGGACGTATCATGGGCGTCATGGTCATCAAGGGTCTAATACGAAAGTATGGTGCAAGCTGACGAGGTGATTGGACTGTAAACGGCAGGTCGAGGTGTGGTCGTGTATCGTAAATGGTGTGGATGGGGCAAGATCTATATCTAGAACCTGACCTGCACGGAATGGAAAAGAAAAAGGAAAAAGAAAACCAGGAGATGCAACCCCCCGGGGACATTTTACCCAAACTTGCTCTTTGGATGTTCCCAGTAAGTCAAAACCCCATCATGCAAGTGCGCATCTAGCGTGAAATCATAAGCCTCGCAAGTCGACGTCAAGCTAGCCATAACCTCGGCTGTTGCCCAAGTAAGGACTAGCAGCCCTGCATCTTTCACCGCTTGTATCAACGATGGAACCTTCGCCTAAAAAAATATAAAACGACCGCCGCGAGAACGGTATAACCCATCCACCAAGGGGTCAGCCAAATCGAAAATCGGGTCCAAATTTTCCGTCCCGCACGTCGTTCGTTTTTTTATCAATGTACGGTTTGGTTTTCCAGCGACGGGAACAGGAGAATAGAGAAATAAGGAACACAAGAAATGAGCAACGGGGAATTAGGAGGTGAGATGTGGTGAGATGGGTACCCACCAATATACCACCTTCAACGATAACGCCAAGAAGGTTGTTGGCTTTCGAGAATCGCACTGCAGATTCGAGGCCAGATAACCTTTCATCCCTGGCCTCTGCATGCGCCAGGACAGTAGGGCTTGGGCTCACACTGTCCTCTCTTCCACACAGAGACGCAAAGAAGACAGGGTCTAATGGGAGGTGTCACGCAAAGTGGTAAGAAAGGAATTTCGAGTCAGAGGGAGTGGAGAACGACTGGAGATACTAACAGTTCGGTTGTTTCCAATTCAATGCAGCACAGACGTCCGGCAAGAAAGAAGTGAACACGATTCTCCTCCGGCCGCCATTCCCGGAGCTGTCGGGCCGTCTCTGGTAAATCGTACGAAGAACGGAATCGATAGAGGCATTGATGTTTGGCGGAGATCGATCGGGTGTCTCTCCACGAAGGTGTGGGAGGCACGCAATCTCAAGGCACAGACCAATATTGTGTGGAACAATCTGAAATCGCTTCGTCAGCCACACGATCCCTGTCTAAAGGCCGAGTTACTCACCGAAAGCAATTCAGCCAAAGATAACATGGATCCTCTCAGCAACGAATACCACTGAGCCGGTGTCGTGGGCTTTCGTTTTCGCAGATCCACGTTCCTTCCCAACTCAATCGCGAGTTTATCGAACTGAGCTAGCGTCGAGTCGGGGACGTGCAGGTCGAACTTGTCCTCTGGAAGTTTCCAATACGGGTACACGACAGGTTGCAGGTCCTGAGTGAGCTGGACGACAACGTACACATAATCACCCGCTATTGAAGAGATGGTCAAGGAATGGCTCTTCGCCGTGACGGGTTGATGTGAGGGGGATGCGTGTGTAGGTCCGGGGCTCCTCTGTGGCATGGAGGAAATCGACCATGGTCGGCAAACACCAGCCGTAGGGATCGCAGTCGACTTCCAGTAGGTCTCAACCGCGCCACCGACCTCAAGGGTAACACCAGAGAATGGAGTGATTACATTCAAACCAAACGTAACCTACAAGCACACGTCCGTTCAAAAAAATATTCTTGCAGGCATGGTAAGCATGACGTACCTCTCCGATCAAGTGTAACTTGTGATCCAAAATCGGCAACACATATCGGTTCCTATCCGCCTTCTCGAAAAGAGCGGGAAGGGCGATGGCTCTTCCGATCGTCTTGGTGCCAAAATTCGGGTACAGCGAGAAATCCAACCGGAGGGCGTCGATCGATGGGGCTTGGAACGCGAATGATAGAGGCTGGTCGCGTAGTGGTAGAGGGACGCTGAATGGCCCAGAAGCAGCATCCGGAATCGCGGTGATGACGATCTTGAACAAAGGTGAAGAGTTGAAGTAGTTTTCTTGGTGTCCCGCAGCCATGAACGAGGGGTATAATTTCACTGGCTCGCTCTCCGTTGCTGGATGATATGGCACCTTATCCCCAATCGTAATCTGAACCAAGCAGTTTTTGTCCAAGTAGTTGTGCCCGTAGAATCGATAAGGCATGATCGGTGGCGGGAGAGAAAGTGAGGGGATCATGTCCATGTCTTCTGAAGGGTCCTCCCGTGACGTAGCAGGAGAGAGGTCAGACTTTGGTGCTTGGTGGGTGGTCAAGGTTTCCCGAGAAGATTCCAGCAACAAGGATGTACACTCGTTGTGACCGTGCCAGGCGGCGTAATGGATGGGGGGTTGTCCATTTTCGTCGACGATACGGACCCGCGCGCCTGCCTCCAGGAATAACCGTAGACATTCGGCGTGTCCATACCTCGCGGCATGGAATAACGGAGTCCACTCGTGATACTTATCGGGGAGATCCCACCCATCGCGACGAATGAGGAATCGACAAACGTCGACGTGGCCTTCCTTCGCGGCGAGATGAATGGGGTATTCACCATTGTTGTTCGGCTTGTTTTCCGCACCAGCTTCGATCAGGAAGGTCACGACATCCAAGTGACCGGTACGACTAGCCAAAGAAAGCGGGGACACATCCGTGTTTGCAAAAGGAGGGTTTGTTAGACTAGCAGCTTCATCGATCAAGACGCGGACACACTCTATTGACCCCTTGAGGGTCGCGTGGACAAGGGGAGTGAGATTATCCATGTCAACGAGGTCCACTCGGACATTTGCCTTGAGGAGCCTCCGGCATACGCCAGCGTGTCCGTTCATGGCAGCATAATGAAGGGCCGACCGCCCGTACGCGTCAGCTTTGTCAGCAGGAACGCCGTTATCCAGACAGAGGTTGACGAGCCGGAGCATTCCAACCATAGCGGCCTGGTGGAGGCATGTTCGACCGTTGATGTCGTCCACGAAGTTGAAATCGAAGAGATTCGAAGCAATGGACAAGATGAGATCTGCAAACTTGGGTGGTGAATCGATTACGGCCTTCCACAAAATCCTCGTCACATTGGTCCTTCCACCCGGCTGCTGAGCGAGAACATCTGAGTGGCGGATGACTTCTTCAATCGTTGTGGCGTCAGCCGTCTGCACCGCCTTCCGAAGCGAGCTCTCGAGATCGTGGAACGGCCTCATAGACCAGCTTTGATCTAGGCTTAGCTGCCGGGTCAAGATGAGATCGTTGGCGGCGGGGTTCTCGTATTTCAAACCTCGCGACAGGTCCGTGAGGTCGAGCAGACATGCTGCCACAGTGTCAGCTAATTCCGAGATGAGCTAAATAGGAGGCTTGTGGGTTTCGATCAAAGCTCTTGGGGTCGGACATACCTGGCGATTGAACACGGGTTGTACTTCGACCTCCCGTGCCAGATAGAGTTCTTTGGTTTGAGATTTCGACCGTTTATCCCATTTCTTCAGGATTTTCCTGAATCCGGTGGCGTTGAGTTCAATGAATTGCTGGCAGAGGGGGTCAATGTCCATGCACATATCCCCGCCACATCCCCCCCCTTACCAATAACTTTGCGAGATCTCGCTCAAGTAACCGGAAGCCTTCCTCCACGGCGGTCCATTCGACGTGATCGGTTGCCAAGTCGTCAGTGGCCTCTGGCAGGGTCCTCAACGCAGCCGCGCGACGCTTTGACAGCAAGGTTTCTAACCGGAGCTTGAGTTCCGCTTCCTTCTGGAGATAAAAGCCGTTGATCTGCGAAAGTACATAAGAGAAAGGTCGAGACATGATCGTGATGCTTGATGGTACAGGCACCTTTTCCAACTCTCGTTCTAGCTTGAAGAAGAAGGCAGCCTTGTGGGCTTGAAAGTCTAAACTCGTGTCCTCTCCGTGTATCGCAGCGGCAATGGGAGGCACGTCGGGGTCGGTAGTCATCAGTGAGGACTCCCATATATTAGGATGACCGGGGAGTGAGGTCTGAACATCGCTTTCGGATGGTGCGGAGGAGAGGATATCGGTTGGACGCATCCCAAGGGCCAGGGCAGCTGCTTCGGCGCCGGGGCGTTTGGCAGTCAGCGAAGATACGATCTTCTTGAGGAATTTGTAGTCCAGATAATAAGGCGACCATCCTGGCACCTGCTCCGATAAGATCTGCTTGCCAAACTAACGAGGGGAGGGTCAGGGGCCCTAGATAACGTGAATCAAAAAGTTTCGTAATGACAGCCTACCTTCATGATTGAGCTGTTTTCGGCACGAAGATGGAGAGAATCAGGCGAAGAAACTTGAAATCGGACGCAGCTTCTTGAGAGGGTGAAGCATAGAGCTACGCGGGTCAAGAGGGAGGGAAGATAAAGGTCTTCGTGAGGATAGCCGGAATTCCTAATTCTCAAACATTTTCTCTGGCAGCCTCAATTTTCCACGAACGTTCGTAGTCACGAGGCAGGCAAGAACGCGAGTTCAACCACCGTGCGGAGGAGCATTAGTTTATAGTAGACTAACTACGCATGCATCTATACACTTTCAACAGCTGCCGACATCACAGTAATATCTTCCGCATCTGCCATATCCTCGCTGGCAGTAAGGTAATGGGGCATCGACCGTGTTTTTCGACATGGTCATGCGCGCATCGGAAACAGAACACGTAACCCGAAGGCAAGGCGGTCGCGTTGTTAATCGGGCCGAGACAAATTGGACACTGCCCGTACTTAGTCGGATCAACGGGCAGGCCTTTGGGATGAGGGGGGAGCAAACGTGGGGGAGGGATGGCGGGTCCGGCAGGCGATGTAGAAAGTGATCGGGCAGGGGAGGAAGGTGAGTACCACCATTCTAGGAATTTGAAAAAGAAAATCGCGGTAGGGAGGGTAACCTTGAGCGAATCTAATAAAAACTGGGGATACGAGAAAGCAAAGTTCCGTAAGAACGCCTTGAATCCAGCCGTTTGTTGTTTGACGGATGAAGAGGCAGTTGAACCCATCCGGCGCTGTCGAAAAATCAGAGGGATAACTTCATCATTTTCTATTCCACGTACCAGATCATCCGCTCCGAGCCGTCGCAAATCAACTCCAATCCAGGACAACCATGGCCGGTAGTACGACGATTTGTCGAACAGGTAGCTGACGTTGGCGATGAACAACCACAGTTCGAGGCCGGCATTTAGCCAGGGATATGCCCTCTTGTACGCACGTCGGAATCTACCCACCACGGACTATTCGCTTGTCAACGAAAATAAAATCAGATAACTAACACCGACAGGCAAATACCTGATCCGTTAGGGCCTGTATTCTCCGTACGTCGGCGATGTCCTCCATCACTTCCGGATCGATACCTCCCCCCAATTCTTCGTAATAATCTTTGGCCTTCGCACGCAGGTAAGGAATGCCAACCTGAAACGCGTAAGTTCCGTCCGGACAACGTCAGAAAGTCGTAATAACACACCAAGAACAGGAGGGATCTCCGAAGTTCCTTCGGGCCTAACTGCTCCTCCTCAGGAACTCCGCCAACAGCGGCCTTTGCCCTCTCGGTTTCAATTAGAGGCTTTCTCCTACGTTTCAGGCCGTAGAAATTTTCGGCAAACGATGCACCTGTGCAAAACGGGAGGTTACCGAGAGGTCGGACCGGGGGTTTGGAGACGATGATTACCATAGGTTTTGAGGTAGTGCCTCTCCACAAGAAACATAAGCAGAGCATAGAACTCTTCGTGCTTATTTACGATGCGCAACAAGTAGCGGGGGTACTGTTGAGCAAAGACCTGACAGACAATGGGCGTAGTGAGACTTGTGTCTTGCGTTCCGTACGTTCCGTGCGCTCCGAGATACACGCACCGACAATACATATTTGAGAGCTGGTTGTAGGAGGTCTCGGAGCTGCTCCTGGCCAACCAATTCGAATAGAGAGGGCTTGAGGGGGTCGCCCCCAATGTCGTTGTAGAACTCCATACGCAGTGGGGGAAACCAAGTTAGCCGCCGGTATTTTCATCATCACACGCTCTTCGTCCCCGACCAGCACGCAGCGCGGAATCCGGAGAGAGGCGTGTTGGCTACGCGCCTTCGAACTCGTCGTCTGCTGGTGCACGTTGCGGTCAGTACTCTCGTCCGTATTTCTTTTTTTTGCGGAATTTCTAATGACTCTGTTGCCATTGGACAGGATGACCCAACGTCCCATTGATGCTAAGAGCGGCGTCCTTGCCAGGACAAACACTTTCGCGTCTAGGTCTTCGAGTTCAAGCCGTGCCATGTCGACTCCCCCGGACCCGTCATGTCTTTCTCAACAAGTTCGGCGAAACGGACGAATCCCACGAGCACTCCGATCCCTTCCAGCTCTCTCATCCGAGCCATGTTCATCTCGGTCGGTTCCAAAACGACGGAAGCGCGTCCATGCGCAAACAGATCTCTCCAACGACCTCCGGAACTCGGCGACAGAATGGATCCGGGATAATAGAAGATGCTCACAACTCGACCCATTGTTTCCCGGGCTTAAATCAAGTACTCTCTCCCTTGTCGTCGACAGTTGGTTTATCCCCACCTCCGGCAGTCGAATTATCCACTCTCACTTCCGACCTCAAACGCATGAGGTCCGAACGAGATGTTATGGAGGCCTGGGAGATCTACCAGAAACTACAAAAACCTCTCTCAAACGTAAACCGTTCCGGTGGCGACACGGTTCTGTTGTACACCAGCCTTCACCATCTCATCCGGCTTCTCTCAGCAACAACTCCTCTCTCGGAAGTTATCTGCTTCCGGATTATCTCCGCGATGTCTACCCTGCGGCAGGTCGGCGGCAGGATTCGTGGGTGGGAACGACAGTTGCTCCATGCGATCGTGAAAGAACAAAACATCCATCCCCAGGACCTCGAATGTCTGAAAGATCTCATTGCCGACGCTTTATCACCCGCTTCTGACTCAAGGGCATCTAATACCACACATCTTACCTCTGCCTCCCCACTCGGAGACGATCCATCCTTGCTATCCGGTGTACCTCCACAAGATCTCTCCAAGATCGACTCTTCGGAGGATCTCCAGTCACCTATCCTTGTCGCCCCAATATCAACCACATTCCCACAGGATCACGAAAGGGCCCGGCTCTTGAACGTGATCGGGGTGTCCCAATCCTTCAATGAGGCTTGGGACGCCTACCGCGCGTTTTCCTCCCACCCTCTAGCCGAGGATCCATCCCTGAACAAGTACCCTAGTCGTCACCTTCACCGGTTGGTATCCCTCCTCGCCACCATCAGACCTCGAACTCGAAAAGTTTATCTTTCACTGGTTTCCATTATGTCAACCCTCCGTGCCTCCGGCCATCTCATCTACACATGGGAATGGAACCTCCTGATGGACGCTTCCGCCAAGGGTTCGAGGAAAACTCGTTTCGAAGATTATAAAACTTCATTACAGGTTTTCAATGATATGGTGGCCTACCAGAAGGAGGTTATGGAATCTGGATATCCACAACACATTGGCCAGAACGTTCGCGCGAGTTCGCACGATGGAGAATCAATCCCCACTCATAACAACCTCACTCCCGACTTGTATTCATACACTACTCTAATATCCCATGCCGCCAGAACTCTTTCTCCCCAAGCTTTAGAGCACGCACGTTCTCTACTCAACTCTGCCGGGATCATTCCGAACCGTGTCACCCTCCTCGCCCAACTTCGTCTTCACACGAATCACAATCAGATGTTTGGCGTCCGCCGTACAATTGCCGAGATTCGGGACAGGGGTTTTACTCTCGACATATACGGGGTGAACTCAATAATCTGGGCGTTCGCTAGGAACGAACACATGGAGGTTGCGGAGGCTATTTACCGGATACTACGGAGCAATACTGATGCGGATTGGCCCAAGAATGATTTTCTCGACGGGGTTGACGGAGAGATCTCTGCGACGACCAAGTTTTTGGACGAAGTGGAGAACATTGTGATCCCACCGATGATGGTCCCTGACAGGATCACTTATACGATACTGATCCAATCTTACGCTTACCAAGGGAACCTCACGCGTACACTTCAAGTATTTGCGGATATTCTTTCTTCTCTGGACCCTATTGCGACCTGGAGGGGTGAGACCGGGGCAGCAGCCCGGTTCCCACCCGCCATGAAAATATTCAGGGCGATCTTCTTGGGGTTCCACCGTCACGGAGCTTATCCTGCACGCCCTGTCGCTCATCGCCCTGGTCATCGCGGATCAGGAGTGGATCGTGAGCCGGATTTGGATTGGGACTTGGATAACTTGTATGCCATATATAAGGGGTTCCTTGAACTTCCCGCCGACCGGAAACCGGAGGACAGGGTTGTTTACTGGCTCATCATGGCGTTCGAGAAGTGTAGTGGGGGTGATCGTTGGAAGATGAGGGAGGTATGGGAGGCTTTAGAGGGGAGGTGGGGTGATCGGTGGGGGTCGAGGTTGCTGAGGGTTCGGAGGATGATCTACCATAATGATACCGAACACGTTGAGGCAGCGAGTGTTGAACGTTGATGAATTGGAGGGCGAGAGCGATGACCGAGGGGGATAGGATGTACGTTTTCGAGCTTATTCATCCGCACACAGTAATGCTATATAATATCACCACCCCCAAAGTCTGAGAATAACTGTACACGATTTGCCTAGAAACCCCTGCTTTGCTTGTTTCTCAAGAAAGAACGAGTCCGTCACATCTCTCACCGTCCCTAATACATACGGTTATCCTTACACAATTACTTATCCTTCACCCCCGTACGCGTCAAGTTGAGGTTATCTAGCCGATGGAATCTTTGGATCTAGATGCAATAGGTCCATCCCCAAAGGTAGCCAGTTCAGATCCGGTGGCGAACCACAATCATATCCCACTACACCCTCCCGCCATTCGCCACCCTCCACTCCACGAACTCGTGCCAAGTGACGGTACACGCCCTACTCTGGTATCTCCTCAGCTTGACGCTCCTCCTAATCTCTTCGGTGATCCGGCCCGACCAGCCTGCCTTATGAATCGCGCTATCGACCGCTTCGATCTTACCCCATCCTTGAGCGGGCATGACCTCCGGCAAGTACGTCGCGTTGAACGTCTTCTTATAAGCCGCAGAGGGCGCCGGTTTGGTGATGTTGGATAATAGGGTCGTGGATGAGGAGAAAGGGGATGGTGTACTGCTTTCGCTTTGACTCGCGACGAGGAGGGATGGGTGAGGGAACGTGATGTAAATCCCGTGTACGCCAATCGTCCAATCCAAGTATGAAGAAGCGTCTTCGAAGTCGGTTAACAGAGAAACGCTAGATCCACAAAAACGCGTAAAAGATACGTTAGCATCCAAGCATACAACGAACAACGAGGGGGGGGGGGGGGTGGAGGGTGGAGGACCAGAACCAACAAGGCAAGAATGTTGAAACGGAAACACAAACTTACACGCATTCGAGCGAATCCAACTCTCCTCTGGTTATCTTATTGAACCGATAATCCTTAAACGCGCTGATGAGCGCGTACTCGGCGATGCCTTCATGTAAGGCATGAGGCTCAAAACTCCCAATACACCCCCTCAATCTGTGACTTTTCCCTGGTCGGCTGGGACGAACGTTCCAAGTGACGAACAAAGGGCTGTTTTTTTTTTTTTCAACCGTTCATTCCATCACCACACGTACCACCCACGCCCCACGCCCCACGCGCACATCGTCCCACATCATCAGTCACCATCCAGATCCAGATCCGCAGTCAAGCAGAACGCATACAGATAGGGAGAGGGGGGGGATGTCACGATGGGTCGAGAGAGCGATAAACCCGATTCGAATGTTCCAATTCCAGAAAAGAAAAGGTCGGTAGGGATGTCCATATATCCACAAAAGAAGCCACCCAGCGAAAACCAAAATCGAAATCAAAGAATGGTGAGATCCAGTTCGACCTGAGAGGGGGAGCGAAACATGTGCACGTACTATTTGTCATCCGGAAACTTTGGAAGGATCGGTTTGTTCGAAGTCAAAGCGCAAAACAGCGTATCGAAGGCGTGAAAGCAGTGTTCAGGTATGCAAGCCTGGTCATTGGCCGAGTTGGCAGGTGGGTCGGGAGGAAGAAGGGACATGGGCGGCTAAGTCTCCGACAATTCCGCCTTCAGCATCCTTTGTTTGTCTCCCTCTGCCTCGTCAATGATCCTATACAAGTATGAAATTCTCACCAAACCCAAGATAAGAAGGACCCAAGGTCATGAGTACCCCATAGTAGCTCTGACGGGGCAGAATCCCATTGATCATCGATACATCTCGACGATCTGGACCCCCCTAATACCTAAACATGACTTCTAAAAACACTTCGAACAATGGGAGCGGAAAAAAATTATCCAAAGGCTGTTTTGTTTCCACCACGATCCACGACATCTGACAAGAAGAAAATGGTAAGGTAGACTACAAACCAAACAGCACACACAAATAAGATGACATATACTGTAGTGAATCGATAATTCAGTAAACCTGGACAGGTGACGAAGAAGGAAGGGGAGATGTAGAATAAAAGGGCGAGAAGGGTAAGAGGGATACTGGGGAGGGGCTAGCAGGGATATGGGAGGATGTCCAAAATGAGACGGGTGCAAGAAAAAGGGAAGGTTGCAGTTATGTGCAGGCACTGCGGGGATAGGGCGTGATCATGAGTGAACATAAGGGGCTGGTCGTGCCATAAAGAATGGGGTAGGAGAGAGAGGAAGAGGGGGACGATGAGACTCCGCGTTGATATGTGTGGGTTTCCGATGTATGGGAAATGCGGTGGGAGGAGTGCAATGCGAAAGCGAGACAGGTCAAAGATAAGCGTAGAGTGGGATGCGCAAACGGGTAGAGACGGGAATTACACGCGGCCTGCGCTTGCTATGTAGAACAGCAGCTCCAGGATGAGTTGCGGGCAGACAGCCTTGCTTCCTCTTCATCAGCCTGGGCTGCCCACGCCGGTGCCGGAGACAAGAAGATGCTATCTCGCTTTGACATCTCATTTGCCTGGTCCAGATTGTCCTTTCGAAGGACGATTGCCTGGATGAGAGAATCAAACAACTCAGGGATACCTAAGGAAAAACAGGGAACAAATAATAATCAGTACCCGGCGCAACCGAGACGACGCCGCGATCCCAATTCACCTGTATCATCTTTGGCGGAAACTTCGAACAGTTCCATGCCCTTGGTCAATCCCCATTCTTGACTTTCTTCATCGTCTTCGGTCCGGTCTTCCTCGTTCAAACTGCTGTCGGTATCTGCGGCATTCTCGAAGTAACTGTTACGGAATCCAAACCGCGACGAATTCGGTGTTCCGTTCGGCGTAGCATTCAGACCAGCCGTCGTAGTATTGAGTTTTGTGAGCATCGTCGGGCCGGCGCTCCTGGTCCTAGGCCGAACCACACCCTGCGTCGCGGATGTGTTGTGCCTTTTCAGAGCAGAATTTTGGAAGAGTGATCGCTGATCGATGGGGGACTTGAAATCTGGAGGGCTCGATTTGGAGCTAGAAGGGCTTGGGGAGGACATGCTGGTAAATGAAGTGAAGCGAGGGCGGATATACGAAAACGTGGAAGGGGTCGGGGGAGGTGGTGGCGTTGGAGGTTTCGGAGGCGGGAACCACTTGTGGAGTGACAAACGGGCGAGGTCAGACGTGACCTCCCGTTGGTGGGTTAAATCAGATTTGGCACCGACAATATAGATTATGAGGTCCGGTGAACAGTTCCTTTTTAGCTCTGCATCCACCCGGTCAGCATTCGGCCAGCTCGATCACGCGGTTCGAACGAGCGTGATGGAGATGAATGGGCGTACCTTCTAGCCAACCGCGGACGCTTTCAAAGGTCGCAGCATTCGTAATATCGTACAGGAGCAGTGCGGCATTTGCGCCGCGGTAATACATGGGTGCCTTTTCGTAACACATCAAAGTGGGGTGGAGTGGTGGATTGCAGGGAAGAACAATGTGGGACATGGTCAGCATGATTCCCAGTCAACATTGAAAGTCAGCATACCATGCTTCGAAACCTTTCCTGGCCAGCTGTGTCCCACAGCTGCAGCCTGACCTTCAACCCGTCCTTGTGCACCTTCTTCGTGACGAAAAATGCTCCGGTTGTGGACGTCGTGTTCTTGGGGTCGAACTTCTGCTGGGTATATCGTTGCAACAAGCTAGTCTTCCCCACACCTGATGGAAAAGAAGGAAGAAGAAACGCGGGTTAGACGGAGTGGCCGGGGCAGGAGCGCAGAGGGAACCAACCAGTGTTGCCCATGATCACAATCTTAGCATCGATGCCGTGTTCATACATTGAGCCTCTGTATGAACCGGTACGTGGGTATTCGGACATCATCTCCTGAACGAGTGAGCGCACCTGAGGGGCGCAAGGGTTCGTCGCTGGTGATGGGGGAAGAAGGTCAAGTAGCCTAACACGGCGGAGTCGAAAACGGAGAGGCAACCCGAAGTTCCGAATAAGTCCAATCACTAGCTCACGTGACCTCTCCGTGACCTCTCCGGCGTTGTGAAATCGCCCGAATGGATAGAGTTGCAGCGTCTGAAATTATCAAATGCAAAAACGGACCGGGTACTACATAGTTTACTCTTGTGGCTGTACGGGGAACTCAAAGACGACATCCTTGCCAGTAAGGCGGCGGTAGACGGACGAGAAAGAGTCGAGCTTGTATTCCAACGATGTGGAGTCCTTGGAATCAAGGAACCTGCATCCAGGTATGGCAATTAGGGTATTTCATCATGACCAGGCACCTGACCATCACACTTACACCTTGAGCGTTTTCGAGCCATCAACGGCGACTCGAGTTCGTTTACCCACGATCTCAGTGGGGAAAACGAGATCCTCCAAGATCTTCTCATGTACGTCGGTCAGGGTCCTGCTGCGAGGGCGCTTTTGTTGGACACGGGACGTCCGTGTGGGTTTTCGTAACATCCTGCGTTGAGCGACGAACACGACGTGACGTTCAGAAAACTTTTTCTCAAGCTCCCTCGTGAGCCTAAAATTAATTTTTTTTTCGTTCAGCCTCCCGAAATACCTATCCTGTAACGGAAATTCCGACGCACCTGGCCTGAACCTTGTGGAAGGCCTTGAGTTGGGGGACAGGAACAAAGATAACAATCGCCTTCTTGCCACCACGAACATCAACCTCTCGGGCAGCAGAGATTTGCAGAGGGCGGAGTTCAGCCTTGAGATCGGGGACGTTGCTTTCGAGGTCAAGCAAAGCCTGGGCGACCTTGACTTCGGTCTCGTCTGGGGGAGTGGTGGGCGCATTGGCGGTGCGGAAAACTTTATGTTGGAGAGACATGTCGAGATCTAAGAAGAGAGTGGATCGTGGGTCAGTCCATCCGAACCATCAAAGCTCCATCCATCCTCCACGAGCGTATTCCACTCATTCTGACCGCTAGCTTGCGTAGAAAACACCCATCCAACGGCGATGGTGCGATTCTTCCGAACATAAACTCACCGTGTAAAGCTCCGCGCCGTTGTCGTCGTTGGTCTTGAGGATGATTGTTGATTAGGGTAGTATTACCTAAGCCACACTCCCTCCTCGGTACCTTCCAAATGCGGATCACGCGGAACCGGCTCAGACACTCCCGCGACCACATCTTTTCGCCCAAGAAACGAGAAGATTGCGTCGTTTGTGGCTAATTTTGAACTCGGAACTATTGACCTTCTTGACCCAATTGGCCACCCGTTTCGACGGCGATTCCCCGTGAATCATCGCCACCGTTCCTCAGGTTCGCATGCAACTTGACTCAAGCTCATCTACCGGACAGCCTTCCCTGGATGCGCATCCGAACTCAAGTAGCAACATTGAGGAAAAATACCATGGAAAGCGACTGTAGTTACAAGCTACGCGATTTCCGTATCTACGGAGAGGCACCCGTCCGGCTTGCGATCTTCGGTTCCCAAGCTGTCAACTTTGGCGCGGCGGTGTTGTAAGTCTTGAATGCTCCCCTAGTGCCGGTCAAGTTCTCTACCCAGTGCTATGCGAATCGGATCACGGAGAGAGATCAGGACCCGTAGATTGACAGAAAGAACGTTGCTGCGTACAGATTTCCATGCCGGTGAAAGGTTTTGCATCACAGGGTCTTCTTGGGGAGGGTCTTTCCGGATGTGTTGCAGCCAAGCGTGCCATTCTGGGGGAACTTGCGAGGCGTGGTATTCGTGCTGCGTGAAAAGCAGGACGCGCTAAGCCAACCCCGTCTTGGTCACCATATGTATCCAAGTCACTCTACCTGAGCATAGTCGACCCATCGGTGGCGGCCTGCACAGAATCAAGGGTACCATAAGAACCGAGGCGCTGAGCCCATAATGCATCGCCTGCTGACCTGGTATCTCATCCTCGGTGTCAAGGTTCTCAAAGTACCGGTTTCCGAAGCTACACCAGTGCGAAAACGGTCAGAACAGGCCATAAGGGGGGAACCACGGAAAATGAGGAAAGACTGACTGGTCTGTTCCCTTGAGAGCACCGTATTTTGCGTCTCCGATGTATTGCATGTTACGCCACCATTGCCTAATGCCTGAGTGTCGAATGTTCCGGATGTAACGAATGATTCCGACCATGGTGTATGGATTCGGAGGGGCGGGTTCGTGAGTAAGGAGATGGAGTTCGGGTCTAGACGCGACTGCCAATAGGCGTTTCCGGTTTGCGTCGCGGTGGTTGATCCCACTGCAGCCCGATGTCCTTCACCAACTTGTACTACAAACGAGTAAGCACTCTAACTCTGTTTTCAATCTACCGTGACCCTCGAGGACAGGCAACCTCATACTGAATCAGTCATCCGATCTGTAGACGGCGGGTACACCGAAGTCTTGCTTCGTCTGTTATCGACCAACTCCCATCGTCTTGGCCACAGCTCAGACGGTCGACTTCCTCTATACCTGTGAATCGCACCTCAAGGATCCCGGGTTTGCCTCACGCATCGCAGATGACCCACCCTCAAAACCCGGGTTGAGCGCCGAAGAGATAGCTCAAGTGAAGGCTGATTGGGAGGAGAAGCAGAAACGTAAAACTGAAAAAGGCAAGGAAAAGGAAGCAGAGAAGGGTAAAGGTGATGAAAAGGATGGCGGAAAACCCAAGGACGAAACCAGCAAGGATAAGACGACGACCCAGACGAAGGTGGTTTCACCTGCACCCACTCCCACTCCCCAGAAGCCATCACACGAGAAGTACGCGCTTCATCGAGATATGTTCGCGTTGAGGACTGCAGAACACCGAAGGCGCAAACAAACTGCCCAGGCCAAAGAACTTGCCCCGAAATTACCCATGGCGCCCAGGAGTACCGTAAACTAAGGCAACCTTGTAAGTTGTGCTGCACAGCTACACTACCCCATGCTTTGACTCACCAAAATTAAAGGTAAAATAGCGTCCAGGTGTCGTGACAATACTACGAGTATTTGAATCTATGCCTTATTCTGTACCCCGAGGAAGCATGTCGACAACCCTCTCAGCGATGGCTAAGCTCGACGTCAACCCTGGACTTTCTATGCCCAACAAGCTGATCATAGGTGCATATCGCGAGTCGGCATCTCCGCCTAAAAACGTCATCGGGTAATCCGCCCTCAGCACAAAGTCTTGGAAGCCTCCACCAGGTGGGATAAGCTTCGGCCTGATCCCAACGTAATCCGCCGACAAGCCGTCCAACTCGACTCCAGGGAGGTAACTTGCGATAGCCTGGTGCATCTCTCGCATCTTCGCTGGCGAGTCGTCCGGGACGAGGTGCTCCCGCCAGTAGTCCCCGACCTCCCCTTTTGGGGTTAGCTCTGGGGGAGAAACCCACTCGATGTCGGGGCCGAACTTGATCTTACCCTGTAGATCCAGGGTGAGATGGGTGCCTAGGCTCGCAAAGGAGGAGGCGCCTTGACGTCCAACTTCCGGACAAGGGTATATTAGATGGGAGACGTCCTTTAGGTTCCGGCCGTGATAGGATGCATACGACCCTTTTGCGAAGTACATCGGAACCCTCTTCTCCTCTGGCAACAAGGAATTTAGAATCAAGTTTGCTGATAGGCCGGATGCGTTGATGAGAGTCTTGGCGAGGAATGTGTCGCTTTGATCATCGCCGGCAGTGACAATTTGGACGGCCCATCCGTTCTTCTCTGGGTCTACGCGGACGACACGAGTAGAGTAGACGAGGTGGGCCTCTGGAGAATCGAGGATATCTTTCTCGAGACTCTGCATGAGAGAATGGGAATCGATTATTCCCGTTTCTGGGCTCCAAAGCGCGGCGATTATTGTCGGAGAGAGACTGGGTTCCATCTGCCGAGCTTCTTCTCCATCAATCAGCCGGGTCGGCACGGCCGAGTGGGGAAGTTGGGGAAGTTGGAGATGCTGCGCTTTTACATGGAGTTTCTCGATATAGTCACGTTGGTGCCGATGAGCGACCACAAGCTTTCCGGTCTTCCTAAACGGGACGTTGTCCGCCCGACACTTGTCGTATAGAAGCCGCCTTCCACGGATGCAAAGGTCCGTTTTGAGCGAATCGGGGGGGTAATACAACCCTGAATATTGTGTGCGGTGAGAACCGGGGCCCGCAGCGCCAACGCGGGAGGAAAGTCTGACCTGCGTGAATTACCTCCGAATTGCGCGAACTGTAGAGTGGGTCAGTCTCATGGAGACACATCCTAGCCGTCCAACGAACCTGATCTCTTCGCCTGGCGTGGGATTCCTCTCAACGAGATACGTCGATCTTTGGGGGAACCTTCGGGCTAGCCGTTCTGCGATCGCGAGACCTACGACACCTGGGAGAACATCAGAAGAAGTTCCGTCACGAACCGGTTCCGTCCATACCTCCGCCCACGACAAGATGATCGATAGCGGATTGAGGGGCCTAGGAAATCGTGGTCGATGTGACACGTCTCTCGGAAAGAGCTGAGGGAAGTTCTAACCTGATACTTGAACCTTGCCGCCGGATTGAGGATCGCTTTGACTGCTCTCATAGGGATTGATGGCATCGACGTGGGGAACCGGTTTTGATCACGCGTACCTCTCCCACAGTCACCGTGTATCATACCCAGAGCGAGAACACCGGATTAGAAAACATATGGCGGGGTTGCGTATCTAATTGGAATTTCAATACTTCGCGTGAAACCTTTATCCTTGAGGTTCCTTGGCTATAGGCGTTGTATTTCGCAACATTCCATGTCGCCGAGCACCATGCTTGACACCGTGCCTAAGAACACCCGAAACTGTTACTAATGTCAATCTTGAGGTATGTGCTTTTGTGTTGCCAGAGAGAGAGAGCCTCCAACCGAGACATGTTTTGAAATTGTGCGAGGTACGGAGCAGTCTGGTGCTAAGCCTGGGGAGTTGATAAAAGTGCCGAAATACTTGAGCGTGTCCCCATAACATCAATGATCGGTGGCGGTTGCAGTTCCATAACAGCATTCCGACTTACCCGGGTGGCTGGCTTCTTCTCACATGGGGCTACAATATCTCCAATATAAGAGAAAGAAAGAAAAAAATGACGGTCGTTGCATGACCTCTTCCCCTTCTCTCTTTCATCCCCCCCGCTCGTACAATGGACCAGCCCCCTCCTCTGGACAACACGTACGATTCCCTCATCGTCACATCTCATTTTCTTCGCCTCAACCATCCCCCGTTTCTTCAGGCTCGGTGCCGCCTTTATCGGGATGGTTGTTGCTTCAGTGTGAGTCGACCCGTTTGTTTGGTTTAGGTCCGTTCTAATTCACATGCCCGTGCGCAGGCTATACGGAGGTAAACCATCAGAGTACCTCATCTCCTTTTCCACCCTCGTGACGGCCGCGTAGTGTCGTGTTCCCAGGCCTTCTACTACTTTCAACATTATAGCGAGAAGGATGGTCGCGGAACCAAGGCTATCGTATGTTTTGATACACCGCTGTCCATTTGTCTAGTTCTCACTCCAAATAGGTTATTGGTACCCTGATATCCGACACCGTGCATCAGGCTCTCATCTGCCACACGGGTGAGATACGCCTTGATCTCTTGCATCTCTACAACTTGTCTCAGATAACGCGCCCCAGTTTATACCTACGTCATCACGAATTATTTCAAGCCGCAGGGGCTGAGCAACCTCGTCTGGTACGTTCTGGCTCCACCTGCCCATGCCCTTGTTCACTCACCGGCGGGTGACACCTCAGGAGTCTCGTGGTAAGTTCCTGCTTGCTTACAGTGTTTCATTTCGCTCACTGCGTACGTCTAGGCCGAGGTAATATTCAATGTGAGTGTTTCCGCTGAGCGCATCTCGAGTTGTCTTAAATACGGAATTCCCAAGGGAATCACCGCCCTTCTTGTACAATCGTGAGTACCCTGGGTTTCTCCACGTCCTTTGACCTGACGTGCTCGTAGGTTTTTTGCGGTTCGCATATGGAAATGTCAGTAGAACATGTCTAGATGTCTTGGCAGTACGGTAACTTTCTTTAGTCAGCGAGAGGAACCTGTTTGTCACTGCAACTCTCGTGAGTATCTCTTCACCGTCCGTGTTATCACCCTTTCCTCACCGTTCCAAAGGCCATTTTTATAGTGGGAGAGTTTGGTACGTGAGCTCGTCAAGCATTAGAGAACCATAGCTCATCTTCTCCGTCTAAATCGCAGTTTCCATCGTCGGTACGTTGTCTATCCTCCAGAATAAAATGTGCCATTGATTATCATTCGCAACAGTATTCGCCGCGAAAGGGTAGGGTATCTGATGTCTGTACTCACCGTAAACTCACGCAAAACCCGTAGCCTACCCATGACCACATTCACGCAACTCGCCACACTCAAGGTGAGACTTCCATCCTAGCGTTTGATCATTTCTGCTGACATGCCGCCCATCAGGCGCTTTCAATGACTGTAAACGCGCTGGCAGGTGCCGTTGTTTCTGCTGGTTCAATTCCACCCCCTTGATTGACACCCCTCACAGTCGCAGGTGATGTTCTTATCACGGTCGTGTTTTGTACCCTGTTACACAGAGTACGAAACAATCTCCAAAGGTAACCTACTCTCGCGCTTTGCTTCTGCCTTGGCTGACTGTTCCCCTCAAGTTCGAATACAATAATCAACCTGCTCGTAAGGAATTCCCCGGAATAACAGTTTAATGCTCACTCCCTCTCCAAAGATCGTGTTCACTGTTCAGACGGGGATGCTGACAAGCCTCTGTGCCATAGCCTCCTTGGTTTCCGTGAGTCATCATTTGCTCAGATGCGCCGAGCGTTTCTGATCTGGACCAATACAGATCGCCGTCTCGCCTAACACTTTCGTATACATATGTTTCTATTTCATACTGGGCCGATGTACGTATGAATGGGTCAAGTGATGGTGGAGCTGTGCTTATTTTGTTGCAGTGTACTGCAACTCGTTGCTCGCGACGCTCAACGTCCGCAAGGCAATACGTGGGAGAGGGCACAACGACCTTGGTGTATCTCTGCGTCACATCACAGACTCAGGTGCCTCGGTTGAGGATAACCACAAGGTATATTGGTCAGTGTGGCCATTTGCACTCGATTGTCGCTCATCCGTTCATTGGCGTAGGAGATCGACGTAAAGACCGAAATCGGGGTCGAAACCCACGGTGACAATGACATCTCACCATTCGTTCGGTCCGCGCCTAACGCCAACGATTCCCGGGTGGCTGAGGCTGATTCTGATCTCGAGTCTGGACGACCGACGCATATGACACGGGCATCATCATTCTGAAGGCTACTCTGGAATTTTGGGTCGCTCATGCTGTGTTGTGGATTCTTGCTTTTCTTGCTTTTGTACTTGCCAGTTCTTGCGAATAGGCATTCTCCGTCCCCTGTGTTGACCACGCTTTCGACTTATGTCCTGCTATCAGCTGTTATTGTGTTGTTGCGCGTGCCCTTTCCTTGTACGTACAGCCTCATCAGCGGAGGTTTTTCCGCTTATCTTTGGAGTAATTGAACGTTATCGTTGCTGAAGCTTGGGGATTCGGTCGATGGCCGCTATCCATACTTATAGAACGGTGACAAACGGATCGACGCTTGATCAAATTGGGTTCGAGCTCATCTTCAGTTCAAGCGATCGTCTGCTCGGAAGACTACGACCTCCGGCTGCACAGCTGTGCTCTTCGGTACGGTCAAACGTTCAGGGCCACTCATGGGTTCGTTCCGGCGGCCCACACCCTGTAAGGGCCTCGTAAGTTCCGTGGATTTCCAAAACTCACGCCCGCCAAAATGAAATCCTGAGGATTTGTCAAACCTGCACCGGCAGGGTTTGCAGCCGGTGTGCTGGTCAGTTTCGTGGAAAATATCTGGGAGGTCTCGGTCTTTGTCACGCCTGCGCAGCAGCACTTGGAAAATTCTCATATATTTCGTGTCTCGCCAAAATCTTATCTACTAAACCGCACCATGCACCTGTGTTCCGGTCTATCCTAGCAGTTTTTCAAGATGCAAAGCTCAAACCAACTTACAAAAAAAGGCGCGATGGTCACAGGAGGACGACGCGTTCTCGATCGACTTGCTAAAGAATCACCAGTCCAAAGGCCATCAATCAGATGGTGGCAGGTACGTACTGATTAATGATTAGTAGCTGCGCACTCAACTGCTGTTCGTGCGCCCAGGATTTCAATGAACTTAGCAGCTGCTCCTCTTCAACGGCGCAAAGTGTTTCCGCTGACTTGCGGGAAAACCTTCAGGGAAAACTGGAAGGCGGTTTTCGGACCTTGCCGGAGGGAACGGACCTGACTGTTGCCACCGTCCACTCTGTCCATCTGAATCCCGCGCGACCAACTGGTGAGATCTGTTCGAGTAGCACGGACGTTTCATTGCTTCGCGGCCAGGCCTGGTTTATATACCCACCTCGCATATCTACTCGTTCTCTCGTTCCTTCGTGCTCGATCGCTTCGAGGGACTCCATTGAAATCGTTCGGGGCGACTTCTGGTCATCTTGGCTTCGTGTGCCATTTCCGACGGTGTTCTAGCCCTTTCACCATCAGGCAGTGACGTAGATTTGAATGTCGTGACCACATGCGGGGTCTGGTGAGCAGGCCCATTCCTCTGGTGAATCGCGGGTTCTTTAGAATCACGGCCAAAGGGAGGACCGCACGGCCGGCCGCTCTTCTCGTTTTACATGGGTTTTGAGGAAGTATAAAAGGGTTATTGAGTTCTCTCTGTCCGAGCCACGACTGTGTGGTTTCTCCCATCTCTCATCCCATCTTCTGCCATCTGCCCTGCTTGCCAATAGATGGAAACGGTCGCCCCGATCCTTGACGTGGTGAACAACCGCCCATACCTCTCCTTGACTTCTGTGATCCTTGGGTGTGCCGCCCTCGTGCGCTTGGCTCGATGGCGCTCGCGTTCACATCTGCCGCCGGGTCCTAATGGCTATCCCATCGTGGGTAATCTCTTCGACTTACCTGCTTCCCATATTTGGGAGCAATTTGGTGCATGGGGTAGACAGTACGGTGGGTTCTCTTTCACTCATCTCCGCCCTCGCCCTTTGACGCGAACCTATGCTCATGGGGTTTTCTGTGCACATAGGAGACGTCACGTACATCAACGTTCTGGGTCGGGGAACGATAATACTCAACTCGCAAAAGGCCGCTGTCGACCTTCTCGACAAAAGGTCATCTATCTACTCCGACAGACCTGTGCTTATGATGGGTGGCGAGCTCGTTGGGTGGAATCGATCCTTGGTTCTCACCCGGTACGGTCCACGGTTCCGGGAACTCAGGAAGCATGTGAACAAATCGATCGGGACGCGGGCGAGTATGGAGAGATTTGCGTCGTTACAGGAGAAGGAGACGGCCAAGTTTCTGGCGAGAGTTATGGTTGATCCTGGTTCGCTGGCTCACCTCATTCGCAAGTGAGTGGTACGGTGAAGTGGCTGACGGTGATTTTACCGGCAGTCTCTCTTTCCGCCTTCCCTTTTTGAACATTCCTTGTTTCTCCTGTCGTTCGGTAGTCCGGGCATGTGCCGAACCAGAGGCCTTCTCTTCGATATCATTGTTGTGATGTCGTTGGCAGGTGTCTGGTTTCTGCGACATTGTCCGTTGGTGACCGGCGACCGGACGTACAAATCCCGTGTCTCGTCGCGGCGATCAAACTTTAATTTTTGCTCCTCACTCTCGGGGCCTGCTTGCGGAACTAAAGTTTCTGATATATATGTGCGTCTAGGACGACGGGGGCTATCACTTTAATGATCTCTTACGGGTATTCCGTCAAGGAGCATGACGATCCCTTTTTGGGTGTCGCCGAGGCTGCAATGAGCGCGTTTTCTGAGTGCACGAAGCCTGGGGCTTACCTTGTAGACATGATCCCTCTTCGTAAGTCGAAATTTCCTTCGCCGGCGCATCCCTAGGGATGCTAACCATGTATTCCTTTCTCTCTACGAACAGTGCGATACGTGCCCGACTGGTTTCCTGGAGCGGGGTGGAAAGCCAAAGCCAAGCGGTTCGCGAACCTGACGACCGAAATGGCAGATATACCTCATCAATTCGTCAAGGATCAGATGGTGAGTTGTGGGTCATGCTAAAAAGGTTGCGTTACCTCTGTGAGGGTGGAAACAAAACAGTCATTATTGGCGACACTACTTAGCTTGCTCATATCGTCGGATTTTGGTGTCGTTGTATATTGATGTTCGTTGCCGTAGGCTGCTGGAACGGCTGTTCCGTCCTTCACGTCCGAATTGCTTGACGGGGGGGAGATCACACCGGAGACCGAGGCTACCATAAAACGGTCGGCTTCTTCGCTATATGCAGGTACGCCTTACCGCGCTTCAGACTGATGAAGTACATCGTATGCTCATGGATTGCGTTTGCTCGTTTGCTTCGTTCCTCGCCCATCTAGGAGGAGTGGATACTGTGAGGATATCTCGTCTTGTTTCCCGCGTTCATGGCCACTGAAACGAATCCTAATACCCCCTGACCCACCGTACGATCGGATCCTCATCTAGATCGTGTCAGCGATAGGTTCATTTTACTTGGCAATGATGATGCATCTTGAAGTTCAGCGTAAAGCTCAGGCGGAGATTGATAGGGTAATTGAGAGCGATCGGTTCCCAGTGTTGGCCGATCAGCCCAACCTTCCTTATGTTGATGCGTTGGTGAAAGAGGTGTTCCGATGGAATCCGGTGGGACCACTGGGTAAGTCCGCCGTTCTTCGAAGCCACGGGCTGCTGTTCCCTCTTTGTTCCGGCAGAGGCTAATTGAGGGGGACACACCAGGGGTCGTGCACACCGTTACTGAGGACGACGTCTATGAGGGGTATTTCATTCCCAAGGGATCCTCGGTGATCGCGAACATCTGGTGAGTGAAGGGTAGAAGGGAGATGTTTCCTCATTGGAGTTCTTTTTAAATCCGTCCCCCCCCCGGTGATTGGGGTTTGATTAAACAGGGAAATTTTACACAACCCAGATACTTACGCCAATCCGCTGGAATTCAACCCTGAACGGTTTTTGGGAGATCGTCCTGAGCCAGACCCTCGCTCGACGGTCTTTGGGTATGGGAGAAGGATCTGTGAGTGTCGTTTTTTTCGTTATTTTTCACCCCTTCGCCGTCGCTTTGAGTCTTCTGTTTTATGGATTCGACCGGGAAGGACGACGGGTCGGGTCTAGATTTCGATTTCATTATGTTTTCCCTGGATGCTTCTTCTGTTTTTTCAAACGACCGAACCAACTGATCCGCTTTGCCTCTTCATTGTTTGTTGGACAGGCCCGGGGCTTGAACTTGCACAATCGTCAACATGGGTCACTTGTGCCATGTCGTTGGCGGTGTTCAATATCGAGAAATACGTCGATGGGTTCGGGAATGTGGTCGAACCCAAGATTCGTTACTCCGGTGGAATGATCAGGTAAGTTCTTCGTAACGTCCCGGATCTGTAGTTGTCTCCCTTAATCGTCTCCCCTTTTTTCGCCGCTGTCGACTGACACCTCGCTCAGCCAACCTCCTCCGTTCAAGTGCACCATAAAACCACGATCCGGGAAGAGCGCGGCCCTCATCGCTTCGGTCGAGCTGTGAAGTCATGGTACGCGGTTTTATGCTTTATCCACTTTTTCGTCGACTTGTTGTTCACCCTTCAACTCTTGAAGGTGGTGTACCATGGCCCGAAGCTCCTAATGAATCGACGTATGGGTAGTAATACCCGGTGAACGTTCTTGTTCACCGTTGATACCCGCCTTCCGTTATCGGCCATTGCGAATGTATGACATGCTTTATTTCAGTTCCCTCTGTGATTTGGTCAGGCTTATATATGCTTCGTGCGTGATCCTAACATTTCGCATCCAATTATCACGGTTCGCGCTAAATAGCCCGGTTAACTGCCAGCCGCTCGGGTGGCGGAGGCGGAGAAAGTGAATTACACCGAAGCATCTGGACAAAAGAACTGCGGGCAGTTTCAACTTCTCACCACTAAGTTCAGTGGTGCGGTGGTGGAAGCGGTATGAGGCAAACTGCGAAATGGGATGCGAGAGTGGACGGGAGAGGATGGGTATGGGGGGTGTGGTCGCCGGAGATCGGGAAGCCTCGATCACCCTTGATTTACAAATGCCGTTGGAATGTCCCCCCCAAATCCGACAGTGATGCGATACGTCCTCCCTCGTATGTACGTGCGTGGAAATGCGTGAGGGCGAACTCCACTGCCCCTTCGTCCTGGAAGATCGGTCGGTCCTGGGGTGAAAACCGCTTGCGAGTGCGACATGGAAAGTATCTCCGGGTAAGTATGGTCGTGCAAATGCTTCGGGAGAGCGACTCTGTCGAAGAATTGTCAACGATTCGGTCATCGGCCATCTGAGCCAACCTATCCCATTCAACCATCTCGTCAACCCCAGACAATACCGAAGAATATATGGCCTTGATGGACAATAATAAAGTCACAAACCGTAGCGCACGGGCACCAGTGGGCGAGACACGCGGAGTCGTTAAACGCATCACGTCCTCGAGTGTATACGCTCTGATCGGCGTGGCTCAATCTCCCCGTGGAGAATTGGATGTGTCCTGCCCGAAGTCCGAGACATTGAAACGTCAGATTGCCCTCGGGTGAACCATATGGACTAGGCAGGTGGGGCGCTGGGTGGCTGGCCCACGCGCGTAGAGGTGTGTGTTAGGAACAGGAGCGACGCCGTTGGATCCAGAGACCAAAAACGGGGTGGTATAGGCGCCTGTCGATTGATCCGCTCACACCACCACCACACTCGCGATGAGTAATGATGAAAACATTTTTTACGATACCAATCAGGGCTTAATGTGGCTGGGAGTAATCGATACAGGTGGGGGAAGGTCACACGAAATATCTCCACTGATACCACAATGCCCCTCGACATCTTACGGGGCTTTCGGCTCGTCCACCTGGCCTCCAAACCCCTCCCCCATACACGCCAGCTCCCAGTTACCTCGGCGGGAGGTACCAACCAGCCCATGTTCGCCAATTCCAGCAAGGTTCATTATCTCTCAGCCCCGTAAAGACCACCAAAGGGTATTTCGTTGTTTACATCGCGTTCTAGGATACCCCCTGACCGGGGCGGAACTACCATGCTTACGGGGAGCGCGAGTACCAGGGAACTCTGAACAACATCCATGAAAGGTGTCTCAATTAGGCGACCCGATCGACGCGGTTATATCAAGGGTTCTCCTCATATCCACGGCTGTAGTACCGGATGGCCAACCGGGATCAACCCGACTGTAAACCGCGGCACCAAGACGTTACTGACAAGGTGAGCTTAGGGAAACGACGATCGCTCAACGCCACTCATGAAACGGATGACAAAGGATGTACGAGCCCAGGATCTAGCGTTCGTCGTATTGAAGCCTGGTTCGTGGTGGACCCCAAAGAGGGACGCTGATGATCGCATTTCCTCCTTGCAGTTCGGATAGTTGCCTGAGATACAGCCCTACCAAACTGTTGTCAGGATGCAGACGGTTGGTATATTACGAGCCCGAAACGTTCAAACGTCCGCAATGGTGCGACGATCAGCTCCCCGAGCCCGTTTTTGCCCATGAGTTCGAACTAGTAACACCACGGGCGGTGAGGTGTTTTTCCGTAACGAGCAAACGCCCCGTTGCCGATCCCCAGGGCCAGAGAATGATTTTCGTAGGGTCTCCGTTCTTCTCTGGGTCGACGCGGACGACACGAGTAGAGTAGACGAGGTGGGCCTCCGGAGAATCGGGGATATATTTCTCGAGACCCTGCATGAGAGAACGGGAACCGATTGTTCCTGTTGCGGCGATTTTGGACGGAGAGAGACTGGGTCCCATCTGTCGAACTTCTTCTCCATCAGTCAGTCGGGTCGGTACAGTTGAGTGAGGAAGTTGGGAGACCTGGAGGTACTGCGCCTTTACATGGAGTTTCTTGACATAATCGCGTCGGAGCGACCACGAGCTTTCCGATCTTCTTAGTCGGGGTAATACAGTCCTGTATATTGTGTGTGAGAACCAGGGCCGCAGAGCGTGTGAGTCGGCGGGCCTGGCGCCAATCACGATCAATCGGGTTCGGCCGATGACCACGGAAGTTTCGAGTCGCTTGCGAGAGAAAGAGCACAGAACTCTGTTCGATCCTGTAGGAATCTAATACAAGTGTTCAACTTATATACCAGATAACAAAGTCCGATGAAATCATAGTAAGAAATTCGAAAGTAAAACATGAGGTTTGTGTACGCGCGTAGACTACGCGTGTTTTTTTTTGTTAACGGGAGCTGGCGCTTACAGAGCGCCAGGGGGAAATCGGACCTGCATGAATTACCTCCGAGCTGTGCGAACTGCATGCTCATGGAAACACACATCCTAGCTGTCCAACGAACCCGACCTCTTCACTTGGCGTGGGATTCCTCTCCACGAGATCTTAGGGGGAACCTTCGAGCTAGCGATTCTACGATCACGAGACCGACAACACCTGGGAACATGTTACATCAGATTCGGAAGAGTTCCGTCACGAACCATTTCCGTCCATACCTCCGCCCGCGACAATAAGATCGATGGAGAATTGAGGGGCCTAGGAAAGTGTGACACATCTCTCGGAGCGAGGGAGACTCTAACCCGGTACTTGAAGCTTGAACGTTTGAACGCCGCTGGGTTGAGGATCGCTTTGACTGCCCCCATTGGGTTTGACGACACAATGGGGAACCGGCAACCAGTTTTGGTCATGTGCGATATTCAGAAATCGGTGAAGGTATCTTTACCTCTCCCACATTGCACCCAGAGCGAGAACATCGGATTAGACAACACACAACGGGGTTGCGAATAATTGGAAATTTTCAGAAATTTAATACTTCGTGCGAAACATTCGCCCTGGAGCTTGCAAAAGGCGTCAAAGTAGTTTGCATCAGTATTGGAACACACAGATCCGGGCGCAGGCCGTTCTGGCGTGACATTGACGCGGCGGTAGCCACCCAGAGATCCGAAAATACCGACATGGACGAGCTAGCTTGTGGGCCGGCGCACTATACCGTCTCATCCGTTGGACCCGTCGCCCCCGATGCGGGGTCTCATACAAACCGGAGGATGGATGTACGGCTTGTTCGCACAAGAATTGAGAGAGCCTTTCCTTGTTCACAGCGCCCTCGAAGGTGTCCGGAGCGATCATGCAATCTGAGGATAGGAGTGGGAGGATGGAGTGACGTTTCCCAGGGGAGAATGTATGTCGAGAAACTGACCAACCCCGACAGGCAACCGTCCGCTCTGGCCCAGTCATTAACGGCAAGAGATTTGGGGCAAGGAATATGCGCACTACGCGTCCAGTAACCCGATTCTCCCAGACATCGTCCAGGTAAATAGACAGCCCCGCCTCCACAAGAACGCGAACGCAATCTCCGTCTACGTTAGGCCACTACGGGTCTGTGACCTATACCGTACTTCCTATGGAGATCAACGGCGCGAGATCAGGAGAGACTCTAGATACGGCGGCGACTTCCCTCAGTCTTTTTCCCCTAGCAGAACTTTATTGTCCAATCTCTCTCAAGTCAGAGGACTATGCGGGGGCAAAGGCGTGGGGACGTAAACTCCCGCTCGTGTCGATATGTTCAAATATCTAGATGACAAATTGCCCTAATACGGAATGGTGTCATACTGCAGGCGCGTCGATGGCATTTCGGAACGGCCTGCGCCCGGATCTGTGTGTTCCAACACCTATGCAAACTGCCGTACGGGCGTTGGTTTTCATCACATTCCACGCTGCCGAGCGCACGCTTGACAACTTGACACCGTGCATAAAACCACCCGAAAATGATGTGGTTTTTGTGTTGCCAGAGGGATAGAGCCGTGTTTGCGCCTCTGTCTGGACTCTTGGTGGCGTCTCAATATAAGAAAGAAAGAAAGAGAAAAATGACGGTTGCCGTCGCATGAACTCTTTCCCTTCTCATCCCCTCCACTAACGCGATGGACCAGCCCCCTTCTCTGGACGGAACGTACGATTTCTTCATCGCCACATCTCGCTATCTTCATCTCAACCACCCCGTGCCCCCCCCAGGTTCGGTGCCGCTTTTATCGGGATGGTTGTTTCTGCAGTGTGAGTCGAACCACTTTCTTGGCTCTGATCTCTTCTGATTAGCATGCTCTTGCACAGGCTATACGGAGGTAAACCATCCGAGTACCCCATCTCGTTTTTCGCTCACTTGACCGTCACACAGTCTCGTGTTCCCAGACCTTCTACTACTTCCAGCATTACAGCGAGAGGGACGGTCGCGGAACGAAGGCCGTCGTATGTCTCGATACACCGATGTCCGTTTGTCGAGCTCTCACTCCAAATAGGTTATCGGTACCCTGATATCCGACACCATACATCAGGGGGTCATTTGTCATGAGAGTGAGATCCTTCTTGGTTTCTCACATCCCTGTAACCTGTCTCAGATACCGTACCTCAGTTTACAGCTACCTCATCACGAATTATTTCAGGCCGCAGGAGCTGAGTAAACTTGTCTGGTACGTTCTCGCTCCACCTGTCCATGTCCTTGTTCACTCACCGGTGGGTGACACCTCAGGAGCGCCGTGGTAAGTTCCTGCTTGCTTACAGTGTTTCATTTCGCTCACTGCGTGCGTCTAGGGCGAGGTAATACCCAATGTGAGTTTTTCCGCTGGGGCGCACCTCGAGTTGTCTTAAACACGAAATTCCCAAGGCAATCACCACCCTGCTTGTCCAATCGTGAGTGCCCTGGGTTTTACACGTTCTCTGACCTGACTTGCTCGTAGGTTTTTTGCGGTTCGCATATGGAAATGTCAGTAGAGCATGCCTAGATGTCCTTGCGGTAACCTGACTCTCTTTAGTCAGCGGGAGGAACGCGTTTATCACTGTACCTCTCGTGAGTATCTCTTAACCCTCCGTGTTGTCGCCCTTTCCTCACCATCCCAAAGGCCGTTCTTATTGTGGGAGAGTTTGGTACGTGATCTCGTCAAGTTAGGGAACCACAGTTCATTTTCTCTGTCTAAATCGCAGTTTCCGCCATCGGTACGTTGCCTGCCCTCCATGATGAACGGCGCCGTTGATTGTAATCCATAATAGTATTCGCTGCGAAAGGGTAGGGTATTTGGTATTTGGTGCATCTATTCACCGTAAACTCACGCAAAACCACAGCCTACGCATGACCACATTCGCGCAACTCACCGAACTCAAGGCAAGACTTCCATCCTAGCTTTTGATCCTTTCCGCTTACCAGCCGCCTATCAGGCGCTTTCAATGATTGTAAACGTGTTGGCAGGTGCCGCTGTTTCTGCCAGACCGATTCCACCCCCTTGATTTACACTCCTCACAGTCGCAGGTGATGTTTACATTACGGTCGTGTTTTCTACCCTGTTACGCAGAGCGCGAAACAATATCCAAAGGTAATCTATTCTCGCGCTTTGCTTCTGCCTTGGCTGACCGCTCCCCTCAAGGTCGAATACAATGATAAATATGCTTGTAAGGAACTCCCTGGAATAACGTTTCAAGGCTCACCCCCTCTCCAAAGGTCGCGTTCACTGTTCAGACGGGGATTCTGACAAGCCTCTGTGCCATAGCCTGTCTCATATCTGTAAGCCATTGTTTATTCATGCGCGCCCGAAGTTTCTGATCTGGACCGATACAGATCAACGTCTCACCTGGCACTTTCATTTATATAGCTTTCTATTTCATACTGGGACGATGTACGTGTGAATGGGTTAAGTGACGGTGGGGCTGCGCTTATTTTATTGCAGTGTATTGCAACTCGTTGCTCGCGGCACTCAACGTCCGCAAGGCAATTCGTGGGAGAGGGCACAACGACCTCGGCATATCTCTGGGCCGCATCGGAGACTCGGGTTTCTCGACTGAGATCAACCACAAGGTAGGTGGGTCAGCACGGCCATTTGTACTCTAGTGTCGCTCATCCGTTTATTGGCGTAGGGAATCGACATTAAGACTGAGATCGTGGGTGTCGAAACCCATGGATATATCAAAGGGGATAAAGCCCACAGTTACAATGGCAGTTCGCCATTCGTTCGGTCCACGTCTAACGCCAACGATTCCCGGGTGGCTCAGGCAGAGTCTGATGTCGAATCGGGACAACGCAGCGTCTAAGACGGACATCGGCATTCTGAAGGCTACTCTGGAATTTTGGGCCGCTCATGCTGTTGTGAATCCTTGTTTTCCTATTGTACTTGCCGGTTTTTGCGGATAGGCACTCTTCGTCCCCTGAGTCTCGCACGTTTTCGATCCATGTCCTGCTATCAGCCATTATTATGTTGTTATGCGGACCCGTTTATTGTACGTGCAGCCTCGTTGGGGGAGGTTCTTCTGCTTATGTTTGGAGCAATTGGACGATATCAGTGCCGAGGCCAGATCACATTTGGTTTGAACCCATCGACATCCTCGACTCAGGCGATCGCCATCTCAGAAGGCTACAGCCTCCGGCGGCCCACACCCTGTATATAGAAGCCCGAGCAGCATTGCACTAGTGCCACCGTCCACTCCGTCCATCCGAATCCTGTGGGACCAACTTGTGAGTTCTGTTTCTTTTTTCTCCGGGTAGTACAAACATTTTTTTTGCTTCCCGGCCAGGCCTGGTTTGTATCTCCGTCTCGCATGTCCATATCTTCCTTGCTCGGTTGCTTGGATTCAGTTGAGATTTTTCGGGGCGATATCTGGACATCCCGGCTTCGTACGTATTTTCTGATGTGATTTGTAGATTGAATGTCGTGACTACACAGGGTTGGGTACCCGATGCTAGCAGACCCATTCCTCTGGTGATTTGAAGATCCCTTTGGATCACGACGAAAGGGAGGATCGCGTGACCGGTCTCTCTTCTCGTTTTATATGATTTTCCGAGTAGGTATAAAGGATTATCGAAACATTGGAGAGCTCCCTCTGTCCGAGCCATCTCCCATCCCTTCCTCTGCCATCTCTCCTGCTTGCCAATAGATGGAAACGGTCACCCCGATCCTTGACGTGGTGAACAACCACCCATACATCTCCTTGGCCTCTGTGATCCTTGGGTGTGCCACCCTCGTGCGCTTGGCTCGATTGCCCTCGCGTTCGCACCTGCCGCCGGGTCCTAAAGGCTATCCCATCATGGGTAATCTCTTCGACGTACCTGCTACTCACATTTAGGAGCAATTTGGTGCATGGGATAGACAGTACGGTGGGTTCTCTTTTACTCATCTCCGCCCTCGCCCTTTGACGCGAACCTATGCTCATGGGATTTTCTGTACATATAGGAGACGTCACGTACATCAACGTTCTGGGTCGGGAAACGATCATACTCAACTCGCAAAAGGCCGCTGTCGAACTTCTCGACAAAAGATCAGCTACCTACTCCGACAATGACATCTCGCCATTCGTTCGGTCCGCGCCTAACACCAACGATTCCCGGGTGAGGCTGATTCCGATCTCGAGTCTGGACGGCCGAGGCATATGACACGGGCATCATCATTCTGAAGGCTACTCTGGAATTTTGGGTCGCTCATGCTGTGTTGTGGATTCTTGCTTTTCTTGCTTTTACACTTGCCGGTTCTTGCGAATAGGCATTCTCCGTCCCCTGTGTTGACCACGCTTTCGACTTATGTCCTGCCATCAGCCATTATTGTGTTGTTGCGCGTGCCCTTTCCTTGTACGTACAGCCTCATCAGCGGAGGTTCTTCCGCTTATCTTTGGAGTAATTGAGTGTTATCGTTGCTGAGATTTGAGGATTCGGTAATGCTGATAGTTTGTGCGGGTCGATGGCTCCACTTCGTATGTCATTTCTGACGGTGTTCCGGCCCTTTCACTATCAGGCAGTGACGTGATTTGTAGATTTGAATCGCGACTACACGCAGAGTCGAGTGGCACCCGATGCTAGCAGGCCCATTCCTCCGGTAATTCGCGGGTTCCTCCGGATCACGACGAAAGGGAGGATTGTATGACCGGTCGCTCTTCTCGTTTTGCATGGTTTGTGAGGAGGTATAAAAGGGTTGTTGAAATTTTGGAGAGTCCGAGCCACAGCTGTATGGTTTCTCCCATCTCCCATCCCTTCGCCTGCAATATCCCCTGCTTAGCAATAGATGGAAACGGTCGCCCCGATGCTCGACGTGGTGAAAAACCGCCCGTACTTCTCCTTGACCTCTATAATCCTTGGGTGTGCCGCCCTCGTGCGCTTGGCTCGATGGCGCTCGCGTTCACATCTGCCGCCGGGTCCTAAAGGTTATCCCATCGTGGGTAATCTCTTTGACATACCTGCTACTCATATTTGGGAACAATTTGGTGCATGGGGTAGACAGTACGGTGGGCTCTCTTTCACTCTTCTCCGCCCTCGTCCGCACAATTCACATTTTGATGCGGGTCTATGCTCATGGGATTTTCTGCACACATAGGAGACGTCACGTACATCAACATTCTGGGTCGGGAAACGATAATACTCAACTCGCAAAAGGCCGCCGTAGACCTTCTCGACAAAAGATCAGCTACCTACTCCGACAGACCTGTGCTTATGATGGGTGGCGAGCTCGTTGGGTGGAATCAATCTTTGGTTCTCACCCGGTACGGCCCACAGTTCCGGGAAGTCAGGAAGCATATGAGCAAATTGATCGGGACGCGGGCGAGTATGGAGAGATTTGCGCCGTTACAGGAGAAGGAGACGGCCAAGTTCGTGGCGAGAGTTATGGCCGATCCCGGTTCACTGGTTCACCAAATCCGCAAGTGAGTGGTACGGTGAAGTGGATGACGGTGATTTTACCGGCAGTCTCCCTTTCCGCCTTCCCTTTTTGAACATTCCTCGTTTCTCCTGTCGTTCGGTAGCCCGGACATGTGCCGAACCAGAGGCCTTCTCTTTGACATCATTCTTGTGATGTCGTTGGCAGGTGTCCGGTTTTTGCGACGTTGGCCATTGGTGAACGGGCGTATACATCCCGTATTTGGTGCGGCGATCGAACTTTAATTTTTGATCCGACTCTATCCCGCTCGCAGGTCTGAAATTTCTGACATATATATGTGCGTCTAGGGCGACGGGGACTATAATTTTGATGATCTCTTACGGGTATTCCGTCAAGGAGCATGACGATCCCTTCTTGAGTGTCGCCGAGGCTGCTGTGAGCGGGTTTTCTGAGACCACGAAGCCTGGGGCTTACCTTGTAGATCTGATCCCTGTTCGTAAGTCACGTTTCCTTCGCCGGCGTATCCCTGGGGATGCTAACCATATATTCCTTTCTCCCTACGAACAGTGCGATACGTGCCCGACTGGTTTCCTGGAACGGGGTGGAAAGCGAGAGCCAAGTGGTTCGCGGACCTGACGACCGACATGGCAGATATACCTCATCAATTCGTAAAGGATCAGATGGTGAGTTGTTAGTCGTGCTAAAAAGGTTGCGTTACCTCTATTGCCCTCCATCCCTACCCATGGGCGCGGGCGCAGGGTTAGGGGGAGTGACAAAACAACCGTTCTTGGCGACACTGCTTAGCTCATATCGTTGGATTTTGGTGTCGTTGTATGTTGATGTTCGTTGCCGTAGGCTGCTGGAACGGCTGTTCCGTCCTTCACGTCCGAATTGCTTGACGGGGGGGAGATCACACCGGAGACCGAGGCTATCATAAAACGGTCGGCTTCTTCGCTATATGCAGGTACGCCTTACCGCGCTTCAGACTGATGAAGTACGTCGTATGCTCACGGAGTACGTTTGTCGTTCGTTTGCTTCGTTCCTCGCATTTCCAGGGGGAATGGATACTGTGAGGTTATCTCGCCTTGCTTCCTGCGTTCATGATCACTGAAACGAATCCTAATACCCCCTGACCCACCGCACGCTCGGATCCTCATCTAGATCGTGTCAACGATAGGTTCATTTTACTTGGCAATGATGATGCATCCTGAAGTTCAGCGTAAAGCTCAGGCGGAGATTGATATAGTAATTGAGGGCGATAGGTTCCCAGCGTTGGCTGATCAGCCCAACCTTCCTTATGTTGATGCGTTGGTGAAAGAGGTGTTCCGATGGAATCCGGTGGGACCACTGGGTAAGTCCGCCGTTCTTCGAAGCCACGGGTTGCTGTTCCCTCTTTTTCCGGAAGAGGCTAATTGAGGGGGGCCCACCAGGAGTCGCACACACCGCTACCGAGAACGACGTCTACGAGGGATATTTCATTCCCAAGGGATCCTCGGTGATCGTGAACATCTGGTGAGTGAAGGGCAGAATGGAGAGGTTCCCTCATCGGAGTTCTTTTTAAATCCGTCCCCCCCCCCGGTGATTGGGGTTTGATTGATCAGGGAAATTATGCACGACCCGGATACTTACGACAATCCGCTGGAATTCAATCCTGAACGGTTTTTGGGAGATCGTCCTGAGCCCGATCCTCGCTCAACGGTCTTTGGATATGGGAGAAGGATCTGTAAGTATTGTTTTGAGGCTTGTGTTTTGTGAATTCCACTGGGAAGGACGACGGGTTGGGTCTAGATTTTGATTCCATTGTGTTTTCCCTGCATGCTTCTTCTGCTCCTCCAAACGACCGAACCAACTGATCCGCTTTGCCTCTTCGTTATTTGTTGGACAGGCCCGGGGCTTGAACTTGCACAATTGTCAATATGGGTCGCTTGTGCTATGTCGTTGGCGGTGTTCGATATCGAGAAGTGCGTGGATGAGTTTGGGAATGTGGTCGAGCCCAAGATTCGTTACACCGGTGGAATGGTCAGGTAAGTTCTTCGTAACGTCCCGGATCAGTAGTTTTCTCCCTTAACTGTCTCCTTTTTCTCGCCGCTGCCGACTGACATCTCGCTCAGCCACCCTCCGCCGTTCAAGTGCACCATCAAACCACGATCCGAGAAGAGCGCGGCCCTCATCGCTTCGGTCGAACTGTGAAGTCGTGGTACGCGATTTTATGCTTTCTCCGCTTTTTCGTCGACTTAGTGTTCACCCTTCAACTCTTGAAGGTGACGTACCATGGCCTGAAGCTCCTAACAAATCAACGTATGGGTAGTAATCCCTGGTGACCGTTCTCGTTCACCGTCGATTCCGCCTTCCGTTATCGGCCATTGCGAGTGTATGATATGCTTTATTTCAGTTCCCTCTGTGATTATGTCAGGCTTATATATGCGTCGTGCGTGATCCTAACATTTTGCATCCAATTTATCACGGTCCACGCTAAACAGCCCGGTTGACGGTTGGAAAATGCCAGCCGCTCAGGTGGCGGAGGCGGAAAAAGTGAATCACACTGAAGCATCTGAACAAGAGAACTGCGGGCGGTTTCCTGTAGAACACCCTTGGAATGTCCCCCCCCCCCCCCCGAACCCGACAGTGAGGGCGAACTCCTTGTGCCCACGCTTCCCCTCTGCCCTGGAAGATCGGTCGATCCCGGGGTGAAATACGTTTGCAAGCGCGACATGGAAAGTATCTCCGGGTGTGGTCATGCAAATGCTTCGGGAGAGCGATTCTGTTGGAGAATTGCCAACGATTCGGTCATCGGCCATCTGAGCCAACAACCATCTCGTCAACCCTGGACTATACCGAAGAATATATGGCCTTGATGGACAATAATACAGTCACAGACCGTAGCGTTCGGGCACCAGTGGGCGAGACGCACGAAGTTGTAAATGACTGCTAAACACATCACATCCTTGAGCGTAAGTATACGCTCTGATCGGCGTGGCTCAATCTCCCCGTGGAGAATTGGATGTGTCCTGCACGGAGTCCGAGACAGTGAAACGTCAGAGTGAAACACATGGACTAGGCAGGTGGGACGTCGGTGGTTGCCCACGCGCGCGGAGGTGTGTGTTAGGAACAGGAGTGACATTGAATCCAGACGCCAAAAACGGGTAGGTATAGTAGACGCCGGTAGATTGATCCGCGCACACGACCGCCATGTGACAATCACGATGAGCAACAGGTCTGTCTCCTACGACGGAAACATTTTTCACGATGCTAATCAGTGCTTAATGTGGCTGGAAGTAATCGATATGGACGGGGAAGGTCACACGAAATATCTCCACTGATGCCACAACCCCCCCTCAACTTACGGCGCTTTCGGCCCAATTCCTCGTCCACCTGGCCTCCAACCTCCTCCTCCCCCATACACTACAACCCCCAGTTACCTCGGCGGCGGGTACCGACCAGCTCGTGTTTGTCAATATCAATGAGGTCCATCACCTCTTCGCCCCATAAGAATCACCAAACGGTGCTTCGGCGTTTCCATCGTCTTTCTAGCCATCTTGGCCCAAGTTGCGGCCTTCGTCTTCTTCTACGACCTCCTCTCGACAATATGACAGAACAAGGGAAGAGCTGGGAAAGGAGGGGAGAGATGGGAGAAGGCTCACGAGGATCGTGTTCCACATGGTGCATTCTGGGATACCCCCTGGTCGGCGCGTGACTGCCACGCTTATGGGGAGCGCGAGTACCAGGGAACTCTGAATAACATTCCCGAGGGTTAGACCGACGTGGATGTGTGTATGAACCTACCCGTCAAAATCAAGGTGCCTCTATCGGGCGACCGGATCGATGTGGTTATGTCAATGGTCCTCTTCATACCCACGGCTATTGGATGGTCGACTGGGATCAACCCGATTGAAAATGGATGACAAGGGATGTACGAGCCCAGGATCTTGCATTCATCGTATTGAAGCCTGGGTCGTGGTGGACCCCAAAGAGGGACGCTGATGACCGTGAAGAATTGGTTTCCAGCCCGAAAGATCCAAAAGTCCGCAATGGTGCGACAATCAGCTCCGCGAGCCCTTTCTTGCCCATGCGTTCGAACTAGTAACAGCACGGGTGGTGAGGTGTTTTTCCGCAACGAGTAAACGCCCCGTTGCCCCTGGTGGAACCGATCCCCGGGGCCAGAGAATGATTTTCGTAGGGTCTCCGTTCTTCTCTGGGTCGACGCGGACGGCACAAGTAGAGTAGACGAGGTGGGCCAATCGGACCTGCATGAGTTACCTCCGAGTTGCGCGAACTGTAGAGTGGGCCAGTCTCATGGAAACACGCATCCTAGCTGTCCAACGAACCCGATCCCTTCGCTTGGCGTGGGATTCCTCTCCACGAGATACGTCGATCTTTGGGGGAACCTTCGGGCTAGCCTTTCTGCGATCGCGAGACCGACGACACCTGGGAGAACATCTCCACCCACGACAAGATGATCGATGGCGGTTTGAGGGGCCTAGGAAATCGCGGTCGGTGTGACACGTCTCTCGGAAAGAGCTGAGGGAAGCTCTAACCTGATACTTGAACCTCTCCGCTGGGTTGAAGATCGCTTTGACTGCCCCCATCGGGTTTAGCAACATAATCATGCGTGATATTTAGAAATCGGTGAAGGCATCTTTACCTCTCCCATGGCCATAGTGCACCCAGAGCGAGCGAGAACATCGGATTAGACAACACACGGCGGGGTTGCGCATAATTGGAATTTTCAGAAATTTAATATTTCGTGTGAAACCCCCACCCCGGAGCCCGCAAAAGGCGTAAAAGTAGTTTGCATCGGTATTGAAACACACAGATTCGGGCGCAGGCCGTTCTGGAGTGATATTGACGCGGCAGTAACATGACATATTCCATATTAGGGTAATTTGTCACCTAAAGACATGAACGTAAGTATCGACAGGGCGAGCTGGCTTGAGGGCCGGCGCACCATACCGTCTCATCGACATCCTTTGGACCCGTCGCCCCCGATGTGGGGTCTCATATAAACCGGAGGATGGATGTACGGCCTGTTCGCATAAGAGTCGAGTGACCCTTTCCTTGTTCACCTCGAAGGTGTCCGGAGCGACTGAGGATAGGAGCGGGAGGATGGAGTGACGTTTCCCAAGGGAGAAGGTATGTCGAGAAACTGACCAACCCCCAACAGGCAACCGTCCGCTCTGGCCCAACGTTGGGCGGTCCCGTTGCCAACGGCAAGAGATTTGGGCGAGGAATATGCGCACTACGCGCCCAGCAACCCGATTCTCCAGGTAAATAGACAGTCCCGCCCCCACGAGAACGCGAACGCAATCTCCGCCGCGAGGGTTAGGATTCTAAGACACACCGTAGTTGGACCGCTACGGATTTGTCGTATTCCTGTGGAGATCAGCGGCGCGAGACCAGGAGGGACTTTAGATACGTTG